>Ga0207421_10002859_pt1 | contig 21032 bp, 21 predicted proteins | sample SodLakKL_010_SED_4_FD_187542 | JGI IMG/M metagenome (GOLD analysis project Ga0207421, IMG submission 187542) | Alkaline sediment microbial communities from Lake Tanatar, Kulunda Steppe, Russia - 8KL_010_SED (SPAdes) (version 2) | ecosystem: Environmental > Aquatic > Non-marine Saline and...
CAGGTCTCCGTATTCAGAATCATCTATTAGCACTATAAAGAGCTCATCGTCATCATTTTCCCAAGCATACATTACGGTGTCTACATCGATAGCATCTATGCCTATGTTATTAAACTCGGCATCTAAGACAAATGTGTCATCGTAATCTTCCAGGTATAACTCGTCATCATCTTTTCCAATGTAGAATTCATATTCTTCATCATCTAGAATGTCTGTCACATAACCTGCTTCAATTTCATCAAAGTCAAACAATACTGCAAATACAACGTCGTCACGGTCCAATACGAACTTACCATATGATCCTACGGGAATATCTTCGGGATCTTTATTATCAAAGTTTACAAATACTTCCGCATCATCATCCCAGTCAAAGTCATCGTCTTCAACGTAAAGTGTTACTTCGTCCTCATCTACTGCATCCACTGTATCATAATAAATATCATCTAAGTCTGTATCAATCTCAATATAGAGAATATCTTTGTCATCATGACGAACTTCTACTTCAAGACCCAGGATGTAATCTACATCGCAAGCAACCTTAAGGGTGAACGTATCTATTTCGTCATCATCATCTTCTTCATATGCAATCCTGATTTCATCTTCATCTAATCTACTATTAGTCCTGTAATTATCAATCACACGACCTTCTAGTTTTTCCGCACCCAGCATATCTTCCAGCAGTGTCTTATCACGCTTCACATGCTCATCTTCGTCACTGTCCCACTTGTACATATCCGCATCTAAAGCATCATTGGCGAACAATGCTACCATTCCTCTAGGTGCAGGAGCATTAACTGCAAAGTTGGCTGTATCAAACAGGTCAGCGTCTTTGGCTTGACTTACTACACCATAAGGCCAGGATAGTGGTTCTCTATCGGTATCAAAACCTAGAACCCTGAGAAGCATTACCAATGTTTCTGCATGGGTAACGGCTTCAGTAGGCTTAAATGTACCATCAGGATAGCCTTCAATAACATCGTTGGCTGTGGCAATGTTAATATAACCACTTGCCCAGTGATCTGATGCTACATCAGGATAATCTGTAGAGCCTATAGCACCATCTGCCAGGCCACCTAAATCAAGCAAGCGTACCATAACGGCTGTTGCTTCAGCCCTGGTAATTGTTGCATCCGGCCTGAATGTGCCGTCGGGATAACCCCTTAAAATATCAAATCCGGATAGTCTTTCTACTGCTTCTTCGTATTGTGTACCTTCAGTATCGTCATATGTGGCACCGAAACCGGCTGCCGGTATGAGGCTGAAGACCATGGCGAGAGTAATTAGTACGGCTAATAATTTACTGGTTTTTCTCATCCTCCGAAATCCTCCTTTTGCTTTTAAAATAAATTAAAATAAGTTTAGCTTACAGTCAACCTGCTTTACTTCTGACATCCCCCCCTTAAAGGTCTTTGTTTAATCCTTTTTTAAAATCTTGCTATACCCCCTAGATAATTGAAAGGAGTTAAGTGCCAACCGCCATCTGTCCAGCTGACTTCCAAAGCCGCCTGGCTAGAACATGTAATGTTTGGCTAGACTTCTTTACCCCTCCTCTCCCCTTGATCGGTAATATTATTTATGTAGTTAATTGCTTATAAAAGCCTACATAAGAACACCCTTAACCATGTTATTTTTCTTTGCTGTAAAAGTTGTCTGTTTTTTTAACTATAGATACATCTTTATTTTTATTCGCTATTCTACCTGGAAATCCTGCCTTAATTAATTAATTTTTAAAAAATTATCTTTTATGTCCAAAAAATTCTTCCACATCATTTCCTTCGACACCTTCATTACTATTTCCTGCCATGATACTTAAATCTTGCTAAGTTTTCAGAAAATTTTTTCTATTTCCGGATAGGCCCTCTTTTCTGGCGTGTCATTCTTTCTTCCAGTACTGCCAGAACACCTTAATATTGTATTAATTTAACCTTAACGTTAATCTTTTTAATATATTCCACAAAATTCTTTGGATTCCTTTTGGTAAATTATACTACAATAATTATAATATGTATACTTCTTTCTTATATTCCTCATTATATATAGACTTCTTTTTCCTGCTTTTGTTTCACATTTTTGTACTTTATTTTTAAATTTTCCTCAGCACACAAATATAGGGTTGGAATATATCCAGGGGCGACTCCTTCCTAAAAAAGTCCGATAATATATTTCTACGCGGAAAGCTCCCTTTCTAAGAACTTTAAAAATGAGATTTTTGTTTTGGGCCTGGCTTACCACTTCTCCGTCCTTTATAACTCTTATAATGCTTCTGCGGGAAGGAATTTTTATGTTCAAAACCGTATTTTCACAAAGGTTGATGGATTCACCGGGGAGGGCATATTCCTTTTGGCTTTCCGCTATAAAGCGAAAACCTTGAGAGGGGTGAACCAGATCGTTGGCTATAAAGTAATGGCCGGCGTTAAGGGCCTGGAATACCAGGTGTTTGTCCCTATCCTTTTCTCCGCTAAAGCCTTCTTTTAAAAGCAGGTGTGTGTTTACGGCTTTAAATAAATCTTCATAGGGAAAGATTACCGGTTTCCAGGGTCCTTTTTTTATTTTTACGGCATGGGCATCGGAGCCCCCTAAGGCCAGGACTTTATGGCCCTGGGACAGGAATTCATCCCATTTTTTCAGTGCCTGGGGGCAGGGTCGGTTTTTATGGGAGTTTTTGTGAAAATAGATCATGTATAAAGCTTTGAAGAGGTTCGTGGCGTAGTCCCTCCACTGGGAAGAATAGTTCCAGATTTCTATTCCTCTAAAGCCCCATACCTTCCAATCATTCCAGGGATATTTGCACCCCTTTAAAATCATGGGAGAACCTTTTTCAAAGGGATGGGCTATAAAACCGAAGCCACCGTGTTGGTTGACCAGGTCAATAACTTTCTGGGGAGACAGTCCCTGGACGGACAGCTCTTCTGTTATGTTAAAGGCCAGGTAGTGGTGGTCTTCTCTGTTTAGTTCCACCCCAAAGAGGACCAGGTTGTCGTTATGCCAGCCCTCTTTATTATCCAGGGATCCCTTAAGGTTTTCGTGATCGGTGATAACTATGAAATCCAGGTGGGCCTTTTGGGCTGCCCTGGTTATTTCCTCTACTGTGCCGGTACCGTCGGAATATGTAGAGTGAATATGTACATTACCAACGTATTCATGCATTATATACATCCCCCGAAATTACTTTATTGTATGCTTTCTCTATTTATGTTAAGAATTCCTTCTTTATATATATTCTTCATATAATCTCTGAGGTAATAAATTATACTAAATAAAAAGCGCCCATCTTTGGGCGCCTTAGGAGGATGAGTTTTACTTGAATTCTTCACCCCAGTTATCCATATAAACTATTTCCGAGAGTTCCTTCCGGGGCCGGGGCTTCTTTTCTTCTGCCGGATGCCCCAGGGGAGTCAAGGCTACTACCCGGTACCCTTCGGGAACATTTAGTGTTTTTTTAATAGCTTCTTCTTCAAACAGGGCTGCCCAGCAGGTTCCCAGGCCATAAGCGGTAGCAGCCAAAACCAGCTGCTGCATGGTAATGCCGGCATCCACCAGGTAGTACGGCTTTCCTTCGTGATCTCCCGAGGCCTGTGGGTCGGCACAGAGGACAATGGTTATGGGTGCCTGGATAATACTTTTTTGAGCCGGGTTGGAGGGTAGGGCCCGGGCAAGCTGCTGGCGTTTATCCTCGTCTTTTACTACAATGAACCTCCAACACTGCAGGTTCTTCCAGGAAGGGGCCAGGCGGGCATCCTCCAGGACCTTTTTTAAGATTTCTTCGTCTACAGGATCGGGCCTGTACTTCCTTATACTTCTTCGGGAGGTTACAACTTCTTCCCAATTAATGAAAATCACTCTCCTTTAGACATTTGGCTATAGAAACGCTGCCACGCGGCGTTTAGAAATCAGGGAGGGGGTTAACTTGTCCAGGTGCTTTAATACCTGACCTGTTCCTTTGGCAACACAGGCTATAGGGTCTTCCGCCACATAAACCGGAACCATGGTTCTCTGGCTGATAAGCTTATCCAGGCCGTGCAGTATCGCTCCCCCGCCGGTCAGTACAATGCCCCTTTCAATTATATCCCCGGCCAGCTCCGGAGGGGTTGTCTCCAGCACCTGCTTTATAGCCGCCGCTATGTTCATTATAGGCTCTTCCACGGCATTATAAACGTGGGTGGTGTTGACATCCAGAGAACGGGGAAGTCCGGTGACCAGGTCCCGCCCCCGGACAGACATAACTTTTTCTTCTTCGGGCCAGGCTGAACCTACATTAACCTTCAAGCTTTCCGCTGTCCTTTCTCCTATTAAAAGATTGTATTCATTTTTAATATAACGAACAATGGCATCGTCAAACTTGTCCCCGCCGGTTCTAATACTTTCGCTTACCACTATTTCCCCCAGGGAGATAACGGCTACATCGGTAGTTCCTCCGCCGACATCCACCACCATGTGCCCGTGGGGCTCGAAAATATTCATTCCAGCTCCCAGGGCGGCGGCCCGGGGCTCCTCAATAAGAAAAGTTTTCCGTGCTCCGGTACGGGTTACCGCCTCTAGAACAGCCTTTTGTTCTACAGCCGTAGTTCCCGTAGGCACACAAACTACAACCCTGGGACGGAATAACATTTTCCGGTTGATAACTTTATAAATAAAGTGTTTCAGCATGACTTCCGTAACATCAAAGTCGGCTATCACTCCTTCCTTTAAAGGCCTGATAGCCACAATATTTCCCGGAGTCCTTCCCAGCATCTGCTGGGCCGCTTCCCCTACTGCCAGAACCTTCTTGGTGCTTTGGTCAATAGCTACCACCGAAGGCTCATTAAGAACCACGCCCTTCTTCCCGGTAAAAACCAGCACCGTTGCCGTTCCCAGGTCTATTCCCATGTCTGCTGTTAGGCTCATATTAACCACCTTACTCTCCTTTCCAGGATGCAATTCTTTTTGTATTTATGGCATAATTTAGTATAAACTATAGTTCTATATCTAGTAGTTTATATCCTTTTTTTTGGTGGCTAAACTTTCAGTGCTAAATATTTCTTTTTGGTGGCCTCTCCACCCCTTATGTGCCTTTCGGACTTATTCTTATTCATTATTCTTTTAACTTCCCGGGCATAAAAGGGATTAATATCCGGCAGTCTTTCTGTTACATCCTTATGTACTGTGCTTTTGCTCACCCCAAATATCTTGGCTACGTCTCTTACGGTGGCTTCCGTTTCCAGGATATATGCACTTATTTCCATTACCCGTTGTTCTATGTAACTCTGCATCTGGACGCCCCCTTGCTTCCTTTCCTGTTATATGTTTATGAGATTCCTTTAATAATAATGACAAACTATCCATGTAAAAAGGAAGTCAGATTTTACACTAACTTCCTGAAATTGCTTTCTCCTGACTAAGGAAGGTACTTCAGAGGATCCCGGTACTCACCCCGGTCCGTTACCCCAAAGTAGAGGAAAGGGCCTTCAATGGCACCCAGCTGGGCTGTACTCCCTGTCATTCCAATGATATGGCCCTTGGCCACTTCATCTCCGGCAGTCACTTTAACTGAAGAAAGATTGGCGTAAATGGTGTTGACTTCATGGGGGTGACTTATAATTACCTTTTTACCTGATAAAGAATTGTTCTTAACCTCCTGGACTTCCCCGGAAAGGGAGGCGCTAACGGGATCTCCTTCCTTTGACTTTATATTAATGCCGCTGTGCAACTGGTATTGGTTTTCCACATTGTAAACCTCATGAAATTCAACTATAACATCCCCTTCAGCGGGCCAGATAAAGTTTTCAGAACCTGATTGCCCTACTTCAGCTTGTCCTTCCTGATCCTGAGCCCCGTCTTCAGGCTTTAAGTCATCTTCTGTTTCGTCAGTTAAAGAAGCAACTGATTTTTCCGCATCCGGATCTGCTTCTTTTTCTTCTTCCCCTTCCTCCTCCACCAGGGCGGATCTGTCCTGGTCCATGGGCTCGATTTGAATTCTATCCGCAGTATGATCCTGGCCGATGTATACACCGGCGAGCACGGCTGCTATGAGTAAAAAATAAGCAGCCAGGACCTTCAGCTGACGCTGTTTTCCTGCACTTACCTGGGTCCACCACTGTGCATATTTTGACGGAAAGGCCTTAAGCCTTTCCGTCAACTCCTTCAGCCTCTCCTTAAAATTATTAAATTTTTCTTTGACTTTCTCCCCAATGTTTTTCATATTGTTTTTCATAATACCTCACCTCAAGAGATATTATGTCCGGACAACCCTTTAAATATTCATGAATTATCCAGAAAAGGACAAAATTTATTTTAGAAAATATAAGTCGGGTTAAGCCTGGTATCAAGGCCTTTGGATAGGCACCACTTCTACTCCCTGATAGTAATACTGAAGTATTTCTTTATAGCTGTAGCCTTCCTGGGACATTCCATCCGCCCCGTACTGACAGAGGCCTACCCCGTGGCCGTAGCCTCTGGTTTTAAAAACGATGCTGTTTCCTTCAACGCTCCAGTTTACCCGGGTGGAAGGAAGATCCAGGAGATCCCTCAGCTCATGTCCTGTGAGGCTCAAGTTGTTGAGCCTGACGTTCCTTAAGCGATCCCCGGAGGAGCTGTCCAACACGGTAAAAGAGGGCTGGAGATAGCTGGAGGCGGGTTGGGCTTTAGGGAACCTGCTTACCAGCCGGGAGAACTCCTCCAGAGTGTAGGTTACCTTATGGGTAGACCAGGGGGAATGGCTACAGTAGCCGCACTCTACTCCTTTTAAATAGGTAGAGGTTGTGCTCCAGACCTCTTCGGAATTATCGGTGTGGCCACCGCAGGTGGAATGAAACACGGCGTCTATAGGCTTTTCCTGGGTGGCAACCACCATATCTTTTGTGTCTTTTACGGCAGCGGTAATTTTGTTCCAGTTGCTTTCCTGCTGGCGGGAGGCCCATTTATCCCTGGCCTCCTCCTGGCTCTCCCAGGCCTGGCAGTGCTCAGCCTGGGTGCAGATATCGGCGGAGGGATGTTTGTCGCAGCCCCGGCCCCCTTCTTCCCTGATCTGGGCCAGGGCATAGGTGCGGGCTATGACCGCCTGGGCCTTTAGAGCCTCCTTATCAAAAGAGGCGGGCATTTCTGCCGATACTACCCCGGCCACGTATTTCTCCAGGTGCATTTCTTTCAGTTCCCCCTGGGAATGATGGAGCACATTTATGTAAATGTCTTCCGGACTTTTTTCAATCTTTTCTTCCTTCTCTACAGCCTGAGATGGAGAGGGGTCCGCCCCCAGATTCAAATCTATATCGTCAATCATTATTACCAGGGCCGGCAGGCAAACAATACCGAAAAATAAAAAAAGAAATATAGACGCAGCAAACCTGGACATCTTTTTTTCCTCCAAATTATTTAATTGCCTCATTAATATATGCTTTTAAAAAAGCTTTTATGATAAAAGAAAATCCCCCCGGTTTTTGGGTTGATTATAAAGTAAGCTTTTCTGCAGTTAGCGCAGGGACATGGAGGTATCGGATCTCTCCTCCGCCTCTATCCTTTTAATGTCTGCGCCCAGTTTGTAAAACTTTTCGTCCAGCCGGGAATAGCCCCGGTCCAGGTGCTCCACCTGCAGGACCTCGGTTTCCCCCTGGGCCGCCAACCCGGCCAGGACCAGGGACGCTCCTGCCCGAAGGTCCGTACATCTGACTTTAGCTCCGGAAAGGGATTCCACCCCCTGTATAATGGCGCCGGGACCTTCTATCCTTATGTTCGCTCCCATCCGTTTTAATTCATTTACGTGCATATACCGGTTTTCAAAGATGGTCTCCGTGACAACACTGGTGCCTTTGGCCAGGGTTAACATGGCCATAAACTGGGCCTGCATATCCGTGGGGAACCCGGGGTAGGGTAGTGTTTTTATGTCCAGGGGCCCGTAACATTTTCTCCCGTCCACCCGGACCTTGCCCTCGGCAATTTCTTCTATAACGGCCCCGGCTTCCTTCAGCTTGGCCGTGACGGCCTTCAGATGCTCTGTAATTACGTTTTCTAATATTATTTCGTCCCTGTTAATGGCTGCGGCGGCCATAAATGTTCCTGCCTCTATACGGTCGGGAATTACTGCGTGGGTAGCCCCCCCCAGTTCATCTACCCCTATAATTTTAATGATTTTGGTCCCGGCCCCTTTGACCTTAGCTCCCAGGGAATTTAAGAACCTGGCCAGGTCCATAATTTCCGGCTCTTCTGCTGCATTTTCGATTACAGTAGCTCCCCTGGCCCTGACTGCGGCCATCATAATATTTTCAGTGGCTCCCACACTGGGGAAGTCCAGGTAAATTCTTTCCCCTGTTAAACAGCCGCTCCTTACATATACAGAGCCGTGGTCCACGTCTACCTCCGCCCCCAGGGCCTTAAAACCTTTCAGGTGCAGGTCTATGGGGCGGGTTCCTATTTCACAGCCTCCAGGCAAATACAACTTGACTTCCCCCTGCCGGGCCAAAAGGGGGCCGGCGGTAAGAAATGAAGCCCTCATTTTACTTATCAGGTCGTACGGAGGAAGATCTCCCCGGGTCATATGATTTGATTGTATTTTTAAGGAGTCTTCATCCTTGTTTACCTCTACCCCCAGGTGTTCCAGAACGCTGATCATGTTTTTCACATCGGACAGGAAGGGGACGTCCCGGAGAATTATGGGTTCTTCTGCCAAAATAGAAGCAGCAATGATGGGCAGGCAGGAGTTTTTAGAGCCGCTTATTTTTACTGATCCTTTAAGCTGATTTCCACCTTTGATAACAAGCTTTACCATGAGATAATCTATCCTTTACTAAGTTTTTTACATTGTTAGTATATGCCTGACACTCTTAAACTGTGCCTTGTTATAGAATCACACATGTATCCTTATAAATCATTATTTACTGAATTCCTTAGCTTATACTGACAGCAAAAAAATAAATAAGGCGGAGGTTTTCCTTTAAGGAAAAACCTCCGCCTTATTTTTATAGCTTTTATATCGTTATTTAATATTATCCTTTTTCTCTTTCTAAAATCTCCAAACGGGTTACCGCGCGCCGTAAAGCTGCTTCGGCCCTGACCTGGTCAACATCCTCTCTCTGAGAACCAAGCCTTTGTTCAGCCCTTTCCTTGGCTTTAGTAGCTCTGTCCTTATCTATTTCGCCGGGCTTTTCAGCAGAGTCTGCCAGAACCGTTACCTTTTCAGGGTTTACTTCCATAAACCCTCCACCGCTAATAGCAATATGGTTGTAGCTGTCACCTGTTTTCAGGCGCAGCACACCGATCTTAAGAGCCGAAATTAACGGTGAGTGATTGGCTAGAATACCTATATCTCCATCCACAGCCCTGGCTATGAGCATGTTTACTTCTTCACTGTAAACAACCCGTTCCGGAGTGACCACCTCTAAGTTAAATGTGGACGCCATTGTACAACCCTCCTAAATTTTACCGCCTAAGCTGTGTTTAATTACTTGGAACTCTCAGCTTTTTCTCTGGCTTCTTCAATGGTTCCTACCATGTAAAAGGCTGCTTCCGGCAGGTCGTCATGCTTGCCTTCAAGGATTTCCTTGAAGCTTTCAATTGTTTCTTTAATAGGCACATACTTTCCGGGCATTCCGGTAAACTGCTCCGCTACGAAGAAGGGCTGAGATAAGAATCTCTGTATCTTCCTGGCCCGGTTAACAGTCAATTTATCTTCGTCGGATAGTTCTTCCATACCCAGGATGGCGATGATATCCTGGAGTTCACGATAACGCTGGAGAACCTCCTGAACACCCCGGGCTACACGGTAGTGCTCTTCACCCAGGATTCTGGGGTCCAAAATTCTCGAAGCTGAAGCCAGGGGATCCACCGCGGGATAAATTCCCAGTTCAGCAATAGACCTCTCCAGATAAGTTGTAGCATCCAGGTGAGCAAATGTTGTAGCCGGCGCTGGATCTGTAGGGTCATCAGCGGGAACATAAATAGCCTGGATAGATGTGATTGAACCTTTCTTGGTGGAAGTAATCCTTTCCTGAAGTTCACCCATTTCCGTCTGCAGGTTAGGCTGATAACCCACCGCAGAAGGCATGCGTCCCAGGAGAGCGGAAACTTCCATACCGGCCTGAACAAAACGGAAGATATTGTCGATAAACAGGAGCACGTCCTGTCCTTCCATGTCCCGGAGGGACTCGGAAACGGCAACACCGGTCAGTCCTACTCTCAAACGGGCTCCGGGAACTTCTGTCATCTGCCCGAAAACCAGGGCGGTGTTCTTAAGAACGCCGGACTCCTTCATTTCCAGCCAGAGGTCATTACCTTCCCGGGTTCTTTCCCCCACTCCGGCAAATACAGAATATCCGCCGTGCTCGTAAGCGATGTTACGGATTAACTCCATAACAACAACTGTTTTTCCTACACCGGCGCCTCCGAAGAGACCGATCTTACCCCCTTTAGCATAGGGGATCAAAAGATCTATCACCTTGATACCGGTTTCAAAAATTTCCGTGGCCGGCTCCTGCTCCACAAAGGCGGGAGCCGGGCGGTGAATTGGATAATGCATATCTGTTTCAACTTCGCCCAGGTCATCTACGGGCTCGCCGATAACGTTAATAAGTCTTCCCAACATCCCTTTGCCTACAGGCACAGTAATGGGGCCTCCTGTAGGTTTAACACTCATGCCCCTGACCAGACCTTCAGTAGGTTGCATGGAAACGGCACGGATGGCATTGTCTCCCAGGTGCTGGGCTACTTCCATAGTAATATCTATATCTTTGTCCGGATCTTCAATCTTGAGCGCATCGTGAATTTCGGGCAGGTCCCCTTCGGGAAACTCTACGTCAACAACAGGTCCGATAACCTGAATAACTCTACCCATATTTTCGCTGCTCATATTCAACTTTTCCCTCCTTCTTACTGTAATTAACCTAATCCATAGCCATAGCTGCGTTACTGACCTCCAGGATCTCCTGGGTGATAACAGCCTGTCTGGCACGGTTAAGCTGCAGAGTTAAATTATCAATCATCTCATCAGCATTATCAGTAGCGTTTCTCATGGCAGTCATCCTGGCACCGTGCTCGGAAGCTTTGGCCTCTAAAATTGCATGGTAAATCAAATTATCTATATACTTGGGAAGAAGATTATCGATTATGGTTTCCTCGTCAGGCTCAAAGGTATAAAGATTTTTGGCACCCTTCTTCTCTTCCTTTTCTTCTGCCTCTTCCGCTACAGGTTCCATGGGTAAAAGCTTTACTATGCGGGGCTCATGCCTGGCGGCATTAATAAACTCTGTATACACCAGGAACAGCTCATCGTAAGACTCGTCCCTGAAACCCTGCACAGCTTCCTGCCCCAGGTCTTTAACTCTCCTGTAATCGGGAGCATCCTCCATATCCAGGTGAGTAGAATAAAGCTGGTATTCACGGTTTCGGTAATAGTCCCGGGCCTTTTTCCCCACAGCTATTATTTGGGCCATGTTCTTATCCTTGATATGTGAGGTGGCAAATCGCAGCAGTCCTGAGTTGTAACCTCCGCAGAGGCCTTTATCAGCTGTAATTACCAGGAATCCAGAATTTTTTACCTCCCTTTGCTCCACAAGCTCGTGCTTGAGGTTAGGCATATGGCTTACCAGCCTGGATACTATCTCTTTCATCTTCTCGGAAAAAGGTCGAGAGGACTCAGCTCTTTCCTGTGCTCTCCTGAGCTTGGCGGCCGCTACCATTTCCATTGCCCGGGTTATCTGCTGAGTATTTTTAACACTTCTAACGCGGCGTCTGATTTCACGCAAGTCGTCTCCCATTTAATCACCACCTTTTTGGTTTACCATAAATCTTCTGCAGCGGCACTTACTGTATAACAAATTGCTTTTTAAATTCATCGATAGCTTTTTTGAGCTTTTCTTCTTCGTCGTCTGTAAGCTCTAAAGTCTCTTTTATGTTTTTCCCTAAGTCAGGATGGTTCATTTCCATAAACGTCAGGAATTCTTCTTCAAACCTGGCCACCTGTTCTGCCGGGATATCATCCAGGTAGCCCTGTGTGCCGGCGTAAATAATCATGATCTGTTTTTCTACGGGCATGGGGATGTACTGATCCTGCTTGAGGATTTCCACCATTTTTTCTCCCCGGTTCAGGGTTTGCTGGGTAGCTTTATCCAGGTCGGTTCCGAACTGCACGAAGGCAGCCAGCTCGCGGTACTGGGCCAGGTCAAGGCGCAGCTTACCGGCAACCTGCTTCATGGCTTTAATCTGTGCGGAGCCACCAACCCGGGATACGGAGAGACCAACACTGATAGCCGGCCTTGTTCCGGCGAAGAAGAGGTCACCCTCCAGGTAAATCTGTCCGTCTGTAATGGAAATAACGTTAGTTGGAATATAAGCGGAAACGTCACCCGCCTGGGTTTCAATAATGGGCAGGGCTGTCAAGGAACCGCCGCCCCTTTCATCGTTTAGCTTTGCTGCCCTTTCCAGAAGTCTGGAGTGGGTATAGAAAATATCTCCGGGGAAAGCTTCACGACCGGCAGGACGTCTTAAGAGCAGGGATAATTCCCTGTATGATGCAGCCTGCTTGGAAAGGTCATCGTACATACATACCACGTGCTTCCCGTCAAACATGAATTCCTCACCCATGGCACAACCTGCATAGGGGGCAATGTAAAGCAGTGGCGCAGGGTCACTGGCAGAAGCCACAACTACTGTTGTGTAATCCATAGCCCCATGCTCTTCTAATACGTTCACCACGGCCGCCACTGTAGAAGCTTTCTGTCCCACAGCAACATAAATGCAGTACAGGTCGGAATCCTTCTGGTTCAAAATAGTGTCTACGCAGATAGCTGTTTTACCAATTCCGCGGTCACCAATAATTAACTCCCTCTGTCCTCTTCCCACGGGAATCATGGAATCGATAGCTTTAAGTCCCGTCTGGACAGGCTCTTTAACCGGCTGGCGGTGGGTAACCCCTGGGGCAATAGTTTCTACAGGACGGTATTTCTTCGCGTTAATGGGGCCCTTACCGTCAACAGGCTGACCAAGGGGGTTAACTACACGACCTACCAGTTCCTCTCCCACGGGAACCTCTGCAATTCGACCGGTTCTCTTAACTGTGTCGCCTTCTCTGATTTTTTCATAATCACCCAGAATAACAGCACCAACGCTGTATTGTTCAAGGTTTAAGGCCATTCCAAATATTCCGCCGGGAAATTCCAGGAGCTCACCGGCCATACAACTTTCTAGACCGTGAATACGGGTAACACCGTCACCAACGTATACCACTGTCCCTATATCTACAAGTTCCAGTTTTTCATCATAGCTTTCAATTCTCTGCTTTATAATAGAACTAATTTCATCTGGCCTTACACTCATTCTCCCTTGTCACCTCATTTCTTATAGACTTAGACTGGCCTGAGTAATTTCTTCGAACATCCGGGAAAGTCTGTGGGTAACACTGGCATCCATAACGGAGTCACCAATCCTGGTAATAACGCCTCCTATTATGGAAGGATCTGTTCTCAGTACAAGGCGAACTTCCTTGCCTGTATACTTTTCCAGAGCACCCTTGAACTGCTCCTGCAGTTCTTCACTTAATTCTATAGCCGTAGTTACCTCCGCTATGGCTACATTCCTGGTATAGTTTGCCAGCCTTACGTATTCCATAAAAAGAGCTTCAACTATGTTAAAGCGCTTTCGGTCAATCAATAGTTTGAAAAGATTCATCACTTCGGGATTTTCTAATTTCTTAAATATGTCTGCTATTATTTCCTTCTTTTCTTCCTTGTCCAGCAGGGGGTGTTCCAATACCACCTTGATCTTCTTATTTTCCTTGAGAAAATCTACGACTGCCCTCAGGTCTTCTTCTATTTCATTTATTTTGTCTTTTTCCAATGCGAAAGAATGGAGAGCGGAAGCGTATTTGTTGGCTACTGCCTGCATCGTCATGATACATCCCCTACCTCATCCAGGTATTCCTTAATGAGCTTTTCCTGAGCTGCATGGTCTATGTTCTGGGAGATTATCTTTTCAGCAATATCTATGGAGATTTTGCCTACTTCATCCCGCAGTTCCATAAACGCTCTTTCCTTTTCCAGGTTAATTTCCTTCTTAGCCTGCTCAATAAGGTGTTGTCCCTGCTTTTTAGCCTCATCTTTTGCCTGGCTTATCATTTCATCGCCCTGCTTGGAAGCTTTAGACATAATTTCAGATGCTTCCTGCTTGGCTTCCTGCATCTGCTGCTCGTATTTTTCCCTGGTCTGCCTGGCAAGTTCCTTGTCCCGCTCTGCTTGTTCTATAGAGCTTTTTATTTCTTCCCGCCTTTTTTCCATAAAACCGGCAATAGGGTTATATAAGAGCTTTCTTAATAGCAGGTATAAAATTATGAAGTTAACCAGCTGGAAGAGATATTCTATACTAAATTCAACCATATATTCTTCCCCCTTTCCCATGCAGTTTGTCTAACTGCTTCGTTCATCAGCGTCCATTCATACTAACTTTTTTAGTATGACTTTGATAAGCTTATTAAATTAGACGGTATTATAGAAATGGATTGGCAAAAAGCAGAATTAGGGCAACAACCAGTGCGTAAATACCGGTGGTTTCCGCAACAGCCTGACCAAGAAGCATAGTTCTAAGAATGTCACCCTGGGCTTCAGGCTGACGTCCTACACCTTCCGCACCTTTACCAGCAGCATAACCCTGACCAACTCCAGCACCGATACCTGCGATCATAGCAGTGCCTGCACCTATAGCAGAAGCAGCCATAATAATTGTAGTAGCATCAATATTCATTTAAGTATTCCTCCTTAATTTTATAAATTTAACTTCTAACACCCATACTCATACTCACACTTTAAACAATAAGAAACTAAGTACTTTAAATAACATTTAAGATGGATTTTTACGCTTAAACCTAAAAGTACCACTCCTTTCTTTAAAGTAGATCTTAATTCTTGGCTCCCTCTCCTAAACAATTGAACAACAAAAAATCAGCTTTCCATGTTAGTTTTCCATGCTAATAGTAATATAGGTCATGGTAAGCATGACGAATATGAAAGCCTGAATCAGGCCAACGAAAACATCAAGATACAGGTGAGGAATGATAGGAATCAAGATGGGAGCAAAATGATATAAAAGACCCAGCATTACTACACTGCCCAGCATGTTTCCGAAAAGACGGAAACCAAGAGATACGGGGTTTGCTAATTCGGAGATGATGTTTAGCGGAACGAGAAAGGGTATAGGCTCGAAAAAACTCTTTCCCCAGCCTCCTACGCCCTTTTCCTTCATCCCGTAATACTGCGTTGCCACGAAGGTAAGCCCCGAAAGAACAAAGGTGGTGTTTAAAGAGGCAGTAGGGTTTCTAATGCCAATAACACCCGATACATTGGACATTACCAAAAATAACGTCAAAGCCAGCATGTAAGGCGCAAACCCTCTTCTGGCAACCCCCATGGTGCTGTCAACCAGGTAGTGAATGCCATCTATAAGTACTTCGAAAAAGTGCTGAATACCTGTGGGTATCTTGTCCATATTTCTGGTAGCCAGTACAGACATAACTACCAGTGCGCCCATGATTATCCAAGTTGTAGTGACAGTTTCCGTAATTTGAATACCGTTAATTTCAATCATAACTGCAGGATCAAAGTCCAGGCCTTCAGCACCAGCCATATATGTTGCTGCATTGAAAACATTTAACATCTTCTTCCCTCCTTTTATATTTTATTTATCTTAAAATAAAAGCTTAATCTTTTTTTTGAGCTGCTTTTCCAAAAAATTTCAGATTGCTTTTTTTAAGAGAGTCGAAAACTTGACCGCCAACTATAACAAACTTGGGTAGAATTAAGCCACCTACAACCCAAAAAAAATTCACCTGGTCTACAAACATGGCTGAAACTAGAACCAAAACGGTTATAGCCTGTCTTATGATAAACCGTGAATATGTATAAGTGGTTGCCGCTTCAGGACGCATCCCGGCTGCTTTTTTGACTGATCCGGCCATAAGATGTAGTTTGAAAAGGGCAAAAGCAGTACCTATAATCAAGCCTAGTATAGCCTCAAAGGCCTGCATATAAAATAAGAAGGGCATGGCTATCAGACATATTTTTATACAGCTTATACTTATTTGATACCACAATGTTTCCAGGCTGTTCATTTAAACTACCTCTATTTCATCAGCAGATTGTAAGCACTTCTGAACCCTGCATAAAGACCCGACAACACAAAAATTATTAAGACCCACACACTATCAAAAAAATTATCCATGACATATGTGGCCAACCAAATCATCGCTACCAGGGGAAGGGCAATAACGATACCTATTTGACCCACTACTGCAAAATACCTCAGGGGGCCCAGCTCAGGTTTCCGAGGCTTTTTATCTTTGTTTTTATCAGTCAATAATACCACCTTTTCTTTCGCCAAAGGCAAGCTTGCAAAGACGTGCTTACCTCTTGCTTTAATTTCGACGGAACTTTAAAAATCCCTGCTAAAAAAATATTTTTTTTTGGCTTCCCTTTAACGGGAAAATGGCCTTGCGGCTAAAAGCCCACCAAAAAACAGATACAGGTAATAAGTAAAAAACCGCCACGCTATTACAAATATCCCTATGGTGTGGGCCGGAACATAAGCAGCAAAAAACGTAGCCAGGCTTAGCTCTACAAAGCCGCTACCTCCGGGAACAGGAGTATAGGCAATTATTAAAACCACCAGGACATGCCATACCAGAATGCTCCAGAAATAAAAGTCCAGCCCCAGACCCATCAGGAGGAGAGGCGCTACCAGAAAATAAGTAAACCAGTAGGCAGCAGTTAACAAAGCGGGGAAAATTAGCCTCCCCTTATTATATTTCCCCAATCGGGATAAAGAATTATGAAACTGTTCCGCTTCTTCCCGGAGCCTCTGGAAAAATTTCTGCAGCCGACGGGAGGAGGCCAGGGGTTTAAGAAAGGGAACTTTTTTCAGGAATTTCAGCACCTGCCAAATAATTTTAGGCCGGATAATTACTATAAAATAAAAGGAGGAGGAAAAGACCAAAAGGGCTAGAGCCATGCGGAAAAAATAGTTTATGGTTTCCACCCCGCTGATGTGACCTTCGTAAACGATTAATAAAATTACAGCCAGGACCAGGAAAAAGAATTTGGTTAAAATGGTGCGGATTACCATGGCGGCTGTAGATTCAGCCAGGGAAATGCCGCTTTTATGAAGATAAAAAATCAGGGCGGGCCACTCTCCCACGGCCATAGGGGTAATACCGGCAAAAAAAAAGGTGGTCAAAAAAACTTTAACATATGAAAAAATACTTATGTTTTTACCTTCTCCTAACATGCCTGCAATCCTCTTTAACCTGTAACCTTCTATAAACCAGGCTAAAATAACTGCCGCTAAAGCCAGGGCCAGGTAAAGGGGTTGGACCTGCTGAAGGCTTTTCCAGGTTTCCTTACTGGTGGTATAGTAAAGAATAGCCAGGAGTGCGGCAAGGCTGAAAGTGAGGGACAGGAGAAGGCCCTGCTTCTGGTTGGAGGAAAGCTTGCTTTTCATTATTTCTTCACCGCCCCAGGGGAAGCTAACATACAAGCACCTGTATAAGCACTATAAAGGCAATATAAAAGCACCTGTAATAATTTTATTTAAGGTGCTTAATTTTTATGTTAAATATATTTGTATTATCCTGTTTTCACCTCTTATTCAGGGACAAAAGGGGGTGGAAGTTCCGGAGAAAACCCGAAGGAATGGAGTATTATATCCCTTATTCTCAGGGAGGCCTTACCGTCACCGTAGGGATTGACCGCGTGGGCCATGGCCAGATAGTCTTCATTTTCCTCCTGGAGCAGTTGGGCAGTCCCCCGGTAAACGCTGTCCCGTGCAGTTCCCAGGAGCCTCACCGTTCCGGCTTCTACCGCCTCCGGCCTTTCGGTAACCTCCCGCAAAACCAGCACTGGTTTACCCAGGGAGGGGGCTTCTTCCTGAATGCCTCCGGAATCGGTCAGCAGCAGGTGGCAGCGGGCGATAAGGTTGTGAAAGTCGGCGGTACCCAGAGGCTCCAACAGGTGAACCCTGTCCATATCTCCCAATGTACCGAAAACAGTCTCCCTTACCAGGGGATTCTTATGGACGGGAAACACTATGCCGACGTCGGGGAATTCTGCCACCAGGTCTTTTAGGGCCAGACAGATTCTCTCCATGGGCCTACCCAGGTTTTCCCGGCGGTGGGCTTCTACCAGGAGTAGGCGCTGCCCCTTATAGTCCAGATGGTTCAAGCTTTTTTCCTCAAAAACATAATCGGGACGGACCGTAGTTTTTAAGGCGTCAATAACGGTGTTCCCGGTAACAAAAACCGTGCCGGGGTCAGTCCCCTCCTTTAGAAGATTCTCTTCTGCCCTTTGGGTGGGGGCAAAGTGCAGGTCCGTTAAAGCACCGGTAAGCTTCCGGTTCATTTCCTCGGGGTAGGGGGAATACTTCTGAAAGGTCCGCAGTCCCGCCTCCACGTGGCCCACCTTGACCTGCTGATAAAAGGCTGCCAGACTGCCGGCAAAGGTGGTGGTGGTATCGCCGTGAACCAGCACCAGGTGGGGCTTATCCTTTATCAGTATCTGTTCCAGGCCGGTCAGGGCCCGGCAGGTTATATCCGAAAGGGTCTGCCTTTGGGACATGATGTCCAGATCCTCCTCCGGCTCCAAATGAAATAGTTTCAGGACCTGGTCCAGCATCTCCCGGTGCTGGGCGGTCACACAAATTTTGGCCTCTATTTCTGTTGTATCTTTCAACACCTTCACCAGGGGAGCCATCTTTATGGCTTCCGGTCGGGTGCCGAATACGGACAGGACTTTTATTTTTTCCATCAAGTAATCCACTCCACCTTTCCGTCACCCTTCCATACTTTAACGGTGACTCCCGCTTCCTTCAGGAGCTCCAGGGCCAGGGGGTCGGGATACTTGTTTTTTATAATTACTCCCTTAATGCCGGCGTTAATTATCATTTTGGAGCAAAGGCTGCAGGGCTGGTAGTTAGAGTAGAGAATGGTATCTAAGGTAGAGATACCGTAAAGGGCTCCCTGAATTATAACATTCTGCTCGGCATGAAGACCCCGGCAAAGCTCATGTCGCTCCCCGGAGGGAACCTGTAGTTCATCCCGGAGGCAGTTTGTTTCGTTGCAGTGTTTCATCCCCGAAGGAGGGCCGTTGTAACCTGTGGCCAGAATTCTCTTATCCTTTACCAGGATGGCGCCTATCTTTCGTCTCAGACAGGTAGACCTGGTAGCAACAATTTCCGTTATTTCCATAAAGTAAGTGTCCCAGCTGGGGCGCATAAAAAATCTCCTCTCCATAATAAAAATACCGGATAAAAAAACCGGCTAATATGTACCAAAAAGCCGGTCACCAGCGTCCCCATACCGGCCCGAAGAATAGGAGCCAGCACTCCGACAACACCCCCGACAACCTAGCAGTATAAGTTATACTCCTGGCATAATTGGCTGACCTGGTCCTGGACTTCTTTTAAAGCTTTCTGGTCCCGGCGTTTTTCCAGAGCCCGGTTAATAAGCCCGGCTATTGTTTTCATTTCTTCTTCTTGCATGCCCCTGGAGGTTACGGCCGGGGTTCCCAGGCGCAGCCCGCTGGTTATCAGTGGGCTCTGGGTATCATAGGGGACAGCATTTTTATTAACGGTTATTCCTATGCTGTCCAGGGTTTCCTCAGCTTCTTTACCGGTTAAGTTTTTATTCCTTAAGTCTACCAGCAGCAGATGGTTTTCTGTACCTCCAGAGACTAACTGGTAGCCGTATTCATTAAGAGCCTCCGCCAGTTTTTCAGCATTTTTTATTACCTGCTGCTGGTAGAGAGTGAACTCTGGCAACAGCGCCTCTTTGAAAGAAACAGCCTTGGCGGCGATTACATGCATTAAGGGACCACCCTGTAAGCCGGGGAAGACAGCCTTATCGATTGCCTGGGCATACTCCTTCAGGCACAGCACCATCCCGCCCCTGGGACCCCGCAGGGTCTTGTGGGTGGTTGTGGTCACGAAATGGGCATAAGGAGCAGGATTAGGATGCAGCCCGGCAGCTATAAGCCCGGCAATATGGGCTATGTCTACCATTAAGTAAGCTCCTACTTCCTCAGCTATTTCTCGGAAAGCCGTAAAATCAATCTTGCGGGGGTATGCACTGGCCCCGGCAATTATCAACTGGGGCCGACACTCTTTAGCGATCTCCCTTATCAGGGAATAATTTAACTGTCCCGTTTCCCGTTCTACTCCGTAGGAACAGACTTTAAAATATTTTCCTGAAATGTTTACGGGGCTGCCGTGGGTTAAATGCCCGCCATGGGCTAAATCCATTCCCAATATTGTATCCCCCGGTTTAAGAACGGCCAGGAAAACAGCTAGATTGGCAGAAGCGCCGCTGTGGAGCTGGACATTGGCATGCTCAGCATCAAAAAGCTTTTTTGCCCGCTCACAGGCCAATTCTTCAACTACATCCACATGCTCACAGCCCCCGTAATACCTTTTGTCGGGGTATCCTTCCGCATATTTATTAGTTAAAACAGACCCCTGTGCCTCCAGCACTGCCTTACTAACAAAGTTTTCTGAAGCTATAAGTTCTATGGTGTTTTGCTGCCGGTTGTACTCTTTTTCTATAGCCTGGAAAACATCTACATCGATTAGCCGCAGCGTTGACATCTCTTCACACTCCCTTTTTTCTTCACAAAAATCTAATCTGCTCCCTTTTCTGTCCAGGAATATTTATCCTCTGCCTCTTTTATTTTATCTACTCTATTCTGGTGGCGCCCACCCTGAAACTGTGAACTCAAAAAGGTCTTCACAATTTCCTGAGCCAGTCCGGGGCCGGTAACCCTTTCCCCCAGAGTTAAGATGTTTGCATCATTGTGCTCTCTGGCCGCCCGTGCGGAAAAACAGTCGCTGCACAGGGCCGCTCTAATTCCCGGCACCTTGTTGGCCGCCATAGAAACTCCAATACCGGTGCCACAAATAATTATACCCCCCTGGTAATCCCCCCGGGCTACTCCTTCAGCTACCTTGAAAGCAAAATCAGGGTAGTCCACCGGCCGGGTGTTGGAGGTGCCTAAATCCTCATAAGCAAGTCCTTGACTTTGTAATGTTTCCTTAACCTT
>Ga0207421_10002860_pt1 | contig 21030 bp, 21 predicted proteins | sample SodLakKL_010_SED_4_FD_187542 | JGI IMG/M metagenome (GOLD analysis project Ga0207421, IMG submission 187542) | Alkaline sediment microbial communities from Lake Tanatar, Kulunda Steppe, Russia - 8KL_010_SED (SPAdes) (version 2) | ecosystem: Environmental > Aquatic > Non-marine Saline and...
TTGGAGGCAGCAAAATAACTGGAAGGATAGTTGGGATAAAGGCAGGTTAAATTATTAGGGCAGATGATTCTAAAGGAAAGAGAAAAAATAGTTGAATTAGTTGGCAGGGGGAAAAATGGATTAAGGGAAATTGCGAACTGGATTATTAATTTAACCTGTTGATTAGCTTTTTCCAGGGGAAAAGTATACGAAAAAAATAATGGCAAAAAAAGCAAAACCTTCTTCTGAGCCTGGAAGAAGGCTTTTCTTTTTGTCCCTATATAAAAGAAATCTATAAACGAAGAAGAATTGGTTAAGTTCCCAAGAATATTTTTTTCCCGAAAAAAGAGAATAGACTCCCATGTCTGAGGGCGTCAGCAGAAGGATGAAAAACCTTTTTATATTCTTCGGGGTAGACCCCCCTGCCCGGACAGCACCGGCAGAAATATGAAAAATGCTTTATGTTTAATTCCTGGTGTGATCCCTGGAGTATATTCTCCAGGGTAGAAACTGCCAAAGATCAGGGAAGCATGAACCATAATATCTTCTGGGCTGTTCCAATTTATGGAGATGATTGAGGGCAGGTTTTTTCTTCGCAATTGTCCAACTCGGGATATGATAAGGGTAAAAAGCAGTTTTGGCTGGCATCTATTTTTAATGAGGACTACTTCAACAGATTTGCAGGAACTGTAATCTTGAATATAGAAAAGAGGTTTAATCACCTGGAGATATGTTTTATATTGGAAGAAGAAGGGGAGGAAATATTTTGTTCAGAAGGCTTTTTAGGCGCAAAGATAAGCTGGAAGAGAAGTTTATTGAGCTGCAGGAAACCATGGAGGAGAATACAGAGCAGGTAAAGAAACTCACCCGGATGCAGTACAAAACCGGTCAGCAGTTTACTAAGGAGCAGACGAGACTGGAACAGAAAATCAATGATCTGCGAGCCACGGCTAATAAAAGAGAAACTGGCCATTGCCACCATGTCCAGGCGGTGGTTCCGGAGATTGTCCAGTGGTTAGATGATATCGATAGAGTCAGAGCTGGATTGGGAAAAGGAGAACAGGATAACTGGGATCGCCTCCTGTTATACTGGGCCAACCGGTTGAAAAAAATGCTGGATTATTTCGGTTTTTATGAACTTGAGGTTCGTGGCAAACCATTTGATCCCGCAGTTGCCAAATCAGTAAAAACAATTGGGCGGGCTGAATTGGAACTCTTAAAAAATAATTTTGACCGGGATCCGGTTAACTATGAGGTCCTGGAGGTCATAAAAAGAGGCTATGTTGATGGGAACGGACGGCTATTCCGGAAAGCAGAAGTTATAACTTTAGCTGAGGAGGATGAAAATGAAAAAAACATCTAAATCCCAAAAACCAATAATTGGAATTGACCTGGGCACTACCAACTCATCGGCAGCATACATTAAAGATGGTCAGGCGGAAATAATCCCTTCTCCAGGAGGAGAGAGGATAATTCCCTCCGTGGTGCACGTTGATAGAGCGGGGAAGGTTGTGGTTGGTCAGGATGCAGCAGACGCACTAATAGCAATGCCGGGGCGGACCATTGCAGCAGTGAAAAGAAAAATGGGGTCAGAAGAACATCTAGAGGTTGCGGGAAAAAAATTGCTGCCCGAAGAGGTTTCTGCTTTAATCCTGAAAGAATTGAAAGAATACGCGGATAATCTACTGGGCCCGGGAGAAAAAGAAGCTGTTATTTCAGTTCCTGCACATTTTGCCGATGCTCAAAGGAAAGCCACGAAAAAGGCGGGAGAACTGGCTGGTTTTACAGTAGAAAGGGTTATTAATGAGCCAACTGCTGCAGCCATGGCCTTTGGTTTATCCAATCTGGATCAGGATCAACATATCCTGGTATATGATCTTGGCGGGGGAACTTTTGATGTTTCTCTGGTGGAAATGATGGAGGGAGTTTTGGAGGTTAAAGCCTCAGCAGGGGATAATAACCTGGGAGGTGAAGATTTTGACTGGAAACTGGTTGAGCTTTTTGTGGGTAACATGGAAGATAAATATGGTGTTAATCCTATGGAAGATCTCAGGGCTAAAACCCTGCTAAAAGGCGAAGCGGAGAGAGTTAAAAAGGAACTGTCTGTAAAGGAAGCCTGTTCAGTTAACCTGCCCGCAGTAATCGTAAAAGATGATCAGCCCCTGGATTTAGAACTGGAGGTAAGCAGGAATGAGTTTGTTGAACTTATCAAGGATAGTCTGGAAAAAACCCTGGGCTGCGTGGAGCAGGTTTTAGAGGATGCCAGTCTTGATCCTGAAGAAATAGATGAAGTGCTACTGGTAGGTGGTTCTACCCGGATCCCCTGGGTTCGAGAGGCTCTGGCCGAAAATTTTTCGTTTGGTAATAAACCTCGTCAGGATATTAATCCTGAAGAAGCAGTGGCCCTGGGGGTCGCTGTTCAGGCGGGACTTAAATCTGGTGAATTAGCTGAAAGTGGCTTTATTGTTACTGATGTGGCTCCCTACTCCCTGGGGATTGCTGTTCTTAAAGGCTTTCAGGGTATAATGATGGTTCCCGGGGGCTTTCACACCATTATTCCCAAGAATACAACCATTCCTGTAACTCGTTCTGATAGGTTTTCAACAGCGGCTGATGGACAGACAGTTGTAGAAATTGAAGTCTATCAAGGAGAAAAGGAGTGGACAAGAGATAATTACCCCCTGGGAGAATTTCTTCTTTCAGGCATTCCTCCCCGCCCGGCTGGCCAGGAGGAAGTAGAGGTAACCTTTCATTATAATATCAATGGAATTCTGGAGGTTCAGGCTCGCTGTGTATCTAACAATAAAGCAATGGGCGTTTCCTTAAAAGATGCTTTAGATCGGAAGTCGGAAGGTTCCTATAAGGAAAGCCTGGAGCGCCTGGAAACTATATTTGATGCCGCTGAAGAACCATCTGAAGAGGATATGGATGATTTTCTGGCCGGATTTCAGGAAATGGAGGAGGAGTCACAGGAAGGGATAAAAGCCAGGTTAAAAAAAGAAGCCCTTCTGGCTATTGCTGATGGCAAAGAATTACTGTCCCGCCTACCCCAAAAAGCCAGAAAAGAATTAGCAGAATTGCTGGAAAGTCTGGAAGGAGCATTGGAAGGTCCGGATGAGGATCTGCAGGAGGCCCTCAATGAGGTCCTTGATTTATTGATTGAAATAGATGAAGGTGATGAGAATGAGTAAAAACCGGCTTTTTGCAGTTGAAGAAAACCCCTATAAGGTTCTGGGTACCAGATCAAATGCTTCTCCTGAAAGGATAAAGAATTGTTATCTGGAAAAAATAAAAGAGTATCCTCCAGAACAATATCCGGAGCAATTCAGGATTATTCGGGAAGCATATGAAACATTAAAAGATCCTATAAAAAAGGCCAAGTATGACCTGACAAATAAATATGGAGGCAGGGTAGAAAGGCTTTTGGAGCAGGCATTTGAATGCCTGCGTTCCGATAGACTGGATCAGGCTTTTAATTTTGCTCAAGAAGCCCTGGAATTGTCTAAAGGGAACTTTATTATATTACTTCATCTGGCTGAAATTGATTTGCTGCGGGGGAATATTAACTCCTTCCACCGTTATTATAAGGAGGCGGAAGAAGCTGTCCAGAAAAAATATAGACCCAATATTTTGTGCATGAAAGCTTCAGAGCTATTAGATTGGGAAGACCCGGATATGGCTATTGAGGTTTTTCGGGATTTAGAAGAAAGATTTCCCCGGGAAAGCTACAAAGCGGATCCCCTCCGGATAAGAGCATATGAGATGCTGGGAGAGAATGACGAGGCCTGGAAGGTAATAGAAGGGTGTATACAGCGGTTAAAAAAGCCAGATATTGATGACCTGCATTTTTACCTGAAATGGCATCAATTGATGGCGGTTCAGGGTCGTTTGGAAAAGGAACAGGAAGTTGTCAATGGTTTTAAAGAATATCTGGGTTCCTTTCAGAGCGAAGAAGAAAAAGAAATCCTGCGAATGACCCTTGAGGAAGAGCAAAAACAGTTAAAAGAAGGTGGTTTTTATGTGGAAACCGGGTTTTTCCTCGATCTTCTTTACCATCTTACCTCTGATCCCGAATACCTTAAAAAACTTGAAGATCTGGAGGAAGTAATTGAACTGGCCAGGGAAATGGATAGATTGAGGTTTGACTATGATGTTTTTCCCCCGGTGAAGTTTAAAGCATTAGAATTTTTCAATCGCCAGTATGGCGATGAAGAACTCCTGGAACAACAGGTTCCCCTTGAATTCAGAGGCTTTTTAGCAGAACTGGAAGAAAGTACCGTTAATTTCCTGCAGGGGATTGAGTCCCTCCAGGAAAAGTTTCCTGCTATTTTTAAACACTTTCAGGCTGATTGGGAAGAGGAGCGGAGAAAAAAGGAAAAGGGACTCTCACCTGAGGAAAAAAGGCTTGGTCAGCAGGTTTTCAAAATGAATGAAAACTACCAGCGGGATGAATCCGGAACCCTGATCAAAACTGAAAAAAAGGTTGGACGCAATAGCCCCTGTCCCTGCGGCAGCAAAAAAAAGTATAAAAAATGTTGTGGGAAAAAAGGATAAAATATTCCAGAGTGTCTTTGCCAGATAATTTTTTGATTGGAGTCGGGCAGCATCCAGTTTCCTCTATAAGTGCTGCAAATTGCAGGGTTTTTGACCCTTTTTTCACCCTCGAGAGGGTAATATAGCTTCTTATGAATTCAGGGAGCTTACCCTGATTGGAATAGGGGTAAGTTTTTTGGGCAGTGGGGGGACCGGTATTTTTTCCAGGATAAATATCGAGACACTCCCTGGCTGGCAACAAATTTAAATTCGGAAGAAACTCCGCTTTCCGGAGGAGTTTATTCTATTTTACTGGTATATTCTAACAGTTAGATGTTGCAGAGGTATTCTCTGGATCAGAGCACATTGATCTGGGTACAGATAATATCCGGGATTTCCGGGGGTTGGATGCCCCTATTAGTTGGACCGGTACCCCCTTTACTTTTTTTGACTTCCAGGGGGAGTTGAGTTCTTTTGGAGAAAACTATACTTTCCTGGAGAACAGGCCTGCTGGGATACGCACCTGGGCAATTTTCCGACTTTGCTTTTAATTCAGAACGGCAACCCCACCCGGGCTTTATAAGGAAACGGATGATTTAAACTAAAGAGGGAGCAGGGTTTTCGAACGGGAAGGGAGTAAACAAGTCCGAGTATAAAAGGAGGTCAAAAAATAAGTGGCTGAATATAAGAAAATTCCCCAGAGCCTGGAACAGGATTACAACCGAATGCAGCATTATGCTTTTTTGCCCGAAAAGGGCCCCGACTATTCTTACAAACTGGATGCTCCCCGTATTGGAGAGAGAAGAGGCATGTTTGATCGGGGCAAACCAGTTACGGTAGGGTGTTTTTTTCCCATTGAGACCCGTATCAGGGGGGAATTAAAACCTCTGGGGGGCATAACGGAAATTGCAACGCCCCCCGAACAAAGAAGAAAGGGTCTGGTCAAGAGTTTACTATTTAATCTGCTGGAAGAACTAAAGGATTCGGGGATATATCTTTCCGCCCTATGGGCTGCTTCTTTCCCCCTTTATAGGAGGTTTGGTTTTTCCCTGGTTACGGAATTAACCCATTATACCATGCCCATTCGCTTGTTGAATTTCCCCAATACCCCGAGGCCAGATAATTTTCGGGAGTTTACCCTGGATGATTTCCCCGCCACAGAAAGACTTTATCATGAATTTGTAAGTAACTATAATCTTCCCCTGAAAAGAAATCCGGAATGGTGGAAGGCCTTTGTGCTAAAACAAACCCAGCTTTCTGCTGGATCTCCTGCCTTCAGTTATGTCCTTGAAGAAGAGGGAGAAATAAAGGGCTATATTCTTTACTCCCTGCTTCCCGATCCTTATCAGAAAGGGCTGCGGGAATTCCACGTCCGGGAATTGGTTTGCTCTAATGATGCTTCTTACCTGCAGCTCCTTAATTTCATTTTTAATCATGCAATTCAGGCGGAAAAAGTTTATCTTTATGCTTCCCTGGACGACCTTCTCCTGGATCGGGTTAGTGAACCGGAATCGGTGCGAAAAGAAAAAACCCCGGGGGCTATGGTGCGAATAGTTGATGTTCAGCAGGCTTTAGAGAGCTTTCCAGTTGATGAAAAATTAAAGGGCAGGGTTACCCTCAAGGTTGACGATTCGTTTCTCCCCTGGAACAAGGGGAATTTTACCCTGGAGATTGAAGAGGGGCAGATTGAAGTCAGCCCCGGGGAGAGCTCAGATGCCGATGCTCAAATTGATATTAATTCCCTGGCCCAGATGTATACAGGCTATTTAAAACCTCCGACAGCAATTAAACTGGATAGACTGAGAGTGATTAGCCAGGAAAAATTAGACCTTTTAAATAATCTTTTCCCCCTATACCGGACCTATCTCAAAGATTATTTTTAAATTGCGCGGATTTGCTGTTTCTCCCATTCCCTCAGGTGATAACATTAATCGGAGTTTTTCTGCTGATTAACTTTCACCTGGTTGTTTTCTGGGTTTTTTTGCAAGTAGGTTTTTTAAAGAGGGGGATAGGGCTTTGGAAAAATTTGAAATTTTAACGGACAGGTTAATAATAACCGAATTTGAGGAAAGCATGGCTGAAAGTGTCCATAAAAATTCTCTGGATGAAGATAACCGCAGGTTTGTTCCTGATGAAGTTTTTGAAACAGTTGAGGAAGCACATGAGGCCATTATCTTCCTGATGGAGCGTTACAAAAGCCTGGAGGGTCCTTTCGTGTATCCAGTCCTGCTGAAAAGCGGGGAAAATTTAGGGTATGTTCAGGCGGTAAAAAGGGATGAGGGATGGGAAGTTGGGTATCATATTGCTGCCAATTTTACAGGACAGGGTTATGCAACGGAAGCTTTAAGAGCTTTTGTCCCGGTTATAATGAAAAAGCTGGGGATTGATAGTATGTGGGGATTTTGCCGGGGAGACAATATTGCTTCGCGAAGGGTTTTGGAAAAATGTTCATTTCTTTTGGAACAAAAACATTTTGATGATTATCAGGGACAAACCCAGGAAATATACAAATATCTTTACAGGCTGTAGGGAATATGGGAATGCAAGTAACAATTGTCCTAAAAAGCTCTGAATTCAATAAATATAGTTGTAAAATAGCTTTTCAGTCCCCGGCCTGAATATTATCTTTTTTCAAAAATAAGAGCTCCCCGACTTGGGAGGTGTGAAATGGAAAAAGGAAAATGGGAGGTAAAAAAAGCTCTACCTGAAGATGCAGACAGATGGTTCGAACTTTTAACCGCTGTTCAGGATGATTTTTGTGGTCTGGATTTATCCAAAGACGAAAGGCATCGATCCGGTGTGAAGGAAAACATTAATCGGGGTATAGCAATATATGTTGAAGATGATGCAAAAGAAAATTGCCCTATTATTGGAGCTATGTCCTTTTCCCCTGATAAAAACCAGATTACCTGGCTGGGGGTTCATCCAGATTATAGGAAACAGGGTGTGGTTTCATCACTTTTGGGAGCTGTTTGCATTGAATTAAAGCATGCGGAGAGGATAAAAGTTAAAACTTTTTGCGATGATGACAGGTATGGACGGGCTGCCCGCAGCTTCTATAAAAAACATGGCTTTGAAGAAGGTGAAACATTCTCCAGCGACAGGTATCCCCACCCGGTGCAGGTCTTTAGAAAAACCCTTGATAGGAGATAGGTTTTTTTAGCCAAAGACTGGTCCTGGTTTTAACCCAATAATTCACGGGCGCAGAGGAGAACAATCAAATATTAAGGGTTATTGTTTTTGGGCAATTGTTTTAGCAAAGGAGAATTCAGGGTGAAAAAATACAATATTATAGCCCGGGGAAGAACAGCAGAAATATACGATTGGGATGAAAAAAGAATTTTAAAGTTATATAAAAAGTTTTTTTCCCAAAAAACAGCCCAGAGGGAATTTAATATTGTAAGAGAACTGGCCCAAAAAGGACTTCCTGTACCGGCGGTTGATGAGATTATTAGTTTCCGGGGAAGATGGGGGATAATTTTGGAAAGGGTGACCGGACCAACCATGCTGGAAAAGCTTTTTTCACAACCAGGGGAAATAACCCGCGAGGCAGTTAGACTGGCAGAGTTCCATAAAGCTTTTCAGATTGAAGTAGATGTTCCCCTCCCCGGCTTCAAGTCCCTTATTAAAGAAAGTGTTTTCAGGGTAAAAGAAATAAAGAAAAAAACCAGAGAAAAACTACTGGAAGCATTGGAAGAGTTACCGGATGGGAGCAAATTATGCCATGGTGATTTCCATCCCGATAATATAATAATGGGAAAGGATAAAGTTATTGTGATCGACTGGTTGACAGCAGCAAGGGGACATCCTTTAGCAGATGTTGCCCGGACATCAATAATCTTTAAGTTTGGCTCTGTCCCCGAACACAGATCAGAATCCGAAATCAGGGGGGTTAAAGAGCTAAGGGATAGATTTTATGCCCAATACCTTGAGCAATATTTGCGAATCACTGGTGAAGATCAAAATTTAATGGAAAAATGGGAAATTCCTCTTGCTGCAGCCCGTCTGGAAGAAAGTTTGCCTTCTGAAGAAAAGAAGGCTTTACTTGATGTCCTGGAAGGAAGTTAAATTTATTCCATTTCCCAGTAACTGGTTAAGAGTGTTAACTATGTTTTGCCCCCTATCAACTATCTATTGATAAGGTAATAGAGAGAAATTAGATAATTAAGGACCAAAATTTAAAAACTTATTCTACCGATTGCCAGCTAAAAAGGATTGAATTTTATTGCCCAATTAGTTTATTGTAATGACAACAAAAAATTTAAAGAAAAAATGGTTGAATGAAAAAGAACAATGTTAGGGGGGGAACTGGTCGAAAAATAACACGAAGGAGAATATTTGGAGGTGGAACGCTTTTTTATGAAAAAAGACCGGGAAAATTTCCCGGTAAAGTCCAACAAGAAAAAACTAATTGCTTTGCTCTTTAATATTCGTAGCCTTGAGCTACCCAGTAATGCCAGTCCTTAACCGCCTCCAGGGTTTTTTCAGTTGCTTTTGTGGGCTGAATTTGCATTAACGGCACTGCAAGGGGACGTGGCTTCCATTGGATTTCCACAAAAATCTCATTTTCACACTCATTCTCCGGTCCCAAACCGATCACTTCAACCTCATCTTTGAACAGGAGTGGAGAAATTGCCCGTTCACATCTGCACACAGCGGAAAAAGGAAATGAACAGGCTCCTTCGAGATAATAAAACCAGCCCATTGCGATTTCTTCTTTTCCATAAGCATCGACAAGAGGCCCATTACTAATCCTTTGCTCCCGCTCCTCGTTTTGTTCCACCTTTGCCATCACCTCCCAATATAATTAAAGAAGTTCTTTCCCGTTGTGCTTGAAGATGACCACTTTTTTCGGGTCTGATGGTTTTGCATCAGGTTCCCGCTTATGGGGTTGCGTGATGAGGTGAGACGACTGGGCCACATTAGTACCGGTGGTTACCCCAATAATTACTTTTTCCTTTTTTTCTTTTTTTGACGCTGTTTCTGTTTTTGTTTTTTGGCTTCTTTCTTTTTTTGTTGCCTCTTCTTCAGTTCTTTCTGTTTTGCGGTTTGTTGTTCTTGAGTAAGCTGATTCTTATCTTCTGGGACAAAGGAATGGGGCCATGCATTAGCTGAAGATTCTTCCAGATCCCATGGGATAGTTTTATCTCTCTCCGGTTTTTCCCAGAAGGTTTTTTCAAATTGTTCTTTTTCTGTAAAATGTTCTTCTGCAGTAACGCTATCGGCGGGAGGCCATTTATGCACAAAACTGTATTCCCAGAGATATTTAAGGTTACTCTGAATAAACTCCTTTTTTAGTTTCCCAATGCTTTTCAGGGCTTCCTCATGGTATGTTTCCTCAATAAGATCGTAATTGAGCAAAAAATCATAAAAATAGGGGGTAATCCAGATCAGCGCTGCAGTTTTGGGCCATTGATTGGAAAGCAAACCTCCCAGTCTGAGGATAAGCTGGCGGAAACTTTCCTGGGGAAAAGCAAAAAAATCAGAAGATAAATTCTCCTGTGGTGGATTGGCATCCAGGAAAACTTTAATCAGCCAGGAAACTAATTCGCCTGAAATAGCGAAACGAATTCCCTTTTGTTCCAGCATATACTTACCAAAATGATTGCCGAGAAGGTAATAGACTCTACCTGTAGTGATCCGGTCTTGATCTTGCAGCAGGGCTTTTAATTTGCCCCTGTCATCGCCGGGGGAGAGGGCCAAGATAATATCAGCTATAAGGTCTTCATCAATGCTGTTTTCAGAATTCTGCATAAAATCCTGCATGCTCTCAGCAACTTCTCCGGTATTAATTTGCTCGCCATTTTTAAGGCGGTAGTAAAATCTTTCCAGGGTGTTGAAAAAAATAATATCGATAAACTCATCCGATGAACCTGCTAAAATAACCGGGGAATCATCTGCTTTCTCTAAAATGCTCCGCGAAACCCCCTCTGCTTCATCGGGCAGTCCATAATACTGCAGAAGTTGAAGCACACCTATCAGTTCGTCGATACCCTTTACAGGGTTCTCAATAAAAAAATCCAGATAATTTTTAACCCGTTCCTGTTCATCCCGGAAAAGGGCCTGCTGGATAAGGTGGGTGTCATAATATTTAGAGTCATTCTGGTAAAAATCGGGCTGACAGGAGCGGTATTTTTCCAGAAACTGCCGGCATTTATCCATCTCTCTCATATCCAGAAGTTCATGATAATAATCGAAAAAGAAAGACTGCAAGCCAGTCTGTTCGGAAACCTTTTCGCTTGAATCCAATTCCTCCTGCTCCAAAAAATCAAATGGAAGGGGTTGTTCCAGGGCTTCCATCACCATTGGAAAACCCCGCTCAACTGTAGCAGAATTAACGTTTTCACACCAGGTTTCCAGGTCATTGGAATAAAGATCCCTGAATTCTCGGGGGGCTACTAATTCATTTGCAAAATATATGGGTTCTTTTTCCTGCATATTGTGGTAATTATTCTCTATTAATTCCATTATTTCAGGGTCCAGGGAACCTTCTTCCAGGAATATACGGGCCCGGCTTAAAGCCTCTGTCATGAACCATTCTGCCTTTTTAAATTCTCCTTCTGCGTAATAAATATAGGATAGCCCTTCAAAGCCTGAATGATGTTTCGGTTCCGAGATACATATTTTTTTGAATGATTCCTCCGCTTTAATGTAGTTCTTTTTCTTAAAATGCGAGTATGCATGTTTATCCCAATCCATGTCTCCAGTGTATGGCTTCAAATCAGGAAATTCTTTCTTAATTTTCTCCAGGTAATCCATTGCTATCATTACCACTCCTAATTAAAAAGTTTTTAGCCAGGCCAAATTACCTATGCCAGACAGATGGGTTGCAAGAAGAACCGTTTTGATTTTTATTTCTGCAACCCAGTCTCGTTTACCTGCTCTTTTACCCAAAAACTAAAAAGGCAGGACCAGTTTATCAGGAGGTTCAGGGCCATTTATTCTGATATTTCCAGCAAGGAATAAGCTCCGATAACGGATGTAAAGACCCATACTTTTTTTTCGGGGTAGGCCCGCAATTATGCAGGGGTCTGAAAAAGAAGGAGCAGCAGGGCTGACAGACTTTAACTGCCTCAGATAGGGATTATATTAATCAGAAATATTTCTGCAAAAATGGTGGAAATGAATAATCACAGGGAGGGTTTCCCCTGTGCAGGGGGAATTAAATAAACATTGGAAAAACATGTCCAGAATTTTTGGTGATTTTTATAATTGGCTTAGAGGAGGGAAACCCCAGCTTCCCGGGGTTACGAAAATGAATAATAAGACCAAATTAAAGCTTTTTATTATTGGGATAATTATAGTTTTTATCCTGGGCGCAGCCGAATATTATAATCAAAAACGGCTGTACAATATGAGTCCTGGACTGGGAATTAAAGATTTGCATACCCGGGGAATTAATGGGGAAGGGATTAATATTGCGATCATTGATCAAAAGCTTTTAACCGAGCATAAGGAATATAGGAATAGAATTTCATTTTACCGGGAAATGGAGGAGATGGATAATGAACCCGATTCTCTGCAGGGTCCGGCTGTAGCTTCCATCATAGCTGGAACGAATTGCGGAGTGGCTCCCAGGTCCAACCTGTTTTACTGGGCTGTTTCATTATCGGGAAATGATCCTCCAGGGATAAGGTATGCCGATGCAATCAGGGATGTTATCCAGTTTAATCAGGAGCAGCCTCCAGAGGAGCAGGTCCGAATTGTGTCCATATCAACTGATTATTCCACGGGACAGGGAGGGGACCAATTCCTGGAGGCCATCGAGGAAGCAAAGGAATCAGGTATTCTTGTGTTTACTTCCAGCTACCCCTATTACACAGATCCCCCTCTTGCTGTTTACAATGCGGCTTTAAGAGCTGGGGGTTACAGGGGAGAAATTAATGATTATATAGTTCAACCGGAAGTTGTGGAAAAAAGAGGAAAGACCGCCGAGGAGATTGTCCAGGAAAGACATCTCCGGGATAAACAAGAGGGTTATTATTCGGTCTGGGTTCCAGTTGAACCCCGCCTGCTGGCTTCTGGGGAAGGTGAGGGGAAATATGAAATGTTTGAAAAAGGAGGGGATAGCTGGGCGACCCCTTTTGTTGCCGGAGTTGCAGCCCTGATAATACAAATCGATCCTGAATTAACCAATGAACAGGTAGTTAAAATTATCTCCCAAACCGTAACCGAAAATGAAAATGGACTGTTGATGATGGACCCACATCAGGCAATTAATAGGGCAGAGGAACTATAAGGCTTTTAACTCAATGGGCCCGCCCTCCTTGCTGGGAGGGGTTAATAATTGGGGTAGGACCCACTGTTTCGGTTTTTAGCTTGTGAAAAAAGAGTTTTAGAACAATATGAGGTTTTAAGAGGAACTCTGCAACGGTTTATTAGAAAAACCTGGACCAGTATCCCTGGTGGGCAATGTTTTCTTTCACCCTTTCCTCGGTCATCCAGTTTAAAAACCACCTCCTCGTCAATACTCAAACCCAGAGCCTGCCCGATCTTTGCTGGAATCTGCACCTGCCCCTTCCCTGTTATCACGGAACGCCCAAATTGCATTGACATTCCTATATTCTTAGCTTTGATATGATGCTCTACATGCCTGCTGTTATCATCCCATAATGTTGGTGATTATATAATACAAGGAGAGATAAGAGTGAAAAAATTCCAGGAGGAACAGAGCCTGATCATAATATTTGGCCAGGAAGGTGTGGGTAAAACCACAATTATCTCTACTTTGCCGGAATATATTCCTAACTCGGCCGGGGTTGATGGAGAAGATCTTCTCAATGTAAATCCCTGGGCCTGGAATGAAAAAACCTTAAAACTCCTCTGGAAAAATATAATTGATACAACCCGGAATTTCTGGGCCTTTGGGTACAACCCAGTAATAACTGGAAGCTTTTTTAATTATTACTCCGAATTCAGAGAATTTAAAAAGCTTCTCCCGGAAAGAACCAAGGTTATTGTAATTCAGCTCTGTGCGGACAGGGAAGTAAGGGATCGGAGAAGGAGAAAAAGACCGAAGGAGTACCAAAAAGAAGTGAGTGACTGGGTGGATAAAAATTATCCGGAAGATCAGGAATTCAGGGAGCAAAACAATATAGAATCATATCTCAGGATTAACAACGGGGAACAGGAAGTTGAGGAAACAATCGCAATAATTCTGGAGCATCTAAATCACCTGGATTAGACAAACTGAAAGATGAATGATTGGGGCAAAAGATAATAGAGATCAAGCACTTCAATTGAGCGAGGGCTCAAGATTATTGATTTCTCGGTTTCCCCACTGCACCAGAGCTAAAGTTCTTGTTGCTTTAAGATTTTTACAGTCCCATCGAGAAGGAGAAATTATCTTTTTCCAGTTAATTAGGAGATATACCTGATATGGATTCAGGGGAAATTGATCCCAATATAATAGTCAATCCATTTTTTGGCCTGCACTACAGGAAGCCCCGGAATATTTCGGCAGCATATCGGAATAAGTGGACATTTTCGGGTCTCATTGGTGGAGCCATTACAAGTATTGGTTTTGATAAATATATCGGCGAGAAATTTTCTTCCAGGCGGAATGGCAGACATCGGATATTTTCCCCTGAACAGGTTCAACCTGAACCACATTAAGACTCTGCTACCTTCCCTGTTGGCCAAAAAACAGGGTATTTTTTGTTTTCGCATTATTATCCCAGAATGGTACCTGTTATTACAAGTTTAAAAGGAGTTTTGTTTCCCCCTATCAAAAAACCGATTGTTTTCACAGGAGAGTTGCTCTTTTTACGGAAGTTTGGGGTAGGAAAAATTTTGGAGTTTAACCCGAATTATATTTTAACGGGAGGGTCTTAGTTGAAGTGGGTCATTCAGTTTCTGATTTTTGCTTTGCTTTTAGCTCCGGGTATTGCAGAGGCTTCTGATGATATGAGTGTCTGGGAAAAGATAATTCTGGAACTTTTGACCGAGAAAAAGGAAGAGCAGGGAGCGGTTGTTACCGAATTTTCGGGCCATGAAGGACAGGTTCGAACTGTTTCCTTTTCCCCCAATGATAGATTTATAGCCAGCGGGGCCACTGATGGCCGGATTTTAATATGGAGCTCATTAAGTGGGGCAGTTGCAGATGAGTTCAGGGGGCATGATGAAGCAGTAAACTCAGTTAAATTTTCTTCCAGGGCCCGCCTTTTGATTAGCGGATCTTCGGATAATACTATTCGCATCTGGGAAGCCGGGTCCGGGAATGAGTTAATGGTATTAAAAGGCCATAATAGAAGTGTGGAAGCAGTAGATTTTTCTTCTGATGATTCCCTGATAGCTTCAGCATCGCTGGATGGTACTGCCCGGATCTGGGAGGTTCAAACTGGAGAAACCAAAACCAGGTTTACCGAGCATGAAGATTTTCTCTGGGATATTGAGTTTTCTCCCGAGGACAATTGGGTACTAACCGCTTCCTCTGATAAAACAGCTCGTATTTGGGACCCCGAGTCAGGAAAGACAATAACGGAATATTCCGAGCACGAAGATGGGGTTTTGGGGGTAGCCTTTGCCCCGACCGAACGCAAGGTTGCAACCGGTTCTTATGATGGGACCGCCCACATCTGGGATCCTGTTTTTGGGCAAACTCTACAGATTGTGAATCACGGTGATGTAATTAAGGCAGTGACCTTTTCGGCCGATGGAGAGGCCCTGATAACTGCAGGAAGAGGGAGTTATCTAAAAATCTGGGAAGTGGAAACCGGCGAGCTGAAAGCCAGATTACCCGAGGGCAGTGGAATAACCTATGCGGTTGACTATTCCCGGGAGATAAAAGATCTGGTGGTTACAGGGATGCTGGCCCAGGAAATAGCCCGGGTTTGGGAATGGTAGGCCCGGGATGCTTATTTTAAAAAAGAGTTTTGTGAAAAATAGATGACCGGGAAAAGAAGCCCGGCTAAAAAGGTTTTGCTTTCTGATTAAGCTCTAAAAGGGTCCTTTAATTGGGGTTTGCTCCCATAATGAATTTTAAAGACAAAAATCCGCTTCTTATAAATTAAAACAAATTTTCTGGTGGGGAACGATACATCTGCTCCCCACTTTATTTTTTGCCTGACATAGGGTTGTCAGCCGAGGTTTGTACAATTAACCTGCCGGAAAATTGCAGGGTTTTTAATAAGAAAAACACCGAATTTAGATCCTGGAAGACAGAATTGGCCGGGGGACCAGAGCTGTTTAATCGGGGCTTGAATTCCTAATAGAAAGGAGGTGACACCTTGAAAAAAAATAAGATTATCCTACCATTTCTGCTGGTGTTTTTAATAGGAGCCATGGTAATGGCCAATAATGAGCTTTATATTGCAGAAGATGCCCCCTTTTATTTTGACAGGGATGAAGATATAGCCGGATTTTTATTGGAAGGAACCCGGGTAGCTGTTGTTCAGGATAATGATAATTGGGTAAAACTCCAGCTGGAAGTCTGGGTTCCCAAGAATTATCTTTCTTCAGAGTATGAAAAAACTGTTGAAGAGACGGGGATAAGGATCAGGCAGGGCTTTATTTACGATAATATCAGTTTTGGATCACAGCTGGGAATGACAGAAATAATTGGGGAGATGACTAATGATAGCGGTCAAAATTATAGTCTGATTAACTTTTTGTTAAGTGTTTATGATCAGGACCGTAATCTATTGGCCACCGGATACATAAATATCAGTGATTTTGAAAATGGAGAAACAAAGAGTTTTTCCGGACTGATTGATATTGATGTCAATAAAATTGCCAAATACAGAATTCAATATGACAGTGGTTTTTAAGGTGCTGCTATAGTGGGCTGATAGATTTCCTGTAAAATCTCTTTAAGGAGGGTCTACATGAAAAAAGGAGGCGGAATACTGGTTATTGTTGCTGGAAGCCTATCGGTTTTCATGGGCTTCATTACGCTGGTTGTAGGGGGAATTGGTGGCGCCCTGGAAGCGGAAGGAGCAGAAACAGTAGTTAATCTGGGCTGGGGAGGAGTTTTTCTTTCCTTTGTAATCATTGTGCTGGGAATTGCAACAATATCAGCAAAATCCATTATCCCGCCGTTACTGGTGCTAGTATTTTCTATTGTTACGGCAATTGCCGGCGGGTCATTAGTAGCAATTTTTATGGTCCTTTCCTTCCTGGGTGGGATATTGGGTGTTATCGGCTCCAGGCAGGAAAATAAGGAAAGGGCACCTATCAATTAGCCTGCCCGGCAGAACCCTGAATGCTGCGGCAATTATTGATAGAGTTGGGGTATCAACCCCTGGGGTTGAAACTTCAAGCTCTGGATGGGCAGGATATTTACCCGTGTAATTAGCCCTGGCTTTTTCACTGGGAAGCAGGTCCCAAAAAAATCAGGGCAAAAAAAGGAAAACAGCAGGAAAAGATTAAACAGGTAGAAGGAGGACCCAAATTATGGACCCCTGGCCCTTGAAGGCAGGGGGTCTATAATTTGAGATTAAAAACTATCAGGAAAGGAGATTATAAAGTGGCTTTAAACAAGGATGAAAAGGCGAGGGGTATCCGGCAATATCATATTCATTTAGGTCCTGGAGATGTGGGGCGCTATGTTCTTCTGCCCGGAGATCCTGATCGGGCCAATACTGTGGCCAGTTATCTGGACGACGCCCAATTAATTGCCGAGCACCGGGAGCATCGAACCTTCACTGGATATTATAAGGGTTTAAAAATTTCGGTTACCTCAACCGGAATGGGGTGTCCTTCTACCGCGATTACTGCAGAGGAGCTTTACAATATAGGGGCAGAATGTTTGATACGCATAGGCAGCACCGGTGCTTTACAGGATTATATCAATATTGGAGACCTGATTATCTCCACCGGTTCCATGAAGAATGAAGGAACCTCCCAATTTTATGTTCCACAGAATTTTCCCGCAGTTCCTGATTTTGATTTTACCAGAGTTCTAATCGATACAGCGGAGAGGTTACAGAAAGAGCTGGATTTCACTTATTATTATGGCTTGAATTCTACCGATGATGCCTTTTATGGGGAAAGTCAGGAGTGGATAAAGAAATTGTCCGATCTGGGCCTGCTGAATGTTGAAATGGAAAGCTCTGCCCTGTACACTGTTGCCCATCGGAGAGGGAAGAAAGCGGCCATGATCTCAGCCGTTGCCGGGAACTTAATCCGGGGTGAAGTAATATATGATCAGGTGAATGAGAGGTTAATGGAAGGAATAGAAAAAGAAATAAAGGTAGTGTTAGAAGCAATTAAAAAGTACCATGATGAAAAAGGGGCGGAGGATTGAAGTTTCTGGAACTGCTCTAGGGAAGGAAAAAAAGTCTGGAGAAGAAAGAAAGGGTGAACTACTCCCCCTTTGCTTAGAAGCGGGAGTTGCCTGGTCAATATGGCTAATGTCACAAGTTTACCCGGGGTCCAGGGACAGTACCTGCCCCGGAAATGCCGGTTACTCCCCAATTTTTGTAAGTTTAGACCTGCCTTATAATCCCTGTCTCCCTCCAGGTACCATAAAACATAATTACGGTGACGTATTATTACTCACACATTCTTTATTCGGTAATTCATCATTATTACTGCAGGGGGAAAAAGCTCCCGGGCGGGCAACTATGGGTTGATCCTGTAGCCCCATCAATCGATTATAATAAAACCTCTTTCGCCATTTGTTAAGAGCCTGTCCTGGGGCATCAATTAGTGGCGAAATTTCTTCATTGCTATAACCCCGTTCGGCAAGAAAAACAATATGGGCCCGGGAGGGGAGAAATATACTCCCCTATTCCGGGTTTTTCTTTTTACCCTGGGATCAAGTTCCGGGTTAAGGGATATTAAATTGGAATCAAGGAGTCAAACTCCCCTGAAGAGAAATCGGCCCATGCAGGTCCCGTCTGGCACCTATTTCTTCAAGTCAATTGGGCCCGAGGATGACAATAATATGTTTTTCATCCTGGAGAATCAAACAAAATTTCTAACCAGATTTACTTGACATATATAGAAGCGATATATATAATCTATATATAGTGGCTAGATATATTGGGAGGAGGTGAAAAAATCATGGCCCTGGACCCAGTAATACTGGGATTTTTAAAGGATGGTCCCCAAACCGGTTATCAACTAAAAAAGAGAATGGACCAATCCGTGGCCAATTTCTGGACAATCAGTTATGGTGGGCTGTACCCGGTGTTGAAGAAAATGGCTGAAAATGGGGATATAAAAGAAAATAAGCAGTTGTCGGAAAAAAACCGGGGGACTTATTATGAAATTACTCCGGCAGGCAAAGAAAAATTTGCCCGCTGGTTAATGGATGATTATAAGCAGGTGGTAATAAAAGATGAATTTTTGTTGAAAGTATTTTTCTCCAGCGATGATGAACTGGTCCACTTATTGCCCCAGGTCAAGAAAAGGCTGCGCGAAGTGGAAAGTATCCTGGAGATTCTGGATAACCTGATCCAGGCCGATAAAAAAAAGCAGGTAAAAAACATGACTACCGGGAAAAGAATGACCCTGCATTTGGGTTATGAGGAGAATATGGCTGAATATAATCATATAGGGCAGCTGAAAGAGAGAATAATTGAATTAAAGGGAGAAAAATTAAAACATGAATCCTCAAAAGGAGTTTAATATTTAACCCTAACCTGGCTTTGGCGGGAAAAAGTTCAATGATAGCTGCGGTTTCCTGGTTTTTTCAGTCCTCAGTCTATTTCCGAGTAATTTATGCCTGCCAGGACTTTTTTTCCGGGGGATCAGTTATTACCACGGGCGCAGATACCTGCCTGGGGTGAGTAGAAGCTGATCACAGGCTTTAGAAAACCAGGAAGTTCAAATTTTTTTTGATGGATATGTTCTGGAAAGAGCCAGTTTAAGATTGAAAGGAGAATGATAGAAGATGAAAGAGAAAGGGACAAAGACCAAGAAAAAGGTTCTTAAGTGGATTGCGATTGGGCTGCCGTTTTTGTTAATTGCCTTTATAACCTTTGTTGTCGGCGGCAGCTATATTGAGCATCAAAATTTAATTGAGGAAGAAAAAGCAGAATATCCAGCCCCGGGAAAGCTGGTGGATATCAATGATGATGGCAATAAACTGCATGTCTATACGGAAGGGAAGGGCAGTGAAACATTAGTGTTCCTGTCAGGCTTTGGTACCAGCTCCCCGGTATTTGATTTCCAGGCCCTTTACAGAAAATTATCGAATGAGTACCGCATTGCGGTAGTTGAGCGAGCTGGTTATGGCTGGAGCGATATTACTGATAGCTCCAGGGATATTGACACTGTGCTGGAAGAAACCAGGACTGCTTTGCAAATGGCAGGCGAAAGCCCCCCCTACGTTTTATTTCCCCACTCCCTGGCGGGAATGGAAGCCATTTACTGGTCCCATCGCTACCCGGAGGAGATAAAGATGATTATGGGGCTGGAAACCCTTGTTCCAGAATATTATGCCCAAACAGAAGAGGATCCAACCCTTTCTCCGGTAATTTCTTTTCTGGCCCGAACCGGTTTAATCAGATCACAGCCCAATGTATGCCGGGATAACTTCCCGGCCGTACAAAAAGGACATTTAAACGAAGAAGAAACAAAAATTGCCTGTACCATATTTTTCCGCCGCATCCTGACTGCAAATATGAAAGATGAAGCTGATCTGTTAGCAGCCAATTCTCAGACTGTTCTGGAGCAGGGGAAATCAACAGTACCCTTTCATGTCTTTATCTCTAACGAGGGAGGAGAGAAATGGAAGGACACTTTAAGTTCTTATTCCCAGGCCACCGGTGGAGAGAATTTCATTTTAGATGGTGAGCATTATATTCACCTGGACCAACCCGATTTAATTGCTCAGAAGAGCAGAATTATTATCAATAACGCTAATGGTTATTAAGGTTTTTATTGGGGGGACAGTGAAGATTGGCCCTGAGGAAAAGGGATTGCCCCGGTCAGAATAGAAACAGGAGGGAAACCGGGGGTTATCCGCCAGGCTCATCAGTTTTTCCAGGGTTTTTCTTCTCAGAAGCAGTTCTTAAATCAAATCGGGAGTGTGGACGAATTATCCTGTTTCTGATAAACTGAGTATATTATATGGTCCCGACGGAATTGGATAGTCTTATTTTTTTGCTTGATCCCGGGATAAAAAAATGCGAGGGGGAAAAACATGATAAAAAGAATCTGCATATTATCAGTATTGCTGATCCTTGCCTTTAGCGCTTCAGTTCAGGCTGGTCCTGATCAGCAGGTCATTACAATTGATGCCGGATCATTTGTGGGCTTTATGGGGTTTTCCTATGAATGGATTGATGGTTTGCAAGGCTATAAAGGGGGTATCGGCATAACTGATCCAGATTCCTTCCGTATAGGCTTTGCTTATAAATATTATTTCCCCGAACCATCTGAAGAAGAAGTTGTCCGCAGCAGGGTTTCTTTTGGACCGGATGCGGCCCTGAGTTTTGAAAATATCTCTGACAATTTTAAACTTAGAACCCGGTTGGGAGTCAGCATGGGCTATGATTTTAGCTGGGGTACGGCAGATCAGTATTTAATCCATTTAAGGGGCGGACTCAGTGTCAATTACCCGGCCCA
>Ga0207421_10002862_pt1 | contig 21026 bp, 19 predicted proteins | sample SodLakKL_010_SED_4_FD_187542 | JGI IMG/M metagenome (GOLD analysis project Ga0207421, IMG submission 187542) | Alkaline sediment microbial communities from Lake Tanatar, Kulunda Steppe, Russia - 8KL_010_SED (SPAdes) (version 2) | ecosystem: Environmental > Aquatic > Non-marine Saline and...
TCGCGGCCCTCGCGGTCGAGCTTGTTGATGAAGGTCATGATCGGCGTGTCGCGCAGCCGGCAGACCTCCATCAGCTTGATCGTGCGTTCCTCGACCCCCTTGGCCGCGTCGATCACCATCAGCGCCGAATCGACCGCCGTCAGGGTGCGGTAGGTGTCCTCGGAGAAGTCCTCGTGCCCCGGGGTGTCGAGCAGGTTCACGATGCGGCCGCGGTAGGGAAACTGCATCACCGACGAGGTGACCGAGATCCCGCGCTGCTTCTCCATCTCCATCCAGTCGGAGGTGGCGTGGCGCGAACTCTTGCGCCCCTTCACCGTGCCGGCGAGCTGGATCGCGCCGCCGAACAACAGCAGCTTCTCGGTGATGGTCGTCTTGCCCGCGTCCGGGTGCGAGATGATCGCGAAGGTGCGGCGGCGGGCGGTTTCCTGGCTGAAGGACATGTGGCTGGCTCGATCGGGAAAACTCTCCATTGTACCGATCGAGCCAGCTTTACGCAGTTTTGTGTTGGTTTACTGCTGCATGGCGACCGCCGCGTGGGCCCGCACCCGGTCCTCGGCCGCGGCCCGCTGACTGCGGTTGAGACGGCGTCCGATCTCCTCGACGCGCTCGTCGTTCTGCGCCAGGCTGTGCCAGAGGAACGCCTCTTCGAGATTCCGAGGCACCCCGCGGCCGGCGAGATAGAGATCCCCGAGCCGACCCTGCGCCAGCGGCTCGCCCTGGTTCGCGGCCGCCTTGTACCACTGCGCAGCAACGGCCGGATCGGCACGAACCCCCTGCCCGAACTCGTGCACCTGCCCGACATAGAACTGGGCACCCGGGACGCCCCTCTCGGCCGCCTGGGTCATCCATTTCAGCGCCTCGACCGGATTTCGCTCGATGCCCTGACCGGACGCGTACCGGCTACCGACCAGGTACTGCGCCTCCGCATGACCCAGTTCCGCAGCGTGCAGGTAATGCTGCATGCTGTTCTCCGGACTGGCCTCGAGGCCGACCCCGACCCCGTACATGTACCCGAGATAATAATGGGCACCCGCGTGCCCGCGGTCCGCCGCGCGCATGAACCACTGGGCCGCCTTGGGGTGATCCTGTACGGTGCCCCGCGCGACGAAGTTTGCGACCCCCACGTCGTACTTGGCCTCGGGATCACCGTTGGTCGCCGCCCCCTCACGAATCTCGTACCAGATGCGCAGGAGTTCCTGCTGCCGCTCCGCCCCGGTCAGGGCCTGCCCCAGCGCCGGCGCCACGAACCCACTGGCGAGGAAGAGAAATGCAATCAACAAAGCCGAACTGTTCCTGCGCATGCCTTCACCCTCTTGGAGATTGCTTCGAGATGACGTTCTCAATTGACTGACTCGCAAACGAAGCATAGTGACGTCGGAGCCGAACCGCAAAGGCCCACGGCAAAAAGCCGCAGGCCCGCCCAAGCGTCGGCCAATACACGCGCAGACGGGTCAGGCCATTCGGCCACCGTCACAGGCGAAGGGAGAAGACCCAGGCATCCTCCCGCTCCTGCTCACCCGGATAGTACTTGGGCCGCGTACCGACATGCGCGAAACCCTCGGAGCGGTACAGGTGGAGCGCCGCGCGATTGGATGGCCTGGCCTCCAGAAAGAGCACCTCGACATCCAGGGCGCGCGCACGTTCCACGATCTGCCGCAGCAGGAAACGTCCCAGGCCGAGGCCCTGGCGGCCGGCATCGACGGTGAGGTTCAACAGGTGCGCCTCCCCGGCGGCCATCGACAGCACCGCATGCCCGACCACGGTGCCCTCCAACTCCAGAACCCAGCAGTCGTAACCGACACGGATGCAGTCCCGGAAGATTCCATCGGTCCAAGGGAAAGGATAGGCGCCGACCTCGACCACCATCACCCGCTCGACATCGTCGGAGCGCATCCGGCGCAGGACCGGCATGGGTTCAACGCGAGCATTCATGATGGAGCCTCCTCGGCGTCGGCTTGGCTTACGTCGATGACAGCGGATCGTACAGAGGACGCGCTGACGGCTCGCGAGGTTCCGTCAGCCTCACGCGCGAAGCATCAGCCCCCGGGCACGCAGCAGGTCCGCCCAGGCCTTGGCCTTGTCCGCCGGCGACCGCAACAGGTAGGCCGGATGATAGGTCACCACCAGCGGAATGCCACCGTAGGCACGATCCTCCCCGCGCAGTTGACCGAGCGGAACGGTGGTGTCCAGCAGTGCCTGCGCCGCCACCCGCCCCAGCGCGACCAACACCCGAGGCGCGATCAGCGCGATCTGGCGGTCCAGAAACGGTCGGCAGGCCGCCGCCTCTTCCGGCTTGGGATCCCGGTTTCCGGGCGGACGGCACTTCAGGATGTTGGCGATATAGACGTTCTCGCCACGGGCAAGGCCGAGCGCAGCCAGCATGTTGTCGAGCAGCTGCCCGGCACGGCCAACGAACGGCTCTCCGCGCCGGTCCTCCTCGGCACCGGGTGCCTCGCCGATGAACAGCCAGTCGGCATGGGGATCGCCGACACCGAAGACCGTTTGCGTGCGCCGCGGCGCAAGTTCCGAACAGGCGACGCAGGAGGCGACCCGGGTCCGCAGGGCCTCCCAATCCAGTTCCGCTACCGGTGGGGACACCCCCGCTGACGACATCACCGGGGTCGGTTCAACGGGTGCCGCGACACGCAAGCCTTCGGAAGGCGCCCGCGGAACGGAGTCCATGGCCTCGACCCCGGCTAGCCCGCGCCGCACCCAGACCGGGATCCCCATTTCGTGCAGGACCTCCCGCTGACGGCGGCTCAGGGGCATCGCGGGCGGTCAGACGCCGTCGTGCTGGGGATGCGCCCTGGCCGGGGGCACCGTCAGCCGGTTCAGGGCGTTCAGGTAGGCCTTCACCGAGGCGATCACGATGTCGGTATCGGCTCCCTGGCCGTTGACGATGCGTCCGGCGCGGGAAAGCCGCACCGTCACCTCGCCTTGCGCGTCGGTGCCGGAGGTGATGTTGTTCACCGAATACAGGAGGAGCTCGGTCCCGCTCTTCACCATGGACTCCACCGCCTGGAAGGAGGCATCGACCGGACCGCCGCCGTCGGCGGAGCCGCTGAGCAGCTCGCCGTCCACCTCCAGGTGCACCTCTGCATGCGGCGTGGTTCCGGTCTCGGAGCAGACGCGCAGGAACTTCAGCCGGTACCGGTCGGACGCCTCGGGGGCCGCCTCGGAGACCAGGGCCTGCAGGTCCTCGTCGAAGATGTCGTGCTTCTTGTCCGCGAGATCCTTGAACCGCGCGAACACCTCGTCGAGTTCCGCGGCCGTGTCGAACTGGATGCCGAGTTCGAGCAAGCGCGAGCGCAGGGCATTACGGCCCGAGTGCTTGCCGAGGACCATGCGGTTCGCGCTCCAGCCGACGTCCTCGGCACGCATGATCTCGTAGGTGTCCCGGTGCTTCAGCACGCCGTCCTGATGGATTCCGGACTCGTGCGCAAAGGCATTGGCGCCGACGATGGCCTTGTTCGGCTGCACCGGAAACCCGGTGACGTTGGACACCAGGCGCGAGCAGGGCACGATCTGGGTGGTGTCGATCCGGGTATCGACCGGGAAGATGTCCTGGCGGGTACGCACCGCCATCACGATTTCCTCGAGCGAGGCATTGCCGGCGCGCTCGCCCAGCGCGTTGATGGTGCACTCCACCTGCCTCGCCCCGTTCAGGACCGCTGCCAGGGAATTGGCCACGGCCAACCCGAGATCATTGTGGCAGTGCACCGAGAACACCGCCTTGTCGGCATTGGGAATCCGCTCCAACAGCGTCGCAATGGTCGCGCCGAACTGTTCCGGGATCGCGTAGCCGACGGTGTCCGGAATGTTAATGGTGCGCGCCCCCGCGTCGATCGCGGCCTCGATCACGCGGCAGAGAAAATCGATCTCGGACCGGCCGGCGTCTTCTGCGGAGAACTCCACGTCATCGGTATAATTGCGCGCGTGCCGAATCGCGGCCACCGCGTGTTCCACGACCTGATCCGGACTCATGCGCAGCTTGTGCTGCATGTGGATCGGACTGGTCGCGATGAAGGTGTGGATGCGCGGGGCGACGGCATCCTTCAACGCCTCGGCGGCACGGTCGATGTCCTCCGCGCGGGCCCGGGTCAGGCCACAGACCCGGCTGTCCTTGACCGCGCGAGCGACCCCGCGCACGGCCTCGAAATCACCGGGACTCGCGGCGGGAAAACCGGCCTCGATCACGTCCACCCGAAGCTTCTCGAGCAGGTGCGCGATGCGCAGCTTCTCCTCCCGGGTCATCGACGCGCCGGGGCTCTGCTCGCCGTCACGCAGGGTGGTGTCGAAGATGATCAGCGCGTCTCTACTCATGATCCTGTTCTTCCAGTCGTTGGGTATCGCCGGGGTCAGGAGCGGCGGCTGCGATGGCGGCGCCAGCGCTCCAGTGTCAACAGGGGCCCGGAGAGGGCATACAGGACGAAGCCGGCCAGCAGCACCTTCGGGGGATCCAGTGCGGCCAGCATCAGCACACCGACCACCGCCAGCATCGCGAAGAAGGGCACGCGGTGCCGGAAGTCCATGTCCTTGAAACTGAAATAGGCCAGGTTGCTGACCATCAGCACGCCCGCCAGCACGGTCACGACCAGGGCCAGCCCCATCAGTATCGTCGGCGAACCCGCGAACAGGCCCATGTCCTCGGCCACCCAGACCGTGCCCACGACGAAGGCCGCGCTGGCAGGACTCGGCAGTCCCTGGAAGAAGCGCTTGTCGGTCACCGCCAGCCGACTGTTGAATCGCGCGAGCCGCAGCGCCGTCGACGTCGCGTAAAAGAACGCCGCGACCCAGCCCAGATTGCCGAGCTCGTGCAACTGCCAGAGGTAGGCGATCAGCGCCGGCGCCAGACCGAAGGCGACCAGGTCCGAGAGGGAGTCGTACTGTGCACCGAACTCGCTCTGGGTGTTGGTCAGGCGCGCCACGCGCCCGTCCAGGCCGTCGAGCACCATCGCCACGAACACGGCGATGGCGGCGGTGATGAAATCGCCATTGATCGCCGAGACCACCGCGAAGAAGCCGGAGAAAAGGACTCCGGTCGTAAACAGGTTCGGCAGCAGGAACACGCCACGCCGCCGGGGCCGTGTCCGTTCCTCTGCGTCGGATGTCTCCTCGTTCATGCTGCGGGCGCCTCCGCGCTTGCCTTTTTCTGACCCGGAAGCTCCCCGAGCAGATCCGCCCCGGCGAGGACGAGCTGTCCCGGCCGCGCGGACACGTGTGCCGTGATGGGCACCCAGAGAGTGACGCTCCCGCCGAATCCCGCGAAGCCGAGACGCTTCCCGCGCCCGATCCGACCTCCCGTGATGACCGGGAGACGAACGAACCGGGGCCAGCGGCGCAGATCCAGCGCGAGCGACAGGGCGTGGCCCTCGTCCGTCTCGAAGGCCAGCCCGAGTTGCCCGGTCAACTGCGGATCGGGTTTCTCGTCGGATGCCTTTCCCGGCCAGACCCTGCGCACCAGCGTCGCCTCCTGCGGCGCGTTCAGATTGTATTCGCCGAGCGCCCGCTGCCGGATCACGATACGCCGGGCCGGTTTCCCGGTAAACGGATCCGCAGCCTCGTCCAGCGACTGCACCGTGCCGTCGGTCGGCGCCAGGATCCCCAGGGCCTGCGGCGGAATCGGGCGTACGAAGTCGCGAAACAGCAGCAGCAGTGCAATGGCCACGAAGACCAGCAGCGCCCCGGCCTGGGTGTACCCGAACAACAGGGTGATCACGGCCAGCCAGGCGGTACCGATGACGAAGATTCTGCCTTCAGGAGCAACGGGAAACATGAGGGTTCATCCGGGTCTGGCGGAAGCGCCGCCTCGCGCCTGGACGGCCCGGGGCCCGGCTCATGACCTGCCGGACCCCGGTGCGCGTCAGTTCCGGGTCTTGTCCACGAGCTTGTTCGCGGTGATCCAGGGCATCATCCCACGCAGGCGTTCACCCACCTGCTCGATCGGATGAGCCGCGTTTAGGCGCCGGTAGGCGGTCATCGACGGGTAGTTCGAGGCACCCTCCTGGATGAAGGCCTTCGCGTACTCACCGGTCTGAATCCGATGCAGGGCCTCCTGCATCGCGAAGCGGGACTCCTCGTTGATCACCTTCGGGCCGGTCACGTATTCGCCGTACTCGGCGTTGTTCGAGATCGAGTAGTTCATGTTCGCGATGCCGCCCTCGTACATCAGGTCGACGATCAGCTTCAGTTCGTGCAGGCACTCGAAGTAGGCCATCTCCGGCGCGTAACCGGCCTCGACCAGCGTCTCGAAACCGGCCTTCACCAGTTCCACCGCACCGCCGCAGAGCACAGCCTGCTCGCCGAACAGATCGGTCTCGGTCTCGTCCTTGAAGGTGGTCTCGATGACGCCGGTGCGGCCGCCACCGATCGCCGAGGCGTAGGAGAGCGCGGTGTCGCGCGCGCGCCCGGAGGCGTCCTGGAACACGGCAATCAGGTCGGGGATGCCCCCGCCCTTCACGAACTCGCTGCGCACGGTGTGGCCCGGCGCCTTGGGGGCGATCATGATCACGTCGAGGTCCGCGCGCGGCACGATCTGGTTGTAATGGATCGCGAAGCCGTGGGCAAAGGCCATGGTCGCGCCCTGCTTCAGGTTCGGCTCGACCTCGGTCCTGTACAGGCGGGACTGGAACTCGTCCGGGGTCAGGATCATGATCAGGTCGGCTGCGGCGACGGCCTCGGGCACGTCGGCCACCTTCAGGCCCGACTGCTCGGCCTTGGCGCGGGAACCGGACCCGGGGCGCAGACCGACGGTGACGTCGACGCCGGAATCCTTCAGGTTGTTGGCGTGGGCATGGCCCTGCGAGCCGTAGCCGATGATGGCCACCTTCTTGCCCTGGATGATCGAGAGATCGGCGTCTTTGTCGTAGTAGAGATTCATGTCGTGGTTCCTTGTCGCCCAAAATGAAGACGGCCGCCCGAGCCGGTGGCCGCGTAATTCGTCAGGTGCCCGTTCGAAACCGAATAGTATAGGGATTTCGCAGGCGGCTGCCGAGGGCGACGCCCCATTCTCCAAAATCACCCCGCAGGAGCGGCCTCTGGCCGCGATCGAACCGCCCCGACACCCATCGCGACCGGAGGTCGCTCCTACAGGTGCAGCGCGACGTCGCCGCGGGCGATACCCATCACGCCCGAACGCACGACTTCCATCACCGGGAAACTCTGCAGCGCCTCGAGGAAGGAATCGAGCTTGCTGCCATGACCGGTCAACTCGATCACGTAGGTCTCCTGCGACACGTCGACGATGTTGCCGCGAAAGATGTCGGTGAGACGCTTGGCCTCCTCGCGCCCGGTGGTATCGGAAACCTTGACCTTCACCAGCATCATCTCGCGTTCGATGTGCCGGTGCGGGGTCAGGTCGATCAGCCGCACCACGTCGATCAGCTTGTTCAGCTGCTTGGTGATCTGCTCGATGATCTGCTCGGACCCGCTGGTAACGATCGTCATCCGCGAGAGGCTGGGATCGTCCGTGGGCGCGACGGTCAGTGACTCGATGTTGTAGCCGCGGGCCGAAAACAGGCCGGACACGCGCGACAGCGCGCCGGATTCGTTTTCGAGGAGAAGACTGATGATATGGCGCATTCTGGTCCCTTTTCCCTACAGCAGGATCATTTCGTTCTGACCGGCACCCGCCGGAATCATCGGATAGACGTTCTCGGTCTGATCGGTGATGAAGTCCATGAACACCAGCCGGTCCTTCAGCTTCAGCGCCTCGCGGATCGCGCCCTCGACGTCGCCGGGCTGATCGATGCGCATCCCGACGTGACCATAGCTCTCGGCCAGCTTCACGAAGTCCGGCAGCGCATCCATATAGGACATCGCGTAACGGCCCTGGTAGAAGAACTCCTGCCACTGCCGCACCATGCCCAGATACCGGTTGTTCAGGTTCACGATCTTGATCGGAAGATGGTACTGGAGGCAGGTGGACAGTTCCTGGATGCACATTTGGATGCTCGCCTCCCCGGTCACACAGGCCACCGTGGCATCGGGGTTCGCGAACTGCGCGCCCATCGCGAACGGCAGGCCGACGCCCATGGTTCCGAGCCCCCCGGAATTGATCCACCGGTTGGGCTTGTCGAAGCCGTAGAATTGGGCGGCCCACATCTGGTGCTGACCGACGTCGGAGGTCACGAAGGCGTCCCCCCCGGTCAGTTCCCAGAGCTTGTGCACCACGTACTGCGGCTTGATCAGCGGCGAGGACTTGTCGTACTTCAGGCAATCCTTCGCGCGCCATTCGTCGATCTGTCGCCACCAGGCGGTCAGCGCCTCCGTGTCCGGCTTGGTGTTCATGGACTCCAGTTCACGGATCATCTCGCGCAGGACCGACTCGACCTGCCCGACGATCGGGATGTCCACCTTCACGTTCTTGGAGATCGACGCCGGATCCACGTCGACGTGCACGATCTTGGCGTAGGGACAGAATTTCTCGATGTTGCCGGTGACGCGGTCATCGAAACGCACCCCGATCGCGATCAGCACGTCGGCATAGTGCATGCCCATGTTGGCTTCGTAGGTTCCGTGCATGCCGAGCATGCCCACGAACTGGGGGTCCGATGCCGGGTAGGCGCCCAGGCCCATCAGGGTATTGGTGATCGGGTACCCGAGCTTGCGCGTCAGTTCGGTCAGGGCCTCCGAGGCCCGACCCAGGATCACGCCCCCGCCGGTGTACAGCATCGGCTTCTTTGCCGACAGGATCAGTTCGAGCGCCTTGCGGATCTGACCACTGTGGCCGCGCATCGTCGGATTGTACGAGCGCATCTTGATCTGCTTCGGGTACTCGAACACGCAGGTGTCGGCGGTCACATCCTTGGGGATGTCGACCACCACCGGCCCCGGGCGTCCGGAGGTCGCCACATAGAATGCCTTCTTGATGGTCAGCGCCAGATCCTTCACGTCCTTGACCAGGAAGTTGTGCTTCACGCAGGGGCGTGTGATGCCGACGGTATCCACTTCCTGGAAGGCGTCATTGCCGATCAGGTGGGTCGGAACCTGCCCGGTGAACACCACCAGCGGGACGGAATCCATGTAGGCATCGGCGATGCCGGTCACGGCGTTGGTCGCGCCGGGGCCCGAAGTCACCAGAGCCACACCACACCGGTCGGACGACTTTGCATAGCCCTCGGCTGCATGTACCGCGCCCTGCTCATGTCGCACCAGGATGTGGGCGATCTTCTCCTGCCGGTACAGCGCATCGTAGATGTGCAGGACCGCGCCGCCCGGATACCCGAATACGACTTCGACACCCTCTTCCTGAAGGCAGCGGACAAAGATTTCTGCACCAGTGATGGCGGTGGGCTTGGCGGGGTTCTCAGACATGATTGTGGTGCTTCCTGATGGTCAAGTACTGCGATCCTGTGCCAACCGCGTACCCCGGGTCAAAATGACATAGCATCGTAATATGAAATGCCCCGGGTTTCACGGTTTTCGGCAAAGAGGATCGCGGTCGGAGACCGCTCCTACGCGGGATCGGGTGAGGGGGGCCGGGCCGACGGCAACCCGGCCAGGTGTTCGCGCGCCCTGGCCACGAGCGTGGCGGGCAGTCCGTTCTTTTCCGCAATGGTCAGTCCGAAGGAGACTCCCGGCTCCCCCGGCAACAGCCGGTAGGTCGGCGCCAGCCGCTCGACGTCGAACTGCATCGAAGCATTCAGGATACCGGGATGACGGGCGGCATACTCCTTCAATGGAGCCAGGTGCGTATTGACGATTCCGCAGACCCCGCGCGAACGCAGTTCATCGAGCATCGCCATCGCGAGTGCCGCGCCTTCGTCCGGATCGGTCCCGGTGCCCAGCTCGTCCAGCAGGATCAGGCTCCGCCCGGTGGCGTGCTCGAGAACCCGCTTCAGCACCTCGACATGGCCCGCGAAGGTGGACAGGTGGTGGAGCAGGCTCTGGTGGTCCCCGACATCGACCATCACGCGGTCGAAGCCACCGATCAGGCAGTCGCCCTCGGCCGGGATGTGCAGACCGCACCAGGCCATGGTGACCAGCAGCCCAAGCGTCTTCAGGGCCACTGTCTTGCCGCCGGTGTTGGGGCCCGTAATGAGCAGCAGCGGCCGTTCCGGGGACAGATCGAGGCTCAGCGGCACCGGTCGCGGGCCACTGCCCTCGGCATACTGAAGCAGCAGCAATGGGTGATACGCCTCCACCAGCGCCACCCCGGGAGCATCGCGCAACGCCGGCGCATGGGCGTTCATCTGCTGCGACATGCGCCCGGCGGCGAAGGCCAGGTCGATCCAGGTCAATGCCCCCAGCAGCCGCTCCAGCAACGCACCATGTTCCCGCACCGCGTCGGTCAATTCGCGCAGCAGGCGCTGCTGCTCGGCGTTGATCCGCTCGTTCACGGTATCGAGCCGGTTGTTCAGGGGCACCGCCTCGATGGGCTCGATGATCTGGTCGCGTCCACCCAGCGCCGAACCACGGCGCACGCCCTTCACTGCGCCCGCCGCCTCGGCCCGCAGCACCATCACCGCCCGCTCCTGGTGCCACTGCACCCGCCGCGAACCGCCCTCGGGCTGCAGGGCCTCCAGACGCCTGCGCACGACCTGCTCGACTTCCCCGCGCAGCCGCGCGCGCTCGGATGCGGCCTCGGCCAGCGCCGGGCTCGCTTCGTCGCGCAGCGTACCGCCCGGATGCAGCGCCTCGTCGAGCCGCTCGAGCAGCGCCGTGGGTGGCCGCAGGTCGGCGAGATCCTGCGGATAGATCCTCGGCGTCTCGGCAAGGGCCTCGGCCAGGCGCGCGCCCTCGCGCATGATCAGCTGCAGGTTGTTCATCGCCTGACTGGAGAGCGCGGCACCCGGATTCGACGCCTGACGCAGCGCCGGGCGCACATCCGGCAGGGTGCCGAACTCCGGCAGCGTACCCGCCTCCAACCGCTGGCGGGCGACGGTGACCGCGTCCTGCAGCGAGCGGGCCACCGCCAGCGTCGGCGCCGGTTCCAGCGCCCGTGCGGCATCGGCGCCGTAGGGCGTCGCGGTGAGCCGCTCCAGCAGCCGCTGGATCGCCGGAAACTCCAGAGGTTTCAGATCCGCTTCCATTACGTTCCCCTCAGGGAGAGCCAACCCGAAAGGTAGACGGGCTCAGCGTCCGCAGGCGGATGTCCCGCGAAGCAGGATGTTGCAGTCGCCTACCGCGCACCTGGAGAGAACCGCTACGGGCCATCGCCATCGTCACTCCGCCTTTTGGTACATGGCCAAGTAGTCCTTGCGCTCCAGTGGCGGGCGCGCGGCCACCGCGAGCAGGTCGTCCAGATGTTCCGGCGTGCTGATCCCCACCAGTGTCGTGCCGAGCCCGGGCGTCGAACGGTTGAACTGCAACGCACGCCGGGCCGCGTTCGGCTCATCGGCGAGCCGCTGCGCGACCACGTCCGCCGACTGGGTTGCGAGGTGCCCTTTCAGCAGGGTGTGCGAGGCCATCATGAAGACCTCCAACTGGTGCGCCGCCTGCAGCGCCGAAGCGACGTTGCCCTTCCCGGTTGCGGTATTGAAACGGGTGAATCCCTCGAGCATCACCTGGTTGAAGGGCAGCATGGCCAGCTTGAAGTGGTGTCGCGCCATGTCGTCACCGGTGACCGCCTGCGCGGCGCGCTCGGCCAGACCCTGCATCGAAGTCAGCGACTGGAAGACCGGCGCATCGGTCTCGACCCGGAAACCCTCGAAGGTACTGATCCCATAGGTCCGGATGCGGTTGTCACGCACCGCGCGCTCCAGCACCTCGAACACAGGCTCCAGCTTGCGGTTGGTGGCCTCCTTGCCGATCTCCGGGATGTGCACCTCGGGCTGGTCGATCAGGAAGGCGTCCAGCGTCTCGACCCCGATCAGGCTGCGCGTGAGCTCGATCTGATAGTGGATGTACTCCGGCGCGAGAAGGTGCGCACCCTTCGCGAGGTCGGCCTTCGAGCCCAGGCCCTGCGCGACGATCTCGCGCTCGAACCAGGCGGCCATGTCCTCCGGCGGACCACCGCGCAACGTGAGGAACCCGCCCTTGCCGATCAGGAACATCGCCTCGCGCGGCACGCCCGCGGCCAGCGCGGTGCGCACCCCGGCGCCAACGGCCGCCAGCGAGCGGCCGTAGCGGTAGTGCGCACCGGTGTCGATCACGTTGATCCCCGCGCCGAGGGCGCGCGCGACCAAGGCACTGATGCGCGCGTCGACCTCGGGCGTCGCGGCGCCCCCGAAGGTGCCGATGCCGAGGCTGGACAGCCGCATTTTCGCGCGCGTGAACTCGCTGTAATGGCCCTCCGCGGCACGGCCGGCCGCCATGTGCTCCTCGGCGTAGGCCCGGGTCGCCCGCGCATTGGCGTAGCCGGGAATCAGCTTCTCGGTCGACTCCATAAGGATCCTCGAATAGGGACTCGCCATCCTACGCGAGCGCGCCCCTGTGGCAAAAATGCGCCCCCAGGCGCGGGGGGATCCTTTCCCATCACGCGGACCATCAGCGGCGCAGGCGGAGGTAGATCTCGGGGAGTCGGCGCGGGAGTTCATCGACATGGTCGATGATGGTGTAGTGGCCGGGACCGAAGATCGCGGGCAGGTATTCCTCGCCCGAGGGGTCCAGGGTGATGCAGAAGGGGTGGATGCCGGCGTCCAGGGCCTCCTTCATCGCCATGCGGGTGTCTTCGTGCAGGTAACGGGCGTCGCCGCCGTCGTCGTAATCAGCGGGGCGGCCATCGGAAAGGATCAGCAGCAGGCGGTGCTGGCTGGATACCCGCTGCATCGCCCGGACGGAGTGGCGGATCGCCGCACCCATGCGCGAGGCCAGACGGCCGGAGATACCCGCGATTCGCCCCCGCACCGCGTCGTCGAGCGGCTCGGTGAAGTCCTTCAGCCAGTAGTAGTGCACCTGATCGCGTTGCTTGGAGGCGAAGCCGGCAATGGCGTAGGGATCGCCGATGCGGTCGATGGCCTCGGCGAACAGCATCAGCCCGGAGCGCACCCGCTCGACGATCTTTCCGTCCCCACCGGGGTGCCGGGCCATGATCGAGGTCGACATGTCGGCGAGCAGCAGCACGGCGGTATCCCGGTGCCGCACCGCCCGCCGGCGGTAGATGAAGGCCTTCGGGGACAGGCCCGCGCGCTTGTCGGCGATGAAGTCGATCACCGCCTCGGTATCGAGTTCGTCGCCGTCCATCTGCCGGCGCAGCGGGGCCATGCGCATCGGCCGCTGCATCTCCAGGCCGCGCGTCAGGCGCTTCAGGGTGGCTGCGTGCCCTGCGAGGATTTCCCGCGCCCGGCCCGCGTCCTGCTCGTCCAGCACCCGCTCGTTCAGGTTCACCCAGTCACTGATCATGCGCTGCTCGCGGTAGTCCCACTCCGGGTAGGGGATGCCGCCGCTGCGAGGCTGCCAGGCCACGCCTCGCTTGGCCACCTGTGCCGGCGCCGGGATGCCGACCCCGATACGCCCGCCGGAGCCCGAGGTCTCCTCCCGGGGCATCTGGATATCGGCATCCGGGTCCTTTTGCGCGCCCTCAGGCGTCTGTTCCGGCGCCTCCTCCTGCTTCTCGCGCACGAAGCGGTGTTCCTCGTAGGCATCGCCGACGTCGCGAAAATCGCTGAGGTCGCCGTCGCGCAGGCGCTGCGGATACACCGGCCGCGCGGCATTCAGCGACAGCCCCGGCAGATAGGCGTCCTTGCGCTGATCGATTGCGATCTCCGGGAACACCGGTTCGGCGAACAGTTGTTCCGCCGCGTCCCAGGCATCCAGGACCGTTGCCGCGGGATCCAGCATCCGCTGGAGACGCGGGTCCAGTGCCCCACCGTCCTGCAACGCGCGGTACGCCTCCAGCGCGAAGCGGTAGTACGTCCCGGCCGGTTCGTCTGGAATCTCCTGGATTTGCGCCAGCCGCAGCAGGCGGGCCAGAAAGCCGGGAATCCGGGGATGCAGGCGGGCATTCACGCGCAGGTCCTCAGCCAGATCGAACAGAATCTGGAAGCGGAACATACGCTCGGCGAACGGTGCGAACAGCGGGCGCCAGGTGATCCGGCTCTGATCATCCAGCGGCGGGTGCTCCATGCCGGCGCGGGCGAACAGCCCCTCGATGTGTTCACGCGCATAGCTGTCGAAGGCGAGGTGCGCGGCGCCGTGCTGCACCGCGATGACGGCCTCGTCGCGGCTGTCGAAGACGGCAGGCAGATACAGGCGGCGGCCGTCCGTCTCCAGCATCGGGCGCCCCTCGCCCGGCTTCCAGTCGCCGTCCGCCAGCGGAATCTCGGCGTCGAGCCACGCCAGCAGCAGCAATTGCAGGAAGCGGCCGTGCAGGCGGGCCCGGTAACCGGGCAGGGCCTCGAGCAACACCCGCATGCCCTCCTCGCTCTCCATGCGGAAATAAGCCTCGCCACGGGACCGTCCGGCGACCAGCAGGTCGGCGCCGCGGCGTGCCCAGCTCAGCAAACCGGCGTCGCCAACCATGTTGCGGGCCATCGGTGCGCCTGCGAGGTAGCAGTCGAGCGCGAGACCGCGCTCGTCGAACAGCCGCTCCGCCGGTTCGATCAGACTGCGTAGACCGGGCACCCCCTGCCCGCCGTCCAGCCGGTCGAAGGGGGTCTCGAAATAGGCGCGGGCATCGGCGAGGCTGCGCCCGCACCAGCGCAGGCCGATGGCGAACCACTCGCGCTCACCGGCCTCGCCCCAGGCGCGCCAGACATGGTCGGCCTGGGCCAGGAAGCCCTCGAGTGCATAGTGCGAGTTCACCCACTGGAGGAATTCCCGGGACTGACCGGCCCAGGGCTCGACCATACCCGTGCTCTCTGCGAGCCGGGCGGAATGACGCAGGAAGCTCTTGCCCGCCTCGCGGTCGTGCAGGAAGAGGTCTCGCGCGGTCTCGATCCAGAACCGCGCCGCCGAAGTGCCGAAATCGCGAATCGCGGGGAGCGCGGCCTTCGTGTCGCGATGCGCAACGAAGCTGACCCGCTCGAGATGTTGCAGAACCTCCTCGATCGCGACGAGATCGTCGGCCTCAGCCATGGACCGCCGCAGTCTCCTCGCCGGCCTCGGGGAAGTGTGCAGCGACGATCTCTTCCAGTGCCTGGATCAACTCCGGGTCGTCCGTGACCGGCGCGATCATTGCCGCGCGGCAGGCAGTCCGCGGCGCAAGACCTGCCTGCATCAGCTCACCCGCATACGCCAGAGCCCGCGTGGAGGTCGCCTCCTCCAGGCCGTGATCCTTCAGCGCCCGCGCCCGCCGCCCGGCCGCGACCAGGCGCTCGACCCGATCGGGATCCAGCCCGCCCGATTCCCTTGCGACGATCTCGCGCTCGATTTCCTCCCCGGGGTAGTCGAAGTGGATCCCGACGAAACGCTGCTTGGTCGAGGGCTTGAGGTCCTTCAGTACGGTCTGGTAGCCGGGGTTGTACGAGATCACCAGCATGAAGTCGTCGTGCGCATCGATGATCCGCGCACGCTTGTCCAGTGGCAGCTGGCGGCGATGGTCGGTCAAGGGATGGATCACCACCGTGGTATCCGTACGCGCCTCGACGATCTCGTCGAGGTAGCAGATCGCACCTTCCTTCACCGCACGGGTCAGCGGCCCATCCTGCCAGACCGTCTCCTCACCCTCGAGCAGGAAGCGACCGACCAGGTCGGAACTGGTCAGATCCTCGTGGCAGGCCACGGTGACCAGCGGCTTGGCGAGCACGTGGGCCATGTGTTCCAGGAAGCGGGTCTTCCCGCACCCGGTGGGGCCCTTCAGCATCACCGGAAGACGCCGTGTCCATGCGGCGCGGAAGATCTCGATTTCGTCGGCCTGGGCGACGTAGAACGGGGCGTCGCCGTCCGGAGAGGATTCGAGCACGTCACGTTCGACGCCGCGCAGGCGGTTGAGCAGGTTTTTCATGGAAGCTCCGTCGGGTCGGCGGAAAGATTTGGAAACCCGGTGCCCACACTCCGGCACGCGGATCTTGGTCGGTGGAGGTGCAAATCCTGTATCATTTCAGCTTTCGCTAATATCGACCATTTCACTCCAAACCAGTGCGTTTAGGGAGCCGGCATGAAGCTAGTGAAGCTGATCAAACTCAATAACCTGCAGTACAACGCGAACCGCGACCCGGCCTTCTATCGCCGCCCCGTGAACGAGGAATTCCGACTGCAGGCGATGCTCAACGGTTCGGGCGAGGCGAAGGCCATGTTCACCGTCGAGGGCGAAACCCTGTGCGAAAGCACGATCCATCTCCCCGGCACCTTCGACTGCAAGTTCAGCTACGGCACTGCGGGAACGCGCATCGGCGTGTTGACGATCGACGGCGCAAACGAGCAATTCCGCGAGAACGTCCGCATCGACGTACTGGAGCACGCCCCGATCGGCTGACCGTCCTGCCAGGTGGCTTGTGGGAGACACGAGCCGCTCGACAATCATCCCTTCGTGGAAAACGCATCGGCCGGGCGCTGGCCTACGGCGCTTCGCCCGGGCCTGTTGCCAACCCTCCCGTCAAAGATTCCGCGGCCCGCCTACCAGTCGTACTGGCGCAGGAACTCGGGCAGGCGCTGGACCATCTCCTCGCGGGTAAAGAAGCGGTCGGCGCGGGAAAGACGCATCTCGTCCTGAATGTCCTCATCGCCGCCGAAGCAGAACACCGGCAGGTTGATCTGGTACTCCATGCGCAGCATGCGGATCACGTCGAGCGGATCGAACACCTCGACCTCGTCGAGGTCGAGCAGCAGGAAGCGGTACAGCAGGACCTCGTTCCACGCACCCAGATCCTCGAGGTCGGTGACCGGCACCAACTCCCACGGGGGCTCGATGCAGGCCTGAAGCTTGTCCAGCATCTCCGTATCGCGCGTCATCACGATGATACGGCGCTCGAGGCGGCGGGCGATCGTCGGTTCTGACATGGTCGGTTCCTGGTCGAAATTCACGTGCTTGAAAAAGTAACGGGCATGCCCTGAAGAGCCAACGGCAGGCCCACCTCATCGCGTCCAGCGCCAAGCCCGCAGCGCTGACAAGAGGGAATCGCCTCGGGCGCGGTGCGGCTTCGCCTCAAGGCGTGCGAATGCCACGGTACAGGGCATCGACCCTGCAACTGATCTCGTCCGCGAGCGAGGGTTCCAAGCTCTGGCTCAGACTCGCGCGCAGGACCAACCGCTCCGGAGCCAGCCCGATCACGCGCTTTTGGAGCACCTCGTTGATCCGCGGCTCCTCACACCAGATACGCCGGATCGCGGTGCCGGCCACGTGCAGGCGCAGGCGCCCGCAGCGGGAGCTGGTTTCGAACACGTGATTGACCCGGTTGATCCGGATCCCAGAGGGCACTGCGGAGTGGGTATCGCCCTGTTCGAGGTCTTCCAGCTCCTCACGACCGCGCGCAATCCAGGCGGCGCGCAGGGCCGGACTCAGTTCCACCGTTTTCGGATGCACGCCGAAACGGTGTCGCAGGGCCTCGAACAGGGCCTCCCGGAATGCGTCGTTGTCCGGTGCAGGGACCATCTCCCGCTCACAGTCGGTCACGCCCTCGCGCAGTGCCGGAAGCACCCACTCACGGTAGCCGTCGCTAGGGGAGAAGATACAGGACAGGAAACGTTCGATAGGAAAGCGAACGAGGAAACTCGCGCCGAAGACGCAGCCTTTTTCGAGGGTGGCGGCGCCGGTCCCCATGATCTTGCGTCCGTGAATCCAGATATCCTGGCTCCGCGTCTCGACGGCTTCGAGACCCAGCTGCCGAAGCACGGCCACCGCCAATCCCATACCCACCGAGAACAGGTGCCGATGCCCGCGCGCCAGGCTGTGGCGCGGCATCGCCAGGAAGAAGCAGGGCTGGCCCGCCTCCACCCAGACCGCGCCACCCCCAAGCGGCCGCCTCAGCACGGGAATGCCCTGCTTCGCACAGCCGGCCAGGTCCAGGTCAGCCGCCGGGTCCTGGCTGGCGCCCACGGAGACATGGTTCTCGCTGCTCTGCAGCCAGAGCACACGCACCGGGTCGTCGTCGCGGGTGCAGGCGGCCATGCCAGTGTAAAGGGCATGCATGGTCTGAGCGGACACGGAGCCCGCGTCCAGCCAGACGGGCACAACCGATGAGGTCAAGAACTCAATCCTCGGCGCCGCTCTGCGGGCCGGCGGTGGCCCCCTCCCGCGCGCTCTCATCCTTGGGGCGGTAGAAATAGCGGAAATAGAAGTCACTACGGGAAAGATCCTCGTACAGCTTGGCGCGCTCCTCGACTCCGCTGCGCAGCACCTGAATCAGCGCCTCGGCCTGTTCTCCGTCGACGATATGCATCGCACCCATCAGATCCTGGTCGGTATCCAGGAAATGCGCCGGCAGGTCGTCCGGTTCCTGGATGAACATCAGGAAGGACTTGCACTCGGGGTCTTCCTGGTCCAGCGGCTGCATCACGACCCGCCCCAGCCAAGCAAGTCGGGCCACCTGGTTGAACTGGTGGATATCGAATTTCTTGCCGCGTTTGTACCGGTTCAGTTCGTTACGAATTTCACCGATGTTCGTGACTTTCAATGACTTCATGACCGCCCCTGGCGATTGATTTGGGCAGAGGATACAAAAGGAACCGGGCCGCCGATAAATGGCCCCGGAGAACCGGGGTAGTCGGCAGCACGGGTATCCGTCCCGGGCCAGGCACAGGGAGGGCCTGTAGCGCAGGCCTCGTGGGACCCCGGATCAGTCGTCGACCCGCCAGACCTCGTAACCGCAACTGGAACAGTGCCAGAGGACCTCCTTGTCGCCGGACCCGTCCTCCGCTGGACGCGCCTCGCCAGCCAGCATGTTCAGGCTGCGGATGGTGCAGCGGGGACACTTCTCCACGTCGGGCTGCTTGCCACGCTTGCCCCGCTTCGGGGCCGGCGGCGCCATCGGTGTCCCGGCCTTGGCGATGACCGCGTCCAACTCATCGATCAGGGTCTGGAGCCGATCCAACGCAACCGCTTGATCCGGATCACCCAGCTGCGCCTGCAGCTCGGTTAACCCGTCACGAATCGATTCAAGTCTGGACGCGATATCAGTCATGCCGTCACCTCGGAAGGTAGACCACCAAGAACAACGATTTGCTTCGTGTACATTCGGCTCAGCCGATCGTGCACGACCCCGACTTCGCCAGCGACATCCGGATCGGGCTTCGTATCGGCGAGCATCTTCGGCTTGAATGACCCAGACTGCGCCACGCTCGCAAACACGAGCAGCCGTACTCCAAGAAACCCGCGGATCAGGGTGCACATCGACACGTCCTTCTTCTCTCTCGAACCGGAATGATCCTGATCGCGGTGGCATCTCGAGGCGTAGCCGCTTGTTGGACTTCGGCTGCTCCCACTGCGCCGGTGGGATCGTGATGCCGGCCTGTGGACGATCGGGCGACGGGCTGCGGGTCCCGCGATCGCGCAGAACTTGAGAAATCTATGCGCTTTTCAGGCCGGCGTCAAAACCCGGGCACGGACCGTCGGGCCGCCTCGCCATGTTCGAAATGTTCTTATATTATCGAGTGCTGGCCCACTCAGTAACTCTCCAAGCATCCATACCGAGCCTCGCGGCTGGCTCGGTCAAGCGGGCTGCACAGCGGCTCAGGGCTGCGATTTCCACTTGCTTTCGCCTCATGGCGGCCGGGCCCGTCGGGGTGCGATCCATCAACTCATTTTTCGAAGGGAAGAACTCCAGATGCGCAAATCCACAACCGCCGTGCTTGGGTTGGCCGCAGCCGCAGCCGCCGTGTTCGCACAGGCCGACGAGGCGACAGTCCTCGCGCCGGTCACCGTCACCGCCAAGGGCTATGAAGCGCTGATCGCAGAAACCCCGCGCTCGGTCAACGTGATCGAGGCCGATACGATCCAACGCACCCCGGCGCGGGCGCTCGGCGATCTGCTCCGAGGCCAACCGGGCCTCGCTGTGGCAGTCGACGGCTCGGTGGGCCTGGACCCGATCATCCGCGGGCTGAAGCGCGACCAGGTACTGGTACTGGTCGACGGGGTGCGCATCAACGCCCTGCAGCCACCCGGCCGAGGGTCCCTCGCCTCCTATGTAAACGTCGACATGATCGATCGCATCGAGGTGATTCGTGGCCCGAGCTCGGTGCTGTATGGGTCGGGGGCGATGGGCGGCGTGATCAACATCATCACCCGGGGCGGAGACTTCACCGAGGAACCGGAGCTCAACGGCTGGTCCCGGCTCGGTTTCACCTCGGTGGACGACGGCATCCGGGCGGCGGTGGGCGTATCCGCGTCCGACCCGCGCAACGTGCTCGACCTCGCCGTCGCTTATCTCAACACCGACGACTACCGCATGGGTAATGGCGAACGTCTGGATGATTCCGGCACCGAACAGACCGCGCTGAGCCTGCGCTATCGCAGGCAGCTGGCCGAGGGCCACGAAATCCAGTTCCAGGCGCAGCGGGACCAGCGGGAGGACGTCTGGTACCTGGCATCGAGGAATTTCCGCGAAGCTCCCCTGGTTACGGGATTCCCGCAGCCCGATGGGCTGAACACCCACTACGCGCCCGAAAAACAGCGGGACTTGCTGGAGCTCTCGTACACGGGCGAATTCGATGGCAGGTGGAACCCGGTGCTGACTACATCCGTCTATCGCCAGCAGCTTGACCGCGGCAACTACGATTGGAACCGCGAGCGTGGCATCGATTACCGAACCTCGGATACCGACTTCGACACCGATGGCGGTCGGGTACAACTGGAACTGTCACCCCATGCTCAGCATGTCGTCCTGGTCGGTGCCGACACTTGGGAGCTGAAGGCTTCCCCGGTGTCTTTCATCGGTTTTCCGAACGACTGGGATCCGATCAATCGGTTCGACCTCATTGAGAATGCAAGCCTTCGGTCCACTGGCGTGTTCCTCCAGGACGACATCTACCTCGATGACTTCATTGTGAGCCTCGGCGTGCGTTATGACGAAGTGAAGGGCACCGCCGACGCTTATTTGCAACCCGGCGTAGGACGAGCCACAGAGGGTCTCGACAAAACGGACCGCAATCTGTCCTGGTTTGCGGGCGTCAACTGGGACCTGGACGCAACGTTCCGACCTTATATCTCGTTCTCCGAGGGATACCGCTCGGCGAGCCTCCTCGAACGTTACCTGACGTACCCTTACAGT
>Ga0207421_10002864_pt1 | contig 21018 bp, 21 predicted proteins | sample SodLakKL_010_SED_4_FD_187542 | JGI IMG/M metagenome (GOLD analysis project Ga0207421, IMG submission 187542) | Alkaline sediment microbial communities from Lake Tanatar, Kulunda Steppe, Russia - 8KL_010_SED (SPAdes) (version 2) | ecosystem: Environmental > Aquatic > Non-marine Saline and...
CGCTCGGTATAGATAGAAAAGATCTTTGATCTGCAATTAATTAACTCCGGCCACCTTTTCCAAGAAAAAGCCGATATAATAAGCTGCTGTAGCAGCAATTCCGCCCAACAACAAGGTTTCGAATACTCCACGGGTAATTGACATATCGGTAAACCAGCTTTTTAAAGCCCCTATGATACTCAATGCCAGTGCAGTAGAGATCGTTGAAACCACAAAAAGATACCTTTGTTCTACGATATTAAAGAACAAAGTGGAAATATAAGCCCAAAGCGGCAGAGATCCCACAACCACAAAAGACGCAAAGGTAACCAGGCCGGTAACTGCCGGCTTTTTGGTCAATGAATATGATACCGGGATCTCATGACCATTCCGGCGGTCATTTTGTGCCAGATCATGTTCTGTTCGTTTTGACATCAAACTACTCACCGCCATGGACAACCCGTCAGCCACCAGACTGCCGACTCCCAATATAATAACCACCTCTATACCCAAACCGGCCCCGGCTGCCGCGGCGGCAACCGTAAAAGAGGTAATGGTACCGTCAATGCTGCCGTAAACGAATTCCGAAATATATATCTTGGCACCATTATTAGGATAGTGAACCCGGCTGCTATCAATTCGTTTAAGCAAAGAAGTGAACATGGAAATTGTTTAAATACCTTCTTGTTTTAATTCTTCCACTAATTTTTTAACTTTGCGGGACAGTTTTTTGGGCATTTCTGTTTTCACTTTGATCAATAGATCGCCCCGTTTGGAATTTTCCCGATCTTTCGGCACTCCTTTACCACGCACCCGGAGCGTTTCTCCGCTTTTAGTTCCGGCCGGTATTTTTAGATCAATAACACCGCCTTCCGGGGTTGGTACTGTATAAGTGGCACCCAAAATAGCATCAGTAAGTTTAATATTGAGCTCGGTTATTAGATCCGTACCCTCCTTCTTAAACTGCTTGTCGGGAGTCACGTAAACTTTCACATAAAGATCTCCCGGTATACCGCCGGGTACCGCTTCCCCCATTTGTGATAATCTTATCATCTCGCCCTCTTCAATACCGGGAGGAATGGTTATCTTGACTTCTTCCTCTCTTTTATGAACTCCGGTACCCTTACAAGTACGGCATTTCTTTTCCGGTGTCTTGCCGGAACCAAAACATTGGTTACATACACTTTCGGTGGTAAACGTACCGAAAAAGGACCTCTTTGCTTCTCTGATACGTCCATGCCCGTTACAGGTTTCACAACTTCGCATTGAACTGCCGGACTCCGCTCCGTTTCCGCCGCAACTTTCACAATTCGATGCCTTGTTCAACAAAACCGAACGTTCGGTTCCGAACACCGCTTCATAAAAAGACAGTTCCATATCAATAGCGACGTCGCGACCCCGGCGAGCCCGTCGGCCGCCTTGTCCGCCAAAAAATTCACCGAAAATATCACCCAGATCAAAATCCTCAAAACCTTGTGCCTGTTGAAAACCGGAGAAATCAAACCCCCCAAACCCCTGTCCGCCCCCTCCGCCGCTTTGAAAGGTTTGGCCGTAGGCGTCATATTCAGAACGTTTTTTATCATCAGACAAAACACTATAAGCCTCGTTCACCTCTTTGAATTTAGCCTCATCGCCGGTTTTTTTATCCGGATGATATTTATGGGCCAACTTACGAAAGGCCTTTTTTATTTCATCTTTGCCGGCTTTGCGATCCACTCCCAAAATTTCGTAGTAATCTTTAGCCATAGGTTTTTAGAATTTACTAAATTATTAACCTTTAATCTAACACAGAAGCGACCGTGAGAGAAGTTTCTCCCCCGGCCGCTTCCCCCAAATATCAGAACACTCTACTGTTATTTCGTATCATTGGAGTCATTTCCGTCCTCGCTTCCTTCTCTTTCTTGAAAGTCAGCATCTTTTACCGATTCGTCACCGGCGGATCCCTGGTCGGAACCTTCGGATTCGGTACCGTCAACCGCCCCTCCGCCGGCACCGGCGGCCGTTTGATCAGAAGTTGAGATGTGCTCTCCGATCTTCTGCACCTCCTGCGACAGTTCTTCGGTTGCCTTCTTTAGCTCCTCTTCATTGTCGCTATCTTTCTTGCTTTTCAGGTCATCCGCTTTGCTCTGCAAACTGTTCTTCAATTCTTCCGGTATCGAAGTTCCGTGTTCCTGGAGAGACTTTTCGGTGCTGTAGATCAATTGCTCGGCAGTATTACGCAACTCGACCATTCTTTTCTTTTTCTCATCTTCCTGGCGGTGAGCTTCAGCATCTTGTTTCATTTTTTCTATTTCTTCATCCGACAATCCGGCACTGCCTTCTATCTTGATAGACTGCTCTTTACCGCTGGATTTGTCTTTAGCTGTAACACTTAGAATACCGTCTTTGTTGATATCAAAGGTAACCTCGATCTGAGGCACTCCCCGCGGAGCAGGCGGAATACCGTCCAGTATAAATCGACCCAGTGATTTATTGTCGCCGGCCATCGGCCTTTCTCCCTGTACCACATGGATCTCGACCTGAGTTTGATTGTCGGCCGCAGTCGAAAAGGTTTGCGAACGCGAAGCCGGAATTGCGGTGTTCTTTTCTATTATTTTAGTTGCCACACCACCCATGGTCTCGATGCCCAAAGACAACGGGATAACATCCAACAACAAAACATCTTTGACATCACCGGACATAACACCGCCCTGAATGGCGGCACCAATAGCTACCACTTCATCGGGATTTATCGATTTGTTGGCTTCCTTGCCAAAGTAACCCTTAACCCGCTCCTGGATCTTGGGCATTCGGGTCTGGCCACCAACCAGGATTATCTCGTCGATCTCATCTTTGGAGAAAGGGGAAGCCTCAATAGCGCGCTCGGTTATCTCCATTGACCTATCGATATACTCTTCAGCCAATTCCTCCAACTTGGCACGGGTAAGCTTGATCATAAGATGTTTAGGCCCCTCCGAATCGGAAGTGATGAATGGAATATTCACTTCCGATTCAGTAGTAGTTGAAAGTTCCAGCTTGGCTTTTTCCGCCCCCTCATCCAAACGTTGCAACGCCAACGGGTCTTTCTTTACATCGATCCCGGAATCCTTGCGAAATTCTTCAGCCAAATAATTAACTATTTTTTGATCAATATCACGTCCGCCCATGTGACTGTCTCCGTCGGTGGATTTTACCTCAATAGTAGACTCTTCCTCGTCGTCACCAACTTCCAACACCGAAACATCAAAAGTACCTCCGCCGAAATCGTAAACCACTATCTTTTCATTCTTTTTCTTATTAAAGCCGTAAGCCAATGCCGCCGCAGTAGGTTCGTTGATTATCCTCTTGACTTCCAATCCGGCGATCTTGCCGGCAGCCTGCGTAGCTTTGCGTTGATCGTCATTAAAGTACGCCGGTACCGTAATAACCGCCTCTTTTACTTCTTCACCCAGCTTAGACTCGGCATCCTGTTTCATTTTCTGGATTATCATTGCCGACACCTCCTCGGCCCGATGCCACTTTTCTCCCATTTTTACTTCCACCCCGCCTTTTTCCGACTCTCGTATCTCATAAGAGATCATATCTTGATCTCTCTGTACCGACTGATCACTAAAATCATGTCCAACAAAGCGTTTGATCCCGCTGACAGTATTTTGCGGATTGGTTACCGCCTGTCTTTTGGCCAGCTGGCCAACCAACCGATCTCCATTTTTGGAAATGGCAACTATGGAAGGTGTTGTACGCGTACCTTCGGCATTCTCTACTATAGAAGCCGTATGGTCGGCCTCCATTACAGCCATAGCCGAGTTAGTGGTTCCTAAGTCAATTCCTAATATCTTACTCATAATATATCTATTTTATTAACTAATAATCATTATGTATTACGGTGTTTGTATTATGTATTACACTCGAAAACACATTCAAGTTTTGCCCAAAACGTTTGACCGATCAAATTTGCAAAGCAAATCGTGATTTCGGAAAAAACACAAATCAGTCCTTTTCAAAAAATAACGAAGAGTGGATCTATGATAGATAGATCGATCACACCGTTACTCCTCTTGTTGCTTTTCCAGCTTGCCGACCTTTACTTTGGCGGCTCGCAACAAACGATCGTTGACCTGGTATCCCTTCTGCACCACTTCTACCACTTTACCATCATGTTCTTCCTCTTCCACCGCTATTACTTCAACGGCCTCATGAAATTGCGGATCAAACTCCAGATCCTGCGGCATTATTTCGATCACTCCACAATTCTCCATCGCTTTCATCAATTGAGAATGGATATGCTCCACCCCAACCCTCCACTCTTTATCTACTTTGTGCCAACTTTCAGCATCAGAGAACGCCATATTAAAACTATCCAGTACCGGTAATATCTCGTTCAGCACTTCTTCTCGCGCTCGCCAGTAGAATTGACGTTTCTCTTCTTCGTCCTTTTGTCTGGCATTTACCAGATCAGCTTTAGCGCGCTGCCAGCCCTCCAGATACTCACGTTTTTCTTCACGACACTGCTTTAGCTGTTGTTTCAGTTTTTTGAGCTTGGATCGCAGTTGTTCGGACTCTTCACCGAACTCCTCACCCGATTCCCAAAGCTTGGAAGAAGTTTCCTCTTCGCTTTGATAAACCTCATCCCCTGACTCCTGATCCTGTTGATCCTGTTGTGATCGATCTTTTTTACTCATAAAATCTCCCTATGCATTAATATTAAACACTTTTTTTCTTTTAAGGTGTCAGATAACTACAAATATATCATATCAAATACCAACACAATACACCAAGCACAATTAACAAGCTACAAAGAAAGCACCTGACACACAAAACAGACCCCCCGGTGTTGGATGCGCTTAGTTCTAAGTGAGGGATGGCGGAAATCTGTTTGGCTAAATACTCTCGTGACCAACTCACCGTACCGTGCAATTCTTTACCTCTTGCTCCACTGCGGTGATTTTCTTGCCTTCTTGAGGCCGAATTTCTTTCGCTCTTTTTTACGAGGATCACGTTTAAGCAAATTCTTTTGCCTTAGAGCTTTTCTGAGTTCTTCATTATAATTAAGTAACGCCCGCGCTATTCCGTGTCGGATCGCTTCGGCTTGTGCGTTACGACCCCCGCCGTAAACTTTAACCGATATATGAAAATAGAGATCCTCGTCCGTTTCTCTTAAAGGATCCCGTACCACTTCCTGTAGTTTTCGTAACGGAAAATAACCGATCAGTGATCGTCCGTTAATATCATAACTTTGGGTTTGTTTTTCGGTTTCATAGAGTCTCACTCTGGCTGTTGCAGTTTTTCTTCTACCAACCGCTTCATAATATTTTGATTTAGAAATTTCTGTCATATTTTATTCATTAATAATTAGATTTTTCATCATTTTGGCTCGCAAACGATTACCGGGCAACATACCATAAACGGCGCGCTTCAGGATCTCGCCGCTGCCTTTTTTGTCTTTTACTTCTCGCATTGATTCACGTTTTTGCCCGCCGGGGTATCCGGAATATCTTATATATTCCTTATCCTGTTCCTTCTTACCTGTTATTCTCATCAAGGATACATTACTGACCTCCACTTTTAAGTTAGGTACGGTATTTCTTTGAAAATCAACTCGGTTTTTACCCCGCAGATGATCAGCCACCTCTCCGGCTAACCGGCCCGGCTCTTTACCTTGAGCGTCAATTTTTATAATTTCTTGATTCATAGTTTAAGTTATAAATTTAACCACTTGCAGTTTATTTGTCAATTTCCGTCTCCACAAACTCAATATATGCCATTTTAGCGGCGTCACCAAAACGACGCGGGGCTTTTATAATGCGTGTATACCCCCCCGGCCGTTCGGTATAACGCGGAGCCAGTTCTTTAATTACTTTGACCGCCGCATCTTCACCCAACTGAGCACTTAAGGCACGACGAGTCGCCAAACTGCTCTTACCGGCCTTGGTAACCATTTTTTCAACTATAGGTCGAAGTTCTTTGGCCTTGGCCTCGGTGGTTTTGATACGCTCTTTTTTGATCAACGATCGTGCTAACGAACTCATCATCATATTGCGCTGTTTGGCGGTTCTTCCGAATTTTCTGGTCTTGTTATGATGCTTCATAATACTTAAATTACATTATTTATTGCTCCTTAAGAGTTAATCCCAGCTGCTCTAAAATACCCTTGATCTCCTCCAAACCTTTTTCACCCATACCTTCCAACTCCAAAAGATCAGCTTCTTTTTTGGCTACTAAACCGCCAACAGTTCTAATATTACCGGCGGCCAACACGTTCTGAGTGCGGGTTGAGAAATCCAGGGTCTCGATCCGAGTTTTTAACACCTCCTGCGCCTCCTCGGATAATTCAGATCCGTCTTCCGACTCATCCGATTCTGATGATAACCCCTCTTCCGACTCCTCTTCAGCAACCTCCGATTGAGCGGTCAGTTGCGCTTCTTCCTCCTGCGATATGTTCAATATTGCCCTCATTTGTTCCAACATTATTTTTATGGAATTTTCCAATGAATCGCGCGGAGTTATGGTTCCATCAGTTTCAATGTTAACCCGTAATTTATTGAAATCGGTTCGTTCACCAACCCGCATACTTTCCACTTCGTAACTTACCCGGCGAATAGGAGTAAACACGGCATCCAATGCAATACTTCCCACCTCTTCTTTTTCATCTTTGAGCTGTTCTTTGGGTATGTAACCCAAACCTCGTTCAGCGGTTACTTCCATTTTTATCTCGGCTTTTGAGTCAGTCAATGTTGCTATGGGATGATCGGTATTTATTACCTCCACCTGTGAGTTAGATTCCCCCAACTCACCGGCCGTTAATACACCTTCGCCTTTCTTATGTACCGTCAAAATTTCACGCTCACCGGAATGAACTTTCATTCTTACTTGCTTTAAATTAAGCAATATGGTCACCACATCTTCTTTCACTCCTTCAATTACTGAAAATTCGTGACTTACTCCATCTATCTTGACCGAGGTCACCGCCACTCCCGGCAATGATGACAAAATTATCCTGCGTAGAGAGTTGCCTAAAGTATGGCCATAACCGGGATATAACCCGCTTATTTCATAAACACCGTGAAAATCGTCTTCTTTGACGGTGCTCAAATGCGATGGTTTAACTATACTATGCTCTGCCATAATTTTTTATTAAATTTAATATAACTTTCAAAGTTTATCCGGGTAAAAACACTAGCGGTTGATTTATCGGCTGTAAAACTCCAGAACGGTATGAAGATCAAACAGCAACTCAGCTTCCTTATAATTGGGGGTTCCTGTTAATTTAACTCCTTTGCCATCGGTTATTGGTTTTAACCACGACGGAGTACGTTGAGTTTTTATTCGTTCATCAAGCCCCTCAACCACCCCTTTCTTTAAACTTGCCGGTTTAAAAGCAACCTCATCCCCTTGCTTGAGACGGTGGGAAGGGATGTTCATTTTCCGCCCGTTAACATATATATGACCGTGGGACACCAACTGCCGAGCATGGGATCTGGAGATCGCCAAACCGCCCCTGATAACCACATTATCCAACCGTAACTCCATCGCTTCAAAAAGATGTTCGGACGGTTCCCGTTCCTGCTGAGACATAGCTATTTTGGCAGCACGCTGAAACTGCTTCTCCGAAACTAAATAAAAATAGCGCGCTCGCTGTTTCTCCCTGAGCTGAAGAGCGTAATCTGATTTCTGTCGCGGCCTTCCGCGACGAACTTGGCCTTTCTTGGACTCAGAAAGAGCGTATTTTTGCGTTTGTGTTTTTTCAAACACCGGCGCTTCTAACTTTCTGGCAATTTTGTATCTGGAACCGATTTTCATAGTTATAACAATTAATATACCTTTAAACTCGACGCGGTTTGGGTGCACGCGGACCGTTGTGCGGGACCGGTGTTTGATCTTTTATTCCGGAAATACTTATCCCCTTTCCCACAAAAGCTCTGATAGCCGATTCTCGTCCGGCTCCGACTCCTTTTACCACCACAGCCACTTCTTTGGCACCCATTTGATAGACCTGTTCACCTATCACCTCCCCGGCCTTGGCTGCCGCAAAAGGGGTTCCCTTTTTAGCCCCTTTAAAACCCAGTGACCCGCTTGAGGCGCTGGCAACTTTATTGCCTTTAGGGTCGGTAAAGGTAAGTAATGTGTTGTTAAATGTGGCACTTATATGAAGGACACCGCTGTCCAAGCGCCTTTTTACCGGCCGTCGTTGACCCTTGATCGCCCCCGGTGCGTCACCTCCTTTTTTTACTATCCTTTTTTTACCCATGCCAAATTTATATTAAGATAATATGTTACTAACAATAAAATTTTCTATTACTACTTCTTATCAACCTTTCTTCGACCGGTACCCATGGTCTGGCGAACATTACCTCTTCTGGTGCGAGAGTTGCTTTTGGTTCGCTGACCCCGTGACGGGAGCCGTCGTGAATGACGCATCCCGCGATAGGACTGAATATCACGCAGTCTTTTAATATTACCTGATCTCTCGCGTCGCAACTCCCCTTCAATGGTATAACTTTCCACCGCCTGTCTCACCTGAGCTTCTTCATCAGCTGTTAGATCACCCGGCTTTCGAGCGGGATCTATCTCGGCTTCATCCAATATTTTCCGAGCTCGATACGGCCCGATCCCTAATATTACGGTCAATGCGACATCCAGTCTTTTGTGCTCCGGTAATGTAATACCCGCTATTCTCATAATTCACTAAATTAAAATTTATTAAAATAACTTTTCGGTCTGTTCCATGCTTTAAACGACCGCAACTTTTTTCAGTGTGCCGGCCGTTAGAGTTAAGAATTGATCATCCTTGACGCTGCTTACATTTGGGATTTACCTTGCAAATAACATATACCCGACCCTTGCGACGGACAATTCGACAGTGCGGACATCTTTTTTTAACCGATGATTTTACCTGCATAACTTTTTCTCTATAACCTTCTAATTATCCGGCCTTTTCCGCCGTATGGATCAAGCTCCACCACTACGCGGTCACCAACCATTACCTTGATACGGAACTTTCTCATTTTGCCGGCCAGGTAGGTCAACATCTCATCACCTCCGTTGTCGGGCTCCACTCGGAACATCGTATTAGGCAATGCTTCTGTCACCAGTCCCTCTATTTGTTCGCTTTGATTCTTTACCATGTGGCTTAAAAAAGAAGCTTGAGTATATTAACAAAACACACCGACCAAAGTCAAGCTTTTTCAATAATTTATGACATTTACAGCTCGTCCACTCTTGTTATACGAATATTTTCCCGGTCAGGAAATGACAATCGCCAAATCGGCCACAGAGTATCCACTTCCGCTTTCACCACTCCGGGAAATTCTCGCTCCAGGATCGAATGGAAATCTCCCCTGCGAACATGAGCCAAAGATTCTTGCAGCTCCTCATTCTCTACCGACCAAGAAAACTTAACATCTCCCGTGATCTTTAATTCAACCTCTCCTACACCGGACGAAAAATCATCACTCAGCACCTCGATATTCAGATCATCCAGATTATCGACCCGCACCCCTGAGCTTTTTTCCTCGCTAAGCAACTCATCAGCCAACAATTGGGTTAATTCCTCACGTTCCAGCAGCAACGAAAAAGATCGCCCTATCATAACCACCACTGCAGCATCATCATCATCCTCAGCCGCCTTGATCTCGGTTTCGAACTCCCACATTCGCCCGCCTTGAGGATAAATGAAACGCCTCCTAACCTCGTCATCGAGCGAGTCGTCCTGAAGCTCCTCTTCCAGAACATCGCGCAACCGTTCTTCGGCCGCTTGCCGCTGTTCATCATCAACCACCGGTTGTCGCTCAATAACGCCGCCGGTTATCGACTCTTCCAGTTCGGCATAAATGTTAGCGAACATTTCCGGAAAATCAGTTTCCAAACCGGGCACTACAAATTTTACATCGCCTTCTATATTATATTCATCACCCGGTTCTTTGGCCACCACCGGTACCGTAACACTTCCCGGCTCCCCGTCACTCATTCCCGGCAAGGTTATCGCTTCCGGTATCTCATACTCCCTGCCCTCTTCATCGGCTACTCTGGTATTTAACCGCAGAGGTATTTCGGTGTCCGAATATTCATTATACAAAGTCACCTTTCCTTCAGCTTTCTGTTCTCTCGTCTCCATACCTGAAGCTTCCACCGTTTGCTCGGAACTTACAGTGGTCTCCAAATAATCATAATAAAGATCACCGGAGGTCTTTTCATCTATTGACACCGCGGTATACTCGCTTTCAATAGCTTCAGTCTGAGCATCAAAAACCACCTTTATATCGGCCACCGAAAAAAGATAAGAACCAAAATATATCACTAATATCACGACGATCCCCAAAATTATACCCCAATAACCTCCGCGATTTTTTGACCCGCGAGGCAATCTTGAACATACGAATTCCTCTTCCCGAGAGCCGGGATCCGACTCTTCTCCATCCTCTCCATCCTGTTCGTTACTTTCAACCGTTTCCTCCGGACCCGGATCATCGGAGCGATCATTGCTGTCACTCTTGTATTCTACACGTGATCTTCCCGGATAGAAACGATCCTCTTCGTCACCCCCTTCTCTATTATTATCTTCTCGGTCTTCATCGGTACTATTCTCTACATCGGTTGTCCTTTTTGTCTTATCCTCATCGTCAAAATCCCTATTAGCAGACCTTTTACCTCGAGGAGGAGTGACGTTCTGAATAGAACGCTTGTTTCTTTTATCCGGTGGAATTATATCTTGCATAGCTACTTTTTATACAACTAATTATAGTAATATTATAACTTAATATCGGATTTAGTGAAAGTTACACAAACCGAAACAACTTATATCGACCTTCAAAAATCAATTCAGTACAACAAAAAACAGACAGATCATTTAGAGTCATTCCTGGCCATTATTTAGCTGTCTTACCAATGATAACACTCCCATCACCAAAAAAAGGTCGAATTCACCGCTTGCCGGAGCACGATGAAGAAAACGTCGTAATACCTTCTCCTCTAACACCACCACTCGCGGTTGCTCGTCAATTTCCAAACCCTTACGCTTGAGCACCCGACTAACCGCCTCTTTGAACTCTCCCTTGAAGATATGAGGTACCGCCAAAAAAACCGAAGAAAGGTCATCTTTGGTTAACAGCACTTTGTCCATCATTGCGCTTAATTCCTCCTCCCAGCTTTCCAATCCGGAGCAACTTACCTGTCGCAGTTTGCTTTCAAATTCGGGATCTAACACCCCGTCGGCACCGGCCGAAATATAAGAACGAGCACATAAGTACGGCACCTGTAATTGTTCGGACACTGAACGGGTCATAACTTCGGTTCCGGCAGAAACGCTCTCGGCATTGACTATTTTTTTATTATTCACTCCGAACAAATCAGTTGTATTGCCGGTAACTTCCAGATATAGATAATTTTCCAGATCGGGAAACAAGGCTTCCAACACCGTCTGAGCCGCCCGGGGATAAGTCTGCCAAACTCGTTCTGAACAACCGGTTATTTTAGGCACTTCAGCAGTGATAAAATCATATAACTCTCCGGCTATAGAACTTAGCAGTACATTTATTTCGATCTCTTTTGCTTTTTGGCCGACAACAGAGGAAGTTAGATAGCCATTGAGCCGGGAATTCAGGATCTGTTGACCGACTAATTTATCAGGTTTAACCCGATCCTCCTCTACCCCTTTCGATTTGGAAGATCGGACACGGAGAAATTTTTCCGCTTCTTGATCCAAAAGGGTTCGAACTGTTGATTCGGTTACCTCCACCGGTTCTTGATCATTTTTCTGTAACACGGTAACTCTATTACGATTCCATGGCGAGGAAACGGTACAAACCACTGCATCGAAAGGAGAAGATGAAACCGCCGCCTGCCAACCACCCTGCCTTCGCTTGCCGACATCGGTTAATTCCTGCAACACTTGCCTGATCAAAGGAAAAAGGTCTTTAACATTAGGTTCAAAAGATCCTTGGGTAGAAAAATATGTTAAACGACGACGTATAGCGTAAACCATTTGGGGCCGCTCTTCGGCTTGCAACAAAACCACCGCGCCGCCAATGCCGGCACTACCGACATCTAAAAAAGCACAGGTTTTTTGTTGGCGCGAGTTAATAGTAAACATAAATGAATCAACTATAAATCATTGTAACACAGCTTTGATACGCCTAACACCCGAAGAAACCGCCTCTTCTTTCCGGATCCGAAATACACCTAACTCCCTGGTTCGCTCGGCATGAGGACCTCCGCAAACCTCGCGACTGACAACCTGTCCGGGAGTGTCGCCTATGGAGTAAACACTTACCAAGTCGTTTTCTCCGCCCTCATATATTCCTATGGCGTCATTTTCGTAGGCCTCTTTTAAGGTCATTTCCTCGCGTAATACCGGCAGATCCTCCTCGATCCAATCATTAACCAATTTTTCTACTTCCTCTTTTTGTTCTTGGGTAAGTTTTTCTTTAAATGAAAAATCAAACCGTAAACGCTCCGGGTTGATATTACTGCCGCGTTGTCTCACTTCCGATCCCAACACTCGGCGCAGAGCCGCGTGTAAAAGATGGGTAGCGGTATGATAAAGCACTTCCTGCCTACTGTGACCCCCCAGTCCGCCTTTGAATTTACCGGCTGTTGCGGTTTGAGATCGTAAACGGTGATCTTCCATTTTTGCTTCAAATCTCTCGCGCAGACCGGCGGTATCTAAACGATCTAAGCCGGCCGAAGCTCTTTGATTATTTAACTCTTCAATACTTAACTCCCAAGGAAAACCGTAACTCTGATAAAGATCAAAAAGTAGATCACCGTCGGGATAAAAATTGGCTATCCCGCCATTTTTATCGATCAGACGTTCCAAGGCACGCAAACCGGTTTCCAGTGTTCGTGCGAACTTGCCGACCTCCTCATTCAAAATATCCACCACCGTTTGTTGCCGTTGAACAAGATCGGGGTAAACGGAACCATATATTTCACCGACCTTAGTAACAAGGTCGTTCACATCCTCGGTATTTAATTTACGATCATCGGTTTTCAATATCGCCCTTCGTAAAAGACGCCGCAGGACATATCCCTGATCGCTGTTAGAGGGGTGTACTCCTTCGGCGGTCAAAAAGACGGCTGCCCGGAAATGATCGGTCACAATATTGGCCGATGCTTGCCGGGAAGCTATCTTTAACGCCCGATCCTTGAGCGGTTTTAACAGATCAGTGGAGTATATATCCGAAACCCCCTGCAACACCACCAACAACCGCTCCAGCCCGGCACCGGTATCAACATGGCGATGCTTTAAACGCCCTATTACCCGGCCGTCCTTCTTTTCATATTCCATAAAAACATCGTTCCATACTTCCACTACCTGTTGGCGCTCATCTGCGGCGGCGAACTCTTGCGGAGTCAGGTCACCCAACCCCTCTTCGGTGATATCATAGAACATCTCGGTACAAGGACCGCAGGGGCCGTCACTACCCGGGCTCCACCAGTTATCTTCGGTTAAATAATAGATACGCTCCGGCGGAATACCTACCTTTTTCCAGCACTCCACCGCCTCATCATCAGTCGGAGCGTTATCGTCACCGGCAAAGACGGTAATATAAAGACGTTCAGGATCCAAGCCAAAACCTGCTTCCCCCTTCTCTTCATCAGGGCCGGAGGTTAATAATTCAAAACTCCATTGGATGGCTTCCTCTTTGAAGTAATCACCGATCGACCAATTGCCAAGCATCTCAAAAAAGGTAGCGTGGGTTTTGTCACCCACCTCCTCTATGTCAGTGGTTCGCACGCATTTTTGAATACTGGCCAAACGCCGACCGGAGGGATGAAACCCTTGAAGGATATACGGCACCAAAGGCTGAACTCCGGCCGAATTAAATAAGGCCGAAGGATCATTTTCCGGTACCAAAGAAGCGGACTCTAACTCAATATGTCCTCGTTTTTTAAAAAAATCAATGAATTTTTTTCTTATTTCAGTATGTTTCATAGTTAATTGCGATTTTTTTGATCTTAAATATCAACCTCTTTCACCAGACGTTTCATATCATCTTCCAGTACCTGTTTTTGGTTTCTATTATACACTGCCACCGCCGGATGGTAGAGTGGAAAAATGATAATATCTCCATAAGAAACTTGAGCCGCAAAAGAACGACCGTGTGCCTCGCTGATAGTTGGTACGGTCAACTCTGCGCCGTATCTTTCCAAACAGTACCGCATTGCAAATCTGCCCAAAGTAACTATGACCAACGGCCGGATTATATCTATTTGACGATCCAAAAAGGGAGCATACAGCTCGATCTCCTCGGGATAAGGGTCGCGGTTATTCGGCGGACGGTCTTTGACCACATTAGTAATATATACTCCGGAACGCTCTATATTAACCATTTCCAACAACTCATCAAGTATCTTGCCGGCCGAACCGCAAAAAGGCCGGCCGGATTCTGCCTCCCGGCGCCCGGGAGCTTCTCCTACGAAAAACAACCGTGCATCATGATCCCCTTCACCGATAACGGGATAGTTGTTGTTATTTATTCGCTCCTGATAAAGAGGAGAATTCTTTAAATTCCATACTTCATCCCTGATCTGCCGCATCGCCTCCTTTTTTTTGTTTTGAGACATACAACTTACAGGAGATTGATTATAAAAAAATGTTTTAACCCCCAGGCCAAACTTTATAAAGTAATACTTTGGGCTTTGATCACTCTCTCCCCTTCTTGGCGATTGCTTTTTCGGCGGCATCCTGTTCGGCTTCTTGTTTGGAATCACCGCGCCCGCGAGCTACCAATCTATCACCCACATACACACCGGCTTCAAACTGCTTAGCGTGATCAGGCCCGCTTTCCTTAATTATCTCATACTGAGGAGTGACTCCCTGATCGGCCTGCACCTCTTCCTGAAAACGACTTTTGGCATCGATCCATAACTGTCTTTCTATGACCTGGTCTATGCGTGGTATCAGATAGTTATATATAAAATCGCTGGCTTCGTTATAACCTTTATCCAAATAAATAGCCCCGATCAGAGCCTCCACTGCATCAGCTAAGATATAACTGCGAGCCCGACCGGTATCCTTCTGCTCTCCCTTGGAAAGCAACATCAGGTCGTTGATCTCAAGTTCATTGGCGGTTTCCGAAAGGGCGGTGGTGTTAACCAATGCCGCCCGGTATGATGTTAACTCCCCCTCGGGTTTTTCCGGGTAACGATGAAATAAATAATCAGTGACCACCAATTCCAAGACCGCATCCCCCAGAAACTCCAATCTCTCGTTATGATCCAGACCTAAACCGCGATTCTCGTTAACATAGGAACGATGGATCAATGACTGACGCAAAAGAGACGGATCGTTGAATTGCACACCGATCCGTTGCTCAAATTTTTTTTCATTATCGTTAAGTATTAACTGTTCAGTCATTGTTGTTTTTCTCTTTTATAGCAGCCGGATCATTGACCAAAGTATTAACCGCTTTGGTCACTATCGGTAGAATATCTTCATAAAAATTCAATTCTAATGTTTCTTCTAGCTTGAACCAGCGGGCGTCATCAAGCCCGCCGCTTTCCGGCTCGGTCAATTCTTTTTTATTGGAAACCTTGATCAAAAAATAACGTACTTGTTTGCGGATCTTCTCCCGTTCTTTATCATTTGCAATATACTCATTGTCTCCCAATTCTTGCATTACTTGCCCCTCCAAATTCAATTCTTCCCGGACAACCCTTCGCACTCCTTGTTCCGGTTCTTCTTCCGAGTTTAGATGACCCTTGGAAAGAGTCCAGTGACCAAAGATGTCGTGAACCAATGCTATGTAAATATCATCGCCTTTAAAGCAGTAGACCACTGCCCCAACCAGCGTTTCCACTTCCATATCTTCATAGGCGATCTTTATCTTGGAAGCCGATCGTTGATCTTTACCCGGTTCTCCCATTTCCTTATAAACAGCCCCCAGTACTCCATTAATGAACCTCCCGCTGGTATTTCCTCCAAAGGTCTTGGCAAGTTCAATAGCCTCATTGATCGCCACTTTCGGCGGCACATCATTAGGATCGGAAAATAACAACTCCGCCAATCCAATACGCAGAATGTTACGATCTATGATCGAGATCTTATCAAACGGCCAATCGGGAGCCGCTTTTTCTATCACTGAGTCAATATCAGAACAATGTTTTTCCACATTTTCAAGCAACTCATTCATAAAGGGAAACTCCCCCATGCCGGGAGCAAACTCTTTGACGTTACGTTCCAATATTTCCCACAACCCCTCCGTTGCACCGCGAAAATCCCATTCAAAAAAAGTTTGGAGCACTATTGATCTGGAAAGGTGCCTATTAGCCATAAGCTAATTATCCATAATTTGTTTATGTTGGTAATACTAACCTATTCCCCAATAGCCGATAATTATTCATCTTTGCCTTTGGCTTCTCGTTTAGCCGCCTGCCGCTTAAGACCTCGCTCGGTTATCTTTTCTATCTCTGCTACTTTTCTTTTTCTATAGCGACCACAACTGCCACAAACTCGATGGGGTTGCCGCGGGTGTCCACAATCTTCACACCGGATAAAAACCGGCTCTTTCAAACCGTGATGACTCCTGCGGTTGCGAGTATGCGCCCGCGTACATCTCATTCTATTAACCATATAGAGCAAGTATATTAAAAATTACTATAAATTGCAAGGAAATGTATTAGTCCACCCCACTTGGGAATCCTGAACTTGTAATGTACTGATAATATAACTCATTGGCGCGACCAGGCCAAGCGAGTGATGTCGACGTTCAGTATTGTACCAAAGCATCCAGTCCATCAGTTCCAGATTGAATCGATCCAGATCATAGGCCAGAAGCCGGCGATGCCAATTGGAGAATTCTTCTTTGAGAGTTCGATTGAAACGTTCGACATGGGAGTTCATTTTAGGGCTTCTGGGGTAAGTGTGGAAGTGAACGATATTCTGTTCTTTTAAGTAAGCGGCGAAGTGTTTGGCAAACTCGGCTCCGTTGTCGGTCTGGACCCGTTTCAGACTGCAGGGAGCTACTTGCTGCAGTTTTTTCATAAAGTCCCGGGCGTTGGCGGAAGAAAGAGAGCGGTAGGCAAAGGAGAAAGCGAAGTTGCTTTTTAGGTCAACAGCGGTGATAAGGTAACGTTTCACTCCGTTGATAAAGTAAACCACCGCATCGACCTCGATCAGATCACCCGGATGCCGGGGTTGATAGCCCTTGCGCCGATCTTTCTTGGTTTTTTGCCGGGGTTTTTTCTCGTTCAGCTTACCGGTTTTACCGTTGAGAGAATAACTGACAGCTCCCGGTAGCCGTCCGCTCTTTTTGAGATCCTTGATGATCCGTCCGACAGTGGAGACCGAGGGACAGGATATGCCCCACTGCTTGCAGTATTTCTCCAGGTCCGGTCGGATCTTGTCTTTGCCGTAATAGGGATGCTTAGTTCTCTCAGAAATGATATATTCTTCTATGCGAGGGTCAACAGACCGTTTCCGTTTCTGTTGCTCGTTAGTTCTTTTATCATTTAGAGCTTCCAAACGTCCGTTGGCATTATTCAGTTCGGTCTGCCAGCGGTAGAGCGTGCTTTTAGAGCGCCCGGCATAGTCACACGCCGCCGCTATGCCGTGTCGGGACCAGAATTTAAGTACTCGGGCCCTGTGGTGCGCTTTATCTTGTATCATATATTTAAAGCGTACCACACGACTCCAAGTGCTCAAGAATCCTCTGGTTCCTCGGAATTTATTGAATTGTTTCATAGGATATCCTGTTTTAAGGATTCCCATGTTGAAGTGAGCTTATGCAGGAAATCCGGTTTTATAAAGCGACTCTAATCCGTCGCCGCACTAAATTTATTTTACACCCCCTTTTTTTACATCCCCGGTGTTAAATAAATTTAGTACGGGCTAAAATATCATACACCGGCTTTTAATTTCTCTCCTTTTATAGTAAGATAACGACAATAAAAATTATGCCGAGTAAATGTTACAACCGATCCGCCTCCCTGCTTGGTCTGGTGGGTCAACTAGCCGGAGGTAAAGACACTATAGCCGATTATTTGGAAGAAAAATACGGTTTTACTCATATCTCCACCGGTGATTTGTTACGGGAAATATTAACACAACAACTGGGACGTGAGCCCGACCGGGATGACCTTCGAACCGGTGCAAAAAAATTAAGAACTGATCAGGGTGGTGACGTGCTGGTCCGACGCGCCTTAATTGACCCGCCGCCAAGATTGGTCCTCAGTGGCATTAGAGCTATTAATGAAGCCCGTCGAGTAAAAGAAGTGGGAGGAGTATTAATTGCCTGCACGGCACCGATCGAGATAAGATACCGGCGAGCGCAACAACGTAACCGTTTGGGAGATCAGGTAACCCTGGAACAGTTCCAAGAACAAGAAAGAAAAGAGTCGGAAGATACCGACCCTAACGCTCAAAATTTACCGGCGGTCACTAAAATGGCCGACTATCGTTTAGATAACTCCGGCAGTATCAATGACCTGTACCGATCAGTAGATGATCTGATGCGCGATCAGCTAGGTATTTCCGCCTAACCACTCATTTAGCGAAGTTTGATATTACTACTCACTCGCTCAAAAGTATGGTAGTGAACATAAAAAGGCTTTCATATAACTCGTTGATCTTCAAAGTATATTGATTCAATACAGTATGTCTCCTTTTATCCGGCTTTTTTGTTCTTTTTGTTCTTATTCAATTTTTCTTTAAGAAACCGACCGGTGTGCGATCCTGAAACTTTCGCCACCTGCTCCGGAGTACCTTTGGCCACCACCCGGCCGCCCCGATCACCGCCTTCGGGACCAATATCAACCAAGTAATCGGCAGATTTGATAAAATCAGGATTATGTTCAATAACCAAGATAGTGTGGCCCTTATCAACCAATAACTGTAGCACCTGTAGCAGTTTCTGAACATCATCATAATGCAAACCAATGGTCGGTTCATCCAGAATATAAAAGGTTTTTTGTATATGAGACCGGAACAACTCAGAGGCTACCTTGATCCGCTGAGCTTCACCGCCGGAGAGAGTGGTTGCTGACTGCCCCAATTCCAGATAACCCAACCCCACCTCATTCAAGGTTTTTAACCGGTCGTAAACAGCAGGAATGTCCTGATAAAAATCAAGTGCTTCTTCTATGGTCATATGAAGTATCTGATCGATGTTCTTTTTGCGATATTTTACTTCCAGAGTTTCTTTAGTGAATCGCTTGCCGCCACAAACATCACACGGTACAAAAATGGTAGGAAGAAAATGCATCTCCACTTCCAGTTCTCCTTTACCCTTGCAGGTTTCACAACGACCGCCTTTAACATTGAACGAGAACCGACCCGGCTTCCAACCTCGCGCCCGGGCCTCCGGGGTTTCTGCCAACAGTTCCCGAATAAAAGTAAACGCTCCGGTATAAGTGGCCGGATTGGAACGAGAAGTACGACCGATGGGACGTTGGTCAATCGACACCACTCGGCTTAAATATTCGGTACCTTTGATATCACTACAGTTGTAGACTTCAGCTGTGCGGTGTCGACGACTAAGCCTGGCTTGCAAATTCTTTAATATGATCTCGTAAACCAAAGTTGATTTACCGGACCCCGACACCCCGGTCACTACATTGAATTTGCCGAGAGGGATATCAACATCCATATTGCAAATATTAAAAACCTCTCCACCGCGGATCATTAATTTTCCGGCCGGTTCTGACCGACGCCGCTTGGGTAGAGCTATTTCTTTCCTGCCCTGTAAATACTGCAAAGTTCGTGAATCACCGGGTTCGTTGTGTAATAACTCCTCAAGACCTCCCTGAACCACCACTTGGCCGCCGTGTACCCCGGCCCCCGGCCCGATATCAACCAAATGATCGGCCGCCAGAATGGTATCTTCGTCATGCTCTACCACAATTATAGTATTTCCCAGATCTCGCAGATGAAGTAATGTGTTTATTAATCGGCGATTGTCTCGGGGGTGAAGTCCGATAGTCGGCTCATCCAGAACATATAGCGCTCCCACTAAGCCGGAACCGAGCTGGGAAGCAAGACGGATGCGTTGCGCCTCTCCGCCGGAAAGAGTATGAGCTCGTCGGCTTAAATTCAAATACTCGATACCGACTCGCTGCATAAAATCAAGTCGTTTTTCGATCTCTTTCAACACCACCGCCGAGATCTTTTTTTCGCGTTCGGTCAATTTTACTTCAGATAAAAATTCTACCGCTTGCTCAATACTCAGATCAGTAAATTCCACAATATTCTTATCTCCGATCAAGATACGTAACGCCTCCGGCCGTAAGCGAGCCCCTTGGCAAACCGGACAATCCTCACGACCATATAAGAAACGCCTTCCCAAACCCTTGCATTCGGGACACGCTCCATAAGGGGAATTGAAGGAAAAAATACGCGGTTCGATCTCCGGAAATGTAAACCCATCGTAAGGACAGGTAAAGTCGGATGAAAGAAGAAAGCTTTCCTCTTCGCCGCCGTCTTTGCCGATAATGCTTATCCGCACCAATCCATTAGCTTCGGTTAAGGCATATTCCAGCCCCTCTCCGATTCGATCTTCGGCCTCCTCCGGGTTTATGAAAAGATCATTCCAATCGATATCATCTACCAAAGCTTCAATGTGGTGCGGATGATTTTTGGTCAATTCGATCCGATCATTAAGTTTTTTTTCACTGCCGTCAACCCGAACCCGTTGATAACCTTTGTTCAACAGATCATAAAGCAACTGATAGTGTTCACCTTTTCGACCGCGAACCACCGGCGCCAAAAGTTGCAGACGGCGACTTCCGTCATCTCCAATTTCACTCTTCTCTTTTACCGTACTCCATAGTAAATTTTTGATCTCATTATGAGATAACCTTTCTATCTGACGACCGCATTCCAAACAGTGCGGGCGTCCGATCCGAGCAAATAATACCCGTAAATGATCATAGATCTCGGTTATTGTGGCCACCGTCGAACGGGGGTTGTTGGAGCGCGATTTTTGGTCTATGGAAATAGCGGGCGATAATCCGGTTATCTCATCGACGTCGGGTTTTTGCATTTGCCTCAAAAACTGACGCGCATAAGAAGACAACGACTCAACATACCTTCTTTGACCTTCGGCAAAAATAGTATCAAAAGCC
>Ga0207421_10002865_pt1 | contig 21012 bp, 15 predicted proteins | sample SodLakKL_010_SED_4_FD_187542 | JGI IMG/M metagenome (GOLD analysis project Ga0207421, IMG submission 187542) | Alkaline sediment microbial communities from Lake Tanatar, Kulunda Steppe, Russia - 8KL_010_SED (SPAdes) (version 2) | ecosystem: Environmental > Aquatic > Non-marine Saline and...
CTACGAGGAGGTTTTTTAAATGGAAAAAGAATATTTAATGATACCAGGTCCAACACCAATACCGCATGAAATCTCTCAATCTATGGGCAGCAGTATAATTAATCACAGAGGCCCTAAATTTAAAGAGTTGCTTGAAGAAGTTACCGCAAACTTAAAAAAGGTTTATGAAACCGAAAGTGAAATGTTTGTATTAACTGCTTCCGGTACAGGAGCCATGGAAGCAGGCATTGTAAATTTTATTTCCCCGGGAGAACGGGTGTTGGCATTAACTAACGGTGCTTTTGGCGATCGGCTGGAAAACATAGCCCTCACATACGGTGTTGAAATTGAAAGCGTGAGTTCAGAATGGGGTAGCCCTTTCGATTACGAAGAAATTGAAGAAAAGTTAGCAAATGACAAATCTCATGAAATCAAAGCAATTTTGGTGGTTCATAATGAATCTTCAACCGGCTTAATGAATGATATAGAAAAAATTAGCAAACTTCGTAGAGGGCATCCTGCTTTATTAATTGTGGATACAATAAGTTCAATGGGGGCGGTACACTTACCGGTAGATGAATGGGAGATAGATGTTTGTCTCACCGGTTCTCAAAAGGCCCTTTATCTACCTCCCGGGCTCTCATTTATAAGTGTAAATTCCCGGGCCATGAAGGCTATGGATAATTGCACCATGGGAAAGTTTTACTTTAGCTTAAAAAAAGCAAGGGAATTTTTAGAAAAGGGTCAAACTCCTTTTACTCCAGCCATTCCCCAGGTAATGGCGTTAAAAGATTCGCTGAATATGCTTTTGCAAGCTGGCAAGCAATATAATTTTGAACGACATTATCGAATGATGAAGGCTACCAGGAGTGCTGTGGAAGCTATAGGGTTAGAGTTATTTGTAAAAGATCTTAAACATGCCTCTCGGACAGTTACTGCGGTGAAAAAGCCTCCGGAAATAGAGGTAAGCAAATTACGTTCCTTGATGCGTGGTAAATATGGTGTAGAAATAGCCGGAGGCCAGGCTAAACTTTCGCAGGATATATTCCGCATTGGCCATTTGGGCGCAATTACTGAAATGGATGTTATAACAGCTATTTCAGCTTTGGAAATGAGCCTTTTAGAATTGGGGTATAATTTACAATTAGGAACTGCGGTAAGTAAAGCGCAAGAAATAGTTATGCAAAAATAAGCAAATAAGATAAAGCACGGAAAAATGCAAGAAAGAAAAAATGGGCTCTGCGGAGCTCATTTTAAGAGGTAACTAATTAGAAAAACAAATAATTTTATATTTAAAAGCAAACATATTAAAGGAATTATTAACTTATTTGTTGAATATAAACTTAAAATAATAACTGACATTTAAATTCTTTATCATCGTACTATATAACTAACATTATCAATTATCAGCCCTGGCTACAATTTTATACCTAATAAGTTAGGTGATTGAATGGAACGCTTTGAACAAAAAGATCTTTTTAGTATTTTTGCAGATAATAAAAGTGATAATAGCAATAATCAAAAAAGAAGTTCGCCTAAATCTTTTTTAGAAGAGTTGAAAGAAAAATGTCTGGCATGCCATAAGTGTGAATTGCGCAAGGGCTGTAAACAGGTGGTTTTTGATGATGGCAATCCAGATGCTTTGATTATGCTGATCGGGGAAGCGCCGGGATCCGATGAGGATAACCAGGGAATTCCTTTTGTAGGAAGCGCCGGGCAATTATTAAATCGTATTTTATTAGCGGTTAATATTAGGAGAGAAGAGGTATATATTACCAACATTGTAAAATGTCGCCCCCTAAAAAATCGATTGCCAACAAATGAAGAAGTTAATCATTGCTTGCCTTATCTAAAGAAACAGATAGAAATTATTAATCCGGCTATTATTGTATGCTTAGGGTCACTGTCAACACGCACGCTTATTGATGATAATGCCAAAATAACAAAAGTTAGGGGTAATTGGTATCACATTGATTCGAAACTATATATGCCCACGTTTCATCCTGCTGCGCTTTTAAGGGATGTAAATAAAAAGCGTCCGGTGTGGGAAGATTTTCGGTCAATATCGGCGGAGTACGGTAATTTATTATCAAAGAGCAAAGAGAGGGAAGTTTATGAGTAAAAAAATATTTGTGGTGGATGATGAAAAACCCTTGGTGAAAGCATTAAAATTTAGCTTGGAAAAGGAAGGATTCACCATTGATGCTGCCTTTGATGGCCAAGAAGCTCTTGATAAAATCAACAATCCCAATCAAAGCTATGATTTAATTATCTTGGATTTAATGCTACCCGGAGTTGATGGATTTGAAGTGTGCCGTACCATACGCAAAAAAATGGATGTGCCCATAATTATGCTCACGGCAAAATCTGAAGACATTGATAAAGTATTAGGTTTAGAGCTCGGTGCTGATGACTATTTAACCAAGCCTTTTAATCCCCGTGAACTTATAGCGCGAATAAAATCTATTTTAAGAAGAGTTGATTCTAAGCAGGGAGAGTTAAAAAAACATATTCAGGTAGGAGATTTACATATCGATCTTTTGCACCGGAGAGTTAAACTTAGAGATGAAGAAGTGGAATTAACCTCGAAAGAATTTGCCTTGTTAAGTTATTTTGCCACTAATCCAGGAGAGATATTTTCCAGGGAGCACTTACTTGAGCATGTTTGGGGTTATAATTATTATGGAGATGCCCGGACCGTAGATGTCCATATAAGACACCTTAGAGAAAAAATTGAAAAAGATCCGGGAAATCCTGAAATAATAGTAACCGTCTGGGGAACCGGGTATAAGTTTGTTGATAGTACCAATGCTTAAATTAACAAGTATACGCCACAAACTCATTATTTTCTCCTTATCAATAATTATAATTGTAATGATAGTAGTAAGTTTTGCTGTTTACTATTGGCTCAAGCACTATTATTTGCATCAACAAGAGGAAATTCTTGTCCGCAGCGGCAATTTTGCCGCGGACTTCTTAAGCGGACATGATATTGGCGAAATGAGGGAAGTGCAATTAGTATCTTTAGCAAGAAGTATTAGTCAACAAAACCAATTACCTACCAGAATGATGATCATTGATAGTGACAAGCAAGTTTTGGGAGATTCGTCGAGAATTGACAGCAAAATAGGAGAAACATTAAATCGGGAGGAAATTAGAACCGCGTTAAGAGGCGAGGCATCACGTGCTGTCCAATATAGCGAAGAAGCTGAAAGCTGGGTAATGCAGGTAGCAATTCCTTTATATGGTGGAGCTACAGGTGATTATTTTTCTGTAGATGGAGTTATTTTTTTGTCAGCATCACTCCATGAAGTATATGCTATCCTTGGAGACATCCGCATGTTGTTATTTTGGTCAACTGTTGCCGCAATGATGCTGGCTATAGGTGCTTCATTCTTTTGGGCCGGACGACTTACAGAGCCTTTAAAAACACTTAATCTGGCAGCCCAAAAAATGGCAGAAGGTGAGCTCGAACAAAAAGTTGACATTCCAGAAAAAGATGAAATTGGACGACTTGCTAACCAGTTTAATATTATGGCAGATAGATTAAATTATATGACCCGTAATTTAAAGGCTTTTGCTGCAAATGTATCGCATGAATTACGTACCCCTCTCACCACTTTAAGCCTTTTAATTAAGTCTTTAAAAGAACATGACATGGAGCGGGAACAGCAAAAAGAATTCTTAGATGATTTAGATCAACAAACTGATCGATTAATTAACCTGGTAAATGATCTTTTAGAATTAACCAAATTAGAACATATTAATATAAAAGAAAAAGGGAAGCATTTTTCTCTTCGTAATATTTTGTTAGAACTCATAGAACAAATGTCCCCGTGGTTTGAACGAGGAGGCATTAACTTCCATTATGACATACCTCTTTCCGTTTTAATGATTTCTGGATCTCCCGGGCAGATCAGACAAGTATTTTATAATTTATTGGATAATGCATTAAAATATACACCTGAAGGGGGAGAAGTAAAATTAAATGCCCGGGAAGATGAAAATAATGTAACTGTAGAAGTTAAAGATAGCGGCAAAGGAATACCTGCCAATGAAAGGAAGTTTATATTTGAGCGTTTTTATCGCATGGATCATTCTCGTTCCAGAGATGAAGGAGGAATGGGGTTGGGATTGGCTATTTCAAAAGAAATTATTGAAGTGCATGGAGGAGAAATTATTTTAAGCACTGAGGAAGGTAAAGGCAGTGTTTTCAAGGTAATACTCCCCAAAGTCACTATATCCAAATACCAGCTAAAGAGTGAAAGCTAAGCAGTTTAACCGGGCAATAAGGTTTTTATTAAATCTTCAACAGGCAAGTATGATGAATATTTAGTTTATTTACTTATCTTAATAATTGTTTTAATTTGATCTTTAGGATAAAATTAAGAAAAAAAGGAGTAGCGTGAACCTATAAATGCTTCGATTAAAAGATGAAATTAGCTATCTATTATCAACTTTAACTGATCTTGATCAACTACAAATAAAAGAATTGCTGGAAGAGCCCCCTGATAAGTCCATGGGAAATCTTTCTTTTCCCTGTTTTGTGCTGGCAAAAACAGAAAAAAAACCACCGCCGCAGATTGCCGCAGACCTGGCCCAAAAATTAAGCGAACAAAAAAGAACATATTGGACAAAGGTAGAAAATAAAGGCCCTTATATTAACTTTTTTATGAATTACTATGCTGTGGGCAAAGAATTAATTCCGGAATTATTAGAAAATGATTTGCTTGCTAAATGGTGCAATGTAGGAAATGGGAAAACAGTTGTTATTGACTATTCTGCGCCTAATATTGCCAAGCCTTTTGGTATAGGACACCTACGTTCCACTATTATTGGAAATGCTTTGTACCTGATCTACCAAGCTTTGGGTTACAATTGTATAGGAATAAACCACCTGGGTGATTGGGGAACCCAATTTGGTAAACTTTTAGCAGCTTACCGCCTTTGGGGAGATGAGGAAAAATTTAAAAAAGATCCGGTAAATTATGCTTATGAACTTTACGTTAAATATCATGAAGAAGCTGAATTAGATGATTCTTTAGAAGATACTGCTCGAGAATGGTTTAGGCAATTAGAAGAAGGCGAAAAAGAAGCTACGGATTTATGGAAAACTTTTTGCGACTTTAGCCTGGAAGAATTTAAAGAAGTTTACGCTATGCTGGGCATTGATTTCGATTACTTTCTGGGGGAAAGTTTTTATAATCCTCACCTGGAAGAAACCATTAGCTTGATCAAGGCAAAAGGAATAACGAAAGTTAGCGAGGGTGCATTGATTGTTGATCTCGAACCCTATGAGTTGCCTTCAATAGTTTTACGAAAAAAAGATGGCACCAACCTTTACATTACCAGAGATTTAGCAGCGGCTATATATCGTTATCAAACATTTAATTTTACTTATATGCTTTATGTGGTAGGATCTGAGCAATCTTTGCATTTTCAGCAGTTATTTAAAATATTAGAGCTTATGGGGTTTGAATGGGCGCAGCAATGTTACCATATACCATTTGGGCTGATCAGATTTAAAGAAGGGCGCATGTCAACCAGGGAAGGTAATATTATTTTATTAAGAGAAGTGATAGAAAAGGCAAAAAAATTTGCTTATCAAATTATTGAAGAAAAAAATCCTGAATTGGCTAATAAAGAAAAAGCTGCTCACGCTGTGGGGGTGGGAGCAATTAAATTCGGAGATTTGTGTAACGATCGGGTTAAAGATATTGATTTTGAATGGGAGAAAGTTCTTGATTTTTCCGGAGATACTGCTCCGTATATTCAATATTCGCATGCCCGGATTTGCAGTATTTTACGTAAAGCGAAGAGTGAACAGAAAGAAGTTACAATTAACAGTAATTTTTATGAAGCCATGGAGGGGTTTTCATTTCAGTTGGAGCGGGAAGAAGAAAAAGACTTATTGAGAGCACTTTCTATGCTGCCGGACATTCTTTTACAAGGAGCAGCAACAAATAAACCTTCTTATCTTGCCCGCTATTTGGTAGAAGTAGCCAGGGAGTTTAGCCGTTTTTATCATAATTGTCCGGTATTAAGTGTCGAAGGTGATAAATTTCAATCTCGTATATTACTTATTCAAGCAACTCAAGAGGTATTGGCAAAGGGGTTAAAACTTTTGGGAATAGAAGCTCTGGAAGAAATGTAATAGAGGGTTTAAGGTACTTTTAAAGGTGGATGCAAGTATATATAGGGAGGTTTAATAAAATTGTTAGATTTAAAATTTATCCGCGAGAACCCTGAAACAGTAAAAGAAGCAATGCGCTTAAAAAATGACAGGGCTGATCTGGATCGTTTTTTGGAGTTGGATGATAAAAGACGGGCCATTTTGAAAGATGTAGAAGAATTAAAACATCACCGCAATGTAGTCTCTAAGAAAATTGGCCAGTTAAAATCAAGTGGAGAAGATACCGCTGAACAAACAGCAGAAATGAAACGCGTTTCTGAACGTATCAAGGAGATGGATGAAGAATTACGTGTGATCAAAGAAGAAACGGAAGATATTCTTTTACGCATACCTAATATTCCTGATGAAGAAGTGCCTTCTGGGGATTCAGAAGATGATAATAAAGAAATTAGAAGTTGGGGAGAAAAACCGGACTTTTCGTTTGAACCCGCTTCACACTGGGACATTGGAGCAGATCTGGAGATTCTAGATTTTCCCCGTGCCGGGAAAATAACGGGCAGTCGATTTGCGCTCTATTATGGTTTAGGAGCACAATTAGAACGCGCTTTAGTTAACTTCATGCTTGATCTTCATGTTCGGGAACATGGCTATCAAGAAGTATTTCCTCCTTTCCTGGTAAACAGTGAAAGTATGAAGGGTACGGGTCAGTTGCCAAAATTTGCTGAAGATGCTTTCAAAGTGGAAGAAGAAGATTATTATTTAATTCCCACTGCGGAAGTGCCTGTAACCAATTTATACCGGGAAGAAATTTTGGAAGAAAGTGATTTGCCTATTTATTACGTTGCCTATTCTGCATGTTTTAGGGCAGAAGCCGGAGCGCATGGGCGAGATACCCGGGGGTTAATCCGCCAACATCAGTTTAATAAAGTAGAACTGGTTAAATTTGTGCGTCCCGAAGATTCCTCACCTGAATTGGAGAAATTAGTTGCGGATGCAGAAAAAGTAATTCAGCTATTAGAGCTTCCCTATCGGGTTATGCTCATGTGTACAGGAGATTTAGGTTTTGCTGCGGCCAAAAAATACGATTTGGAAATCTGGATGCCTTCTTATAACACTTATCGGGAGGTTTCATCATGTAGTAATTTTAGGGATTTTCAGTCTCGGAGGGCAGGAATACGTTATCGTCCCGCTGAGGGTGAAAAGAGCAGGTTTGTCCACACTCTGAATGGTTCCGGACTGGCAATTGGACGAACCGTAGCAGCTTTATTGGAAAATTATCAGCAAGAAGACGGAAGCGTAGTTATACCTGAGGTGTTACGAAAGTATTTTCCTCATTCCAACGCAGCTATTACGAATATAAAATGAGCATAAATATGCAATACTGATTGCATATGGTGATTTAAAATATAAAATATATTTTGGGGCTAAAAAATTATCTTTGTCCTGCTTAAGTACGCAAACTCTTTACATGATTATAACCTCTTGCTTCAAAATAAAAAAAAAAGTGATCGAAATAGGTTTCGTTGCCTCAAAAAGAAATGTACTCATAAGATATTTTTCCTTTCAGAGTATCGGGCATTTGACGTTATCAAAGAGGGTATGATATACTCTATCATGCACCCGGAGGGGTGTCCGAGTGGCTTAAGGAGCCGGTCTTGAAAACCGGTGACCCGAGAGGGCCGTGGGTTCGAATCCCACCCCCTCCGCCAAATATAAGTCATGTAGAATTGCTTGCGGAGAGATGGCCGAGTGGTCGAAGGCGGTCGCCTGCTAAGCGATTAAGCGGTGAAGAGCCGCTTCGTGGGTTCGAATCCCACTCTCTCCGCCAATGTAAAAGCGCCCGCAGCTCCCGCGGGCGTATTTTTTTAAGAAGTGGATGAAATGCTATCTGTTATCCGAATATTTACAGATAGTAAGGCTTTAATTACGGAACAAAAAAGACAGTATTCCAAAGGATAGGAGCTTTTCTGTCGAATAGTAAAGGGCGGAGGTGCGGTTGATGTATAGGAAAGTAAATACACAGGGTCATGAGGTTAAACAAAGCAGCAAGCGAAATTGGCGCTTAATTATTGGAATAATTATCTTTTTTTTGTTAATAGTGGTAATAGGTGTGTTTATCTATATACTACCGGGCTTTCAGCAGGCAAACTGGGGTGAAAGTACTGTCCTGGTAGTGGGCATGGAAAGAGCCGGTGAAGGACTCGTGGAAGTTGATGAGGGAGAAATATACATCAAATTAGAAAGTATGCAGGAGTACATAGATCCAGGTCTTTTTTGGGATGAGAGCGAAAAAACAGCGATAATTACCACCGAAGATCGTTTAGTGCACATGCAGAGTGAGGATCAAACAGCCCATATTAACTTACGCCCAGTAGAAATGGAATTTCCATTAAGGGAGACAGAAGGATATTTTTATATACCCTTACTTTTTGGGGAAGAGTTTTATGCGATGAATATTAATTATCATCCTCCTTCTGACACGGTTGTAATTGAACGGGAGGAAGATAATGCAATATCGGGAAAAGTTAAACAGGATTCGCTTCGCTTAAGGGAAAAACCTTCTTGGCGAGGCCCTACATTAGACATTTTAAATGCCGAAGATGAGCTAATAATTACTACCGGTTCTGTTGAGGACGAAGAATCTGATTGGTACTTTGTGCGCACCGAAGAGGGCATGCTTGGCTTTGTGCATGAGCGCAATGTGGAACTAACCGGTGACCACGAACCGGCGACGGAGAGGGAAGAGTTGCCTCCCAAACGAGAGAAAACGGAAATTGAACACCCCATAACCCTGGTGTGGGAATTTGCATATATCTCTCCGGATACAAGTAAAATTGGGGAGATGGAACCGGTGGATGTAGTTTCTCCCACCTGGTTCCATGTTGACGATAAAGAAGGTAATATTCGTGACATTGCTGATCCTGCTTATGTGGAATGGGCTCGAGAGCGGGGCTATCAGGTTTGGGCATTGGTGACAAACTCCTTTGATCCGGAGTTAACCGCTGCTGTATTAACTAGCTCATCAAAAAGGAAACATATAATTAACCAATTGGTAACTTTAGCTAACGAATACAACCTGGACGGTATCAACATAGACTTTGAAAATTTCCACTATGATTATCGGGATTATTTTACTCAGTTTATGCGGGAACTTGCTCCCCTATGTAGGGAACAGGGATTGGTTTTATCGGTAGATGTAACCATCAAATCCCTTTCCGAGTACTATGGGCTGAGTTATGATCGGGAGGCCCTGGCTGGTCTTGTGGATTATGTTGCCCTGATGGCTTATGATGAGCATTGGGGCAATTCTCCGGTGGCCGGCTCGGTATCCTCATTGCCCTGGGTAGAAAAGGGTATAGAGCTTACGCTAGAAGAGGTGCCGCCGGAAAAGTTACTACTGGGTGTACCATTTTATACCAGGTTGTGGGAAATTGAAGAAGTTGAAGAGGAGGAGGAGGAAGAAGAAAACGACCAAAAGGTTTCTTCCAATGCTTATTCCATGATGCGCATTGACGAAATATTGTCTGAGCAAGATGATGTGGAAATAGAGTGGGACAAAGAAGCCAAACAAAACCTGGCTGTTTATGAGGATGATGATAAAACTTATAAAGTGTGGCTGGAAGACGAAGATTCCATGCGGCAAAGAATAGAATTTATTAATGAGCATAACCTCGCCGGCGTAGCAGCTTGGAGGCGGGGTTTTGAAAAACCGGCTATATGGAAACTAATTAATGAAGTATTAGCAGATTATGAACCTTGACAATAATGAATTATAAATAAAATATGCAATAATTATTTAAGGCGTGGGCTAAAGTTGGTACTTTTAGGAAAATATTAACCATGCTTGTAGATTATAACTGAATTATCGCGGTACATTGACATACATATTATTTTGTAGCATAATAATAATTGCCGTTGGCAGGAAAAAATGAATTTGTAAAGCACGAATTACTTTGCAGGCAGTAAGCAAAAATTGAAATAACGATAAAAGCCTTGCGCGCCCGTAGCTCAGTGGATTAGAGCGACTGACTACGGATCAGTAGGTCGGGGGTTCGAATCCTCCCGGGCGTGCCATGAGTGGCAGGGTTCTCAGAGACTCTGCCACTATTTTTTTATTAACTGCCAGCCTATTTAACTTTTTCCGGGTGCGCTAAAGCCGGAGGCCTTAAAAAAAGTATTTCCGGCTTATATTTTTCCTCATCCTTTAGTTTCCTTTCTTTAGGTAATGTAAATGATACATTTCCATATTTTAAGCTCTTCTAAAAAACTCTGGTTTAAATTTGTTTCAGTGCAGGAAGATATATGAGTGCGTAGAATTATTTTATGAGAGAAAAAAAAGTTTTTGATGGTAACGGTGATTAAATAATTTAATTTTTATGGTTTTAGTTCCTGGCTGAGAATTAATAATGCAATAATAAATATAAAAATGATATAAATATTGGTCAATTTTTGCAAGAAAGGATGTTCCCATCATTGGCAAAATTAACAAAAGGTACGGGGTTGCTGGTATTGTTATTAGTAATTGGAGGAATTTTCGGAACCCTTATTGGGTATTATTTTGGTGATACCGTTTCTTTTTTAGGCTTTGGAAGTTCTATTGGTGTGAATCCGACAACTATTGATCTATTGGTAATTAAATTAACTTTAGGGTTTATACTAGAGATTAATATAGCCACGATAATTGGTTTTTTTATAGCGCTATTTATTTATTATCGCCTTTAAAGGTTATTTAATATTTCTCATTTGCTTTTTTAAAAGGATTTGAGGCCAATTTTATAGAATGTAAGAGATCAAGTTTTTAAATATAAGTATTTGAAGTTTTATCTAAGGAGGTTATCTTCCTGATAGAGCTTAAGGAACTAACCAAGAAGTATGAGGGCAGTAACGTGCCGGCACTTTCTGATATTAATTTGAATATTGAAAGTGGTGAATTAGTTTTTTTAGTAGGCTTAAGTGGGGTTGGAAAGACTACTCTCATCAAGCTTATTTTTCGAGAAATTTCTCCTACATCCGGATCCGTCTTTTTTCGGGGAAGAAATATATCTCGCTTCAAGCCTCGAGAATTGCTGGGTTATCGCCGTAATATAGGCATGGTTTTCCAAGATTTTCGATTAATAAAAAGTAAAACTATTTACGAAAACGTAGCTTTTGCTTTAGAAGTAATAGGTGAATCCCGCCGTGAAATTGACAAAAAAGTTCCTGCAGCTTTAGATATGGTGGACTTATCTCATAAGCTGGATGTTTTTCCCAACCAACTTTCCGGAGGTGAGCAGCAACGGGTGGGTATTGCCCGTGCTATTGTGAAAAACCCCCAATTAATTTTGGCTGATGAACCTACTGGCAATGTGGACCCGCGCACAGCGCGGGAAATCATGAATCTTTTCGATAAAATTAACCAGGGGGGAACCACTGTTATTATTGCTACTCATGCTTGGGAACTGGTGAACGAGATGAAGAAGAGAGTTATTTCCTTAGAAGATGGCTTTTTGAAAAAAGATAACAAACAGGAAGAGGGTTACTGTGTTACTTAATTTATTGCGCTATAATTTTCGCCAATGCTTTATATCCTTATCACGTAATATTGGCTTGGCTTTAGCATCTATGGGTATTATAGCCATATCTTTGATCATATTAGGTGCTTTTATCTTAGTGGCTGTAAATATGGAACAGATGGCAAGCGGCTTGGAATCAAGCGTGGAAGTGGCCGTTTTTTTAGAAGATGATGCTGAGGAAGAAGCCGTGGAAGAGGAATTGAGACATCTGGAAGGTGTGGAAAGTTATACCTTTGTATCGCGCCATGAAGGTTTGGAAGATATTAGCCGTGAGCTTGGCGATGAAGATCTTCTAAGTGAGGTAGAAGGTGAACATAATCCCCTTCCAGATGCTTTTCGAGTAAGTGCTTTAGATGCTGAAATAGTCCCGGAGCTTGCTGCCCAAATAGAAAATTTTACGGGTGTTGAAAAAACTGATTACGGGGGAGAGCTTTTGAATTGGATGCTCCGCTTTGGGCAGTGGGTTAACATAATATCCGTAGGGGTGGCTCTAATTTTAATTGCCGCAGCAGTTTTCCTCATTGTAACAACTATCCGATTATCTCTTCTTTCGCGTCAGGAAGAAGTGGGAATCATGAAGTATCTGGGCGCTAGCAATTGGTTTATCAGGTTTCCGTTTCTTTTGGAAGGAATGATAATCGGATTAGTGGGCACTTTAGTTTCAGTAATAATTTTAGTATTGGTTTATTATAATCTGGCATCTTACCTGCATGATTTGGAACTGGTTTTCTTTTGGCGCCCGGTTACCGAACCGGCAATACTTATGCCAATTTGGGTGGGATTGTTAGTTTTGGGAACATTAATAGGTGGAATGGGAAGCTTATTTTCTTTGCGTAAGTTCTTAAAAGTTTAATTTTTTAAGAACAAAGAAAGAGGAGGTGCAAGAGAGTGAACCGTCATCATAAACTAAGACAAGTAGCTTTTATTGCCCTATTAATAGTATTATCAACGGTATTTGTTGTTGCATCTGTTTCGGGAGAAGACGAGTGGGAAGAAGTAGAAGAAAAGCGGGAAGAAATAGAAGAATTGGAACAAGCTATTATAGAAATGGAATCTTCCGTTCGAGCTCAAGAAAACCGAGTCCGAGAGTTAGAGGCAAAACTACAACAGGAGGAAGATCGTTTAGAACGGGCAGAAGAAGGGCTGGAAAAATCTCGGCAAAGGCTGGCAGAGCACAGAGAGTTATTTGGGAAAAGGGTTCGCAGTGTCTATATGAATGGGTCTTTTTCTTTTGTCCAGCTGTTTTTTAAAGCGGATAACTTTGGGGATATAATAATTTGGACAGAATATTTTATTAGTATATTCCAGCAAGACTCTCAACTGGTGGAAGAATTGAGCGCAGAGAGGGACTATGTTCAAAAGGCAAAAGAAGAGATAGACGAAGACCGCAAAAAAGTAAAGAAACTTTATGAAGAAGCAAAGGAAGAAAGAGAAAATTTGAAGGTTGCCCGTCAACAAAAAGAAGAAATGTTGTATGAAGCCCAGGATACACTTAAGAGGCGTTTAGCGCAGATATCAACGCGTGCAGAGGCGCCACCGGTTTACGGGGTGGCCATAGATAACCATAGGCGTGCTCGGCCTCAGGAGGGCTTTGCGCAGGCACAGAGGGTTTATGAATACGAAGTTGAAGGAGGGCTTACCCGCTATCTGGCCCTGTATGCAGAATTTCCCACGGAAGTGGGGCCAGTCCGCAGTGCCCGGCAGCATAGCATTATTTTGGCCTTGGAAAACGGTGTCCATTTCGTCCACAGCGGAAGTTCTGCTGATAATCTCCGGAGGATGGATAATTTGGGTATTAGCTATACAGATGGTCGTTACCATGACGCTTTTTGGAGGAGCGATGACAGAAGCAGTCCCCATAACCTTTATGGTAATATTGCTTCTCTTGGCAAGGTAGCTCCTCCTGATGAATCTGACGTCAGGCCTATATATCCTGAGCAAACGGGTACTACCGCTCATAATGTTTCTTTTACCTTAAGCAGTGGAAGAAATGTGAGATATGTGTATGATTCGGAAGAAGAAATATATTGGCGTTATTTGGATGGTTCTCTCCATCGTGATGCCGGAGGGAATATTATTAGTGCCCGGAATATTATTATTCAGTATGTAGACTATTATAGAGATGCAAGGAACAGGCCTACAGCTAATCTCATAGGTGAAGGAAGAATTGACTTTTATTCTAACGGTCAGCATTTTCAGGGAACCTGGAAGAAGGAAAGTAAGGGGTCTCCTACACGCTACTATTATGAAAATGGAGAAGAGATAGAAATACCTTATGGATCTACATGGATCCAGCTTCAACGCCGATAGGTGAAAGTAACCTTATGTCGGAGGGTTATTAATTTTATTTGTTTTTTTGTTTTACATTGGTTGAAATAGAATTTGCTATCAATGAAGAATTAACATGAAAGTACCCTGTAAGTAGTTGTCTTAATATAGAAATTTTCCGCAAGCGATTTCTATTAGTAAGTATTACCGCAAGTAAGGAGAGTGTAACTTGAGATCATGAAAATAAATAAGTATATTGATCACACTCTTTTAAAAGCTGAAGCAACTGAAGAACAAATAAAACAAGTTTGTGAGGAAGCTATAGAATATAGTTTTGCTACTGTATGTGTAAATCCTTATTATATTCCTTTGGTTAGCAGCGAACTGAAACATAGTGATGTAGAGCCATGCTCGGTAGTAGGATTTCCATTGGGAGCCAGCGAGTCTAAGGTTAAAATAATGGAAACTGAGCTTGCGTTGGTGAACGGGGCAAAGGAGATTGACATGGTGGTTAACCTGGGAGCATTGAAAAGTGGCAGGATGGACATAATAGCTGAAGAAATAAATAACATAGCTGCTGTTACCGGTAATAATGCCATATTGAAAGTTATCATTGAGTGCTGTCTTCTTGAGGAAGAAGAAAAGGCAGCAGTATGCCGGACAGCACTTGATAATGGCGCAGATTATGTAAAAACTTCTACCGGTTTTAATTCCGGTGGTGCCAAAGTGGAAGATGTTCGCTTAATGAGGCAAGCAGTGGGTTCAAAGGTGGGGATTAAGGCTGCGGGAGGAATTAAGGACTACCACACTGCAGTTAAGTTCATCGAAGCAGGGGCTAACCGCATTGGGACAAGTTCTGGAGTTGCTTTGGTGAAAGAAACATAGAAACTCCAAAGAGTGATGACATTAATTTATAAGGTTAAACGAATAGGTTATTGGTAGGAGGGGAAAAATGATTAAAATAAATAATTCCTGCTTTTGCGATGAATACGGGCGTCGTTTAACTTTAAGAGGGGTCAATTTAAGCGGAAGTTCCAAAGTTCCGACTAACCCTAATATAGGGACTTACTTGCGGGAAGGGTTTTTTGATCATAGAAATGTTTCTTTTGTAGGAAGGCCCTTTCCCCTGGAGGAGGCAGACGAACATTTTTCCCGGTTAAAATCCTGGGGACTTGATTTTTTGCGGTTTCTTGTGACCTGGGAAGCCATAGAGCACAGTGGTCCGGGAATATATGATGAAGAATACCTTGATTATATTTACCAGGTAGTAAAAAAGGCGGCAGAGTATGAAATTAATATGTTTATTGATCCTCATCAAGATGTGTGGAGCCGTTTTTCCGGTGGTGACGGGGCACCGGGGTGGACTTTTGAACCAGCCGGTATGGATATAACCCAATTTGCGGAGACGGGAGCGGCAATTGTCCATAATACGCACGGAGATCCTTTTCCCAGGATGATTTGGGGAACCAACTACACAAAATTGGCCGCAGCGACTATGTTTACTCTTTTTTTTGGAGGCAATGACTTTGCACCTAAAACTCGGGTAGACAAAGAACCTATCCAGGAATATTTGCAAAGACATTACATTGATGCCGTAAAGCAAGTAGCTTATCGCTTGCGAGATTTACCTAACGTGGTAGGGTATGACATACTTAATGAATTGTCCAGCGGGTTTATCGGGTGGCCTGATCTCAGTAAACTTAAGGCGTTCAATCGTAAGGGAATGATGCCAACGCCTTTCCAGGGAATGGTTCTGGGCGAAAGTTATTCCCAAGAAGTGGAAGAATGGGACATTGGTTTCACAGGGGTTAGAAAAAAAGGGAGCAGGTTGTGTGATCCTCAGGGAAAAAGAGCCTGGTTGGATGGGCATGATTGCATTTGGAAAGAACACGGAGTATGGGACGTAGATGCTTCCGGAAATCCATGCCTGCTTAAACCTCAATATTTTAAAGAAATTAACGGCCGAGCAGTGGATTTTAACCAGGACTATTTGAAACCTTTTATTAACAGATTTACTCGGGAAATTCGAGAAATAGTGCCGGATGCTTTTATTTTTGTAGAGCATGAAGTGATGGACAAGCCTCCGCAGCTTACGCCCGAAGAGAGTAACAATATGGTCTACGCTCAACATTGGTATGATATAGTTACCTTAATGATGAAAAAATATTTACACTGGGTGGCTGTTGATGTAGATAAGAAAATGCCTGTTTTCGGGCCCCGGCAGATTGTCAGATCTTTTGCCCGGCAATTAGGTAATATTTATAAGCGTGGACAGAAAGCTTTAAATGTCGCACCTACTTTAATTGGGGAAATTGGTATTGCTTATGACTTGGATGGAAAAAAAGCATATCAAACGGGTAATTTTTCTGCCCAGGTTAAGGCTATGAATCGAAGCCTACAAGCAGTAGAAATTAACAATTTGCATTCTACTATTTGGAATTATACACCGGATAATACCAATGAGCGAGGAGACCATTGGAATGATGAAGACCTTTCTATTTTTAGCCGGGATCAACAAGATGATCCTGCTGATATAAATTCAGGAGGGCGGGCCTTGAAGGCAGTTATCAGGCCGTATGCACGAAAAATTGCCGGAGATCCCATATATACTCATTTTGAACCTTATCAGCGTCTTTTTATATTTATCTTTCAGCATGATTCTCAAGTTCATAAGCCCACGGAAATTTTCCTTCCTTCGTATCATTATGGCAACGGTTGTAAAGTGGAAGTTTCTGATGGGACATATGAGATAAATCATGAAAAGCAATCTTTAATATATCATCATAATACAAAAAAGAAGATGCATCGTATAAAAATTGAAGCCAAACGAACGGCTGGCAAATAAAAAGAACTTTGCCTGTTTGGGAAAATAAAAGCATTGTCCAAAAGAAAATTATATTACCATTTTTATGACTTATAAAAGGAGGGAATACTAAAAATGCCTAATTCAGGAGATAAACGCTATTCAATGCCCGAATTCGACTTGCAAAGGTTACATAGTTTTATGGCGGAGCATGCTTTTAAAGTGGGCAAGTTTCAGCTAAGTTCCGGTAAGACAAGTAAATATTATTTTAATAGTAAAATGGTTGTACTTTCTGCTGAAGGAGCTTATCTAGTCGCCAGGGCTATGTTGGAAAAAATAAAAACCGATGATGTGGATGCCGTTGGTGGTGCAGCTTTAGGAGCAGTTCCCCTGGCTGGTGCTTTGGCCTCTTTGTGTTTTTTAGAAGGGCTAGATCATATTTCTTTTTTTGTTGATCGTAAAGAAGCTAAGAAGCATGGAGACAAACGAAGGGTGGAAGGTCCTGACCTTAAGCCAGGTTCACGCATAATAGTGGTGGAAGATGTGGTAACTACTGGCAGTTCTGCTTTGAGCACAGCTTCGTATATGCGAGAGCAGGGCCATGAGATTATTAAGGTTATTGCTATTTTAGACAGGAAAGAAGGGGCGGCAGAAGCTTTCAAGGAAGAAAATTTTGTATTTGATCCCATATTTACCATTGATGATTTTGACCTGCGAAAGTAATTAAGTATTAACTAAGTATGTTGATAAAACTAAAATTGATAAAAGAACCTCTTAAAAACTAATGGGGAATTAGTTATATCTTATTTCTCAGCTGTAGGAAAGGATGGAGTTTAATTTTTAAAGAAGAAGAATATATGCGCATGGCCTTAGAAGAAGCGGAAAAAGCTTTTTCCATGGGAGAAGTACCCATAGGGGCAGTTTTAGTACGGAATGGAGGTCCTATAGCCCGTGCACATAATCGGCGGGAAACCTGGGGAGATGCAACCGCCCATGCAGAAATTCTTGCTTTAAAAGAAGGCTGCCGGCAAGTGGGAGGGTGGAGGCTGACAGACTCTTCTTTATATGTTACACTTGAGCCGTGCCCTATGTGTGCGGGAGCATTACTGCAGGCAAGAGTAGAGCGTCTGGTATATGGAGCAGACGACCCAAAAGCAGGTGCTGTGCGCAGCCTTTATACATTATTGGAAGATGAGCGCTTGAACCATTGTGTGGATGTAAAGGCTGGTTTGTTGAAAGATGAATGCAGCCAAATATTGCAACGGTTTTTTAATATGCGCCGGAGATAAAACGTGGAGAGATGGCCGAGTGGACGAAGGCGCTCGACTCGAAATCGAGTGACGGTAATCCCGTCCGTGGGTTCGAATCCCACTCTCTCCGCCACTCAAGCCCCTAATCATATAATTATACCTAATGATAATAAATTTTTCTTAATTTACCTGTTCTAAAATAAGTTCCAGTAAAGAATTGAAAGCTTCATAATTTTTATTTTCCGCATCTGCAGTGCGAAATATTTGAGAACTGCCTCCTTTCGCTTAAATTAAATTAATCCGTTATTTTTTGCCATGGCCGGGCTTCTTCAAGCTCATATGCAAGTTGCAAAAGGAGGGCTTCGGTTCCTTGTGCCGACTGAAGCTGGATTCCGATGGGAACTCCTTGAGAGTCTGTTCCGAGTGGCAAAGAAATGGCAGGACTTCCGGAAGCGTTGTTGAGGGGTGTGAAAGAAACATAATGTATTAAGCGCCAGCTAAATCAAATTTTGCATTGACAATTGTTAGGAAAAAGGGAAGAGTTATTCCGGACTTAAGCAAACAAGTTTGCTGGTGGGGCGGTTAATATCCTGGCAAAACCTTTTTCTCTTTCCTATGGTGTTAACGAGAGGACACGTTCCTTTTCTTTTATTTCCGCTTCATCGAAAATCATGGGTACATATTCAAAATCCAGCCACTTTTCCAGCATATCGTCATAATGAGAGCTTCGAAAGTGACCGGAGTTACCGATGGCCAGTATTTCATATGCTTCATGGTCGGACATATCTATCACATAGCGCCAGGGAGCCGCAGAACGAACTTCGAATGGCAGTTCCAGTTTCCGATCATAGCCCAGTGAAGAAGGCGTGTTGTTACTTCCCCCGGTGGGGAAGGGTCCGCGATCATAATTTGACGGGCTGAATTCTGTGCCGATATAGTGATTGAAGGTAAGCTGGTGGATTTCCCCCCAGTGCCACTCATTGATATTGTCTCCGTAATAGTCTTTCAGCTTGGCTATTGTCTCACGGAAACTGTTTTCCACCAGGCGGTCACGATCGTCAAACCATTTTGATTCCTCGTTGATAATCATAGAATCGAGAATGTTGTGGGAATAGTTTACCATCCTGTTAAACAGTTCGTTGGAAACTTGCTCCTCAAACATGTTCTTTGCCAGCTTGGTATAAAGGACGTGAAACACAGAGGGAGCCACGGCATCCACTTCTTCTTCCGGTTCTTCGCCCCACTCTGCCATAATATGCAAAACTTCCTGTTCCTGTTCATCCAAATCTGCCCGGTTCAGTATTTCCGTAAATACCGGCACCATCTCTTCAGCATGGCTGTTGTATATACACGACTGCCCCGCCTTCATATCCTCCAGAGTAAGGTCATCTCTTCCTTCAAGATGGCGCATAATGGACATGGCCCGTGAGGGGTGGGCCCACTCGTAACTCAGGAAATGAGGATACTCATCCCCCACTACTTTATTGTTGGCGGTAACAATAATACCTTCGGGAGGGTTGTAAAGGTAGGGAATTTCATCCCAAGGAACAAAACCCGTCCACTCATATTCATCGGTCCAGCCGGGCACCGGGAGCAATCCGTTGCCCGCCTGCCTGTGGGCTTCGCTGCGAATTGGGAATAATCCGTTACCCAGATAACCTATATTTCCCTCCACGTCGGCGTAAACAAAGTTCTGCGCCGGCGCCATGAAGTTCTGCAACGATTCCCGAAACTCTTCAAAGTTGGTAGCCCGCATCATCCCCAGCATTGCTTCTGCCTCCTGGGTTGCATCCAAACCAGTCCAACGTAGACTCAGCGGATATTCACCGGGTTGCAGTTCCACCACATCGGTAATAACCGGGCCGTGCCGGGTTTCCCGCACCTGCAGCTTCTCATCCTCCTCTCCTCTGACCTTGATTACTTCTTCAATTATCTCCGCTTCAACCCATTCTTCGTTATACAGGTAGAGGCTGTCATCATCTTCCTTAAACTTCATCTGGTAAAGATCCATCACATCGGGACCCAGGTTAGTTTCACCCCAGGCAATATGGTCGTTATACCCGGCAATCACTCCGGGAATACCGGGAAACATCACGCCGGTAATGTTCTCGCCGGGAAGGGAAAGATGGTTCATATACCAGATGGGCGGTAAATCAAGCGTAAGGTGCATGTCACTGGCCAGGATTGCTCCTCCGGAAGCAGTGTGTTCACCGCTTACCACCCAGTTGTTGGAACCTATGCCGTTTCTTCCGGTAACACTGCCGGCATTGCTTCCCATGTCTATCAGGGTAGTAGCAGCACTGCTGCTAATTCCTTCCGGAACTTCTTTAATAATTGTCTTACCGTCATCGGGATATGTAGGAAATAACTCCTGCGCTTTCGCCTCTCCCACTTCTTCAATCAGCGACGCCAGGAAAAGTTCAGTTCCCATATTGCCTCCCAGTTCCCATGCCATCAATTTGGAAATAGCCAGGGAATCCACCGGCTTCCAGGGTTCTGGTTCATAACCCAACAACAAAAATTCCGGGGGAAGATTGTCAATATTTTCCTCAATATAATCATTAACCCCTTCTGTATAAGCGTCAAGAAGAGATCTTGTATCAGGGCTCATGGCCTCCAGAGCAAGCTCCGCCGCCCGGTAAAAGCCTACTGTTCGGTTAAAACGATCGTCTTCCACAAAATCCGGCCCGGCAATTTCAGAAAGGCGGCCGGCGATTAAGCGTCTGGTGAAATCCATTTGCAACAGACGCTCCATGGCTTGCACGTAGCCCTGGGCATAAGTCATATCCCGCTCGCTTTCAGCAAAAATATGAGGCACTCCATACTCACCAAAGTAAATATTCACCGGTTCTTCAACCCCGGCCTCAATTGTGTCACTATATATTGGTAATCCACTTTCTTTGTTAAAATACCACCTCAGCCAATCCAGTGCTGCCGGCTGCGCAGAAAAAACACTGTGTAAAACAACCACGAGAGAGAGCACCAGAATAACACAGATTAAAACTATAGCTACTTTTTTCATGTTTT
>Ga0207421_10002866_pt1 | contig 21007 bp, 19 predicted proteins | sample SodLakKL_010_SED_4_FD_187542 | JGI IMG/M metagenome (GOLD analysis project Ga0207421, IMG submission 187542) | Alkaline sediment microbial communities from Lake Tanatar, Kulunda Steppe, Russia - 8KL_010_SED (SPAdes) (version 2) | ecosystem: Environmental > Aquatic > Non-marine Saline and...
ACTTCGTAAACTTACTCGCCACCCCGGGGTGGCGAGATTGTTTAAACGCTTACGTCCGGTAGTATGAATCCGACGAGCCTATCGAAGCCTACCGACAGGAGATTCTCGATGCTGGAGCGTTCGTAAGTGAGATACGAACTGGCCTGCCAGCGACCAGACAGCAGGAGGTTCGAAACGTCCTCATCGACCGGCATCGAAACCTTGGAGATGCGGTTGTTCCGCTCATTGAATCCCCGAAATCAGCTTTCTGGGATGCAACACGCGATGTGTTGACAGTAGCGGAATCAAAGGAACTCGTCGAGACGCATTTTGCCTTTTCACAGCCGATACGTGAAAATCGCGATGCGTTTCGGCTGTCGACGACGCTCAACCTGTCTGACCTACTCGGCGGATTCCGCCTGCTCCCTGGTAACCCAACGGTAGCGGTGGAGTATACGGACGAAGCGCTCCGGGCACTCCAGCATGCCGAACAGCAGGTGACCGCCAAAGCCAACACAGAGATTACGAGACAGTTTTAGTCGGGTCGTGATGATTCGGCCGAACCATCAAATACCAGCCAGCCCTATTGTTAAGTAGTGACCGTAGCGCCAGTCTCTCAGGCAGAACAGTACCTCCTCGCAGTGCGTCGTGGCGAGTCGCCTGCAAAATACCGTTCGTCACTGGCATCGCTTGCCCCGGACGAACTCGCCACGGCCCTGTCGAGCGACGAACAGCGACTCGCGTTCTGGGTAAACTGTTACAACGCCATCACCCAGCGCGTCATCGCAGAGAACAAAACGGGATACAAGAGCCGCCGAGATTTCTTCAAGACGCCACACGAGACGGTTGCCGGATACGAGGTGAGCCTCAACGATATCGAGCACGGGATTTTACGCTGTGGCCAGCATCCATTTGGCGGCGGTTATCTCCGGCGACCATCGCGGTCGCGAGACGACTTTCTACAGCAACAGGAGTTGAGCAAGCGTGACCCACGGGTCCATTTTGCGCTCAACTGCGGGGCAAAAAGCTGCCCCCCTATTCGTACGTACACAAGCGAGGAGGTTACCGAACAGCTGGATGTCGCAACTCGTGCCTACCTTGACCAACACGTTGAGTATGCCCCAGAAAGCGGTGGCATCCTCTCGCGGGTGTTTGGTCCAGGGACTGTAACAGTCCCACGGCGAATGCTCTGGTATCGAGGCGATTTCGGCCGCAAGCGCGATATTATCTCGTTTCTTCGCTACTATGACCAACTGCCACAGGGCGTCTGGCCGCGAATCGCCTATCATGACTGGGACTGGAGTTTCGACCCGGCAGATTACGCCACAGCCCACACTATCGAGTCAAGCGAGGACGCAGGTGAGACAACCGAAACGGCGTCGGGAAACGGAACAGGTTCGAGAGAGGGGACAGTCGCTGAGAGCGAGACGATGGCGGCAGAATCGTCGGGTTCAACGGACTCGCGGGAGTGATATCTCAACTATCCGTCGATGCCCGGCCGTACTCAGCGTTGCTGACGTACGATGCCACGCGGACACCGACCAGACTAACGATAATACTTGCAAGGATAAACAGTGCAAGGTGGGTCCCTGGTGCGAGCGTCACCGGTTCGATTTCACGAGCACCGAGTGCCATCGACGGGATTTCGACCGGTGCAAGGATATCAGATATCTGTAAGAAGTATGCGGCGAAGCCACGAACGGCCAGTCCGACGGCAATCGCAACGAACGGGAGGTTGATATACGCGCCGCGGATTCGCTCGTTCTGAATAAACTCATCAAGGAGACGGCCGGCACTGGCAATCAATGCAGCGCCCGTCAACCACGGAACGCTGTCGTAGACAAACTGCATGAACAACAACAGCTCACCAGTTGCGTCGACATCAAGCGACGATGCACCGAGGACGCCAACAAACAGGCCGACAAGTGCCAGTCCGCCACCGACAACGTAGGTGACCAGCGACACTTGCCCCGAATAGAGGGCATCTCTGGTGCTTGTCGAGAGCGCACTGAGCAGGGAGTCGATATTCAGTCCTTTGTATAACAGAAAGACCCCGACGACTGCGGCGATTGCGCCGATAGCGACAGTTACGCTTTCGACGACTACCAGCAACGCGGGGAACGCAAGCAGTGTTACCCCCAGTGGAACGAGGACAGTTTTTCGGAGTTCCTCGTCGGCCAGAAACTGTTTGAGCAGATAGTACGTGGATTCGATATCCCGCGCCTGGCGCACAACGACACGGTCAACGGCGTCGACAGGAACCCGGCTTTCGATGATATGGACCAGCCGTTCATCCTCAACGCTATCAACGACAACGATGGCAGAATCCGGGTCATGCTCTTCGATAAGGGAATCGACCTGCCCGGCAATCTCGCGTTCGCCGGTAATGGTCTCGCCCGTCCCGGTAAGCACGGCGACGATAGCGTCATCATCGAGGTCGCGACCGACTCGCAACCCTTCGAGGAGACAGTTGACACGGCTGTCTTCTGGGTCGTCAATTCCGACCGTAGTGACGAGATTTTCGACGGCATCCGCACCGACGACCGGCCCATCGACCCCAAGCGACGTTCCCCGATAGAGACAGGCGACTAGCGTTGTCACACCCGTATCAACACGGCGGTGGATTAAAAATCTCGCCCACTGTTCACGCCGTCGTGGAGTGGTTCACAGCTCACCAACATTTCGGACGCCTTCGTCAGTCACGACAGATTCAAGCAGTCTGACTGGTGTCGCATCGTACGCTGGGTTCTCGATAGTAAATTCATCGGCTGGCTCGCGCATCACCTCAGTCGTACTGCGATAATCATTGATAAACGAAAAGCCACCATCGGTGACCTTTGCACTTGAGCCAAGAACGCTCATCGGGACGTTAGCATCTGCCGCCGTCGCCGCAAGCGGATAGGTCCCAACCCGGTTGTAGAGGGTGTCATCGACGATTGCTGACATCCCGACAAGCACGTGGTCACACGACGACAGCGCCTGCCCGCCAGCGCTGTCGACGATAAGCCTCGGTTCGACCCCGTCGATAGCTGCAAGTTGTCGGGCCATTTTCCGGCCAAGGAACCGCGGACGTGCCTCGGTGACATAGACAGTAAACTCCTCGCCAGCTTCGGTCGCCTGTTCGAGCGCGGTGAGCACCGTCGTCGAGTAATCGTGTGTCAGGATAGTGTTGCTTTCTGCAAGGAGTGACTGGGCGTTGTCGGCAGCCTCCTTTTTCGCCATTTCGACGTCGCTGACAACGGATTCGATAGCAGATTGGGTTTCGGCTTTCGCTTCGTCGATAGAGGTTGGGTCGGCTCCTTTGACCTGGTCGACGATACGGTGTTGTGTGGTGTGTAGCGATGCGTGAGAGGGGTTCGCCCGGCGGAGTGCGCTGCTGTTTTGGTCAAGTGTGCGTAGATACTCGCCCACTGAGGGAAACTCGCGGTCGAGCAGTTCAGTGAGCGCGTTTGCCGCTTTGACGGCAACGACCGACGAGCTGTGGGTCTGCATCTCCGCAATTTCTCCGGCGGTCTCATCTATCATACCTGCACTGTCACAGCGCGGCGTCAAAGTCCTTTTTGCCCTGAGGGCGTTGGGTCGATGGCATACGCAAGAGTCTTAAATTCTCGCCGAAAAGGCAGAGATACCGCGCCGGTAGTGAGCAATCGAAAATTGCGAGCTTCGGGGTGTGAATATAGTAACGAACGCGCCGGTGGTCTAGTGGTAGGACCTGAGCCTTCCAAGCTCATGGCCCGGGTTCAAATCCCGGCCGGCGCATGTTCTCTGCGAACAATAGTGAGCAGTGACATCGCCAAAGGGATTTGAACCCTATCAGTCGCGCGCAGCGAACGGGGTGAGCGAGCACGTCTGATTACGGTTCAAATCCCGCGAGACGGAGTCTCGCGTAGTTCGCAAACCGATGGTTTGCTCACTCCCGGCCGGCGCACTACTTCTTTTTTCTCCTCGGGTTTCCTCGTGAGCCGAAGGCTCACTGCGGGAACTGCGTGGCGGCAAGCCGCCACGACAAATGGTTGCGGGCGTGCCCGCAACCCGCTCGGAGAAAAAACTAAGTGAAAAAAACCGGAGCGTCGCTACGCTTCGCTCCGGGGAACCGCGCCTCCGGCGCGGATGCTCTGTGACTGCCACATCCCTCCCCAACCGATTGCGTTACTCGCTTTGGGTGGTCTCACTTCGCTCGACCACTCGCTCCGTTACTCATCCCTCGCGCGCTGCTGGCTCGCGACGGAGGCGAGCCAGCGCGCGCCACGTTGGAGTCAGAGAAATGCCATCAAAAGCACCAGCGCAAGCAACCCATGCCAGACGGCAGCAACACCGACAACCTGTGGATGAGTAGGGGACACAGGCGGATTGCGAAAGATTGCATGATAAACAAACGGCGTGGCCGAAAGTGCACCAACTGCCAGTCCGGATGAGAGACTAATCGACAGCAACGCGCCAGCAAGGACCCCGCCAAAAAGACAGGCAGTTATCGCGATAATAATTCGGTCGTAGTACTCCATCAGTGGACCACCTAGTCTAGAGAAGGGAGGGGCTGGGAAAAAACCGAGTTAGTAGATACCGTTGTTTTGCTTACGAATACTCGGCACATACCGATACACACACCACGCCGGGAGAACAACAGCCCGTCGTGGACTCGACAGGTCGCGATAGAGCCCTCCTCTCGTCGGTTGTCTTTGCGGTATTGTTCGCGCAGCTCCTGCTCTATCCCGGCCTTCCAGACCTCGTGGTGGCGCTGGGGGCAACACCCGCCGACTGGGCCGGTGGCGTCGACGAGATTCTCGATGCGGGTATGTGGTTTCTGACAGCGGAGTTCGTCGGCGGCATCCTGGTTGTCATCCTGTGGGGCGCGCTAAGCGACGCAAGCGGCGTACGCGTCCCGCTGACAGCAGCGGGAGCCGCCATCGGTGCACTCTGCTATCTCCTGATTGCCCTGTTACCCTCCATCGTATCCCTCCCGTATTCGACCATTTTGGCCCTCCGGTTCGTTCAGGGAGCAGCTACAATCGGCGCGTTTTCGCTGGCAATTACGACGCTGATGGATTTGGACGGTGGTCACGGACAGAATATGGGCGCAGCCGGGCTGGCAATCGGTGCGGGGGCAGCGATTGGCTCACCCATTGGCGGGCAACTCTACACGGTTGGCCCGCTGGTTCCCCTCGTTGGCTCGGCAGTGCTGATGGGCTGTGCCGCGCTGCTCGTCACGCAGGTGACCGACCGAACACCAGGAACGGCAACGAGCGTCACCGCCTCGCTTACAAACCTCCGAACGGTCCCCGAACTCATGCTCCCATATGCACTCGGCTTTATCGACCGTATGACAGCCGGCTTTTTTGCCCTCGTGGGAACAGTCTATTTTCAGGCGACGTTCGACCTCGGAGCGGCGGAAACCGGTATCCTTCTCGGGGCATTCTTTGTCCCGTTCGCGCTGTTGCAGTACCCACTTGGCAGACTGTCGGACCGGATTGGTCGGGTGATTCCAGTCGCGATTGGCTCGCTTGCCTACGGCGGGGCGGTCATCTCCGTCTTCTATGCACCGACTCCGGTGACTGCGGGACTGTTGATGGCACTCGTCGGCGTCCTCGGTGCGCTGGTTGCACCAGCGACGATGGCACTCGTCACTGATCTCGCCGATGAACGGACACGCGGTGCTGCAATGGGCGGGTTCAACGTGTTCGGCAGTCTTGGCTTTCTTGGCGGGTTCGTCATCGGTGCGACGGTCGCCGCAAGCTATGGCTTCAAAGCAGCATTTTTCGTGGTTGGCGTTGCGGAGATAGCAATCGCAGTCGTTGCACTCCCAGTATTGCTCCGTCTGGATATTCCGGCGCTACCGTGGCGGTGAGGAAAAACCAACAATTGTCAGCATATACACCGCAATATTCACGCAGGGGAAAACAATCAAGACAGCGGCGCGGTATTATTGACGTATGTCAGATAAAGAAACGCCCGTTTCAGAGATTATGTCGGCTCCTGTCGAGACGATAACCCGTGAAGCGACTGCAAGCGAGGCCGCAGAGCGGATGCGCGAACAGGATATCAACTCGTTGCTCGTCACGACAAGTCCGCCGGGAATCCTCACGAGTACGGATATCCTCGATGCCGTTGCGGAAGGGAAAAACACTGCGGAACTGTCAGTGACAGACCTGATGACCGAATCAGTCGAGACGATTCCCCCCGAACTGCGCGTCGGTGATGCTGCCGAGATGATGACGACTTTCGGCATTAAACACCTTCCAATCGTCGAAGATGGCGATTACGTGGGAATGATTTCGTCGACGGATATCGCGGCCCAGCTTTCCTGACCGGTATAGCGCTCGTTTCCTCTCAAACCTTTTTCACCGTTGCTGAGCGATATACGGATATGACTACCTTCGACGCTGGCGACATTACCCTAGAGCAGATTCGGGAGTTCGTCTGGGAGATTCCACAGGAAGGCGATATGCGCGTTCCTGCGCGGGTGCTCGCAAGCGAGGCACTCCTTGAAGAGATTGCCGAGGATAAGACGCTCGAACAGCTCAAAAATACGACTCACCTCCCCGGTATCCAGAAATACGCCCTCTGTATGCCCGATGGCCATCAGGGGTATGGCTTTCCGGTCGGTGGTGTTGCGGGAATCGATGCCGAAAACGGCTGTATTAGCCCTGGAGCGGTCGGTTACGATATTAATTGCCTTCCTGAAGATACAGATGTTCGCCTCTCATTTGGGCGGCGAATGCCGATTGCACAACTCAAACAACAGTTCGAACAGGAACAAGCAATCGTTGCTGGGTCTGAGTTAACGCCTTCAGAGATACAGTTATTCACTGAATCGGGTGAAAAGCCAGTGTTTGAAATTACCACCTCAACTGGTGAGTCGATTGAAGCGACAGCGGACCATCCATTCTTGACTCCCTCAGGAATGGTGGAGTTGCAGAAACTTGAACCAGAAGATTCCGTATATATTCAGCCGTTCACAGGACTGCCCCATCAGGAACCGCTAGAAAAGACGATTCTGACCGAAGCTGATTTTGAAGAGTATAATCATCAAATTCAACAGGTGTTGAACAATCGCGGGTTACTTCCATTATCGACGGCTGATGAGACATTCCATCATCTCCTCAAAGTTCTTGGATTTTTCACCGGAGATGGGTCATTTGGCGGTGAAGGACAGACATGGTTCTACGGTGAACCGGAAGATCTCGAGCAAATCAGAGAGGACATCAAAAAAATAGGGTTCAAGCCCTCACGGATCTATTCGCGTGAAAGGAACCATGAAATTGACGGGAAGAAATTTGAGGCGACGGAATACAGCTTCAAAACTACGTCAAAAGCGCTCCGCCTACTGTTACAAAAGCTAGGCGCGCCAGTCGGAGAAAAAATAACGTCCGGTTTCGAGACACCAGAATATTTCGAGTTGTTGAAACCGTGGCAGAAAGCACTCTACTATTCGGCATATTTTGGTGCCGAGATGAGTGTGCCAGCAGCACAACACGACAAGAACCTCTACTGTCCCAAAGTTTCACAGAACCGATCGGCTGAAACGGTTGCACAAGGACGACAATTCCTTCAAGATATGAAGACGTTTTTACAAAATATCGGAATAAAAACAAACTCTATCGAGGAGTTCGAGACAAATTCAAATCGGGAAACCGACGTAGTTCGGCTTCGTTTGGGTGTAAAAAACGACTCCAGCAACTTGATTCGTTTCTTTTCAACAGTTGGATACAGATACAATAGAAAAAAACAACGGTTGGCGGTAAAGGCGATTCAGTATCTGAAAAAGAAGGAAAGAGCAATCGAAAGACGGGAACAGATTGCAACTACTGCACGAACGCTTTCAGATGGCGGCATGAAGCCACGAGAAATTAAAAAACAGTTTGATATCAACGACCGCTTTATTGAACGAAGTCTATGGTCTGGTCGAGCAGGCCAACCCAGACCTGATAAACAGTTCCCTGGGTTCGAAAAATTCTGTCAGGACTGTATGGTACGGGATAATTTGACAGTTGAAGCAGAAATTACCGATATAACAAAAAAAGGAAGCCGCCCGGTATACGACCTCGGAGTTGCGCATGAGGCACACAACTTTCTTGCAGACCAATTTGTTGTTTCAAATTGCGGCGTGAGATTGCTGAAAACAAACCTCACTTACGATGCTGTTCAGGGATACGAACAGGAACTGGTCGAGAGGCTGTTCGAAGCAATTCCGAGCGGTCTCGGCGGTGGCGGTATCGTCGAGGATGCACCGGTCGAGGAGATTCTCGAACGCGGCGTCGAGTGGGCTGTCGAACATGGACACGGAATCGAGTCCGACCTGGCTCACTGCGAAGACGAGGGATTCAGACCGGAAGCGAATGCCGACGCCGTGTCACAGAAAGCAATCGACCGCGGGCGAAACCAGGCCGGCAGTCTCGGCAGCGGCAATCACTTTCTCGAAGTCCAGCGCGTGACGGATATCTATCGCGACGGCGTTGCCCGTGAATTTGGCCTCGAAGCCGACCAGATTGTCGTCATGATACACTGTGGCTCGCGTGGTCTGGGCCATCAGGTCTGTACGGATTACCTGCGAAAGATAGAACAGACCCATCAGGGCCTGCTCAACCAACTGCCCGACAAAGAACTGGCGGCAGCGCCCGCAGGGTCGAAACTTGCAGCGGATTATTACGGAGCCATGTGTGCAGCGATTAACTTTGCGTGGGTTAATCGACAACTCATCATGCACCGAACACGCGAGGTGTTTGCTGACGTGTTCGACCGGCCATGGGAAGAGATGGAGATGGAACTGCTCTACGATGTGGCTCACAACATCGCCAAAAAGGAGCGCCACGAAATCGACGGCGAGGAGCGCGAACTTTACGTTCACCGCAAAGGAGCCACACGGGCGTTCCCAGCAGGTCGCCCTGAACTCCCACCGGTCTACCGTGACGTGGGCCAGCCAATCCTTATCCCCGGCAGTATGGGAGCAGGGAGCTACATCCTGCGCGGGGGTGAACACTCCATCGAGGAGACGTTCGGCTCGACCGCTCACGGAGCCGGTCGGTTGATGTCCCGGACGCAGGCAAAAAGCCAGTACTGGGGCGAAGATGTGATGGACGACCTGCGCGAGCAGGACCGAATCTACGTCAAGGCTCAGAGCGGTGCAACGGTCGCCGAGGAGGCACCCGGCGTCTACAAGGATGTTGACGAGGTGGTGCAGGTCTCGGATGCGTTAGGGATTGGCGACCGCGTCGCCCGGACCTATCCAGTGTGTAATATCAAAGGCTAGCGTGTACTGACCTCGAAAAAACGGTTACGGCTCATCAGGCCCGCCGGGACCACCTGGACCAGGCCCAGTATCGGGGTCCAGTGGGTCTTCAGCGCCTTCTTCGTCTTCTCCCCACTGGGCGAGGACGCGTGATTCGCCGTCAGCAGGCGCGTAGGTGATTATAAACTGGTCGTCTTCCTCGACATCAGCGCCGTATGGCCCAGCATCATTCAAGAAGACCGTATCGTCATCCAGTATGGAGGCAGTTTCATCTTCCATTTCAGTGAGTTCAGCCCACGTGAAATTCCCGGCAGGCCCCTCAACGTACACCTCGTTTGCGGCGAAATCCTCGTCATCCTGATAGACGATAACGAGCTGGTCAAGCTGCTCAGCATAATCAAACGTAAACTCGACGCTATCGTCATCCGCAACGGTGTCGATGAAGACGCCAACCCCGACCGCACCGGTAACGAGCAGCGTAATGCCGATAAGAACGGCAACACCAAGCGTTTCGGAGACCGCGCGGTTGCTGTGTGTTGCCATCGTAATCAAATTTAGACGGGGAATCAATAAATGTGATTCGACCGGTTACCGGAGCTGATAACGGCCAAAAAAGACTGTTTGAACGAGCCAGATTTTAAGACGGATAGCGAGCCCAGAGCGCCTATGTCCGGGCTGGTCAGTCGAGTCAAACAACTCCGTGAGCGGCTAGGGGACGATACACCAGAGGAGTGTCGCTGTCAGCCCAGGTTCGAAGAGAAGACGCTGGTAGTCGATGCCAGCAACTGTCCAAAAAGCGGTGACCTCGCTCACAGCAGCGCCTGCCGAAACGTAGTCATTACTGCGCTAACATCGCGTGACGTGGAGACGATTCGTATCGAGTATAATGGGATAGAACGACGATACAGCGACAGCGCAACCGCATTACTCGTGGCTGCTGGGCAGTTCGTCGAGCGCTGCAGAGGACTCGACAACCGGCTCGCAGAGCGGGCAACGTTGGACCCGCTCGCAGCAGCACGGGAAGCAATCGGCCGTGCCGGCCCAGTTGCGACGCTTGCCGCAGAAACTGGGCTTGCGGACTGTGCAACACACTGTGAAAGCTACGAGGATGCCCTGCGTTGCTGGACCGGGCCGACCATCAGCCATTGGCAGGTCGAAACCACCGCACCGACTGGGGCCGCGTTAGCGACCCGTCGGACACTCGAAACCGGCGCGATAGTGAGAATATACACACGCAGTGATGGCTATGACCAGTATCATCTAACGCCACCGGAGCAGAAATTCGACCAGCCTGCACTTGCACAACTGGCAACAGCCTACGAAGGACTCGCAGCAGGGAGAGTCTCGGGTACGACTCGTGCACCGGCACGGGCTATCGAACACGCAAGCAATCAGTCCAGCAGCGAAGAGACGACAGAATCAACGACGGCGCTTGTAGCGGCGCTCGAAAAATACGCACGTGGGTATGGACTGCTGGAGGACCTATTCTCCGATGGACAGATATCGGATATTTTTGTCACGGCCCCACCGGAAGAGAATCCGTTGCGGGTGACAGTCGACGGGAACACGGTCCAGACGAACGTGCAACTGACGGCTGCTGGCGTCCGTGCGCTTGCATCGCGCTTTCGTAAAGAGAGTGGACGACCCTTCTCGCGTGCGGACCCAACACTCGATGCAACGACAACTATCGCCGACCGCCCAATCAGAGTTGCCGGTGTAACCGAGCCAACAAGCACGGGAACCGCGTTCGCATTCAGGGCAGCGGATGAGCGAACCTGGACGATTCCGGCGCTGATTACAAACGGTACCCTCAGTGCACGGGCCGCTGCGGTGCTGTCGGTTGCCGTCGAACGCGGCGGGGCACTCCTGACCGCGGGTCCGCGAGGTGCCGGGAAAACTACCCTTCTGGGGGCATTGCTCTGGGAACTTCCGCCGACCGTCAGAACGGTCGTTATCGAGGATACGGCAGAACTGCCAGTCGAGTCGCTCCAGCGCTCGGGCCGTGATGTACAGCCGTTGCTCACGGATGCTCAGCAGGCCGAACGTACGCCGGCACAGGCGCTACGAACGGCGCTACGACTCGGGAACGGCGCACTCGTCGTCGGCGAGGTACGTGGCGAGGAGGCGGCTGTCCTGTACGAAGCAATGCGCGTCGGCGCACAGAGCGAAGCCGTCCTCGGGACGATTCATGGAGATGGAGCCCAGTCGGTGTACGAACGGGTCGTCACTGACCTCGGCGTTCCGGCCAGTTCTTTTGGGGCAACCGACCTCATCGTCACCTGTGAGGTGACGCCCGATGGCACTCGGCGGGTGCGTCAGGTCGAAGAGTTGACAGCGGACGGCACGTCGTTTGCGTCGTTGTTCAAGCGGACCAAAACAGGTCTCGAATCGACTGGTCGGGTCGGCAGGGGACAGAGCACTCTGCTCGCCACGCTCACCCGGCCCGAGGAATCCTATGCGGACGTGAGAAAGGCCATCAAGCGACGGGAGAGATTGCTGGAGACGCTGGCAAATCGGGGGAAAACAGGAGCAAGTGCAGTCACGAAGGCCATACACCAGCGGAACACACAGCGCGCGAAAGGCGAGATACCAGGAGGTGACTCAACATGAGCATGCCATCACCGCATGACAAATCAACGGTGCAGCAAGCGGTCGCAGTGCTTGCCAGTGGGATGCCGGTTGCCGTCGAGCCAAGCGACCGGCTGGCCCGGGCGCTCGAGCTGCTTGAGTGGTCGGTACAGCCCGAAACACTCCTGCGCGCGGGATACAGCGCTGGCATCCTCGTCGGCGTGTGCTGTGGTCTGCTTTCGGCAATACTGCTCTCGCCTGCGGTTCGGCCAGTTGGGTTCCTTGTTGCACTCTCCGTTGGACTGCTTACGAGCCACCTGATTCACACGCTCCCACTCATCTGGGCCACAGCACGACAGACACGCGCGCTTGGCGCAGCACCTGACCTCGTGGCACGTGCAACACTCCGGATGCGGCTGTCGCCAACGCCCGAACAGGCTGCTGTCTTTGCGATACAGCGTGATGATGGCTTGCTTGCAGCAAGTCTCAAACAGCATATCCGACAGGCGAGGGGAACCGGGCGGTCTGGACTGGAAACGTTCGGCACATACTGGAGCGAGCGCTTTCCCGCGCTAGAGCGGTCGCTCGCGCTCATCGAGGCCGCGGGAACAGCCCCAACTTCGGACCGAGCGCAACTGCTTGACCGGGCACTGCGTGTCGTTCTCGATGGAACAAGCAACCAGATGCAGTCGTTTGCGGCACGGATTCGGAGTCCGGTAACGGCACTATATGCCTTCGGCGTTCTCCTGCCGACAGCACTCGTTGCCCTCTTGCCCGCCGCTGGAGCCACTGGCATCGGAATTTCGCCACTTTCCGTTGTCCTCCTCTATAATATCGTCCTTCCTGCGGTACTTGTCGGTGCAGTCATCTGGTTAGTCTCACACCGTCCGGTTGCGTTTCCACCACCAGCCCTCAGTCGGTCCCATACAACTGTCGACGCCTCGACAACCTACCCAGTTCTCGCCGGAACAATCGCCGCAATCGGTGGGTGGTACAGTGCTTCCCAGTTGTTTCCATCGTGGGGACCGCCAATCGCTGCGGTCGGCATTGGCAGTGGCGTATTGCTCTGGCTCTGGTATCACCCAGTCGTTGCGGGCTATGACCGTATCGAGGCAATCGAAACCGACCTCTCCGATGCGCTGGCGCTGATTGGCCGACAGGTCGCACACGGGACGGCAGTCGAGACAGCGCTCGACCGGACAGCATCGGAACTCGCCGGACCCATGGGCGAGACACTGGCCGAAGGCGTGACACAGCAACAACAACTACAGATGGATGTTCACGAGGCGTTTTTCGGACGATATGGCGTCCTCGACGACGTGCCCAGTCCACGAGTTCGAAGTAGCCTCGCGTTCCTCTCAGTTGCAGCACGGGAAGGCCGACCCGCAGGAAGTGCGTTGCTCGCGCTTGCTGAACATCTCGATGACCTCCAGCAGGTCGAACGCGACGCACAGCACGCTCTTGCACACGTCACCCAGACAATCGGGACGACCGGGGCATTGTTCGGCCCGCTGGTCGCCGGCGTAACGGTTGCACTCGCCGGCGCAATCGGTACGGAGGGGGCATTTGGAATCAGCGCTGAGTCGCTCAGTTGGCTTGGCGGCCCTGTCGGCGTATACGTGCTGAGTATGGCAGTCATCCTGAGCGCGCTTTCCGTTGGACTGACCCGTGGCTTCGACCGCCCGCTTGTGGGCTACCGGACCGGGCGAGCACTTGTCTGTGCAACAGTTGCCTATCTTAGTTCGTATCAGGTCGCAGGACTCCTCATCTGACATCCCCGGCAATTGCGGAAACCCGCGAAGTAAAAACCCAGTGTCCCGTATCCGAAGGTATGTTAAGAGATGCCTTTGAGTCGCCCGGTGACCAAAGCCCAGCGGACCTGCGAGCGGCATACGACCAGCGGCTTGCAGAGACAATCGACACCGTCGGAACGGAAACGATACTGAACGAAACGGAACTTGACGAAAAAACCATTGAAGCACTCACAGAGGGCGAGTCGCCAGCACTCACGCTTGAACAGGCGACACAGATTCTTGCAATGGACGACGACCTTCCAGACGCCGAGAGTATCGCCTACGAGGCCCGCGATATCCTGCTGATGGGGATGTCGATTGCTGTGCTCGATGTTGAGGCGCTTGCGTCGGGCATCAACGACGAGTTAGAGCCAAAAGAAATCCAGCAGAAAATCGAGGGCCGATACCCAATATCGCTCGACGAGTACGCCCTGATTCATCAGTATATCGAGCAACGAAAACAATGACTATCGCAATCCTCGGCTGTGGGTATGTCGGCCTCGAACTCGGTAGACAGCTAGCAGACCGCGATGTCGTCGGTGTCCGGCGGTCGGCTGACGGCTGTGCAGCTATCGAAGCGGCCGGGTTTACCCCAGTGCAGGCAGACATCACCGACGACGAAGCCCTCGAAGCCGTTCCGGATGCCGAGGTGGTCGTGTTTGCTGCCAGTTCCGGTGGCCGCGCAGCAGACGCAGCACGGCAAATTTACGTCGACGGCCAGCAAACAGTTCTCGCACATTTTGCAGCACGCGAGTCGCCACCTGACCGGTATATTTACACCTCAAGTACCGGCGTCTACGGCGACCACGGTGGCGACTGGGTTGACGAAGAGACGCCGATTAATCCAACGACAGCAAAAACGGAGGTGCTCGCGGAGGCTGAGGATGTGGCACTCACCGGGGCAGCCGAATACGGTATCGATGGCACGGTCGCCCGCTATGCAGGGTTGTATGGACCAGACCGAACGCGAATCGAACGGTATCTGAACGGGCCGGTTACCGAGGGATATCTGAACTTGCTCCATCGTGACGATGCCGCCGGTGCAGTTGTACACCTCATCGAACACGACCATGCCCGCAATGAGGTCGTGTTGATGGTCGATAACGAGCCGGTCTCCCGGTGGGAGCTGGCCGACTGGCTGGCCGAACAATGTGGCAAGCCAGAGCCCGAAAAGCAAACGGTCGAAGAACGGCTGGCGGCGGCTGACCTCTCAGAGCGCGGTCGTCGGCGCGTGCTTTCGGATAAGCGTTGTTCGAACGCCTACCTGCGTGAACTTGGCTACGAGTTTCGGTATCCCACCTACCGCGAGGGGTATCAGGCCCCCATTGCGGCCTATCTCGGTTGAAACAACACGAGAACATATTGTGTCAGTATTCGATATGTATACGAGATAAACGACGACATACCTTTGTAGGAGGACGGACCAGCTAGCAGCATGCTCGCAACTGGTGTCGTCGAGACGGTGACGGAGACAATCGAGGTGTTGCCGTCACCGCTCGGTGACGACCCAGCGCTCGTCGCTGGTATCGTCGCAAGCGTTATTCTCCTTATTTTGCTTGCAGTTGCCATTTTTTGGCGGAGTTATCGACTGCCCGGTCGGCGGTTTGCTCGAACAGTCGGACGGAACGGGGACGTTGGAATACTGATGCACCCGAACCCTGACCCCGATGCGATGTCGTGTGCACTGGCAGCAGCGACAGTTGCAGAGAGCCGGGACACGAACGCGTCAATCTACTATCCCGGACAGATTCGTCATCACGAAAACCGGGCACTCGAAACCCTTCTCGAATCGGAGTTTGAAATCGAGGTTTCTTTCGAGCAGATCGATGCAGCCGACGATATAACGGAAGACGCTGTCGTGCTGGTCGACCACAACGAAGCGAGAAGCTTCCCGAACGCCGAAATGATAGACCCTATTGCTGTAGTTGACCACCATCCTGGCGATGGAACCGGCCAGTCCTTTACCGACGTACGTGACGAGTACGGAGCGTGTGCGACCATCTTCGCCGAGTATATCGAAGAGCTGGACTGGCGGGTCGCCGACCCTGACGAAGAACTCGAAGATAGGGAAATATTACAGCCAGGCATCGCCACGGCGCTGGTATACGGGATTCTCTCCGATACCAACAAACTCACAAGCGGCGTCACGGGCGCGGAGTTTGAAGCGGTGCGATTTCTCTCTCCCGGTATCGATGAGGATATCCTCGACCGCATTGCCAATCCGGATATGGATGCCGAATCGCTCGAAATCAAAGCTAGGGCCATCACCGGTCGAACGGTAAAATCCTCGTTTGCTATCAGCGATGTCGGCAAAGTCTCGAATCTCGATGCAATTCCACAGGCGGCAGACGAACTCAGACAGCTTGAGGGGATAAGTGCGGTTGTGGTGATGGGTGAGCGGGACGGCACCATTCGGCTGGCCGGACGGTCAAGCGATGACCGCGTTCACATGGGGAAAGTACTCAGTGCAGTCGCCGACGACATACCAATGGCCGAAGCAGGAGGCCACGCACGGATGGGCGGCGGGACAATCTCCATCGAGCACATGGAGGGACTTGGACCCAGCGATGGCATGACACGCGATGAGATGAAAGTCCGGTTGTTCGAAGCGATGGGAGGCGACATCTAACAGGTACACAACCCCCTGTATTCAGCTCGAAACCGCAATACAGGGGCGAGTTCGAGCGGCGAGATATTACTTTCACTACGGTCGTATCTGAGGGTGATTTGCAAAGAAGTGGAACGTTACTCGGGAACGATACCGTCGCCAGTGATACGCATCACGGACTCGCCGTCAGCGAGGTTCGGCGCGTCGACGAGGCGGACGATTCGTTTGTCAGCTTTCGACTTGCGGAGATACATTCGGAACGTCGACGTGTGACCGAGGATATTACCACCGATTGGCTGGGTTGGGTCGCCAAAGAACGAGTCAGGGTTGGATGCAACCTGGTTCGTAATGACGACAGCGGTGTTGTTGAGGTCGCCGACGCGCATCAAGTCGTGCAGGTGTTTGTTGAGTTTCTGCTGGCGTTGGGCAAGTTCACCACGGCCGACGTACTCGGCACGGAAGTGTGCAGTAAGCGAGTCGACACAGAGCAAGCGGACTGGGAACTCCTCATCTTGCGTTTGGCTCGCAATCTCCTGTGCTTTTTCGGCGAGCAGAATCTGATGGTTGGAGTTGAAGGCTTTCGCGACGTGAATTTTGTCCAGAACTGACTCAAGCAGCGCATCCTGGAGTTGTTCGTCGGAGGCGTCGGCTTCGCCTTCCTCGGCAACGCCGTGGAAAACCATCGTGTCCTCGATAATCTCGTCATCAAGGCCAAAGAGCATATCCTCGATACGCTCAGGCCGGAACGTATCTTCCGAATCAATGAAAATGGTGCTGCCTTCGAGACCGCCATGTTCGCTCGGAAGCTGAACGTTAACGGAAAGCTGGTGTGTTACCTGTGATTTCCCGGAGCCGAACTCGCCGTAGACTTCGGTGATTGATTGCGTTTCGACGCCGCCGCCAAGCATCTCGTCAACCTCGTCAACTCCCCAGGAGAGTTTGCCAATTTCCTCGCGGCGTTCAAGGACTGCAGTTCCGCTTTCGAAGCCACCGATATCTGCGGCTTCGCGGGCGGCATTGATGATATCGGCGGCACTCGATTCGCCAATATCGGCCGTGTTCGACAGCTCTCCCGGACTGGCGACAGCGATTCCCTGATAGTTATCGAATCCGTTGTCACGGAGCTTCTCTGCGGTGGCCGGTCCAACGCCCGGCAGCTCTTCTAAATCCTCACTTGCGGACATATATCGGAGTTATGCCCCCTGGTAGATAAAACCCCGTTAACAGGGCAGTGAAAGTGAAATTGGTTGACGTGAACGGGAGGATTCGACGACCACTAGAAACATTGAAACACAATGGCGCGTCGTCACGGGTCTGGAAGGGCGGGACTGATTAGCACGTAGGTTCGAAGGAGTAGTATGCGCCGGGAGTTTCGCTCGTTATCCTCACCGGAGGAGGTCCACCGAGCACTGGATTCGTTATCAATGACTGGAGTCAAAGAGCTACCGCTCGCACAGGCCCACCGCCGCGTACTGGCAGAGCGGGTAACCGCACCCATCGATGTGCCGGGGTTCGACCGCGCAGCGATGGATGGGTACGCCGTCCGCGCACGCGAGACCTTTGGTGCGTCGGAGACAGAACCGAAACGATTCACCGTGGCGGGTGTCGTTCACGCGGGTGAACAACCACCAGCGGAACTGGCCACGGGTGAGGTCCTCGAAATTGCGACGGGAGCAGTGATGCCAGCAGCTACCGATGCGGTGGTTCCTGTTGAGCGAACCGAAGAAAGTGACGCCACCGTCAGGATACTGAGTGCGGTTGCACCGGGAGACAACGTAATGGCCCGTGGGACTGATATCGCCAGCGGTGACCGTGCGCTCGGTCCCGGGACCCGGCTCGGGCCACGACATATCGGCCTGCTTGCCGCACTCGGGCGTGAAAGCGTTCCCGTCCAGCGACAGCCGCGGGTGGGAGTCATTTCAACCGGAGAAGAACTCATCCAGCCCGAAGACCCACTTGAATCAGCTGCCGGACAGATATACGATGTCAACAGCCACGCAATCGGTGCTGCGGTTCGGACAGCGGGCGGAGAGCCAACAATCTATGAGACGGCAGGGGATGAATACAAGGCCCTTACCGAGACACTGAAACAGGCGGCCAAAGAGACGGACCTCCTGTTGACCTCCGGGTCGACAAGCGCCGGGAGTACCGACCTGCTCTATCGCTTGATTGAACAGGAAGGGGAAATTCTCCTCCACGGTGTTGCCGTCAAACCCGGTCGACCGATGCTCGTCGGAACTATCTTCGATACGCCTTACGTTGGATTACCGGGTTATCCAGTCTCCGCACTCACGATATTTCGCGTCTTCGTGGCCCCGCAACTCCGGGAAGCAAGCGGAACCCCCGAGCCACCGCAGTCGAATGTTACTGCCTCACTTGCATCTCCCGTGCAGTATGACGGTGGCCGACTCCGTTTGCTTCCAGTTGGCCTCGTCGAATCCGGAGACGGGTCGCTGGTTGCCTACGCCCCCCAGAAAGGAAGTGGCGCAACGACGACGCTCGTCGAGACGGATGGCATCGTTCGAATGGCACCAGAGCAAAACATGCTCGGCCCGGGAACCGACGTGACCGTCGAGCGGTTCGACCCGACGAGCCCGATTCCGTCGCTGCTCGGCGTCGGTGAACCCGACCCTGTTCTGTGGGACGTGCTCGATACCGTCGAACACAGCCGGTTTCTGCCGCTCAGTCGGGCGAATGCTGACCGCTGGGTTGCCGATGGGATTCCGGATGTGACGGTTCGAGCAGATGAACGAAACCAGGTCGATGACAGCGCTGAGACGGAACTTGCGACGTGGCAGCGCGAGTGGGGGCTTATCGTTCCCGACGGTAATCCCCAGGGGCTCACTGACTGTACGGACCTGCCACGGGAGAACGTCCAACTTGCGAACCTCTCTACAGCGCTTTCCCTGCGGGGAGCGTTTGACCGGCTGCTTGATGAACGGGGTGTCGATACCGATGCAATCGACGGCTATCATCGGGCGTTGCCGGGGCTGGAATCAGCAGCACGCAGCGTTGCCACAGACCGTGCAACGGTTGGCATCGGGCTCGTTGAGACTGCAACGCAACTTGGCCTCGATACCGTTCCACTTGGCACACAACAGGTCAGCGTCGTTTCACAGTCAGACCGTACCGAGAAACCATCGGTAATAACTCTCGATGAGCGGTTCGCTGACGAACTTACTGAGTTGGTTGCGTCCCGAGAGGGATTCACCGAATAAATTCCCTTGAGGGCAATATTAGTAGAGTTGATTCCTTTGTGAGAGATTATATACGCATTCATGCCTACGTAGGAAATAAATATGAGTTTGTGCCTAGCTGGGAACTGCTGGGCTCTGACACGACCACAGACGGGAACGACAACGACGAGTTAGCTAGTCTTCAATCCCTCCGCGCTCAACGGATTTTTCGATGACCCGAATATCCTCGATAGCTGTTTCCGGATACAGGCCATCGTCGGCTTTCTCAGCAGATTTGACCATATCCCAGACGACAGTGAGACCAGCGGTGACACCGTCGATAGCTTCCATCTCACACCCGGTCTTGCCGACAGTTTCGACGGCGACTTCGAGCATGACAGTCTCGTCGTCCAACTCGAAAGACGTATCGACGTTTGTAATCGGAATCTGATGGCACATGGGCACGCGTTCCCAGGTGTGTTTGACGGCCTGAATCGCACCGAGGCGTGCTGTCGTGAGGACATCCCCTTTCTCGATGGTGTCCTCGCGGATGTTGTCGACAGTCTCAGAGCGGAGCCGAATCGCTCCCTGCGCGACAGCCCGTCGCTGTGATTTTTCCTTTGCCCCCACGTCAACCATCTGTGCCGTGCCTTCGTCGGTGACGTGCGTGAACTCCTCGCTCATGATTCCCCCTGCGTGTGACTCACGATGTGTGCAACTGTCGGAAGGATGAGTTCCTCTGTCCCGAAGGTTGCACCGGCTTCACTTCCCGGCAGACAAAAAACAGGGACCCCATCGATGACGCCCCCGGTCGCCCGAGAGAGGATTGCCCGCGGGCCGATATCGTCGTAGGAAAGCGACCGAAAGAGTTCGCCAAAGCCAGGAATTTCGCGGTCGAACTGGGGATGCAGTGCCTCGACGGTTACATCCGTTGGTGACAGCCCAGTCCCGCCGCTCGTGATGACCGCCTCAACTTCGTCAGTGGAGACGAACCCTTCGACTGCCTCGCTGATTTCGGTCACGTCGTCAGTTACAAGCTCACGGGCGACAACGTCGTGGCCTGCATCTTCGATGAGCGAGACGAGCGCATCGCCTGAGCTGTCGGCTTCGACCGAACGGCTGGAAGAGATAGTTAGTACGGCAACACCCAAGTCAGTCAGTACCTCGTGTGGATGGTCGTGGTCATCCGTCGCTGGCATATCTGTACTCCACACCGGAGCCTCTTGAAGACAACTGCTCGGCTGACATCATCGTGGAGACCAACAGCAAAAGTCCACTAGCAGAGGGATATCCCATGTGCTAGGGAGTGGGAGGTTCGTATTCATTGCAGTCACGCCAAGACACGTCAAACGTAAATTGGTCTTCTGGTGTGTACACGAGTTGCACCCTGTCGATATTCGCTTGGAACTCTCTCCTGTGTCGACCTTCCGTCGAAACTCGGAACTGTTCGTTGAGAAGGCCGAGTTCAACAAGACGGTCTATCTTCCGGTAAATGGTCGACTGAGAGAGCCCACAAGTCGATTCAAGTTCATCGGCAGAGAGAGAACTGCGACTAGTTGCTGACAGTATCTCCTGTGCGTGCTCGTCAACCAACACTGCCAGCAGTATCGACGGATCGTCGATAGTAGTCGCTTCACTGTCCGCCTGACGACTCGGTACT
>Ga0207421_10002867_pt1 | contig 21000 bp, 19 predicted proteins | sample SodLakKL_010_SED_4_FD_187542 | JGI IMG/M metagenome (GOLD analysis project Ga0207421, IMG submission 187542) | Alkaline sediment microbial communities from Lake Tanatar, Kulunda Steppe, Russia - 8KL_010_SED (SPAdes) (version 2) | ecosystem: Environmental > Aquatic > Non-marine Saline and...
CCGACCAGACGATGCCGGTCCGACGTGCGTTGATCAGCTGCTTCGACAAGACCGGCGTCGCGGAACTGGCCGCCGCGCTGTCGGCCGCTGACGTCCAGATCCTGTCGACGGGCTCCACCGCCGGGGTCATCCGGGATGCCGGCGTCGAGGTGACCGAGGTCGCCGACGTCACCGGGTTCCCGGAGTGCCTCGACGGACGGGTCAAGACGCTGCATCCCCGGATCCACGCGGGCATCCTCGCCGACCGGCATGTCGAGCAGCACCTCGCGCAACTCGACGAACTGGAGGTGGGGCCGATCGACCTAGTGGTGGTCAACCTCTACCCCTTCCGGGACACCGTGGCGGCCGGTGCCGCAGAAGCCGACGTTGTTGAGATGATCGACATCGGTGGACCCACCATGGTGCGTGCCGCGGCGAAGAACCACCGGTCGGTCGGCATCCTGGTCGATCCCGCCGACTACGACGAGGCCCTCGCGCAGATCACCGAGCAGGGCGGGCTGACCGACGACCTGCGTCGCCGGTTGGCGAGCTCCGCCTTCCAGCACACCGCGGCCTATGACGCGGCCGTCGCCGCCTGGTTCCAGCGGGATGAGCCTCTGCCTGAACAGCTGTCGATCGCCCTTCCCCGGACCGCCGTGCTGCGGTACGGCGAGAACCCGCACCAGGCGGCGGCTCTCTACACCGACGGCGCCGTCGGCGGGCTGGCAGCCGCCGAACAGCTCGGGGGCAAGGAGCTGTCCTACAACAACCTGCTGGACACCGACGCCGCCTGGGGCATGGCCATCGATCTCGACGAGCCATGTGTCGCGATCATCAAGCACACCAACCCCGCCGGGATGGCCGTCGCCGCCGACCTCACGACCGCGTACGAACGTGCCCTGGAGGGGGACCCGGTCAGTGCCTTCGGGGGCATCGTGGCCAGCAACCGCCCCATCGATGTGCAGACCGCTGAGCGGATCCTCCAGGTGTTCACCGAGGTCGTCATCGCGCCGGGCTTCGAGGAGGAAGCGCTCGAGGTCCTGCGGACCAAGGCCAACCTCAGGATCCTGTCCATGCCCTCGGCCCTGCGACCGGCCGGCGCCTGGCAGGTCCGCAGCGTCGCCGGTGGACTGCTGGTCCAGGATGCTGACGTCGGCGACGAACCGTGGGACGAGTGGCGGGTGGTCACCTCGACGCAGCCGGACGAGGAGACGCTGGCGGATCTGCGGTTCGCGTGGACGGTCTGCAAGCACACCAAGTCCAACGCCATCGTGCTCGCGAAGGACCAGCAGGTCGTCGGGGTCGGCGCCGGCCAGATGAGCCGGGTCGACAGCGTCCGCCTGGCCGTCGAACGGTCGGGGGACCGGCACACCGGCGCGGTCCTGGCCAGCGATGCGTTCTTCCCCTTCCGGGACGGTCCTGACGCCGCCGCGGCGGCGGGTGTGACCGCTATCGTCCAGCCCGGCGGATCGGTACGGGACGAGGAGGTCGTCGCGGCTGCCGACGAACACGGCATCGCGATGGTCTTCACGGGCCGTCGCCACTTCCGCCACTGATCGACACACCGAGTTTCGGCGGGTAGGACCCGCCGACGGGGAGGTTCCGGGATGACCGCACGCGTGCTGGATGGCAAGGCACTGGCGACCGAGGTCCGTGCACGGATCGCGACCGACGTGGCCGCACTGACCGATGAGCACGGGGTCGTGCCCGGGTTGGCCGCGGTCCTGGTCGGCGAGGATCCGGCCTCCCAGGTCTACGTCGGGATGAAGCACCGTGCCTCGGAGGCCGCGGGGATGGTGTCCCGCCAGATCGTGCTGCCGGACGACACGGCCCAGGAGGGGCTCGAGCGGGTCGTCCGAGACCTCAACGAGGACGAGGAGATCGACGGCATCCTGGTCCAGCTGCCGCTGCCCGACCACCTCGATCCACGGCCGGTCCAGGAACTGATCACCCCGGACAAGGACGTCGACGCGTTGAACCCGTACACGGCGGGCCGGCTGGCCGTCGGCGACCCGACGTTCCTGTCCTGCACGCCCTACGGCGTGCTGGAGATCCTCGATCACGCGGGGGTCGAGGTGGCGGGCGCGAACGTGGTCATCGTGGGTCGGTCCAACCTCGTCGGGCGGCCCCTGTCGGTCATGCTCACGCTGAAGGGCCGCGACGCGACCGTGACCCTCGCGCACTCCCGCACCCGTGACCTGGCCGCTGTCTGCCGCCAGGCCGACGTGCTGATTGCCGCCGTCGGGGTCGCCGGCCTGGTGACCGCGGACATGGTGTCCCCCGGCACGGTCGTGATCGATGTCGGCACCAACCGCGGCGATGATGGCAAGCTTGTCGGCGACGTCGCCTACGACGAGGTTGCGGAGGTTGCGGACGCCATCACCCCGGTCCCCGGCGGGGTCGGACCGATGACGGTCACGATGCTGCTGCAGAACACCCTCGAGGCAGCGCGCGCCCGGCGGGGTCTGCCGCGCCGCTGACTAAGCTGACAGACAACCTCGACGTCGCTGCAGGAGCCACCATGAGCACCCCCGTCCGTGTCGCAATCACCGGAGCCGCCGGCCAGATCGGCTACGCCCTGGTCTTCCGGATCGCCTCCGGCCAGATGTTCGGCCCCGACACACCGGTGCATCTGCAGATGCTGGAGATCACACCGGCTCTCGGCGCGCTCGAGGGTGTCGCGATGGAGCTCGACGATTGCGCCTTCCCGTTGCTCGCGGGCATGACGCTGACCGATGACGCGGAGGAGGCCTTCGACGGCACCAACGTGGCCTGCCTCGTCGGCGCCAAGCCGCGCGGTCCCGGCATGGAGCGGGCGGACCTGCTGAAGGACAACGGGGCGATCTTCACCGGACAGGGCCGGGCGCTGGCCTCGGCGGGCGCCGCGGACCTCAAGGTCGCGGTCGTCGGCAACCCGGCGAACACCAACGCGCTGATCGCCGCGGCCAACGCCGACGGGGTACCGACCGACCGGTTCACCGCCATGGTGCGACTCGACGAGAACCGTGCGAAGAGCCAGCTCGCCAAGAAGGCCGGCGTGCCGGTCGCGGAGGTCACCAACCTGGCCGTCTGGGGCAATCACTCCCCGACGATGGTCCCCGACGTCGACAATGCCCACCTGGGTGGCCGCCCGCTGCCCGAGGTCATCACCGACCGTGCGTGGCTCGAAGGGGAGTTCCTGACGACCGTGCAGCAGCGCGGCAAGGCCATCATCGACGCCCGCGGCTCGTCCTCGGCGGCCTCGGCAGCCAACGCGCTGGTCGATCACGTCGCGAACTGGTGTGGCGGCAAGCCCACCGCTGATGGCGACTGGGTCTCGATGGCGGTCCCCTCGGACGGCTCCTACGGCGTCCCCGAGGGCATCATCTCCGGGTTCCCGGTCACCACCGACGGGGCCGGCTCCTACCAGATCGTCCAAGGTCTCGAGCTCTCGGACTTCACCCAGGAGAAGCTCAACGCCACGGTCGCGGAGCTCCAGGAGGAGCGCGCCGCGGTCGCGGACATGCTCTGACCCGACCGCGATCCCGGCCGCGATCCCGGCCCGATCCCGGGGCCGGCGCCGGTGTGGCCTCCACGGGCTGACCGGGCCCATCTGACACGTGAATGATGGTCCGGGATCCGTGTGCGGGCATGACGAGGTTGCCGGCCGTCAGGCCGGCTCGGTGGCGGAGCGCCGAAGGTCAGGCGGGAGCGACTGTTGGGGTGAGGTCGACGTCGTAGCCGAGCTTGGCCAGCTGTGAGACGAGCCGGTCACGGCGCCGTTCGGGGTTGTCCCGGCTGGCAAAGAAGTCACCGCCGAGCTCGTGGTAGACCGCGTCGGGTGCGGCCATGATGTGGTAGGCGGCGATCAGGATCTTGTGGGCGACCGCGATCGCGGCCTTGCTTCTGGCGTGGCTGTCGGCGCGGGGGCCAGCGACCCGCCAGAACTTCGCCTGCAGGTAGGTGTCCTTGGTGCGGATCGCGGCCCAGGCAGCCTCGGTGAGCGCATCCGCGAGCCACACGTCACCGTGGCGGGTGCGACCCGAACGGCGCTTGCCACCGGACTCGTTGTGGCCGGGGCACAGCCCGGCCCACGAGGCGAGGTGGCGGTGGTCGGGGAAGCGCGACATCTCGGCGCCGGTCTCGGCCACGATCACCTCGGCGGTGCGACGTCCGACACCGGGGATGGTCTGCAGCCGTTCGATGACATCCGACCACGGTTGGGTCATCGACACGATCCGCTGGTTGAGTCCGTCGATGGTGGCATCGAACCAGTCGATGTGGTCGAGCAGCTGACGCAGCTGGACGGCATGATGGTCATCGAAGCGGCTGTCGAGCGCCTCGGTGAGCTCGGGGATCTTGTTGCGCAGCCGTGCCTTGGCCAGCTCCGCAAGCGTCTCAGGGTCGCGTTCCCCGGCGATCAACGCATCGATCATCGCCCGCCCCGACTTGGTCAGGGTGGACGAGGCGACTGACCCGAGCTTGCACACCGCGTCCTCGAGGGTCTTCTCGACACGTTGGACCTCCGAGGTGCGCAACTGGACCAGCCGCTTGCGATACCGGGTCACCGTGCGCAGTCGCCGGATCTCCGGTGGGGGCACGAAGCTGCCGTGCAGCAGCCCGACCTCGCACAGCTGCGCGAGCCAGCAGGCATCCTTGACGTCGGTCTTGCGACCAGGGACGTGCTTGATGTGGCGGGCGTTGCACAGCAGCAGCTCGACGAACACCTCGCCCTCCTCGAGCACCCGCCACACCGGCAGCCAGTACGAGCTGGTCGCCTCCATCGCCACATGGCTGACGCGCTCTTCGAGCAGCCAGGCCCGCAACGCTTCCAGCCCGCCGAGGAACGCCGAGAACGTCCGCACCTGCTCGGCACGTCCCCCGTGCCCGTCGGGGGTGCGCACACACGCGGTGATCGACTTCTTGTGGATGTCGAGACCGGCGACGCGTTCTATGATGACTTCCATCTGGTCCACCTCCATGGGATCGGATACGGCGCCGTCCCAGGGAGCCCGAACCGTCAAGAATCTGACACTCGTGCTCGTAGCAACAGTCGGGTGTTCCTAGCAGGCTCCCGCCTCATGCTGACTTACAGGCTGTAGCGCACTACAGACGACCGAGGTCATCGGGACGGCGCCCCATTCTCATCCTCAGGGGCGCCGGCCGCCAGGCCGGCATGAGGTGCTGACTTCGTGATAGAGGTCGGTGGCTGACCCGTTGCGACGGTGGCCCGGCAACTGGGTCACCACCGCGGGATCGAGCACGATGCTGCCTGCAGCGACCTGCTCGACGGCTGCGATGAACTCGCGCACATCGACGACGGCCACGTCAGGCTCGTGCTCGCGCCGCTGTGGCGCACGATGTTCGTCAGTGCCTCCGCGACCGCGAGGTAGGCGATCGACTCGACACCTGGCGACGGCCGCTGCAGGACCTCGACGTGCAGGGTGATCGGAACCGCGGTACGCGCGTCAGCGACGACGGTGCCGGCTCGAGGCCTCGATCGATCCGGGTTCCATGGCGAGCGTGGCCTGATCGCAGCGTTCCTCACGCTCGCCGCGCTGGATCACCTGCTGACCGGTGACGAGGCGAGACGACCCCTCCACCAGGGTCTTTCGGGCCTTGCGTCTGTCGGCTGTGTGATTATGGTCTCATCGACGGACCGGTTCGCCACGCGGTGACCGGAGGTAGAGACGGACACCAGGCCGACCGAAGGGGCAGGCGTGAACGCCGACATGTTCAACCAGATGGCAAACGGCCGGGGCTTCATCGCAGCCCTCGATCAGAGCGGCGGCTCCACGCCGAAGGCGCTCGCGCAGTACGGCATCCCGGAGAGTGCGTACAGCACGGACGAGGAGATGTTCGACCTCGTGCACGAGATGCGCACCCGGATCATGACCAGCCCCGGGTTCGCGGGGGACCGCATCATCGGCGCGATCCTGTTCGAGGGCACGATGGACCGTGACATCGAAGGGGTCCCGTCACCGGAGTATCTCTGGGGCATCAAGCAGGTCGTGCCGTTCGTCAAGGTCGACAAGGGGCTCGCGGACCCGACCGACGGTGTGCAGTTGATGAAGCCGATGGGGGACCTGGATGGTCTGCTCGAACGTGCCCGCTCGAAGGGCGTGTTCGGGACCAAGATGCGCTCGGTCATCACCGTGGCAGATGAGACGGGTGTCACGGCGATCGTCGACCAGCAGTTCGAGATCGGCCGCCAGATCCTGGCTGCGGGACTGGTCCCGATCCTCGAACCCGAGGTCGACATCACCAGTCCCAGCAAGGAGGAGGCCGAACAGCAACTGCGCGACCGCCTGCTGGCCGGGCTCGAGCAGTTTCCCGATGATCAGCAGATCATGTTGAAGCTGTCGATCCCCTCGATCGACGGCTTCTACACCGACCTCATCGACCACCCTGCTGTGCTCCGGGTCGTCGCCCTGTCCGGTGGCTATCCGCGCGAGGAGGCCAACGACCGTCTGAGCCGTAACCCGGGCCTGATCGCCAGCTTCTCCCGGGCCTTGATCCAGGACCTCTCCGCCGAGCAGTCGGACGACGAGTTCGACGCTGCGCTGGCCACGGCGATCGACAGCATCTACCAGGCGTCGATCACCTAGCGCCGAGGTCGGGGTTCAGGCCGCGGCGACGTCGGCGATCGCCTGGCCGATGACCTCGACCAGGCGGTCGACCTCCTCGGCGGTGATCACGAGTGGTGGCGCGAGGCGCACGGTGGTCTCGTGGGTGTCCTTGGCCAGCACGCCCAGATCCATCATCCGCTCACAGACCGCACGGGCGCGTAGGCCGGGAGCCAGGTCGATGCCCGCCCACAGTCCCACGCACCGCACCGCCTGTACGGACGTCGCCGGGAGGGTGCGCAGTCCCTGCTCCAGTTGTGCGCCGAGTTCCCGGCTCCGCGCCTGGAACTCGCCGGTCTCCAGCAGCCCGATGACCGATCGGCCAACGGCGCACGCCAGGGGGTTGCCCCCGAAGGTGCTCCCGTGGGATCCGGGGGTGAACACGTCCATGAAGGGACGGTCTGCGGCGATGGCCGAGATGGGGATGACGCCACCACCCAGGGCCTTGCCCAGCACGAAGACGTCCGGACGGACCTCCTCGAGGTCGCAGGCGAAGGTGGTGCCGGTCCGTCCGAGGCCCGACTGGATCTCGTCGGCGATGAACAGCACACCGTGGTCACGGGTGATGCGACGCACCTCGGTCAGGTAGCCGGGGGGTGGCAGGACGATCCCGGCCTCACCCTGGATGGGTTCGAGCAGGACGGCCGCCGTCGTCTCGTCGATCGCGGCTTCCAACGCGGCCGCATCGCCGAACGGCACGATGCGGAACCCGGGCGAGAACGGCCCGAACCCCTCACGGGCGTCCGGGTCCGTCGAGAAGCTCACGATGGTGGTGGTTCGGCCGTGGAAGTTGTCGGCGGCGACGATGATCGTGGCCTGCTCCGGGGCGATGCCCTTGACCTGATGGCCCCACCGTCGGGCCAGCTTGATCGCGGTCTCCACGGCTTCCGCTCCGGTGTTCATCGGCAGGACCGCGTTCATGCCGGTGAGGCGGGCCAGGTCGTCACAGAAGGGTCCGAGCTGATCGTGGTGGAACGCACGGCTCGTGAGCGTGACACGGTGCAACTGCTCCTCGGCCGCAGCGATCAGCGCCGGATGGCGGTGCCCGAAGTTCAGCGCCGAGTAGCCCGCCAGCGCATCGAGGTAGCGACGCCCGTCGGCATCGGTGACCCAGGCTCCCTGCGCTTCGGCGATGACGACCGGTAGCGGGTGGTAGTTGTGTGCGGCGTGTCGCTCCAGGGTCGCGATCCGGGCAGCGGTCGGGGTTTGGGTGTCCGTGGTCATGCGGGGACCTCCTGCAGTGAGCCGGTCCGTGCCGGCCGGAGTTCCAGTGTGCAGCATTTGGGGCCGCCACCGGACTTCCTGAGTTCGGAGAGTTCGACGGGGACGGGGACGAAGCCGCGGCCAGCCAGTGCTGCGGCCAGGCCCTCGGCCTCGGTGGGCAGCACGACGTGACGTCCGTCCGAGACCGCGTTCAGGCCGAGGACCGCCGCGTCCTCGGCCGACGAGATGATCGCGTCGGGATAGCGGTCCTGGAGGACCCGCCGGCTGTCCCGATCGAAGGCCTCGGGGAGGTAGGCGATCGTGTGGTCATCCAGGACCGTCAGAGCCGTGTCGAGGTGGTAGTAGCGGGGGTCGACCAGCAGTAGTGTCACGACCTCGTGCCCGGTGAGCCGGGCGACCTCGGCGTGGCTCCGTCGGTCGGTCCGGAAGCCGGTGCCCGCGAGGATGACGTCGCCGGCGACGAGCAGGTCGCCCTCGCCCTCGTTGGTGTGCGTGGTCGTGTGAACGACCGGGATGCCGGCCGCGAGCAGGTGGTCGCGGTAGAGGTCCGCCTCCGGCATGCGCTCCGGGTGGACGAAGCTGGCACCGATCGCCACCCCGTCGACCACGACACCGCCGTTCGCCGCGAAGACCATGTCGGGAAGTCCGACTGCGGCATCGATCGTGACGACGTCGTGGCCGAGCCGCAGGTAGGTCTCACGCAGACCGTGCCACTGTGCGATCGCACGTGCCCGATCGACCGGGACGGCCGGGTCCATCCAGGGGTTGATGGCGTAGGTGACGTCGAAGTGCTCGGGCGGACAGAGCAGGTAGCGCCGGGGACGGGCGGGACGGACGAACGGCAGGACGGTCATGGGGCACCTTCCGGGGTGTGCGGCGGGGCGCGAGGGCGGGCGGTGGGGAGGAGTGCCTGCGATCGGTCGTCGGCCGATGGCGCCAGTGACGAGGGTGCACCGTAAGCTCTCCATCAACGTGCGTATAGGTACATCTGTTGTGTGGAGAAAGGCGATGTCTTGCGTCTGGATGAGATCGACCATCAGATCGTTGCGTACCTGGCTCGTGACGGCCGGAGCAGCTTCCGGACGATCGGCGAGTCGGTCGGGCTGTCGGCCCCCGCGGTCAAGCGTCGGGTGGACCGCCTGGTCGATGCGGGGGTCATCGAGGGGTTCACCGCGGTCGTCGATCCGCGGCGGCTCGGCTGGACCACCGAGGCCTTCATCGAGCTGTTCTGCGAGGGGCGCACCCCGCCGGCGGTGATCAGCACGACGCTGAGCCGCTACCTCGAGGTCGTCGGTGCGTACACGATCACCGGCGATCCGGACGCACTGGTGCACCTGCGTGCGTCCGACACCGCCCACCTCGAAGCCACCCTTGAGCGGATCCGCAGCGAGCCGTTCATCGTGCGGACGCGATCCGTCATCGTGCTGTCCCGGCTGATCGAACGGCAGGTGCCGACGCAGCGTGAGCCGGGACCGGGCACCGGGGCGGCCTGACCCGCGTCCGATCAGCGACGGTGCCGGGTCCGGTGCGCCTGTCGCAGGCTCTGTCCACAACCTCCGGGATCGGACGGCGGATGCCGGGGCCGTGTGTGCCAGACTCAACGGCATGCGATCCTCACGCCGTCACCGCTCCGATGATCCTCCCTCTCCATCCATCGAGGAGCGGGTGCGGGTAGCCGTGGCGCGTTTCGGTACCGATCCGGACGGGTTCGACGCGGCCTGTCAGCTCCTGGCCTCCCGGCCCGACGACACGCTGGCCGTCGCCGACGCCATGCTCGCGGAGATGCTGGCCGACCTGTGGGAGCGCGGGTGGACGCCGGCGGATCTGCTGCACGTGCTGGGGCGGAAACTGCGCGCGGGGTCGATCGCGGTGGCCGCCGAGCGGATCGTGACGGACGCCGATGACCGTCTCGCCCGTGGGCAGGCTCTCCATCCGGTCTGGCGTGGCCACATCGAGCGTCTGCGCAGTGACGGTCGACGCTCGCCAGAACCCGCGGCCGTCGACGTATCGCGCAGCCTGCTCGAGGTCCTTGGGGTTGTGAGCCGGCTTCCGGACATCCCGGTGACCGTGCCGCCCCCGGGAGATCTCCGCAGCGGGCTCGGCCGCGGTGTCCGGCTCGATGAACGGATGTTGACGCGCGTCCGTGCGCTGCTGGCGAAGGCGGAGTCGACCGGGTTCGACCAGGAGGCGGAGGCTCTGACCGCAAAGGCGCAGCAACTCATCGCACGGCATGCGATCGATGAGGCGTTGTTGGATCGCGGGGAGGACGTGGGGGAACCGTCGATCCGGCGCATCCCGGTCGATGACCCCTACGCCTCCGCCAAGGCCCATCTGATCGCCGAGGTTGCCCGCGCGAACCGGTGCCGCGTGGTCCACACCCCGGACCTGGGGTGGGTGACAGCGTTCGGGTATGACCACGATCTGGCGGCCGTCGAGCTGCTGTCGACCTCCCTGCTGGCACAGGCAGCTGCCGCCATGGCACGTCAGGGGGTGCGGCGCGATGCTGCGGGGCGCTCCCGCACCCGGTCGTTCCGACATGCGTTCCTGCTGGGCTTCGGCCAACGCATCGGTGAACGGTTGCGGCTCGCCGCCGAGCAGGAGGTGGTGGTGGCCCGTGCGGAGAACGACCGCCTGGTTCCGGTCCTCGCGGCGCGTGAGGACCGGCTGGTCGCCGCGCAGAAGCGGGCGTTCCCCGCCGTGCGTCGTCGGGCGACCTCGGTCAGCCATCCGGCGGGCTGGACCGAAGGTCAGGCGGCGGCCGAGCACGCGCGTCTGGACGTCACGGCGCCACGACTCCCGGGCGCCTGATGCCTCGCTGCTGACCGGGGGTCCCGGGCGCGGGTGGTGGCTGCGGATCCCGGGCACAGGGTCCCATGGCACCACGGACCTCTTGCTCTGCCCCGCGCTTGCGCGGGTCCGTAGGTTCATGGTGGAACAGGAGGCAGGCCCGTGGCCCGAAGCGTTCGAACCTTTCTTCCCGTCGTCGGTGATCCGGCATCGCTCACCCGCGCGTTCGAGGGCGACCCCGCGCGGTGGCTCCCGGCGAGTCGGCGCACCGGCCCTGACGAGTACCTCGTCACGCTCCGGGCCGGCGCCATGTCCCAGCAGGTGGCAGCCACGATCGGTTCACCGTGGCGATCCGGTGCGACCCGTTGGCGCAGTCTGACCTGGGAGCCCACCGGGGTCGATCGCAGCCCGCGTAGCGTCGATCGACTGCTCCCGTCATTGGATGGGGAGCTGGGCCTCAACATCGAAGCGCATGATCGCGTGACCTTGATCTTCGACGGCCGGTACGAGCCACCCGGCGGAGCGGTCGGCACCGCGGTCGATGTGGTCGCGCTGAACCGCGTGGCCGATGCCACGATCCAGCGCCTGGTGGAGGACGTGACGGCCAGGCTGTCTGCAGAGGCGACGCTGCTCGGCGGTTCAGCGCACCGGAGCGCGCCACGTGACCACGGTCCCGCGTCCATCCGCGCGTGACGACGCGCTGAACGAGCCGCCGAGGTCGACCGCCCGGTGCAGGAGGTTGTCGAGCCCCCGTCCGCCACTGGTGTCCGTCGGGAGGCCCATCCCGTCGTCGTTGACCGTCACGGTGATCTCCTGGTGATCGACCGATAGGCGCAGGCTCACCTCGGATGCCTGCGCGTGCTTCGCGACGTTGGTGAGCGCCTCCCTGACCACGTGGAGCAGGTGCTCGGCGACCCCGGACGGCACCATCGTGTCGAGGGCCCCGTCGAAGCCGACACGGGGGGTGGCGGGGAGGATCGGGGTCAGTTCCGACACGAGTTCGAGGATCTCCGAACGCACCGATCCGGCTCCGGCTCTGGAGCCGGATCGCTGGAGGGAGAAGATCGTGGAACGGATCTCCTTGACGGTCGCATCGATCTCGTCGACCGCCTGCTCCAGACGTGCCGCGACATCGGGTCGGTCCTCGGCCCGTCGGATCGTCGCCTGCAGCGACAGCCCGGTGGCGAACAGCCGCTGGATGACGGTGTCGTGCAGATCGCGCCCGATCCGTTCGCGGTCCTCGACCAGGGACAGACGCTGGAGCTGCCCCTGCGCACGTTCGTAGGTCCACAGCAGACTGCACTGCGCGGCGAAGTTGGCGACCTGTTGTTCTTCTGCGCCGGTGAAGGGCAGATCCCGACCGACGCCGAGGGCGGCGATCACCGTGCCCTGCTCCATGATGGGGGCCCAGAGAGAGGCCTTGCCGAAGAGTGGACCGCGATCAACGCGTCGCGGTGTTCCGTGCGTGAGCGTCGACCAGACGGGGCTGTCAAGGTTGTCCATGAAGCCGAGCTCCGGCCCGTCGCCCTGGGTTGTCAGGACCCTGAGACCGCCATCGTCCGGGCCGACCAGACAGCCGCCGGTTCCGGCCACGAGATCCGAGCCGAGCTTCACCATCAGGTCACGCAACTGGTCCGCTGGGGTCGCTGAGAGTGCCGCCGTGGACAGTTGCAGGACCGCATCGCGCCAGGCGTCACGAAGTTGGAGTTCGTCGTAGAGGCGCGCGTTCTCGATCGCGGCACCTGCCACCGCAGCCAGGCCGATGACCAGATCCTCGTCGTCCTGGCTGAACGAATCCGCACCAACCTTCTCAGTCAGGTAGAGGTTGCCGAAGGCCTCGCCCCGGACCAGGATCGGTGTACCGAGGAAACTCTCCATCGGGGGATGGTTGGCCGGGAAACCGTACGAGTCGGGGTGATCGTGCAGATCCGTGAGCCGCAGCGGCTGGGGATCATCGATCAGCACCCCGAGGATGCCGCGACCCTCGGGTAGATGGCCGATGTGGGTGGCCGTCGCATCGTCGATGCCCTGGTGCACGAAGTTCGACAGCAGGTGGCCGTCCGAGGCGATCACCCCGAGCGCGCCGTAGCGGGCATCGACCAGCGACACCGCCGCCTCGGTGATGCGCTGGAGGATCGTGTCGAGATCGAGATCGCCCGTCACCAGAAGGACCGATCCGAGCAGCCGACTCACACGAGGATCATTGCTCACGGCGGTCCCTGCACGACGGGTGGCGTGCGGGAGTCTAGCCTGGCAGGAAAACCCCGACCTTGAAGGGTTCCTCCATGGCTATCCGTGTCTTCCTGCTCGACGACCATGAGGTCGTCCGGCGCGGACTCAAGGAGTTGATCGACGGGGAGGACGACCTCGACGTCGTCGGCGAGGCCGGGTCAGCCGGCATGGCGTTGGCGGGGATCGCCAAACTGGCACCGGATGTCGCGGTGTTGGACGTACGCCTGCCCGACGGCAACGGGGTCGAGGTGTGCCGTGAGGTCCGTGCCCGGGACCCGAAGATCGCGGTGCTGATGCTGACCTCCTTCAGCGATGACGAGGCGCTGTTCGACGCGATCATGGCCGGGGCAGCCGGCTACATCCTCAAGGACATCCGGGGCAACGATCTGATCAGCGCGATCCGGAGTGTCGCGGCGGGGAACTCCCTGCTGGATCCGTCGGTCACCGGCAGGGTCCTGGAGCGCCTACGGAAGGGCGATGAGGAGGACCCGCGGTTGGCCTCCCTGTCCGACCAGGAGCGCCGCATCCTGGAACTGATCGCCGAAGGACTGACCAACCGGCAGATCGCCGAGCGCATGCACCTGGCGGAGAAGACGGTCAAGAACTACGTGTCGAACCTGTTGGCGAAGCTCGGCATGCATCGTCGCACGGAAGCTGCGGTGTTCTACACCCAACTCGATCACGCCGATGACGACGAGGACACCTGATCGTGTCGCCCGGTGAGGGTGTGAAGGTCCCGGAAGGTGGGGCCGTGCGGCCCTGCCCGGTCGCAGTGTCTTCGGTCCATCCTCGAGGTACCCGACGAGGTTGGAGACATCATGGCCGACAACGAACCGTCCGCGCCGACCGATCGCCATGGGCTCGAGGTCCTGTCGCTGGCGCAGTGTCTGACGCTGCTGCGTAGCCGGCCACTCGGACGCCTGGCCTACATCGACGCCGGGCAACCCAGCATCGTTCCCGTCAACCACCTGGTCGAGGGGAACGGGGTCGTCCTGCGCAGCCTCAGTGGAGCGAAGCTCGATGCCGCGGTGGTCGGGCAGCCGGTCGCCTTCCAGCTCGACGATCACGATCCGGCACGGGGAACCGGGTGGAGCGTGTTGATCCGTGGACGGGCGATGCTGCTCGACGACCCTGCGGAGCTCGCCCGGCTCACTGAGGAACTGGAGAGCTGGGCGGTCGATGATCCCAACGATGCGACGTGGATCCGCATCCTGTCTGACGAGGTCTCGGGACGCCGGTTGGTCCGCAACGTCTGACACGGGACCCGCGTCCCGGGAGATAGGGCCGCTCGGCCCCTCAGGTCGGGACTGAGCGCCCTGCCCGTCCGCACGTCATCTGGTTTGGATGCTGCCCACAGAGCCGAACGGCTCCCATCACCAGACACCCGGCGGAGGGGAAGAACCGATGGAGATGACCGAGGAACGCACGATGGGCGCCATCGCAACCGCCGTGATCGCGGCGGTCGCGCTGGTGCTCTCCGGCGGCGCATTGATCGTCGCCGCGAACGCTTCGAGCGGTGACGGCGCCGCAGCACCTGCGTCGCCCGGAGTGGTCGATGCACCGCAGTCGGTGTCCGTCGAGCTGAGCGAGTTCGCCTTCGCCCCCAGTGACATCGAGGTGGCTGCCGGCGGGACGTTGGAGCTCACCAACGTCGGCTCGGCCGATCACGACCTCGAGATCATCGGGACGGGGGTCGGCTCACCGCTGCTCGGCGCCGGACAGAGCGCGGACCTCGACCTCGGCGATCTGGCCCCTGGCGTCTACGAGATCCATTGCAGCGTCCCGGGCCACGACAGCGCCGGGATGATCGGCTCGCTGACGGTCGTCGGTGACGGCGACGCCGAAGCGGCTGTGGTGAACGGTGAGACGGGCGCGAACGGTCATGCGGGGCACGGCGAGGAGCCCGACTGGGAGGCGTTGGACGCCGCCATGGAGGAGACGATCCTGCAGTTCCCCGCGGAGACCGAGGGGCTGGGCAACCAGCCGCTGGAGCCGGAGGAGATCCTCGACGACGGCACCAAGGTCTTCCGCCTGGTGGCCGAGCGGTTCGAGTGGGAACTGGAACCCGGCAACTTCGTCGACGGGTGGGGCTACAACGGCCAGATCCCGGGTCCGCTGATCCAGGTCGATGTCGGCGACAACGTGCAGGTGATCGTGGAGAACGAGCTCCCGATGGGAACCGACGTGCACTGGCACGGTGTCCGCGTCCCCAACGACCAGGACGGTGTCGCCCCGATCACCCAGGACCTGATCATGCCGGGCGAGAGCTTCACCTACGAGTTCGAGGCGACCGAGCCGGCCATCGGGATGTACCACCCGCACCACCACGGTCAGAAGAAGCTGCCCAACGGCATGTTCGGGGTCTTCCTCATCGGCGAGGTCGGTGAGGACATCCCGTTCCCGTCGGGGACCATCGGTGGCAAGGAGGTCCCGGAGGACATCGAGATCGTCAAGGAGATCCCGATGGTCCTCAACGACGCCGGCAGCATCGGGCTGTCGTTGAACGGCAAGTCGTTCCCGGCGACCGAGCCCTACGTGGTCAACCAGGGCGACTGGTTCGTCATCCACTACTACAACGAAGGGCTCGGTATCCACCCGATGCACCTGCACCAGCTGCCACAGTTGGTGTTCGCCAAGGACGGGTTCCCGCTGGACGCGCCGCAGTGGGAGGACACGGTCAACGTGGCTCCCGGTGAGCGCTACAGCGTCCTGGTCCAGGCGACCGACCCGGGGGTCTGGGTGCTGCACTGCCACATCCTGACCCACGCCGAGCGTGACACGGGGATGTTCGGGATGGTCACCGCGGTGATCGTCGAGTAGTCGCCTGTTCGGTCAGGTCAGAGGTCGCGGGCACGGCACGCAGCACGGGTGTTCGGGCCCCTGACGATGCTCGTCTACCGCCGCAAGAACTGAACCCGTCCGTCAGCGGGGAACGACATCCCAGACGAAGCGCACGCTGGGCGTCGTCACGTGGGCGACGTCGGCAACCTCGTCGAGGGAGAGTGTCATCCGATAGGTCTGCTGTTCACCCGTGTGCACCGGAGACCAGGCAGCGGCCAGCGCCGTCGCCCGGTCGAGGTGCCGCTGTGTGAGCGCGTCCGGGCGGTCGGCAAGGGGGCCGTTGAAGACCGTGCCCGGGGAGGTTGCCGTGGCGCACTCGGGCGCGGGCTGGTCGACGGTCTCCACGCGCACGGCGACGTCGGCGATCGGGGCTGCCGTCGGCCCGTCCAGAACGCTCGCTCGGAGCCTGGCATCGGCCGGCCCGGCGACCGCGGACGTCACGGTGAGGCAAGCCACGACCGTGTCGCCCGGCGTCAGTGCGTCAGGGCCGATGGTGATGGCGTGTGACGGTGGGTCGCTGGGATGATCGGTAGCCGCCGACAGTGCCTGCTGTGAGCCGTACAGGATGAGCGCGGAGACCGCCACAGTGGCGACCCCGGCCGTGGTGCTGTGTCGTCGGAGGTGCTGCTTCATGAGACCTCGCTCCCTCGCTGTTCGTCATCCCCCGGACGTCGGTCTCGGTCACGGCCCTGCGATCGGGCTGTGGCCGGTGTTGACCGGTCGGTGGCATCAGAAGGGCAGAACGCCCGCAAGGGAGGGCCCCCGGAACACCAGGGTGACCGGCAGCATGCCGCCACGCGCGTCGATGGCGCTCAGGCGACGGAGTCGTGATGACGACAGGGGGATCGTGGGGTCCACAGGACCGTCCTTCCTCGGCAGAGGTGGACGGAGCCACAGCGATCGTGGTGCAGAGTCTCGTTCGGTGGCCCGGCTGCCGTGGCCGCTGGTGCGGCGGTAGGCCCGTGGCTTTGCGGACCGCCCTTTCGGGCGGGGTGCCGTTTCGTGAGGCTCCGTCGGGTTCCCCTGAGATATCGGCAGGTCGAGCCCCGCGGTTGAGGGATCCGGAACGGCGGTATCGGGGCGTGCGTGGAGGTGGCGGCTCACCGGCACCGTCCCCATCGGCTGCTGTAGGTTGGCGATCCATCCCAGGGAGGTTGCCGATGATCGCGTTCGTGCTGCTCGACGTCGACGTGGCCAGTGTTCCCGAAGCGGCCGAGGCCCTCTGCAAGATCGACGGGGTGACCGAGGTCTACTCCGTCACGGGTCGCTACGACCTCATCGTGAAGGTGAAGGTCGCCCGCAACGACGAGCTGGCGGACGTGGTGACCGGCCGGATCGGCAAGGTGCCGGGTATCCAGGGGTCGGAGACCGTCATCGCCTTCCGCAGCTACTCGGACGAGATCCTCGACGCGGGCTTCTCCCTCGGAGGCGATGCACCAGCAGCCGAGTAGCGGGGTGCCCGGTGATGGTGACGCTGTTCTACCGCGGTGCCGAGGGGTGGTCCCTGCTGGATTCGCTCTACTTCAGTGTCGTCACCCTGACGACGATCGGTTTCGGTGACCTGGCGCCCTCGAGCCCTGGGGCGAAGGCCTTCACCATCGCCTACTCGCTGCTCGGGATCGGTGTGATCGCCGCCTTCATCACCGCGCTGGCATCCGCGGTGCGCGCCGACCGCGAGCAGCCGGATACCGCATGGCACAGCCGGCATCGGCGGGGTCGGCGTCGGTCCGGCGAGGGATCCACGCCAGAACCGAGGCAGGACGAGGACCCCGGCTGACGGATCCCACCGCGCATCGCGGGTGGTGACCGCGGTGCCTCGTGGTGTTGATGGCGTGCAGTGCCGGCCATCAGGTCCCGGAGGTGCGCACGATCGTGGCGACGCCGTAGTCGGCTGGTAGTTCGACGTCGCCACCTGCGGCCGGTCGGGCCAACGGTTCCCATCCTGCGACGACGTCGCGGCGGACCCGGCCCCACCCGTCCGGATCGCGCTCCTCGATCGCGGCGCGCATGCGTCGGTACGGACCCGACGCCATCTCGAAGAGCTCGAAGGCCGCCGGCAGGGACGGGAACCGGAACCAGGCCGTCCGCTGCTCGACCCGGACCTCGACATCGAGCCCGGCCACGAAGCCGCGGACGCCGTCCAGGTCGGCCCAGTCCCGTGGGTTTGGGCCGGTCGGATCGTGCACCTCGGGATGCTCCCGCGCGATCACCTCCATGGATGTCGCCATCGCACCCCACTGCGCCCAGGCGGTCGTCACCACCCGGCCACCCGGACGGCAGACCCGCACGAGCTCCCGAGCGCACCGTGCGGGATCGTCGACCGTGAACGCACCGAACGTCGACACGACGACGTCGAAGCTGTCGTCCTCATACGGCAGAGCGAGGAGGTCAGCTTCCAGGAAGGTGATGTCCAGACCCGCCGCGGCGGCCCGCGTACGCGCGACGTCCAACAATCGCGGTGTCAGGTCGCAGGCGTCCACGGTGGCCCCGGCAGATGCTGCGGCGATCGAGGTGTTGCCCGTTCCGGTCGCGGCGTCCAGCACCCGGAGGCCGGCGAGGTCGAGGTCCGCGACCAGCTCATCGCTGATCGGTTCGAACAGTGCGCCGATGTCCTCGTAGCTGCCGTCGGACCACAGCGACACGATCCGCGTGTGGCGCTCCGGATCCAGGGTCGGATCGTCCGGGAGGTCGGTCACTGAGCCGCCGCTTCGATGCGGTCGGCCGCGACGGCCGTCCCACCGATCGCACGGATACGGCGGCCGTTCATGTCGAGCCGACGCCGCAGCGCCGTGTCCGCCAGCAGGCCGTCGATGGCGGCGGTGAGCTCGCCGTCCTCGAACCCGTAGGTGTCCAACCGGACGCCGGCGCCGACCTCGTCGATCCGCTGCGCGTTGTCGTATTGGTCCCAGAACAGGGGCAGGACCACCATCGGCTTGCCCATGTGCAGGGACTCGGTGACGGTGTTGTTGCCGCCGTGGGTGATGACCAGGTCGACGTGGGGCAGCACGTTGGTCTGCGGGACGGTCTCGGCGCCCCACATGTTGTCGGCCAGCTCGAACTCGTCGTGGCGCGGCCCCTTGGACACGATGAAGCGGTGCGGGGTGCGCGACAGGACGTCGATGAGGCGGTTCATCAGCCCGACGTCGGCCGATCCCAACGATCCGAGGCTGAGGTAGATCAGCGAGCCGTCACCGTCAGCGACCGATGCCGGGACCTCGAAGGCCTCGTCGGTGGCGCGGACCGATGACGCCAGCCGGTGCCAGGTCGGACCGAGTGCCTGCGAGCGCTGGTAGTCGGCGGCCTGCGGGTAGAGGTAGAGGTTCGTGTGTTCGGAGGTGTGGATGAACTCCAGCTCGGGCAGTGGCGGGGCGCCCTGTTCGAGGACCCACTCGTTGAACTCGCCCCACATCGTGCGGTGCGTCTGGTCGTAGGCGGCACGGAAGTCGTCCCACTCGCTGGGGTCGTCGGCCGGCAGCCCGGAGAAGACGGGTGGCAGCAGAGGGTCGCGGATCTCCAGCGGGTTGCAGGACACGATGCGGACGAACGGCGCTCCCGCGGTCATCAGCGCCGGGAAGCAGACGACGTTGTCCTCGACCACGACATCGGGGCGGACCTCGTCGATGATGCCAGCGAGCCGGTCCTGGCTGTAGCGCGCGCCGTCGATCAACTCCTGCCAGATCGGCGCGGTCACCGTCTCCAGTTGCTCGATCGTCGGCCGGCGGAACTCCGGGGCGGTCTCGCGGATGAAGTCCTTCCAGAACTGCCCCGCATCGACGGGCCCCTCGGGTGGTTCGGCCAGGTCGACCAACTGCTCCTCGAAGCCCAGCGGCTCGAGCTGGCCCTTCCACGACGATTCCACGGCGAACACGACCCGGTGGCCGCGTTGGACCAGGACGTGTCCGATGCCGATGCAGTTGTTGGTGGGGCCGGCTGCGCTCTCGGGCCACAGCATGATGGTCTTCTGGCTCACGGGATACCTCCGTACTCGTCGGCTGTCACACCTAGGATCGGAGCCGAACGAACAGGGTCCGTCAAGCACCCTGCCAGAACCACCGCCGACCGGGAGACGCGCCGATGCCCCATGCAGCCTTCATCGACGGGACCTTCGTCGAGACCGACGGCCCCTTCCGGGAGTTGATCGATCCGGCCACCGGCCAGGTCGGGCTCCGCTTCCACGAGTCGACCCCAGCGCTGCTGGATCAGGCGGTGGCCAGCGCTCGACGCGCCGGCCGTGATGACTGGGGTCGGACGACGCCCGGAGAGAGGTCGGCCGTCCTGCTGCGGTGGGCCGAGCTGCTGGAGCAGCACGCTGACGACCTGGTGGCCGCTGAGATTGCGGACACGGGCAAGCCGACGGCCACCGCCGCCGATGGCGAGTTGCCGTTCGCTCTGGACAACCTGCGTTTCTTCGCCGGCGCGGCGCGGTCGGTCCACGGGACGGGAACCGGACGTTTCACCCGGGGCTACACCTCTCTGATCGCACGGGATCCGGTCGGGGTGGTCGGGGCGATCACCCCCTGGAACTTCCCGTTGGTGATGGCCATCTGGAAGGCCGGTCCGGCACTGGCCGCCGGGTGCACCGTGGTCCTCAAGCCCGCGCCGGCGACGCCACGGTCGTCGCTTCGCTTCGCGGAACTGGCGGTCGAGGCGGGGCTGCCGCCCGGGGTCCTGAACGTCGTCACGGGCGGCGATGACATCGGCGCCGCGATGGCCGCCCATGCGGACATCGACATGATCACCCTGACCGGATCGACCGGCACGGGCCGCGCGGTCATGGCGGCTGCCGCGCCGACGCTCAAGCGGTTGCACCTCGAACTCGGTGGCAAGGCGCCCGCCCTGGTGTTCGGCGATGCGGACCTCGACGCCGCGGCCGGTGGGATCGCGATGGGAGCGACCTACAACACGGGTCAGGACTGCACGGCGGCGACCCGGGTGTACGTCGACCGGAGGATCCACGACGACCTCGTCGAGGCGCTCCGCGAGACCCTGACGGCCATCCGCCTGGGGCCGCCGACCGGTGCGGAGACCGACATAGGACCGCTCATCTCCGCGGCCCACCGCGACCGCGTGCACGGGTTCGTCGAGCAGGCCGTGCAGGAGGGTGCCCGGGTCGTCTGTGGTGGGGTCGTGCCGGATGGCGAGGGCTACTTCTACCCACCGACCCTGCTCACGGGCGTGGGTCAGAGCGACCGGGTGGTCCAGGAGGAGGTCTTCGGACCGCTGCTGGTGGTTCTGCCGGTCGACGGTGAGCGCGAGGCGATCGACGCAGCCAACGACGTCGACTACGGCCTCGCGTCCTCCGTCTGGAGCGCGGACGGGGCCCGTGGGCTGC
>Ga0207421_10002868_pt1 | contig 20995 bp, 15 predicted proteins | sample SodLakKL_010_SED_4_FD_187542 | JGI IMG/M metagenome (GOLD analysis project Ga0207421, IMG submission 187542) | Alkaline sediment microbial communities from Lake Tanatar, Kulunda Steppe, Russia - 8KL_010_SED (SPAdes) (version 2) | ecosystem: Environmental > Aquatic > Non-marine Saline and...
GCTTAAGAGCCAGGTTCATCGGTATCACTCTAGAGCCGTCAACTTCAACCGGTTCCCTGCTGAGCATACCCATATTGTAAAGACCTTCGGCAAATTCGACGCCAAATCCGCCATATTTAAAATAAATATCCTTCGCACCTTTGAAGAATTTTTCTGCATTGATACCCATGATTACCGGCTCATCATGAGCATGTTCAACTAACTTAACTTCTTCATCAATATGCTTAAATTTTTCATATACCGGGCGGCTGAAAGGTTCTGTTACCAGAATTTCCCCATCTTCGTAACAATAAGCATCGTCGACCATATCTGAATAGGCGGTTTCTACTGACCACCAGAAAGGAAGAAACCTTTTAGCTTTTACACCTTCGTAAACCAACAGGTAAATTGTTTCACAGCTGTCCAAGTAACGCATGGCATCGCGGGCTGCAACATTTATTAAGCCCGGTGCCGAGCCTGTTGAAATTAAGGCAGTTTTCTCTATTGCCCTGAAACGGTCTCCTATTTTGGTATACATATTCTTTATGCTCTCCACCCAGTCAACTCCAGGCACATCCGGGGCGGTAAAATCCTGGTAGTTGCACCCCACTTCAATTGCTGCATCAAAAACATTAAAACCGTACCGGGCAGGAATGGCATTAACGATTAGATCGACTCCTTCAGCTGCCTTTACTATACTTTCTGTACTATTGGCATCAACCAGTTTCCCGCTTCCCTTTTTCAAATTATCAACCAGGTAATTTACTGCTTTTTCGTCATAATCAGCACATATTATTTCTGAAACAGTGTCCTCGGCATCCATAAATTTAGCAACGGTAGAGCCCTGGGCACCTACACCAAGGATGAGAATCTTTTTTTTCATAACAACACCTCTTTAATTCTTTTTATAAGTCGCTACTTTTTTTCTGACCAGGAAAATTATTAATTTAGCATTTCACGTTGGTCTAAACCTTATTAAAAGCTAAAAGTTAATTGCCTGGCTTTTACTCAAGAACTTCTTCGACCACCTCAATTTTCCTGGCCGCCAGCTCTTTAAAGAACGGTTCGGGTTTGATAGCAAGCTCCGGAGCAATGACTCCCTTCACCTCAATTTCCCCCCTGCCAAGCATTTCCGCTCCAATGGCCAGGGGTATGCCGACATTCTTGTAATAGGCGGCAATTCCGCCCCACTGGTCCTGGGAAGGATGCTGGTTACGATAGATATAACTCAGCGGCTTCCCATCTTTCTCACCTTTAACTTCCACAACTAACCCGTAGGCCCATGTTTCATTTTGCTTCGACTCTGGCAGCACCAGCAGCAGCTGCTGCATTGCCTTGTAGGGAGTGGTTTTTTGCCCAAAATGGTTAATTTCTTCGTGAGATAGAATCCCCGATTCCAGGAGGGAACGCATCAGGCGCATTACGTGTGGAGGAAAGGTGCCGCGCACATTAACATGCTTTAGGCCGGGATAGCTTTTGCTGATAGTTGATGTTTCGGGGTGAGGGATATAAACCACCGTCTGCTCTCCGATTAAATCATGGAACCTGGCCTTCTGTTCACCGGTGAAGGGCGGAACAGAAATCATTTCCCCGTCCTGGTAGTAGACACGTTCCTTGGTGGCCGGGTCAAATTCCCAGAAGGTGGTCTCGATCAAGCCCGGAGCCGGCGCCAGGCAGCGGTAAGCGGCAAAATTTATGTGGACCTCATCAGCCCTGTCAAGCTGCTCGACACCTTTACGGGCCATCACGTTGGTAATGCCGGGAGTAGCACCCACACCCGGGATGTAAGTGATGTTTTTTGCTTTGGCCTGCTCGTGAAAGTTCATCTGCTCATCGGCAAAGCTTAAATCTAATGCGTTTACTCCGGCAGTAGCCGCCGCCTCGGTTACCGGCAGATCAAATTCAAAAGGCAGGCCACAGGCTACTATGTCCATTTCTTTGAAGTAAGGGACCAGGTTTTTTGCTTCGGAAGCATCAACCTGTAAAGTCGATATTTTTTTGTTGTAAAAATCCGGCTTATTTGCCTCGCACCGGTAGCCTTCAGGTATCTCTTGATCCCGGCAAATGCTTTCCAGCTCCCCGGCAAGTTGCCCGGCTTTTTCGATATTCCAATCCGCAATCACAATTTCTTTAAAGCTGCTGTTGTAAAGTAAATCCCTGGTAGTCTCTTTCGCTACCGCTCCAACTCCACCCAGTACCATCACACGCATAATACTTACCTCCTTCTATAGTACTTTTTTAAACAGTTCTTTAAAATCATCTACGTCAGCCGGTTTCGGGTTAAAACAGGTAGAACTGTTTTCAAAAGCCAGCTCGGATAAAATCTCCAGGTCCAATTCGGTAAGCCCCACTTCCTTCAAGGTTAAGGGTAATCCCAGGTCCCTGATAAAATTATAGATCACCTCTGCGCAACTATCCTTATTATTATCTTCAAACAATCCGGCTATTCTTGAATATCTACCCGGGGCGGCACTGTAATTATAATTAATTACATGCGGCAGAATTATCGCGTTCGAAAGCCCATGCCCCAGGTCATAAAGACCGCCTACCGCCTCTGACATACTGTGGACCGCACCCAGGTCAGCAATATTAAAAGCAATTCCGGCCATGGTACTTGCTTGCAGCAAATAATGCCGACCGGCAAGATATCCGGGATCTGCTACAACTTTCGGCAGGTATTCAGCGATGATTTTAATCGCCTCCAGGGCAAGTGCATCAGTAAACAAGTTTGCCGCTTTTGATGTATAAGCCTCAACTGCATGAGTGAGGGCATCAACGCCCGTTGCTGCTGTCAGCTGGGGAGGCAGGGACAATGTAAGTTCAGGATCGAGCACTGCAACAATCGGCATAAGATATTCACTGCCAATCCCAAACTTGTAAGGAGGTCTGTTGCCATGCTCAGCGGTAAGAACCGACCAGCAGGTAACTTCACTACCTGTTCCGGCAGTCGTTGGTATAGCAATAATAGGCAATGCTTTACCGGAAACTTTGCCTTCTCCTTCGTAGTCTAAACATTTTCCGCCAAAGCTGTATAAAGCTGCAAAAGCCTTGGCAGCATCAATCACGCTTCCTCCACCGAGAGCAATAATCAGGTCGATTTTTTCCTTTTCCAGGTTTAGAACCATCTTCTCAACAGTTTTATCCCTGGGGTTCGGTTCGATCTCGTTAAACTGCTCATTGTGAGCCCCAATACCCTCAAGAGCGTTAAAAATTTCACTGCCTAAGCCTAAGGAATCGATTACCGGATCGCTGATTACAAAGGTACTTTTAGCTGAAAGCCGTTTTACTTCATCAGCAATGACGCCGCAAGCTTTGGCACCAGATATGATTTTTGTATCGACCTGGAATTGGGAAATATTAATTTTGCTCATGATTACCCTCCTAAAGCTCAATCAGCCGGGCGGATGTAAATAGGTATATTCCTTTTTTCAAGCTCACGGAAAAAATAGTCCGGTGGTATAACCGCTTCAGGAGCAAATACTCCTTTATCGCTTATAACACCTTCCGCTATCATGATAGCAGCAACAGACATCGGCACCCCGGTCCAGATCGAAGTTGCTCTTAGTTCCCTGTCTGGTTCGGAAGCCACCAGGGTTTCAAACAGGTACGTGCGACTATCTCCGTTTTTATCACCGCTTACTTCGACACGGAAAGCCTTATGCTCATCCGAATATTCCGGTTCAGGCAGCCCGGCCAGGTATTTGAACAGGACTTCCTTGATAGGAATGTGTTTTCCGTCGATCTCTACCGTATCTTCACTGATTAGCCTGAGTTGAATCAGGCTCTCGATAATCGAAACCAGCCGGGATGAAAATGCAACACGAAAAGTAATGTTTTCGATAGAGTCAAAATAACCGGGAAGGGTGGCAAGCTCGGAATGAATTGACAGCACTCCTTCCACCTCACCTACGGGTTCCGGTAATACGTACTTCTCACGACCGGAAAGAGGCTCAACAAATTCCATTTTTTTATTCTTATAGACAGCCGGTTTCATGGTAACTTCATCAATGATGGTTTTTGCCGAATAGGCAAATCCCCTGGCTCCTCCCCTTGCCCCGGTCCTGATGTGCACTTCCCTGATATTATCAAGAAGCTCACGGGCTTTTCCCACACAGACATTGACCATTCCCGGGCTGGCACCGACACAAAGGATTGCAGTAAGCTTAGCCTTCTTAAAATCTTCTTTTAGCTTCAACTGGTCTAAAGTTACATGGTATAAGCCGCCAAGATCCAGGTAGTGTGCTCCACCCTCTAAGCAAGCTTTCATAATTGGCATATTGAACTGGTAGGGCGCTGCATTAGCAACAATATCTGCTTCTTTTACTACTTCTACCAGCTTCTGGTGGTTATTAATGTCAATCTCTTTAACATCAATTTTATCAGCGCCGATATCCCGTGCCAGCTTAACAGCTCTCTCAATGTTTACATCGCCGATAATTATCTTGTCAATTACTTCGGCTTGCGTCAGGTCCCATACAGCACTTTTGGCCATTGGCCCGGCCCCACCTAATACCAGCACATTCAATTATCCACAACCTCCTTTTATTCTTGCTGGCTATATACTTAGCAATTTAAATGCCAGCATTTTTTAAATAAGAAAACTTGATTAAGGATGGCTCGGTATAGCTGAGCAGCGCTCAAAGATATGGCACACTGAAACCCCCCACCAGCCATATTGTATATGGGGGTACCGGGTAAGCCCATAAATAAGCTTCTCATAAATGAGAAGCTTATTTATTAAAGCTAGCTTTTCAATTGTCATTGCAAAGGTTTAATCTTCAAGCAAGATTTGACATCTCTCTGGTGGAAGCTCAACAAAAACATCTCTGCCGTTTTCCATTCCGGGACTAATTTCATTTTTGTTCAGGCTGACAATGATTATATCACCTCGACCAATTGCAACTCTATACTCCATGGTTTCCCCTTTATACATATGTTCTTTTATTGTACCGGGATATAGGTTTTCAAGATTGTCTTTCTCAACGTTCAAATGCATTTTTACTGCTTCGGGCCGGATACTTACGCTTAAGTCAGAGGCATCCATACCGGCCACTTCTTCACGGCTGGGAGCAAGAACTTTAAAGCCGCTATCGGTTTCCAGTTCTATTTTTTCTTGCCCATGTATAACCGACTTTCCATGAAATATATTTGCAATGCCCATAAAATCTGCGGCAAACCTGGTTCTCGGCTCTTCATAAATATTACCGGGAGTATCGAGTTGGACAATGATTCCGTCTTTCATGAGGGCGATCCGGTTTGACATGGCCAGGGCCATGGTCTGATCGTGGGTAACGTAAATAAAAGTAATACCCACGTCTTTCTGGATCCTATTGAGCTCCACCTGCATTTCTTCACACAGTTTCCGGTCCAGGGCAGCCAGAGGCTCATCAAGAAGAAGCACAACAGGCTCGAGAACCAGTGAACGGGCCAAGGCCACACGCTGCTGCTGCCCACCACTGAGCTGCGCAGGGCGACGGCCTCCAAGATCCTGCAACTGAACAAGTTCAAGAGCTCTTTTTACTTTTTTATTGATTTCAGCCTTGGGAACTTTCTTGCATTGCAATCCGAAGGCGATATTCTCTTTTACCGTCATGTGAGGAAATAAGGCCAAATTTTGAAAAACTGTACTGGTATTTCTCAGGTTAGCGGGGACAGTGTTTACAACCTTACCATCTAAGAAAACCTCACCCTCATCCGGGGTTTCCAATCCTGCAATCATGCGCAGGGTGGTAGTTTTCCCGCAACCACTGGGACCCAGAAGAGTTAAAAAATCGCCCTGTTCAACATCTATACTCATATTATCCACTGCTACAACCTCACCAAATCTTTTTGTAACATTTCTCAGTTCTACTGAGTTTGTTTCCATATCTTAGTATCACTCTCCTCCGGAAATCCTGGCAAACTAAAACTAGGGGCTTCTATTTATTCAGCAGCTTCAGCACGTTTCTGCCTGATTAATGCTCCGATCTGAACAGCCAGGATAATTAGAATTGAACCTACAACAACAATTGTCCCCAGGGCATTAATCACCGGGGAAATACCCTGCAACCTGATCATCGAGTATATCCGCACCGGCAATGGTGTAGTCCCCACCCCGGTAACAAAGAACGTAATCACAAAATCATTGAATGACCATGGAATAGTTAAAGCAACAGATGCCAGGATGCCCGGCGTTAACATTGGTATTATTACCCGGCGCCAGGTGGTAAGCCTGTTAGCCCCGAGATCCATGGCTGCTTCTTCCAGGGTCCAATCAACACGCTGCATCCTGGCCAGGACAATAAAAGTAACCAGGGGAATGCTGAAAGCAACATGGGCCGCAATGATGCTTACATAGCCCAGTGGCATTTGCAGGACCCTGCTAAAAAAAAGCAACAGCGATATACCCATGATTACGCAGGGCATAACCAGCGGTAAAATCAGCGTCCCCCGTAAGATTTCTTTACCCCAGAATTTATACTTATAGATACCGTAAGCAGCAAGTGTCCCAAAAGCCGTAGAAATCAAGACTGTAAAAGAAGTGACGATTACGCTGACCCTGAATGCATTTAAGGTTAGAGTATCTCGCAGCAATTCATAATACCAATGCAAAGTGAACCCCTGCCAGTATATTGCGTACCTTCCTTCATTAAAAGAAAATACGATAATAGCCAGGAGCGGAAGCCAGATAAATAAAAAAGCAAAGCCGATAAAGGTTGCATTTACACCTTTGAATAGTTTACTCATATTATCTCCCTTTCCAGGCTCTCCCTGCCGGCGAACTTCATGTAAGCCAGTATGATGATCAGAACTATAGCCCCGAGTACCAGGCCAAGAGCGGATCCAAAGGGCCAGTTGGCAAAGCGGAGAAAGGCGTCTGCCACAACATTGCCGATCATGGATACCCGGGCCCCACCAAGCAGGTCGGGAACAATGTAGTCGCCTAGCGTGGGCACTGCTACGAGCACACTGCCGGCAATGATCCCGCCTTTTGTCATCGGTAAGGTAACCTTAAGCAGGCGCTGAAAGGGGCTGGCTCCAAGATCAACCGCAGCCTCCTGGACAGATTTGTCCATTCTGTCCAGGGAAGAAAACAGGGCCAGCAGCATAAAAGTGAAATAGCTGTAGACCAGGCCAAGCACGACAGCTCCCGGCGTGAACAGCATATTAAGCGGCTCGGTAATTAGTCCCAGCCTGCCGAGTGTTAAATTAATTAACCCACTGTCTCTGAGGATAAACATCCAGGCATAAATCCGAACCAGGTGGCTTGTCCAGAAGGGAATGATAAACAGAAAGAGCCAAACCATTCTCATCCTGCCTCCGTAAAAGGCCAGCCAGTAAGCCAGCGGGTAAGTTATGATCAGGCTGATCAAAACCGTGGCAATGGTATACCCCATAGAACGGAAAAAAGGCATGTAGAAAGATGGCTGTAATATGCGGATGTAATTGTCCAGTGTAAAGCTGTAGATAACTGCACCAAAATCACCCCGGGTCATGAAACTGAAAAATAGAATTGCCCCAAGCGGTAACAGGAAAAATAACAGGAGCACAAAAGTGGCAGGGCCAATGGTCGGTAAAATTAATGCCCTGTTTGTTTTATTTTTCTTCATAGCATCGGCTCCTTTTAGGTTATAATCGCTTTTAGTTATAAAGGAGAAGGAGGGCGGTTATGGAATACCGCCTTCCTTCCGGTTCAATTGGTTTGTATGTTCATCAGTTCAAACTTAACTTAGTAGATTAACTCTTCCCAGATGCTTTCACGAATATCCCTGGGCTCGCCAACAAAGGGCATCCCCAATTCTAACCTGTCAAAGAGTTCTTCGTCGGGATAGATAGCCGGGTTTTCCAGGTATTCAGCATCCAGGTAATCCTGAGCCCCCTCGATAGCAGAGGGGAACATCACGTATTCAACAATTGCCGCCTGTACTTCAGGCTCCATCATGTAGTTTATCCACAGGTGTGCTGCGGCGGGGTTCGGCGCATCAGCGGGTATGCACATTGAGTCAATCCAGATGTAAGCTCCTTCTTCCGGCACTACGTAGCCGATATCAGGGTTTTCCAATGATGCCCAGAGCGTATCACCGCTCCAGAACTGGGCAATCCAGATATCCCCTGCAATCAGCTGCTCCCTGACGGGTCCGGAAATATAAGCGGAAACCCAGGGGTTCTGCTGCAGCAACACTTCACGGGCTTCTTCCAGTTCATCCGGGTCTTCACTATTGGCGGAATAGCCCAGGTAATGCAAGGCAGCTCCGACCGGCTCATTGGCATCTTCCGACATGGTCATCCGGCCGGCATACTCTTCGCCTTCAAACAGTAAGGCCCAGCTGCCAAGCCTCGGGTCGTCACCGACTTGCTCTTTATTATAGGCATACCCGGTGGTACCCCACATGTAACCAACAGAATAGCTATTGCCCGGGTCGAAGAAAGGATCTACCCACATATCCATAAGATCATCCATGTTGGGCAGCCAATCGTGGTTTAATTCCTGCAGCAAACCAAGCTCTCTCATTTCGTAAACCATGTGATCTGAAGGATAAACCACGTCATAACCGCTGCCGCCGGCCATGATTTTTGTTTTCATTTCTTCATTTGATTCATAAAGATCGTAGGTAACGTCAATGCCAAATTTTTCTTCAAATGTTTCTACACGATCGTCATCAATAAAGAAGGACCAGTTATAGACATTTACCCGGCCCTCTGCCTGGGCTGCTTCAACCAAGTCAGCAGGATAGCCTGGGAAATCAGGATGATCAGCATCCGGCTCTTCTTCCACCTCTTCCGGCTCGTCAACAACCTCTTCCGGCTCGTCAACAACCTCTTCCGGTTCATCAGGCGCACATCCGGCGAAAGCTAAACCGAACACCAACAATACTACCAAGCTTACTAAAAAAATTTTACTTTTCACAGTTGAAATTGCCTCCTCTCTAATTTAAAAACTTTTCAGATATGGCTAATCCCAATTTAAGAATATACCACCCCCTAAATCTTTTACTTGCCCTGGCTTGATGTTTCACTGTAGCAAGCTTATTTGCAGTTGGCCTTACAGGGCTACTCGGATCATTTTTTGCAGGTAAGTTTTTGTGTGAACAATAGTGTATCGTAAAAGTTAATATTTTTCAAGATTTAAACCTTAGTCTTAATTGCAAATATTACATTTTCAGGCAAGAATTGTATCTAATATTTTTTTAATTCCCTCCATAGCGAATAAACTTGCAATTAGTATGCCAGCTCATTTTTAAGTTTAGCCTTGCCTTCCCGGCAAAGAAGGTTTTTCCTAAAAAGCGGCAAATTACTTATCCAGGAAAGGAAATGCAAAGAGAGCTCAGGCAGATAAGCTCCTGGCAAAAAAGAAGGTGCTCGTTAAATTTGCCCAATTGGTTATATATACATTATTGCCAATATATACTTTTGCAACTACATATTTACTCTTATAGATAAGAACTCATTCTTGATTTTAAGATGAAAAGGAGGATAAGATGCGAAATAATGAACTAGTAAAATTTACAGCGCTTGAAGCGGTTGCTGCACTCAAGAAGAAGCAGGTTTCCCCGTTGGAGCTTATTAACGCGGCAATGGAAAGGATTGAGAAAGTTGAAAACAACATCAATGCACTGCCGGTGCTTTGCCGCGAAAGAGCTGTTAAGCACGCGAAAAACATCATGGAGAAAGGCAACCTTTACGGGGAAAAAACCTGGCTGGCCGGGCTGCCTATAGCAATCAAAGATTTAACAGATGTAGCCGGGGTGCGTACAACTTACGGCTCTGGTATTTATGCCGATCACGTTCCTGAAAAATCCGATATCCTGGTCGAAACCCTGGAACGACGGGGTGCAGTAGTTCTGGCCAAGTCAAACACTCCGGAGTTCGGAGCCGGGGGAAATACTTTTAACGAAGTCTTCGGAAAAACCTTGAACCCATGGAACCCGGAAAAGACATGTGGTGGCTCCTCCGGGGGCTCTGCGGCCGCCCTGGCTGCAGGAGAAGTCTGGCTGGCTACAGGCAGCGACCTGGGTGGAAGCCTGCGTACACCGGCCAGTTTTTGCTCAGTAGTCGGACTGAGGCCGGGGCCGGGCCGTATAGCCAGGGGCCCTGCTGATAATCCCTTCGATACTCTTTCCATGGAAGGCCCGATGGGGCGAAACGTAAGAGATACAGCATTGATGCTTGACGCAATGTGCGGGGCAAACATAATGGACCCGCTGGCTTTTGAAGCCTCTCACCCTTCCTGTTTAGCAGCTTCCTGCACCGGCAAAAAGCCCGCAACTGCAGCTTTTTCACCTGATTTAGGAGGTATAACGCCCGTTGATTCCGAAGTTTCCGAAATATGCAAAAGGGCTGCGCTGCGCTTAACGGAGCTTGGGATCGAAGTCGAGGAAGCATCTCCCGATTTCAGTGAAGCTGGAGAAGCGTTCCAGTTCCTCAGGGCGGAGCTTTTTGCCACTGAAACAGAGGAACTGCTTCGCAAACATCGTGAGCAGCTTAAACCAGAAGTTGTGTGGAATATCGAAAAAGGCCTGGAATTAAAAGCCGGGCAGGCCGGGTGGGCCAGGCGGGCACGCGGCAGGCTGTTTTACCGGACGGCACAGTTTTTTCAAAAATACGATCTGCTTTTGACTCCGGCCGCAATCGTTCCCCCTTTCAACGTTGAAATACGTTACGTAACCGAAGTTGAAGGCTACCGGTTTGATACATATATTGACTGGCTGTTAATTGCTTCGGCAATAACCCTGACCTCTTGCCCCGCGCTTTCACTGCCCTGCGGGTTTACCAGGAAAGGTCTGCCCGTGGGGCTCCAGGTGGTCGGGAAACCACGTGGCGAAGCAGCAATGCTGCGGGCGGCGGCATTACTGGAAGAAACCCTGGGGATCGCAGGCAAAGTGCCTGTGGGTTAAAACTTGTGCCAGTTAAAGCTCAGACCTGCTCCCTTAAGCTTTCTATAAATATTCCCGGGTTAAATTTGCTACCCGGGAAATATTATACCTGCCGCCGATTAAAGGCCTACCCTGTACACTGCAACTATAATCAATACTCATAAGAAACAGTCTCGCCAAAAACTTTGCTTACTATAGTTTAAGCTTCAAATACGATCTTTCCGTCCATCATTGTCATGGCTGGTTTAGTTTCCAGGATCTCTTCAAAATCTGTTTCAAAAATGTTCCGATCAAGAACCGTTATATCGGCAAGTTTGCCGGCCTCCAGCGATCCGAAATCTTTTTCCCTGAACATCTGGTAAGCTGAATCAATGGTATAAGCTTTCAGGCTTTCTTCCAGGGTCATCTTTTCGTCGGGGAGCCATCCCCCTTCAGGTGTTTTATCGTCCATCAATCTTGTAACAGCCCGGTAAATCCCATCCATCGGGTTCAGCCCTACAACGGGATGATCACTTCCAAAAGCCAGTTTTGCCCCGTGATTGAAGAGCGATCTGAATGGCCAGATCAGGTTGATCCGATCTTCACCCAGGATCCGGTGAAACGGATGGGTTTCATAGCTCTCTCCGCCCAGGTGCTCGGGTTGAACCGAGGCAATCACTTCATTTTCCTTGAACCGGGGAAGATCGTCAGGGTGAATGTTTTCTATATGCTCGATCGAATGCCGAGAATCCCTCGGGCCGTTCTTCCGCCTGGCTTCTTCCAGTATATCCAATGATAGCCTGACCGCCCCGTCACCGCAGGCATGCAACCGGATTCTAAAACCGTTTCGATCCAGCTCGATCGCTTTTTCTCTAAACTGGTCAACATCTAACAAGGGATGGCCCCTGTAACCTGGAACATCGCAGTAAGGTTCAATTAAAAGGCCCGTATAAGCCATCGCTGTGCCGTCAATGAACTCTTTTACCCCGGAAAACAAGACTTTATCCGAACTGCATGTGTCTCTCAGTTCGTTCAGCGAACTGATATCATCTTTGGCTGAAGCAACGAGGTGAACCCTGCATTTTAAGTCATTTTCTTTCTCAAGTTCGAGATATATTTCATGCTTGACAATGTCAAAAATCTGCATATCGCTGATCGCTGTAATGCCCAGGGCGGCAGTCTGGTTAAAATATTCCCGGAAAGCCTCTTTTTCATTTTCCAGGCCATTTTTAAAAGCATAATCCAAGGCAAGTTTCATCGCAGCGGGCTCAAGTAAATGGCCGGTCGGCTGATTATCTTGATCCCGGGTTATTTTTCCCCCGGGCGGATCCGGTGTTTCAGCAGTTATATTACATAACTCCAGGGCTTTGCTGTTAACCCATACCGAATGCAGTTCACCGTCAAAAATCAGGACTGGAGTGTCGGGGAAATAGCTGTCCAGGCTTTTCCTGGTTGGCAGCTCCTTCCTTTCCCAGTAATGCTGGTTCCACCCAAAACCAAAAATCCAGCCTCCGGATTTTTCACGGTTATAGTCGTAAACCATTTTCGCCGCTTCTTCCTCTGACTTTGCCTTTTCCACGTTAACAGAATTAAGCTCGAGTACCCCGAAAAAATTATGGGCATGACTCTCACAGATACCGGGCATGATCAACTTTTTCCCATAATCGAGTACCTTTGTTTGCGGCCCTTTCCATTGCTCCATAAGGCTCCCGGATCCTACATCAATAATCCGGTTTCCCTTGATTGCCACATAACCATCAAAGGGTTTTTCCGTTAAAGCATCAAATATTGCACGTGACCTTAAAATGTAGTCTGCTAACATATAATATCTCATCTCCTTCCAGTATATCCAATGCTAAGCTTTACATTAGCTGTTTACAGCCTTTGTAATATATGTCTTAAAAATCAGAACGAAACCGGCTTATTTATTGCCAAGTGATCCTGTTTTAACTATCACTTAAACCTAAATCGGTCAGCTTGCGGTAAAGAGTTGCTCTGCTTATATCAAGCTTTTTGGCTATCAACTGTTTTCCTTCATACGATGAACCGTAGAGTTCGAGATATTCTTTGAGTATTTTACGTTCGTACTCAGACATTTTGTCCTTCAATGCGGTATTGGTACTGACGGCACTTTTTCTACTAAGTTTTTTTTGTATCCTTGGAGGCAGGTTGGAAATGGTCAGCACTTCGTGATCGGTCATATTTACCGCGTATTCTATGGCATTTTCCAGCTCCCTGACGTTACCGGGCCAGTTATAGTTGACAAGGCACTCCATCGCTTCCGGTTCGATTGTATCGATCTGCTTATTTAATATTGAACTATACTTCTGAAGACACATCTCCAAAAGGGCTGGGATATCTTCACGCCGATCTTTAAGCGGCGGTATGCGCAGTGGAATCACGTTCAGGCGGAAGTAAAGATCTTTACGAAAATTGTTTTCCTGCATCATCTGCTCCAGGTCGCGGTTCGAAGCGGCTATTACCCTGACATTTACCGGTATCCGCTTGGAGCCCCCGACTCTTTCAACCACCATATCCTGTAAGACATGGAGCAGTTTAACCTGAAGGTGAAGCGGCATTTCACCGATTTCATCCAGAAAGATTGTTCCCCCGTCGGCCAGCTCAAACTTCCCGGATTTGCCTTCTTTTTTCGCACCGGTAAAGGCCCCGCCTTCGTAGCCGAACAGCTCGCTTTCGAGGAGAGTTTCCGGTATTGCACCGCAGTTAATACTGATAAAAGGCCCGCCTTCCCTGGAGCTGGCTTTATGAATGGCGCGGGCAAAAATCTCTTTCCCGGTTCCACTTTCACCGGTGATCAACACTGTTGAATTGCCGCCTGCCACCCTCAATGCCTGTTTTTTAACCTGCAGAATATCATCGCTCTGACCGATAATATCATCAAAAGTATAATCCCTGGCCGTGGAGCTCAGATCATATATTAACCTGCGCGCTTCGGAAATATCACGAAATGAAACTACCGCCCCGTCGGGTTTGTCTTTGCCCGGTATCGGCCGCACCGATACAATAAAGTGCATGCTGCGCCGTCCTTTATATTTATATATCTCTTCTTTTTCTATGTATTCATTACCGGTTTTTATTACTTCCATTGCCGGCGTATCAACCCACAATTCATCAAGCCTTTTACCGATAATATGATCGCGATCTAAGTTCAACAGCTTTCCCGCCGTTGTATTACAATGGGTAACCACACCTTGTGCATCAAGGGCCAGTGCACCCTCATGAATAGTTTCCAGAATAGTACTCAACTCCTTGGAAACCCGGCTCAACCGCTCCACGGCTTCGCTCTCAGAAACTTTTGCCGCCAGGAACCGGCTAAGGTGTTTCAAAAATGGCATGATCGTATCCATTTTCGACAGCAGGTTCTCTTTTTGCTCCTGAGTAAAAGCAACAAGCCCGATCACACCGATAACATTGTTTTCAAGAGTGATGGGAGTACATATTTCAGCTAGTTCCGGCGTAGTACCTTCCAGTGAAGAAGGATCATAATCAGGATCTTTGACCGGGTCGGTAACTACGAAAGATTTACCGCTACGCAGGGTCCTGGCATAGAGATAATTGCTGTCGAGCTGGCCCAATTCTTCTTTTTGCCCAATTTTATGAGCATAACAGCTGCTTCCGGCAATAACAGTCAACTCGTGATCTACTATTTCTACTTCAATCGAAAGGGCGGCAGCAATAGCTTCGGCTAAATCCTGGACCATGGACTGGATATGCATTAAACCTGACATCTTTCATTCTTCCTCTCATCTAAAAGAACCGATACCTAAATTAACCTTACTGCTTATTATATGTATTCTCTTTTAAGATCTCATTTCCTTCTCAATATGGCGAAACAGGCATAACAAAATCTCAATATCGAGAAGAAGCAGCCCCCGGGTCGGCAAATAGTTCGTATTAATCAACCGATTAATCTTCCTAACCATTTTATCGTATAAAATTTTGCTATTTTTGTGTTCTTGGCATTAAATTTGCAACTGTTATTTATTAGCTTATGTTTTTAACCATTACAATTGAAGTAGCTTGATTAGATTGATCCATTAGATGCAATTAACTTATAATTAATATATACACACAAGAAATATATTATAAAGTAGGGTTGTCTTTTTATGAATTACGATAAAGTACTGGACTACTCAAAAAAAATTAGCAACATAATTGCTAAGCGAGAACTTAGCGAAGAAGAAAAAAACTGGTTAACAGAAGAGACCGTCGCAGGATTAAAAGAAAACTACAATCCCGGTTTTAAAAAATATCCCTGTCCCATAACCGCAACTAACCAGCCGGACCCAAATAATAAAGAAGTTATAACCAACCCCGGCTGCAGTAAGAGCTACAGCAAGCTCGATTGCCTGGGAAGATCTAACAATACTATAACCGGGAGCTTTCATCCAAAAATTGTTGAGACCGTTAAAAGCCAACTGGATCAACAAACACTGCAACAGTATGAAATGCTGGAGCCGCTAAAAGTTTTACTTTCCAGGCTAATTGCTATGATCGCCCCGGGAGATTTACAGGCCTCTTTTTTCACCGGTAACGCTTCCGAGGCTTTTGAAGGAGCCCTCTGGCTTGCCCGTATGCGAACAGGCAAAAGCGGCGTTTTAACCGCTACGGGAAAACTCAATGGGAAGGCAAGTGGTTCTATCAAAACAACACCCGGAGAGGTTACCCAAAATTTAGAAGCATCACAGTCTTCCCTATACCACCAGGTCCCCTTCGACAACCCGGACGAAATCTATAAAGCACTGTCAAAATCAACTGAAAACGACCTAGATATAGGAGCAATTATTCTTAAACCAATACATGACGAAGGAGGTGTACATGTTCCCCAGGACGATTATTTTCTCCAGGTCCGCGATATTTGTGATGAATATGGTCTGCTGTTGATTATTGATGAAACACAAACTGGTATAGGGCAAACCGGTAAGCTATTTGCCATCGAGCATTACGGGATCGTTCCGGACATATTGTGCCTTGGCAAAGTGCTGGGCAGCGGTATTGTGCCGATCGGCATATTAATATATACCAGGGATGTCTGGGACAAAATAAACACCAATCCGTTCGTACCGATGGCAGCCTATGCTGCAACCCCCCTTGCCTGTGCCACTGCAATTGCAGGATTACAGGTTATTCTTGGCGAAGGTTTGGTAGAGCAAGCTGCAGAAAAAGGTAATTATTTTCTACCCATGCTTCAGGGAATTAGCTCCAAATACCCCGAGTTAAAATCCGTTCAGGGCAAGGGCCTGCTGATAGGGCTTGAGTTTAGCGATCATCTGTTGTGCTACCGCATAGCCCAATATCTGCTGGAGAGCGGCATCCCGGTTTCAATCGCGTCTAAAAATCCGGCAGCTATTAAAATCGAACCGCCACTAACAATCACCATTGAAGAAATTGATCATATTTTAGAAGCACTGGAAAATGCCCTGAATCAGGAAACGGGAAATTAATTATCGAAAAGGAGATGATTTAGTTGAAAGCACTTATTTTCCATGCAGAGAAGTGCGTTGGCTGCAAGCTTTGCCACCTGGCATGCAGCGCTCAGAATGAACAGGTGTTTAACCCGACCCTGGCTCGTCTGGTTATTACATCATGTTTTGATCGTGACGGTTTGGTAACCGAAGGAAGGGTCTGCGATTTATGCCAGAAATGCGTTGAAGCCTGCCCGGTTGATGCAATCACGGTAAAGAACGGCCGTCTTTCCTTCAGCGAAGAACTGTGTACAGACTGCAGTCTTTGCGTTGACATCTGCCCCAACGATGTTATTGTCGATAAAGACCGGGGCATCGGCGTTTGCGTGCAATGCCGCACCTGTGCCAACTGGTGCCCAACCGAGGCATTGACTTTTGAGGAGGTGAGCAAATAATGGCTTACACCGGCAAAGTACTCAGAGTTAATTTGAATACAGGAAGCGCAAAAACAGAAGAGTTAAATAAACAATGGGCCGATGAGTACCTGGGCGGAAAAGGCCTGGCAATCAAGTATCTTTATGAAGAACTCCAGCCCGGGGTGGATCCATGGTCCGAAGATAATAAATTAATTTTAATGACCGGCCCGCTTACCGGAACAATTGCCCCCAATAGCGGAAAACTGGCAGTAGCTGCCAAGTCTCCGGCAACCGGCACTATCCTGGACTGTTCAATCGGGGGACACTTTGCACCACAGCTAAAATATGCCGGCTATGATGCAGTAATAATTGAAGGCAAAGCTAAGATGCCTGTTTATCTTTACATTGAGGATGACAAGGTCGAATTACGCAGCGCAGAAGCTCTATGGGGCCAGGGAGCCCACGAAACAGAGCATACCATCGCTGAAAGCCTTGGCGACGTTGTAACTTTAGCCATTGGTCAGGCCGGAGAGAACCTTCTTCCAATAGCTTGTATCAGTTCTGAGCTATACCGTCAAGCAGGTCGCGGTGGTATCGGCTCAGTAATGGGCAGTAAAAACCTTAAGGCAATTTCCGTGAGAGGAACAGGCGGCCTAGATGCGCCTGATATCCGTAAAGTTTCCACAGCCTTAAACAAGATTAAAAAAGAAGATACCATGGACGACGAAAACATGTGGGCCTACAGCGACGGAACACCAATGATTGTAGAGCTGAGCCAAGAAGCAGGCATACTGCCCACACGCAATTTCCAGGACGGCTCATTTGAGGGTTACAAAAAAATAGATTCTGAAGCCGTTAAAGGCGTTTTAAAAGCGAAGAAAGCCTGTTTCGCCTGTCCCCTGGCCTGTGGTAACTATGTAGAAACGGGCAAAACCATGGTTGAAGGCCCCGAATATGAAACCATTGCCCTGTGCAGCTCCAACTGCGGCATCGATGATTTGGAGGCACTAATAGAATTTAACCGTCTCTGTGACGACTACTGCCTCGATACTATTTCAGCAGGCAGCACAGTAGCATTTGCCATGGAGCTTACTGAAAAAGGTATACACGATTTCGGTATTCGATTCGGTGATGTTGAAAAGTTCCTGCAAATGCCAGGCCTTATGTCGAGACGTGAAGGAGTAGGCGCAGACCTGGCTGACGGTGTGGCTGCGGTAGCTGAGAAGTATGGTGGAGAAGACTTTGCCATGCATGTCAAGAAGCTGGAAATTCCCGGTTATGAACCTCGCGGCTCATTTGGAATGGGCCTTGCCTACGGAACCGCCGACCGCGGTGCGTGCCACCTGCGCGCCTGGCCACCGCCATTGGAAGCGTTTGGCGACATGGATCCTTTTACCAGCGAAGGTAAAGCCGAAATGGTTGTAGAAATGCAAGACGACAACGCGGTTAAATTCTCAGCTATTTTCTGCGATTTCTGGGCGCTGAGCACCGAGCGAATGGCAGAAGTACTGAGCTTGTTCATCGGCCGGGAAATAACAGCAGATGAATTAACCGAAATCGGCGAAAGGGTATATAACCTGTCTCGATTGTTCAACGAAAGAGAAGGTTTTGACCGTAAGGATGATTATTTGCCTAAACGAATCTACAATGACAAACTGCTTTCCGGAAAAACCGAGGGCAAGCTTATGCCGCTCGAAGAATATGAAAAAATGCTATCCGAGTACTACAAGATCCGGGGCTGGGATGAAGATGGTAAAATTACCGAAGCCAAGAAAAAAGAACTCGGCCTTTAAAACTATCAGGTAATGGAGGATGGGAACATTGAGAATAACTATAAAATTACGCGGACCACTTAGCAAGTATGGTCCTGGCGAAGAAAAGTTTGAATACAACATCAATTCATCATCATGTACAATCGAAGAATTGCTCAATATGCTCAATGTTCCCACCTCACCTGTTTTATTTGTAACCGTAGACGGCAACAAGGTCAAAATGGACACTGAGCTACGGGGCGGTGAAATAGTTACAGTTTATCCAAAAGTTGCCGGTGGGTAACCCTGCTTTAGGAGGTTAGAGTTTCCCGATTCTTCCGCCACATTGAACCGGATGATAGCTTTTTTTCTTAGTATAAAAATTTTATCGGAAAATACTTGGTTTTAAACGGAGTAAAAAGGGAATTATTATAATAAGCGAGGTGTTTTATGATGAAACTGTTAATTATCGGTTCAGGCGGTGTCGGACAAGCAACAGCAATGATTATAAAAAGAGCCGGCAAGGAAGGCCAGTGGGCTGAAAAAATTGTTTTATCTGACTATGATTTTCCCAAGGCTGAAAAAGTAGCTAAAATGTGTGACGACCCCAGGTTTTTAGCAGAAAAAGTTGATGCCGGTGATGCTCAGCAAATTAAAGATTTAATAAAAAAGCATGATATAAATTTTGTCATGAATGCAGTCGAACCTGTTTTCAATGAAACGATTTTTGATACCTGCCTTGAATATGGTGTTGATTACATGGACTGCGCAATGACTCTTGCCGAACGGCATCCTGAAAAGCCCTACGAATTAGCTAATGTGAAGCTTGGCGATTACCAGTTTGATAAACATAAACAGTGGGAAAAGGCCGGCTTGATGGCTATAGTCGGTTCGGGAGTTGAGCCGGGCATGGCTGACGTGTTTGCCCGCTTTGCCGACAAACATCTTTTTGATTCAATAGAAGAAGTAAATGTTCGTGATGGAGACAATTACGACATTCCAGGTTACGAAGGTGTGGCTTTCGGTTTTTCAATCTGGACGACTATTGAAGAATGCCTTAACCCGCCGGTAATCTGGGAAAAGGAACGGGGCTGGTATTGCACTGAACCTTTTTCCGAACCTGAAATATTTTCATTTCCAGGCGGAATCGGCGATGTTGAGGTAATTAATGTTGAACATGAAGAAGTACTCCTGGTCCCAAGAGTAATCGACTGCAACCGGGTCACATTTAAATTTGGAGTGCCACAGGAAATGAGAACCCTGCTCCTTAACTTGCAGCAGTGCGGTATGGATGAAGCTAATAAAAAGATAAAAGTAGGAGACAGCGAAATCGCTCCCAGGGATTTCCTGGTAAAAGTGGTGCCTGATCCGAGTGAGCTGGCACCAAAAATGATCGGTAAAGGTTGCGCAGGCACCTGGGTTACCGGAACTAAAGATGGCATGCAAAGATCGGTATACCTCTACCAGGTTGCAGACAACCAGGAGTGTTATGAAAAATATGGCACTAATTCAGTTGTAGCTCAAACAGCATTCAGCCCGGTAATCATGCTTGAACTGATCTCAAAAGGAATCTGGGATTTAAAAGGCGTTCACGGCCCGGAATCCTTCGACCCCGACCCCTACATTGAAAGAATGGCCAAGTACGAATTCCCCGGAGGTATGATGGAAAAAGACTCGGAATACGCAGAAATGCTGAATAAAAAACGGCTGGTCGAATCAAAGTAAAAAGTTAGCCCTTTAAAATCAAAAAGCTGCGGCATTGTTCTTACACGCCGCAGCTTTTTCTTATGATAAAATTGGCTAGATTAAATAGGAATCGGAATCATCGCAGATCATTTTGTCCTTTTGCAAGACTCAAACCGTCCAATTTAGTTGTTTTATGAAACTCTTCAACCAACTGGGGCCGAAATAAGCTCCTGATAAGTCTTTTTACTCTTCCAGGGCTTCTGCTTTGTTCTTCGTCCGGTGGCAGGGGCGATCTTTTTAGGCATCGCGGCTTAAGAACCGACTATAGACAGGATGCGGCACTAAAAGGAAAACACCTCTCCCTTCAGGTCGGAAAAAGAATTCAACGCCCGTTCCAACCTTTCTTCGTCTCTGCCGTTAAGATAAATCCGGGCTCCTTCCTGCAAAAAAATACCGGCTGTTTCGTAACCGATACCACTGGAAGCATCTTCACCAGTATAACCCGTTGATCCGACATTTCTAAACCTCCCCCTCCCTGACGGCCCCGCCTTTTTTAGCCGAGCATGTCGGCCAGGCCGGAAGCGCGCTTTAGGGAGTGGCTGATGCCAAGTTTCAATATCTCTTCCGAGCCTACGATCACCACCGACTTTTTAGCCCGGGTTACTGCTGTGTAGAGCAGTTCCCTGGTCAGGGTGCGGACGTAAGCAGTGGGTAAAATGATCGCTACATTGTCATATTCAGAGCCCTGGGCCTTGTGGACTGTTGTTGCCCAGGCCGGTTCAAGGCGACCTCTCAGTGCTTCCAAAGGGTAAGCGACGAAGCTGCCGCTGCGGGGGAATACAGCCATCGGTTCGGCAGGTCGCTGCCTGGATTCCGATTCTATTTCCACGTAAAGCACAAGGCCT
>Ga0207421_10002869_pt1 | contig 20995 bp, 20 predicted proteins | sample SodLakKL_010_SED_4_FD_187542 | JGI IMG/M metagenome (GOLD analysis project Ga0207421, IMG submission 187542) | Alkaline sediment microbial communities from Lake Tanatar, Kulunda Steppe, Russia - 8KL_010_SED (SPAdes) (version 2) | ecosystem: Environmental > Aquatic > Non-marine Saline and...
AACTCCCCTCCCTGACTCTGACCAGGGGTATGTCCAGTCCTGGGGTTGGTCCCTGATCATTTTTGGGATGTTTCATCCACATCACAGGGGGACCCATCAGGACCGTGCCCGGTAAACCGGACATTTTTATATGAATCTTGAGGTATTTCAATCCATCGGAGTTAATGGGCTGAAAACTTTTAACAGACATAATGTCAAAGATTTTATAATAGATATTCTTAATACTTTGGTAGATGTCCTACACCAATACAGGTTCATCTAAGCAGCAGAAAATTTATCTGTTTTGGAGGTATAAATTTACATGGTAAAAAATGTAAAAGAAAGTAATGAGAGTGAGGAGACAAAAGGAAAAAGGCCAAAGAAAAAGGTTATGAAAAGGAAGGACGAAAAAAGAACTGAAGCTATCAAAACTCTCATGATAGCTAGTTACAGGGAAACTTACTCAGATGAATCTTTAGATGTGATAAAACAGATAATCCATCAGGAAAAACCCGAAAAGATAATTATTTTGAAAGCTATTGAGCAAAAAACTCCCCCGGAGATGGTCGACGCCAATATAGGAGTAGAGAGCAAAAAAGACTTTCTTGAATCAGTACAGGATGAAAAAAAAGAGCAGGCAGATAGATACGCTAAGGACCTTATAGAACTGGTTAAGAAGTTCGATATTCCTGCCGATGTACATCTAAGAAAAGGAGATAATGTGGCGGAAGAGATCATCGACGAATTCAAAAATTTTGATGTAGATCACATCATAATCCATGAGCCGAAAAAAGGACCACTGGGGAAAGTTATCGAGGGCAGTGTATCGGAAAATGTTAAAAAGGGTGTTAACACTAGAAAAGTCACCTTATTGGAATGAAAGACTGCATACTTTAACTTGGTATTAGTCTAACGATGTATTCAAAATTTACACTTTAAAGTATGAAGAGTTCATATATAAAAGAGACCGTTAACGTGAGATAGAATGAAATTAGTTACTGGTGAGCTAAGATCGAAAATAATCGGACACAAACTCAATATATTGAGATATTTGAGAAGCGATAAGGTACAAGGAGTTATAGGTCTGCTTATATTCGCTTTACTTATATTGATCTTTAATCATCTTGCCTTTGATACTGTGACCGCCCAGAAATATTATGGTATCGCCCTTCTCTTTTTAGCTGTATACTATTGGCTTCTCACTCCTGTCTCTTATATGTTTACGGCCTTTTTGATCATCTCCTTTTCTGTTATGTTGGGTATTATTGAACCGACAGATGCATTCACTGGCTTTGCATCAACCACCATTTTCTTTCTATTGGGTGCTTTCATACTGAGTTTGACTATAGAAAAATACGGTCTTCACAAAAGGATCGCTCTTAAAGTATTGAAAAGATTTGGAGATAGCCCAAAGCGTTTCATTTTGGGTATCGTCCTTATTGGTTCTTTCCTAGCGATGACTATGCCCGCCCATGGTGTCGCAGCTATATTTATCCCGGTTCTTCTTAGCATTTATTCCATTTATGAAGAAGGGGAACTAAATCCTCACTTCATTAAAGCTAGTTTACTCGGTCTTTCTTTCTCCACTAGCGTCGGCAGTATGGGGACTTTATTAGGAGGAGCTAGAAATCCTTTAGCGATAGAGATTTATTATTCTGAAACAGGCAAAGCTATCTCGTTCGTAGAATGGTTTATTGCAGCGATACCGATGGTTCTTTTGATGACTTTTTTTGTATATGTTGTATTAATAAAGATATTTGATGTTAAAGGCGTAAACATGACAAAATTGAGAAAAGAAATCAGCACTGAGGTCGACGATATGGGTGCTTTTTCGATGGGTGAGGCAAAAGCACTTGGCTTCTTGATTTCTGCCTTTATCGCTTGGGCAGTTCTGGGTCAGATATTTGGTATGGGAGTTATAGCGGTTTTTATCTCTGTGGTTATCGCTCTTTCAGGCACGATCAGTTGGGATGACATCGCTCAGAGACTTCCTTGGGGTACTATCTTCCTTTATGGAGGTGCGATATCATTAGGATTTATTTTGAGTGAATCTCAGACGCTACAATTCATCGGAACTTCCTTGTTAGATATGGTTGGAGAGAATCCATTTCTTTTACTTGCTATGTTCGCAACTTTGACTGCTCTCCTTTCAAATGTGATGAGCAATGCTGCTACCACTGGTGTTGTTTTGCCCATAGCTTTATCAGCTATGCTGGTGATGGACTTCCCTGATATACTCCCTGTGTATCTTGTAGCACTACCGAGTGCTTTTGCCTTCATGTTCATAGTCGGGACCCCTAGTGCGGCATTAGTTTATTCAACTGGACATCTAGATCAGAAGGACTTTCTGGTTTCAGGTTTGATTCTCAATATAATAGGTCTAGCCATATTCCTCACTATAGGATTAGGATGGTGGAGGTTGCTCGGGTACTGGTAAAAAATTATATGTGATATTATGGAAGGATCCGATGTAGACCGGATTAAGAATGAGGAGGAAGATAGCACTCTGCTAATAGCATGCTACGAAAAACCTTATTCTAAGGCCTCTCTTGAGGTAATTAGGGGTAAAATAAAAAATGAGAAACCAACTAAGATAATAATATTGAAGATGATTGAAGGACCCCAGAAGAGAGATATGCTTGACACAAGGATTGGGAAAAAAACAAGAGAAAACTTCATCGAATCAGTGGTAAAAGATAAAAAGAAAAAAGTGGATAAGTATGCTGAAGATATTCTAGAGATAACAGATGAAACGGATATACCTACTGAGGTTAGAATGAGGAAAGCAGAAGGGATAGCAGATGAGATCGTGAAAGATTATGAAAGGTTGAAGATAGATCACATAATAATACGTGATGATGACAGGAACATTTTAGAAAGATTAGCCAAAGGAAAAGTTAGGGATGAAGTAGAAAGAGAAGTAAATGAAGAAAATATAACGGCACTTGAGTAGAATACAAAGATTTGATTATATCGAAAGATTTAATATCTAAGTCATTCCAAATAGTTCAGTGCTATAGACATGTCGATAGTTAGATTGGGGAAGATACACCTGCATTGGTGCGATAGATGTAACCTTCCTATAGTAGAAGAAGGTAATTGTTCGATCTGTGGTGAAGAATCCAGGAAGGTTGAAATCACCCCACCAGGGGATGTAAGACCTGCATTTGAAGAGGATGTAAAACTAATAAGAGATACTATAGATAGGCAGTGGGGTGAGGATTATTCTTACGAAATTTTGTTCGAGGAAAAACCTGTTGTTCTAAACGGTATACCTTACAGAGACAGAATGGACGAGGTGATAGTTGATGGGGAAGTGATAGGTGCTTTAAGATATAATCCAGAAAGAAAATTGAAAGGTAAAGATCCTTACGAATTCATATTAAGACCGTGGAAAGGTTTGAAAAGACCAAAGGAAGGCTTTGTCATGGTAGACGAAGGAGCTGTAGACCCCATTCTCGATGGGGGTAGTGTATTAGCTCCAGGAATAACAGATGCAGACATGTCCATCGAAGAGGGTGACGAGGTTATAGTGGTAGATGAATCAGATAAAGTGCTCTGTTCAGGTTCTGCAAGAAGTTCTGGTGAAGAACTAATAGAGAACTCTTCTGGAAGAGGTGTGAAAAATAGATGGAGGATTTCGGATTACACTCCTGATAAAAAAGAAGCTAATTGGAACGATGTTGTCGAAGCTAATGAAAAACATATAGATGAAAGAGTGACTCAAGCTATCGAGTTCGTAAAAAAGAATATAGAGAAGCATGATCTACCAGTTGCAGTAGCTTACAGTGGTGGGAAAGACTCACTTGCTACCCTTCATATTTTGTTAGAGGCTGGGATAGATCCAGATATGATATTCATAGATACAGGTATAGAATTACCTGAGACTATAGAAAATGTTAAAAGAATATCGGAAAAATACGATCTTAACCTGCATATGAGAAAAGCAGACAGTGGTTATTGGAACAACGTTGATTATTTTGGTCCCTCAGCCAGAGATTACCGGTGGTGCTGTAAGACTTGTAAATTGGGTCCTACTTCTTTACTAATTAAAGAAAATTATGAAAACGGTGTTTTTTCTTTCATAGGCCAGAGGAGATACGAATCTAGACAAAGGATGAGCCAGGGAAGTACTTGGGATAATCCTTGGGTTCCTGGACAGATATCTGCATCCCCTATACAGGATTGGACCGCTTTACATGTTTGGCTTTATCTCTTTTCTAAAGATGCTGAGTGGAATGAATGGTACGAAAAAGGGTTTGAGAGAATAGGGTGTTGGGTCTGTCCCGCTTCGGATCTAGCTGAACTGGATAAATTTAAAGAAGAATTTTCTCAGTATGAGAGATTTGAAGAAGCTCTAGAACGCTATGCCGAGAAGAACGATCTGCCAGATAAATGGATAGAACTCGGCCTATGGAGATGGCTTGATATACCTGAAAATATGGAAGAGCTTCTTGAAGAAGAAGTTGAAACCATCGAGAGAAAAGAAAGTGATAGGTCGATAGAAGAAATGTTAGACAATCCAAGGACCAAAAACTTGCTCAACGCAATTAGTGAAATGGAGAAGATCTCTACAGAAGAACTTGATAGGGAAGAAGTCATCAACTTACACAAAAAAGCTCTTCATTGTGTAGAATGTGGGGTTTGTTTAGGTAGGTGTGAAAAAGACGCTTTATTTTTTGAGAACGGTATAAGGATAGACGCGGAAAGATGTGTTCACTGTGGACGATGTTTAGGAAAGTGTCCCGTAGTACATTTTGATGCACGAGTTTAAGTGGAAATATCGAGAAATACTTCTTTGATTTTTTCATATGGAGCATCGGTTTTTATCCCTGTAGGTGAAAAATGGGTTCTAGAGCCCTTAAATCCTCCATCTCTTAATCTTTTTTCAATCTCATCCATTGGAGGTGGTGCGACATTCAATAAACTGCTTATCTCATTAGTATCGTAAAAGAAAGGAGCATGGTCTGATTCGTTTTTCCAAAGAGATATCAATCCTTCATCTAATTTTCCGATAGGGTCTAGACTATCGAGTATATCGTCAGAAAACAGTTCGCCGATCCAGAAAGGACCGCTTGTGTTTTTTCCTCCTTCCTTTAGACTTTTCCATATACCGTCATGAAATTCGATCCAATCAAGTTTATCTAAACAATCGTCCGCCTTGCTTTTTCCCTCTCCTATCCGTAGATACGTCCGAAAGTGATGACCTTCGTAATATGATAGTAGTGGTTTTATCCATCTATTGTGCCTCGCGGCCTCTTTCGCACAATAAGCTAGTAAAATCCTGAGGCCGTTTTCGTGTCTGCACCAATTGTTAGCTGGATAAGAAGAATATCTCCTAAAGCAAGTTTTAGGATAAGTTCCACAAAGCACGGCGGTATCAGTCGCGGTAACTCCTACAACTCCCTTATGAGAAACGGTACGCGCAGCTATCGGATAATACGGTACAGGAGTCCCGAAAGGATCTATATCGATGTAGTCATATTGGTATCTTCTTTTCAACATGTGCTTTTCTATCGACTCATGAGTAATCTCGGCATTGACAGAATTTTTTTCAACGTTCTTCTTAATCAGACTCATTGCTTCCTCGGATATATCGTTTAAAGTTATCTTAGAAACGGGACTTTCCTTCGCTGCTCTAATACCTCTTATTCCTGAAGCAGCCATACCGTCTAGTAATCGAACTTCTTCATCTGCCCAACCTTTCAAAAAAGAGACAAAAATATCTCTACTCTTTTCCATCGAGGGATTATAAAAAACTTCATCGTCTTTTTCTTTTGGTCCTATTGAATCATTAAAATCAGGAACATCGATCTGGACTTCACCTTCAGCAGCCTTCACCAATCTCACCTTCAACCGCCCTTGATGTCTTCCTTTATGAGATCTAACACTTTGTAAGGTAGAAGATCCTTGTTCACATCTGTGAGTTCTAACATTCTGACGTCATCTCGCCTTCTTATCTCTTGGAGTAGTGGATTTCTTGATTTTTTTTCGAATGTCAATATAAGAGGTTTATCTACCTCTAAAACTTTCTTGACCGTATCGTAAAATTCTTCGCTCTCCACCTGCATCTTACCTATCTCATCAACTAGAATCACATCTTCTTCATTAGCTCCGTTACGGATAGCTTTGACTCCTACTTCGTTCAAAGAGTCTAAATCCACTCCGTAACCTTCTATTTTTACAGGCGAGTCCAAATTCAAATGTGCAAATACGGCCTTTTCTCTAGTTTGCCAATCCATCACTTGGAATCCCATTCGCCTATTATCCTCCATGATGGGTTCTGTCAACATCCCTCCTATGGACATGTCCTCCTCTTCTAACATATTTATTATAGACTTGATTGTCTCCGACTTCTGCATACCAGAAGGTCCGCTTATACCGATCTTCAGACTTTTTGCCATTCCTATCGATCCTCTGTTTGGATTATTAATAATGTATTTCAAGTATTTATTAATTGTTGGAACGATAGGTTTTAATCCTCTATACTCTCCACATACATGAGAGGATAGTTCATCTTTTCTATATATTTCATCTTCCCTATCGCCGTTATGTCTTTGTACCCAACTTCTACTTTTGCTTCGATCATATCTCCAGTTAATGTTGTATAATCGAACGGACCATCATCACTAGAAGATTTTTCTGGTTTGATATCCACCTCGGCTGATTTTACGAATGCCTGACTCTCAGTAGTGCTTTCCATTGCACTTTCAAGTTTATCTATATTTTTTGAACTCACCGGTGTTCCAACGAATTGATGAAATAGTGCGCCTAACTTTATCCCTAACTCAAATGATATTCTTTGACTATCCGTACATTCAAAATATCTTTCAGCCTCAAGTATCTTCTCATCCATACTGTCTTTTCTTTCTTCCATAGATTTTTAAAAGGAAAGGTGAGATAAAAACATAACCCAAGAGGAGTATGTTCGTAAAAGCTAATAATATAAGACCGATACGGTGAGAGAGATCAGATGATAGAAAACCGGTAAACGTCAGTATTAGAAAAACCGATCCAACGATTTTAGATCTTTTCGTTCTAAATTTAGGATAATCGATAGAAGTGTAGAGCAATACGCTCAATACGCCGATAGTTCCCAATACAAAATAAGGTAGGAAAATATCTAACGGACCCCATCCTAAAAGGTAAGAGAAATGTAATATAATTAAAGCTAAACATGGTGTAGGTAGTCCATTATAGGTGAGGGCCTCTGAGTTTTTATCGGCGAACCTAGCCAATCTCAATGTTCCAAGAAAAACTATCATGAAAGGTACTAAAGTAGCCAAAGCGTTCTGTGGATGCTCCCACCCCCTACCAAGAAGTTCGTCATAATAAGTGTAATAGAGAATTAGTGCCGGAGCAAAGCAGAAAGAGATTATATCTGAAAAAAAATCAAGATAGGCACCTAGTTCATGCTCCACCCCTAAAAATCGAGCCAATGCCCCATCGATTCCATCTAAAGCAACACATACGATTATCAGTACTGATGCCAACCATAATCTACCGTCAATGATGTAAGTGATAGAGAGAAAACCTATCGATGCATTAAGTACGGTCAGAATGTCTGGGGTGGTTAAGGTTGTTTTTTTATTCATTCCACTCACCCAAGGAGGTTTTCCCGGCTTTTACTTTTTCCCCTTCCTCTACTGAAAAAACTACTTCTCCATCGAAGTCCAACTTTACTTTTGAACCGAACTTTATCATGCCAACTCGCTCACCTTTTTCGATAATATCGCCTTCATTCACATAGGGTGCGATTCTCCTAGCAATCATACCAGCTATCTGCCATATTTTTACTTCTCCGTGATCCGTCGACAAAAGGATAAGTTGCCTTTCGTTCTTACTTGCTTTTTCACTGAAAGCAGGGGAATGTTTTCCTTTCATATGTTTTATTTTTTTTATTTGTCCTGACCATGGGGTTCTGTTCACATGCACATCCCAGATGTTCATGAATATCGATATAGTGTTCTTTTCGGAGTCGATAGATTGGACTTTTCCATCGGCTGGAGAGCTTATCCCGTTAGATATCTCTCTATTAGGATCTCTGAAAAAGAAAAGGATGAATAATAATTGTATTGTCCCCAAGATGGGAATGACTAGGTTAGAATATAGAAAAATATACAGAAGAATAAAAACTACAAATAAACCAATAGAAAAAAGAATAGGTTTTTTTCCTCCTTTAGCAAACATGTGAAAATTAAAAGAAAAAGGGGTAAATTAATTTTGGTTTTGTTTTATCACGCTATCTTATCAATATTTCCGTCTGAAGACCCTACGACCTGATCTGCGAATTCCTCACTTTCAGTATGAACGTTAGTGACCACTAATAGGATCTTTATCTTGTTACCCATATCTTCGTCGACGCTACATCCCCAGATTATTCTTGCATCCTTACTGATCCTTTCATTTACCATCGAGGCTGCTCTTTCAGCTTCTTCTACGGTCATGCTGGGTCCTCCCATGACCCTGATCATGGCTCCTTTAGACTCGCTGGTATCTATGTCTCCTAAAAGTGGTGAACCCAACGCCTCTTCAACAGCCTCTTCAACTTTGTTGTTGGGAGCGTCGGATTCCCCGATACCTATCATCGCTAGTTCTCCATTATCCATTATAGTCCTCATATCATTATAATCGATATTTACCAAGCCTGGTTTGGTTATTATCTCGGTCATACCTTTAATGGATTCCATCAATATCTCATCTGCGACTTTGAAGGCTGCATTCAAAGGAAGATCGGGTACAAGGTCTAATAATCTATCATTAGGTATTACTACAGTGGTGTGACAGTTTTTTTCCATCTTATAGAGTCCTCTTTTGGCATTCCTCATCCTTTCCTCGCCCTCGGCTTCGAAAGGTAGGGTAACTACACCCATAACGAGAGCTCCTTCTTCTTCTCCTTTTTCTGCGATCACTGGAGCGACTCCGGTTCCAGTTCCTCCTCCCATTCCAGCTGTTAGGAAGATGATATCCGAACCTTTTACATGTTTTTCAATCTCATCGATTGAGTTTCTTGCGCACTTTTCTCCAACTTCTGGTCTTGCCCCTGCCCCTAAACCATCTGTGATGTCCTTTCCAAGCAATATCTTTTTCTGAGCGTGGGTATGGAGAAGATGTTTTGCATCGGTATTTAAAGCTATCAACTCTCCACCGCTCAACCCTTCTTGTGTCAGACGGTCTATAGTATTGCTTCCTCCACCACCTGCACCGAAGATCTTTATTTGAACTTCAAGTTGATCCACAAGATCTCGGAGTTCTTCATCCTCTGGGGCTGTTTCCTCATCTATCTTTGGTTTTTCTTTACCTTCATCATGTTTTTTTACGGCTTTATTAACGATCGATTCCATATAAAATCCCATCCATCTTGTTTCATACAAATGAAACCCACTATTTAAGTATTGTCTTTTTAGTACGACAGCTGATTAATGCCCTCTGGATCCTATTTTTAACTGTCTTATCATGATATTTTTTACTGAATTTACCTGACCTTCGTCTGACAAAAAAGCAGATTTTGTCGGACGAATATCTACACAAGTTTTTTATCCAATTATTGAAATTGACCTGATGATCTCAATGAAAAAGAAAGTAGAAGATTTTGAAATAGATTCAGAAACTACCGTTAAAGAACTCGTTTCAGAGATGTACGATTCAGGAGGTTTTGTAGCTAAAAACGTCGGTTTAGCCGTAAAGATTCTTGAAGAAATGTTCTATGATGATGAGTACTTGAATTTTATCTCTTTCCCTGCATGTATAGTTTCCACCGGAACTAGGGGTCTATTAAAAGAAGCAGTAAAAAGAGACCTCTTCGACGTAGTGATAACCACCTGTGGAACATTAGATCATGATCTAGCGAGGACTTGGGAAAACTATTATCACGGAACTTTTACAGCTGATGACTCCGAGCTCCATCAAAAGAAAATACATAGATTAGGAAACATATTCATACCTAATTCCTCTTATGGCGAGATCTTAGAAAAAAATATGCAGCCTATATTAGAAGAAATAGTAGAAGAAAGAGGTGAAAAATTTGGAACTAGAGAGATCATATGGGAGTTCGGAAAAAGGATTGATGACGAAGATTCGATAATTTACTGGGCTGCAGAGAATGAGATCCCCATTTATGTACCAGGGATCACTGATGGGGCTTTTGGTTCCCAGCTTTGGATGTATTGGCAGAATGATAAAGACTTCAGTATAGATATGATGAAAGATCAGCAGGAACTCGCTGATTTAGTCTTCCCCACTGATAAAAGTGGAGCTTTGGTGATAGGAGGCGGCATATCAAAACATCATACCATATGGTGGAATCAATTTAAAGATGGATTGGATAAAGCCGTCTATATAACTACTGCTGTAGAATACGATGGTTCACTTTCCGGTGCTAGAGCACGGGAGGCTGTATCATGGGGGAAAATAAAGGAGGAAGCAGATCACTGCACGGTCAAAGGTGACGCTACGGTCTTATTGCCACTGATATTAGGCTATTTCTTCTAAATTTCAGATCACGTTATTAGAGATCTCTTCCCCTACCATCTCTCTTTCACAGTATATACATTTTAATTTTACAGGGTCTTCTCCTATCACTTCGAATTCGGTCTCTACAGGCTCGCTCTGATTGGTTATGCAATTGTTGTTCTTGCACTTCACGATCCCTCTAGCTAAATCTGGTAACTCCACTCTGTGCTTCTTCACCACATCGTAATCTCTTATTATGTTCACTGTAGCGTTTGGAGATATAAGAGAAATCTTATCGAACTCTTCGTTTTTTAGTTCTTTTCCCTCCACTTTGACTATGTCTTTTTTGCCCTTGCTGCTATTCACGTTCATAGCCATACTAACTATGGAGTCGATTTCTCTATCGACGAGATCTAGTATTCTAAGAACCTTCATCGCCTGTCCTTTTTTAATGTGATCTATTACGGTCCCGTGTTCAATAGGAGTGATCTTGATCTTCTTTTCTTTGCCCTCCATCTTCACACCTCCTTAACCAGCTTTAACAAAGCCATCCTGGTCGGCACACCATTTGCTGCCTGTTCGAAGTATCTAGCATTAGGTGTCTCATCTACATCAGTCTTTATCTCATCAACTCTAGGCAAAGGGTGCATTACTTTAAGATCATCTTTTGAATTTTCCAGCATCTTTTTTTCCAAATGATAAGATTTAGCTACTTTTTGATAATCTTCATCAGAGGGGAATCTTTCTCTTTGTATCCTAGTCATGTAGAGCAAGTCTAAATCGTCCAAAGTTTCTTCTATTTGCTCAACTTCGTGGAATTTCATCCCATCTCTTTTCAACATATCCGTGATCTCTGCAGGCATTCTTAAAGAGGGTGGAGAGATAAATGTCATCTCAGTATCGAACATGCTGAGAGCTTTGGTAAGTGAATGAACGGTCCTACCGTACTTCAAATCACCGGCTATCCCTATATGATTGTCGGAAATGCTGCCTTTTTCCTCTCTGATCGTGAAGAGATCTAAGAGTGTCTGAGTAGGATGGTGACCAGCTCCATCTCCGGCATTAATCACTGGTACGTCAGAGAAGTTAGATGCTAGTCGTGCAGCACCTTCTTGTGGATGTCTTAGCACTATCATGTCTGCATATCCTGCAGCTACTCTTATCGTGTCCGCTAGTGTCTCTCCTTTTTTAGCAGAAGAGGTACCGGGTCGAGCAAAACCAATACAACGTCCTCCCATCCTTTTCATCGCTGCTTCGAACGAAAGGCGGGTCCTAGTACTAGGCTCGAAAAAAAGTGTAGCAAGTATTTTTCCTTCAAAATCTGTGTTTATCTCTTTCCCGTTTGCGATTGGTATCATTTCTTTAGCTAAATCCAAGATCGTCCTTATCTCTTCTACATTAAAATCGTCGATAGCTACTATGTGTTCTTTTTTAAACTCGGAACTCATCGTATCAATAGGTTATTATCATCCTCAAATATATTGTTTTGGTTACTGCTAAAAATCCAATGATGAAAAAAGGAAAATTTTTTCATCCGGTTATAGTAGGCCGGCCTTCTGCAGCGTCATTATGTCATCAGTACCGAGTTTTTCACCTTTCTTGAACTTTTCATAAAGTTCTTCGGCTTCTTTTTGTGTCTCTGACTCTTCTTTTTCTTTTTTAGCTCTTCGTTGTTTCTTCTTGAGACCAGATATTATCTTACTGTAGTCCCTAACTTCATTCACGGCTTCTATATGCTTTTCGTGATATTCATCGCCTTTTTCCTTAGCCTTTACAAATTTTTCTTGGGCTTTATCAGCATTTACCCTTATCTCGTCTGCTTTATCGAATTTTTCTAGCATCTCGTCGTGTTTTTTCTGAGCTTTTTCTGCTAGTTCCGAGACCTTGCTGTGGTATTCCTCGGCTTTCTCTTTTACATCTTCGAGCTCTTCATTAAGCTCCATTATTTTTTCGTTCTCTTCGATCAATTTTCTCCGTTCTTCCAATTTCTCCTGTTTTTCGGATATCTTATCGATGATTTCTTTTTCTTCTTCTGGGGTTAAAACATTTGTCATCTGCTCGTATTCTAAATCCTCTATCTCTTTTTCCAACTGTCCGATAGATTTACCGTCGCTAGGAAGCACTTTATCTTTTTCCTGCTTGAGTTCTCTCGAGAGTTTGTTAACTTTCTGGTTGAACTCGTCTCTTTTTTCTTTGTAATCTTTTACTTTTTCATTAAGCTCGTTCCTTTCTTCTTTCAGTTCGTTACCTTTTTCTATCAATTCCTTGACTTCTGTGTTGTACTCGTCTCTTTTCGCAACCCATTTTTTAGCTTCGTCGTTTTTCTCATCTCTAAGTTTCTTGTACTTCTCGGCCCGTTGATTGGCCTTTTCTTTTTTTTCCTCCAACTCCTCTAAAAGCTCAGTCATAGTTTATTGCACTGTCCAGTAATTTTTATCAAATCGACGCAAGTATTCAATAATTGGGGGATTTATAATACTTTCGGAGTTTAATCTACGATTGTTCATTGGGTGTCATGCCCGAACGTTCATCTAAAGATATCAAATCTATTGAGAAAAAATAAATAACTCCCTTAGCTTTCGATTTTCTAGGATAATTATGTCTGAAGAAGAATCCAATTTAGAAGAGGAACTAGGTTTCACACTCCAGAATGTTTGGGAGGACTTAGACGAGGAGAAAAAAGAAGAGATTTTTGAATTTGCAGAGGATTACAAAGATTTTCTCTCTTCATCTAAAACGGAAAGGCAAGCCGTTGAACAAGCAGAAAAATTGTTGAGAGAGAACGATTTTAAGGCTATAAGCGAATATGAGAAAATTGAGCCAGGCGATAAGGTCTACTTCATCAACAGAAATAAAAGTATAGCGGCAGCAGTCATAGGTAACGAAGATCTAACCCATGGTTGTAATATCGTTACTAGCCATATAGATGCTCCGCGGTTGGACCTCAAAGCGCGCCCTCTATATGAAGACAGCGAAGCTTCAGTTGCACTCCTCCAAACGCACTATTACGGAGGGATAAAGAAATATCAATGGGTCAGCATACCTCTAGCGATCCACGGTAGAGTCGTAAAGGAAGACGGAACTCCAGTAGATATATCTATAGGGGAAGATCCTGATGATCCAATTTTCGTTATAAGTGATCTTCTACCACATCTTTCCAAGAAAAAGCAGGGAGAAAGGAAGATGAAAGAAGTCATCAAAGGAGAAGAACTGAATTTGATCGTAGCGGGTATACCTATAGATGATGAAGATGTTGACGAAAAAGTTAAGACGAAAGTTTTAGAAATGCTGAACGAAAAATATGGCATAGATGAAGAAGATTTCACGAGTGCTGAGTTGGAAATCGTTCCAGCACATGACGTACGAGACGTAGGATTCGACAGGAGCATGCTAGGCGGCTATGCCCACGATGATAGAGTATGCGCTTATACCTCCTTGAGAGGTTTACTAGAACTGGAAAACCCTAAGAAAACTGCCATAGTCATATTCTTTGACAAGGAAGAGATAGGTAGTGAAGGAAACACAGGAGCTAATTCAGAATTCATTGAGACCCTTTATTCTAAGTTACTAAACCTCTATAAAGAAGAGTATACCATGCATGAACATCGGGAGATGCTAGACAATTCTAAGGCTATTTCCGGCGATGTCAGTCCTGCGGTGAATCCTTCATTCAAAAGCGTACACGAGATCCAGAATGCAGCTTCGTTTGGTAAAGGGATAGCAATAAACAAATTCACTGGAGCAGGCGGAAAGTACTCGGCTAACGATGCCCACGCCGAATATGTGGCACTAATTAGAAGGACCTTCAACGAGAACGACGTATATTGGCAGACTGCTGAACTAGGGAAAGTCGACGAAGGTGGTGGAGGAACCGTAGCTAAGTTCCTTGCCGAATTAAATATAGATGTTATAGATGCAGGCACTCCCGTCCTAGGCATGCATGCGCCTTTTGAACTGATATCTAAAGGCGATCTATATCACACCTTCAAAGGTTACCAAGCATTTTTGGAAACTAAATAGAAATTTTGTGGGTGGGAAAAAAACCTCTTTCTACTCCTTCTCTATTATTTTCACATCTCCAGGAGGGATAATACTCTGTATTTCACTTATTGGTACGGAAAAATAATTTGACATCTCGTTAGCAAAATCATTTTTATCTCTTTTTCCAGGTATAAAAACGACTTTTTTCTTGAATGAATTATCATCTATATTTTCTAAAGTCAAAGAGGGAGCACACATCAGTTTCTTTTTACCTTGATATTCGAATTCGGCTATCACAGCTTTCATAGGAAGATTGTCATGGTAGTTTCTTTTACCCCTTATCACGAAGGCGCCTGTAGGAAGAGATTCTCCAGCTTCCGCTGTTTTGCTCACCTGTTCCGGTTTCACCCAATAGGCCCTTCCTGCACTTATTCCCCTCTTCCATTCCTTAGAGTGTATTATCGAGAATTGGCATGCTTCTTTCAAAGTTTTTTCTCCTATCTCGTCCTTTTCTCCCTTTTTCACTACAACGCTTGGCGCTCCTCCCGCCTCTGCATGGGCGTAACGGTCGTATTTTTCCAAGTACTTTTTCACAACTTCTTCATTCGTTTTCGTGTCCTTTCCCGCTATCACGATATGTCCTTCACTAGAGATATACCATTTGTACCTATCAAACCAATATTTTTTTGTCGGTTCCTTTTTTTCTATTTTCCGTTTTTTTTCTTTCCCGGCTTTGATTTCCTTCTCGGTCTCTTCGATAGCCTCCTTAGCGCCATCTATCTTTTTCTTACATTTTTTGCTCTTTTCATAGTGCTTCTGCGCATTTTCGTTGACATCTTTCCTAAAATCTAGTTTAACGTTCTTGGTGTAACTTTCACCATCTTTTTCTCCCTCCAATTCAACCACAACGTATTCGTCTGAATCGTTCAGTTGAATCACTTTCTCATGATCTCTCAACTCTGAATACATCTTTTCTCTATCACCTTCTCTCCTGGCCTTATGTATCTTATCGAGTAGTTTTTCACAAGCGCTGTAATTCTGATATATCAATTCGGCCTTTATCTTGTTCTCCTCTTCCTCTTCTTTGAGTTCTTTGAGGGCCCTTTGTTGACTCGCTAGCTTTCTCTCCAACCGAGATCTTTCTTTTTTTCCTTCTTTATCTTCATCGCTCTTATCTGACCTGAAAGCAATATCAAGAGCTCTATTATAGGTTACGAACATCTCTGTTTCATGCTCTTCGTATTGGGTTAGGGGAAATGGAACTGCATCTATTATTTCCCCATCATTCTCTTTGACGACATGTGGGTCCAAGTCATCATCCTCTATCTGATTTTTCATCTTCTGGACAACTAGAGTGATTTCCTCGGATAGATTTTCTGGTTCTTCCATGTGTTTGTCTGCGTCAATCCTGCTACATATCTCTTCGGCGTATTTTCCCCCTAGATTTAGATCGACCGCTAATGCTCTCACAAGGTCTTTTTCAGAATTTTCCAACTCTTCTCTAATCCCTACTTCGTTTAAATCAAAAGGTTGAACTCTAGAAGGTGGGAATTTGTATTCATAACCCTCCTTCAATTCCCGATGACTCCAAGATTCAGAACGGTAGGGTACTAGGATGTGCTTTTCACCTTCAAGGATAAGATTTCCTTTACCGAATATCTCGAAAATCAATCTGCTCTTCTTTTCCTTTTGGAGTTCGAATATAACGACTCTATCGAATTCGTGCTGCTCTACGCTAATGATTTTCGCGTTCCCCGTATATTTTCTCATGAGCATCACGTAATCTCCAGGTTTCTCTGGATTGTCTTTATCCTCTTCGGTAAGATAGAGACCTTTGCCGACTTTAAAGAGTAGCATCTTCTTACCTTCTCCGGGAACGTAAATGCGGATGAGTATCTCTCCTTGATTTGGTTGATATATCTTTTTCACGAAACCTCCTTCTAAATCTTTAAATTCTTTGACCGCTGCTCTTATCTCAAGGGACTCCATCTCTTCTTTCATCGTAATCACTTAATCTTTTGGTCTTATTTATCTATAAAGGACTCTGCATACTCATAAGTATTGGGGGATCTGATAGATAGAAAAAGGAACCACCCCCCTTTTTGGAGAAAGTTGAGCTAATTTCACTCTACAAGACTTTCTTCTTTCAACTCTTGGTAGTCCTCTTCGATCAATTGGTCTAGTTTTTTAACCTCGAAATGTTCTTCGTCTGTCCAAGCATTCGCCGCAGCCTTGTACATATCAGAAACGAAAGTTACGAGTTTTTTCGGCAGTCTAGGCGGTTCGGGCCATTCTTCTTTAGGTAGGTCCTCATCTTTTGCTTTTTCCATCTTTTCGTGCCATTCTCCTCCTCTATAATAATTCCTCAACATCTGTTTACTCAGCTTGAATCCATCGTATTCGAACCTGTCCTCGTCTAGCGTGCCTAAGACGTCAGCCAACATGAGTTCTCCATTTCTGTTCAGCGCGACCTCCATCTTTCCGTCTAGATGTATCCAGCCTAGTTCTTCAGCTCTTCTATTTATGAAATTGTTTACTTCGATCGCTTTCTCTTTTATCAGGTCTATTTTCTCGTCGTCAAACCCTGTATGCTCTTTGACTTCATCTAGATTTTTGAAATAGCGGTCGAATTTTTCAAATTTAGTACTGAAGTCGATAATAGGTGGGTCTAGTTCTTCATTCACTTCAGGATAACTATCTAGACCAAGATCTTCCGGTTCTATCTTTCCTTTGTCGAGCCTTCGGAAAACTGAACTTCCTTCACCAAGATAATTTCTATATATTATCTCTAAAGGGACCATCATGTTTCTGTATTCTTCAGGTTCCTTATCAGTTATCACGTTAACGAGTTTGAACTTCATCCTATTTCTATCTTCTAGTTCGATAAAATGTGTTTTTATTCCTTCTTTTTCTAACTCTTTGAAATTATGAGCACCCATCAAACACAGTGCTTCTCCTTTACCATCTATTTCGTCTGGCATCTCTCCATAGTCGAAAACGCTGTACCTGTCGCTGAATTCAAATACTCCGACTCCTTCTTCGTTCACCGTTGGTTCTTCGATAACTTCTAAATCTTTTACTGATCCCATATTTATCCTCGCTCTGCTAAATTGTTCTAGCATATTAAACTTTTACTTTCGAGCCTCCTTTTTCCATCAAAAATACTTATTAAGCTGAGGTACACTTCTTCAGTAGATATTTATGAAATTCGAGAAAGCGCTCAGCTTCGACGATATAATGATGATCCCGAGTAAGACCGATCTGAAAAGGGACGACATAGATACCTCGAATGATATTACTAAAAATATAGGTTTGAAAGTTCCTATACTAAGCTCCCCTATGGATAAGGTCACCGGTAGCGAGATGGCCATAGCAATGGCAAGGGAAGGCGGTTTAGGAGTTATCCATCGAAATTTAGATGTGGAAACTCAGATCGAGATGGTTAAAAAAGTGAAACGGTCTGAGAATTGGATAATCCGGAAACCTCACACAGTATCACCAGATATCAGAGCTAGAGAAGCTAAAAGAATAATGAAGGAAAAGGATATCTCCGGCCTACCTGTTATAGAAAATGGAAAGTTGATAGGTCTAGTAACAAAGAGGGACCTCCGTTTCGAAACAGAATTGCATAAAAAAGTTAGGGAAGTCATGACCTCTGAACTGATAACTGCAGATCCAGACACAGAGATAAGTGAAGCTAAATCTATACTTAACAAGAACAAGATCGAAAAGCTACCATTGATTGACGAAGACGATAAACTCAAGGGACTTATAACTGTTCGAGATATAGAGAAAAAGAAACAGCATCCACACGCTACGATGGATGAAAACGGACAATTGATGGTCGCTTCTGCAGCTGGTCCCGACGAATTCGATAGAATTGAGTCTCTCGTAGATGCAGGCGTAGATATGATAGTGGTCGATACGGCCCACGGCAACTCCAAAGATGTAATAGAAGCCACGGAAGAAATAAACGGAAGTTTAGAAGTGGATATAATGGCCGGCAATATAGCGACTCAGGAAGGTGCTAGAGCTTTGATCGAAGCAGGAGCTGATTCTCTTCGAGTGGGTATAGGACCCGGATCGATCTGCACAACGAGGATGGTCTCAGGCATCGGGGTTCCACAGATAACTGCGATAAGGAACGTATATGAAGAAGCTTGTAAGGAAAACGTGAGTGTTATTGCCGACGGCGGAATAAGATACAGCGGCGATGCAGCAAAGGCACTTGCCTGCGGTGCTGATGCAGTAATGTTGGGTAACATGTTAGCAGGTACTGAAGAAGCTCCGGGTAGAGTAGTCTTCAGAGGCGGTAGAAAGTACAAGGAGTATAGAGGGATGGCTTCTATCTCTGCTTTAGAACAGCGCGAAAAGAATAGATATCATCAGAGTTTTGAGAGTCGGGAGGAATACGTTCCTGAAGGTGTCGAAGGTCTTGTACCTTACAAGGGCACTGTTTCTGAGGTAGTACATCAGATAGTCGGCGGTATAAAGTCTAGCATGGGTCATCTAGGAGCGGATACAATCGAAAAAATGCGAGATGCTGAGATTTACGAGATAACAGAAGGTGGCAAAAATGAAAGTCATCCTCACAACGTCGAGATAACAGAGGACACTCCGAATTATCATTGGAGAGGAGAGAGATAGTAAAAATCTTTCTGCTTATCTAAATTTATCTAGTGTGATGAGTGATAGAGCGATCATACCACTCACTAAAGCTGGCCAGACATCGGTACTGAGATATAAAGCAGGCGTTGGCGGATGAATATCTAGGAAAGGCCAAAATATTGCGTAAGAGTATCCGGACGTAGTGATCAAGAGACTGTCAAGGAAAAGGTGTGATATCGCCCCTATCATTAACAGAATGAATATCAGTTTGGAATCTTCTTGAACAGTTAATAAAGAACCTATAGCTATCACTACAAAGACACCTCCGAATGTGTGTAGAGGCCCCCAGGAGAATGGTATGCCTAAAACATTTTCTATTTTGATGGGGTCCAATAACAGCCTGATTCGCACTAGGTCTGGTAAAGCGGCTCCTACCATTATCGCTGTTATATGAGGTGACTTTATTTTTTCATATCTCCATGAGAGTATCACTCCGATTGCAAAACCAACAAAAACATGTGTCAAAAGGTCAGCCATTGTCATCAACTCTTTTCAGACGGGATAGAACTTCCTTCGCAGTGAAGGGTTCCTCTCTCGGTTTAAAGGCTAAGATTTTCTTATCGAATCTCCATTGACCAATAATTCTCATTCCAACCCATACCGCTCCCAAGAGAGATATGCCATATAGGTAGACGTAGCGCCATAAAGGTCGGATCATCGCGTTGCTGACATAAATTGTTCTGTTTTCTCCTACAGTGCCAAAGACACTAAGTCTATCGCCTTCGTCAGGTTCCTCTCTAAGATCGGCGACCTCAAGTTCTATAGTTCTATCGCCACTTTCCAATTTTATCATAACAGGGTCCGTTTCGATGACTTCTCCATCGATCTCTACATATTCACCTACGTATCTGTTGTAATCATCTACAACATCATCGGTTCCGGGATATCTTCCCTTTTCTGGGGCTGGAGAAAGTGTACCGTGCCAAATAAAAAGAGAAAAAAGAATCAGGATAAGAATTATAATCACAATCGCTCGAGACCGACCGGACGGTAACATCAATTTCTAAAGTTTTTCAAATATATTTGATTTTTTCCTTCGTTTAGATGACATTAAAATGACAATATCGATAATCATTAAATAATATTATCTCATGAAGCAATCCATGACAATACTAGTTACCGGATCAGCCGGATTCATTGGATTTCATGTCGCTAGACAACTATTGGAAAAAGGAGAATCAGTTGTTGGTTTAGATAATGTCAATGATTATTACTCTCAGGAACTCAAATGGGACAGGAATTCAATATTAGAAAATCATGAAAACTTCGACTTCTATCATGAGGACCTTTGTGATTTGCAGAGAATGAAGGAACTTTTTGAAGAAAAGGACATCGATAAGATCTGCCATCTTGCGGCCCAAGCTGGCGTCCGCTATTCGGTAGAGAACCCTCATGCCTACGAAAGATCTAATCTTAAAGGTTTTACGAATATTCTAGAGATGGCTAGACATCACGATGTAGATAATCTAGTCTATGCATCTTCATCTTCTGTTTACGGAGGAAATAAAGATATACCTTATACGGTGGGCGACAACGTGAACGAGCCAGTTTCCTACTACGCAGCGACCAAAGTCGCTAATGAGGTGATGGCTTACTCATATAACCATCTTTACGATATACCTTGTACAGGTCTAAGATTCTTCACAGTCTACGGTCCTTGGGGAAGACCTGACATGGCTATGTTTAAATTCACCGACAGAATTGTTGAAGGTAAACCCATAGAAGTATACAATTACGGAGACATGAAGAGAGATTTTACTTACATAGATGATATAGTGGAGGGGGTAATAGCTAGCATTGAGAAAGAATATGATTACGAGATTTTTAATTTAGGTAATAATACCCCTGTTGAGCTGATGGAATTTATCGAGATGTTGGAGGACGCGCTTGGTATGGAGGCTGAGAAAGAGATGAA
>Ga0207421_10002871_pt1 | contig 20991 bp, 15 predicted proteins | sample SodLakKL_010_SED_4_FD_187542 | JGI IMG/M metagenome (GOLD analysis project Ga0207421, IMG submission 187542) | Alkaline sediment microbial communities from Lake Tanatar, Kulunda Steppe, Russia - 8KL_010_SED (SPAdes) (version 2) | ecosystem: Environmental > Aquatic > Non-marine Saline and...
CGGGCGCCTTCGGTCGGACCCCGCTCGACGAGCCCTCGCGCACCCTGGCCGGCATCCTGCGGCGCGAGCGTCCCCAGGTCGTGGTCACCTACCCCGAGGATGGCGGCTACCCGCACCCGGACCACATCATGAACCACGCGGTCACGATCCGGGCGATGGAGTTGGCCGCGGATCCCGCCGTCGACCTCTCCGACGTGTCCGATGGCGAGCGACCGAGCTGGCGGGTACCGAAGGTCTACGCCTCGTCGATCTTCCCGTCGGAGCGGGTGCTCACCCTGCACGAGGCGATGTTGGAGTACGGGCTCGAGAGCCCGTACGTGAAGTGGCTGGAACGCCGCGACGAGCACCCGGACGACGCCGTGGACGACGCTCCGGATGCGCGCATCCCGTGCGCCGACTGGTTCCCGCGGCGCGATGCCGCCCTGCTGGCCCACGTCAGCCAGATCGACCCGGACGGCGGCTGGTTCCAGGTCCCGCGTGACCTCGAGCGTGACCGCTATCCCTACGAGTCCTACGTGATCCTGCGTTCGGACGTCGAGGTGGAGCCTCCGGAGACCGACCTGTTCGCGGGCCTGGATCTGGCGGCCCTGGACGACTTCGACGGCCGGGTCGGTTCCGGCGCCTGGTAGTCGACGCCTCGCGACCGACGCCCGGTGAGGGCCTGTCGGTCACCCGTTCGGACCGGGGGTGGCCGAATGACCGGGATCCGTCCCGGGACAACGGGCGGTCTGTCCCGAACGATAGGTGTATCCGCAACTAACTCAGACCCAGGAGGTCGCTCGGATGACATCGATCGGGATCGTGTACTACTCCATGTACGGCGCCACCTACGAGTTGGCGCAGGCCATCGCGGACGGGGTCGAGAAGGGCGGCGGCACCGCGCATCTGCGCAAGGTGCCGGACCCGCTCCTGCCGGACGAGGTCAAGGAGTCGGATGGCGTCCGCGAGTCGATCGCCGCGCAGGACGAGGTGACCACCGCGACCGTCGACGAACTCCCCGAGTTCGACGGCATCGTGTTCGGCTCGCCCACGCGCTTCGGGAGCGCCACCTCGCAGCTGCAGTCGTTCTTCGACCAGACCGGTCCGCTGTGGGCCAACGGCAGCCTGCTCGGCAAGTCGGCCGGGTTCTTCACCGGTGCCTCCACCGCGCACGGTGGTCACGAGTCGACGATCCTGACCATGTCGACCTACGCCTTCCACCACGGCATGGTGATCGTGCCCGTCGGTTACGCCGTGGCCGGCGGCGTGCAGTCCACCCGCTCCGGTGGTGGACCCTACGGGCCGACCCAGCTCGGTGACGGGGAAGGCCTGACCGACGAGGAGCGCGAGATCGCTGTGGACTACGGCGTCCACTTCGCGCAGGTGACCGAGAAGCTGGCTGCCTGAGGCTCGCGACGCGATCACCGCTGCTGACGGCCACGGCCTGCGTCGACGGTGACGAAGACGCCGGCGCGGGCGCGGGCGACGCGGTCGCGCTGCGCAACATCACCTTCGATGAGCAAGGCACCGTCGAGTACTTCTGCCGTCTGCACCCCGCCATGACGGGAACCGTCACCGTCGTCTAGCTCTGACCACCTGCTCCGGCTGGGCCCGACCGCACGGGTCGGGTCAGCCGGGCAGCTCCTGTCAGCCGGGCAGTTCCCAGGTGTGGACCGGTTCGTTGGACCGCATCCCGGCGAGGTAGCGACGGGTCATGTCGATGATCGCCTGCTCCCGCGTGGTCTGGTGGTCCTCGAGCAGCGCCCGGAACGTCTTGACCTGCCAGGACGCGCCGGTCATGCGCTTCAGGGCCCGCTGCTCGACGATGCCGAGGTAGTGGTCCCGGTCACGCCGGTCGACGCCCCAGCTGTCGAGGCCCGTGTGCGCGAGCGGCAGGAGGGTGCGCAGGATCAGTTCGCTGGCCGGTACCTCGCCGACCCCGGGCCAGAACAGCGACGCATCGATGCCCTCCCGGGCGGCCCGGAAGAAGTTGTCGTTGGCGGCCTGGAACGACAGCTGCCGGGTGATCGGTGGGTCGAGGTCCACGAGCCCGCGGACCAGACCGAAGTAGAACGCGGCGTTGGCCACGGTGTCGACCATCGTCGGGCCGGCCGGCAGCACCCGGTTCTCGACGCGCAGGTGGGGCTTGCCGCGGGCGATGCCGTAGATCGGGCGGTTCCACCGGTAGACGGTGCCGTTGTGCAGGTTCAGCTCCCCGAGCCGCGGGATGTCGCCCTTGGCGAGCGCCTCCTCGGGGTCCTCGTCGTCGAGCAACGGCAACAGCGAGGGGAAGTACCGCACGTTCTCGTCGAACAGGTCCAGCACCCCGTCGATCCAGGCCTCGCCGAACCACACGCGCGGGCGGACCCCCTGCGCGGTCAGCTCCTCGGACCGGGTGTCGATCGCCTGCTGGAACAGCGCGATCCGGGTCTCGCGCCACAGTTCCTTGCCCAGCAGGAACGGCGAGTTGGCACCGACGGCGACCTGCGCCGCCGACCCTGCCTGCGCCGCGTTCCAGGCGGCGGCGAACCCGTCGGGGCTCACCTGCAGGTGCAGCTGCACCGAGGTCGCGGCCGCCTCCATCGCGATCGAACTCATCTTCAGCGACAGGCGTTCCGGGCCCTCGATCTCGACCTGCAGTTCCTCGCCCCGTGCCTCGAGGATCTGCTCGTTCAGCAGGTGGTAGCGGGGGTTGGCCGACAGGTTCTGGATCGTGACATGCAGGTTCTTCAGGGTCGGGATGATGCCGACCATCGCGACCCTGGCCTCCAGCTCCTCGGCACGACGGTAGGCGTGGTCGAACGAGGTCTCGAGCTCCTCCTCGATCTCACGGAACACGGTGCCGTTGAGCTTGTGCGGCGCGAGGTTGAACTCGATGTTGAACTGCGCGAGTTCGGTCTGGAAGTCCTCGGACTCGATGCGGTTCAGCAGTTCGGCGTTGACCATCATCGGTTCGCCGTCACCGTCGACGACGTAGAACTCGACCTCGACACCGATGAGCTTGCGCTCGGTCTCGAACATCTCATCGTTGACCATGCGGCGCAGGACCTCGACGCACCGCTTGACCTTCTCGCGGTAGCGCTGCCGGTCCTCGCGGGTGAAGCGCGCCTCGTCGATGTCCTGACCCACGTCCCGCTCCCAGCCCGCCGTTTGCGCGAAGCGTATGTAATCCCGGTCAGCAGCGGTGGCAGGTTGTCCGGGGGAGTGGGTTGCGGCGCGGTCGGTCGGGTGACGGCGCTACGGTCCCCGGCTCCTCATCCCCGCCCCGGATCACCGGTGCACGACCGACCGCCGCCTGGCCCGGCCGTGACCGTGACGCCGGGGGCTCGCGACGAAGGCCCGCCCGTGACCACGTCCCCGCACTCCACCGTGCGCGTGCGGCCGGTCGTGCCGATGGCGGTCCGCCCGTGGATCGGCGCGGTGATGATCTCGTTCTCTGCGGTGTGGGTACGGCTCGCCGACGTCGAGGTGGCCCGGTCCGCCTTCCTCCGGACGGCCTACGCGTTGCCGGTCCTGGCCCTCCTGGTGGCGATCTCCGGCCGCAAGGTGGTCACCCACGCCCGGGCGCGGTCCGGCGCTCCGAGGTGGTGGCTCCCGCTCGCGTTCGCCGCTGGCGTCCTGCTGGGGCTCGACTTCGTCGCGTGGCATGCCACGATCGAGATCGTCGGCGCCGGACTGGGCACGGTCCTGCCGAACCTCCAGGTCGTGTTCGTCGGGGTGGCCGGTGTCGTGCTGTTCCGCGAACGACCCGCCGCCCTGTTCTGGATCGGTCTGCCCATCGTGCTCGCCGGGGTCTGGCTGCTGGGGGCCTACGGACGGACGTTGGCTGAGGACGGCTCGATGCTCCTCGGGATCTTCTGGGGCGTGGTCACCGCGCTGCTGTACGCCGGTGCCCTGATCGTGCTGCGCCTGGCCCGGGCCCGGACGCCGTCCGCGGCGGCGGTCAGCGTGCTGTGGTCGCTGACGCTCGGGGCCGCCCTCGCGACGCTCATCCCGGCGGCGGCCGCCGGGGTCGCCGGTCCCGCGGGTTGGCCCGCGGACGGCTGGCTGCTCATGCTGGCGATCGGCTCCCAAGTGGTCGGGTGGCTGGTGCTGACCACCTCGATCCACCACCTCCCGGCGGCGGCGACCTCGGTCGCCCTGCTGCTGCAGCCCGTCCTGGCGCTGCTGTGGGGCGCCCTGCTGCTGTCCGAGCCGTTGGGTGGCGCCCAGCTGGCCGGGGCCGTCACCGTGCTCGCCGGCGTGGCGCTGGCGCACCGCGGCGTGGCGCAGGCCCGCCTGCCGGATGAACCGCCGCCGCTGCTGGATGCGGCCGGATCCACACCCGCGTCCCCGTGAGCCGCCCGCTGTACGTCGCGCCGATCGGCGCCCACCACCTCGACGTTGTCGCCGAGCTCAACGACCGCGAGGTTCCGCGCGTCAGCCACCTGGGACCGGACGGCCTGCGCGCGCTGTTGCCGGTGTGTGACCTGGGGGTCGTGGCGACCGACGGTGCGGGTGCCGTCGCCGGGTTCGTCCTCGCGATCGCGCCGGGCGCACCGTACGAGAGCGTCAACTACCGGTGGTTCGACGCGCGTGGCGACGACTTCCTGTACGTCGACCGGGTGGTCGTCGCGGCGACCCATCGTCGGCGGCGCGTTGCGACGAAGCTCTACGACGCCGTGGTGGCACGGGCCCGAGCAACGGCGCGTGACCGGGTCACCTGCGAGGTCAACATCCGACCGACCAACGATGCTTCACTCGCGATGCACCGCGACCGCGGCTTCGTCGAAGTGGGCCGTCAGGACACGACCGGCGGGACGCTGACGGTCGCGCTGCTGTCGCTGGACGTGACCGGGCCGGTGTGATCCTCCGGGGATCAGCCGGAGGACCCCCAGAAACCGCAGGAACCGGAGCGCCACCATGGAGCCAACCTCGCAGCCACGCTACGACTACGCGGTCGGGGAACTGACCGACGACGCAGTGGCCCGCGACCCGGTCGAGGGGCTCCGGGGGTGGATCGACGACGCGATCGCCGCGGAGCTCCCCGAACCGACCGCGGTCGTGCTCGCGACGGTCGACGACGACGGGCACCCGGACGCGCGGGTGCTGCTGCTGCGGGGTCTGGACGAGCGGGGCCTGAGGTTCTTCACCAACTACGGCTCCGTGAAGGGTCGGCAACTGGACGCCCACCCGGTCGCCACGGTCGTGGCCCACTGGCAGCCGTTGGAGCGCCAGGTACGCGTCCGGGGATCCGTCGAACGGCTCTCCGAGGCCGAATCCGACGCCTACTTCGCCTCCCGGCCGCGTGGGAGCCAGATCGGAGCCTGGGCCTCCGAGCAGTCGCAGCCCGTCGCGGACCGCGACGCGCTGGAGCGCCAGGTCCTCGCGATGGAGGCGAGGTTCGACGGGCAGGACATCCCCCGCCCACCTGACTGGGGCGGCTACCTGCTGCGGCCCGACACCATCGAGTTCTGGCAGGGGCGTCCGTCACGGCTGCACGACCGGCTGCGCTACGAGCGCACGCCCGACGGCTGGCGCACCCAGCGCCTGCAGCCGTAGATCCCCGGTCCGGCCCGACCCGCTAACTTCCGCGGCTCGTGCGTCGCCCGACGCGTACCGATCAGGTGAGGAACCGCATGGTAGGCAGTTCCGGCACCGGGGACCGGCTCGAGAAGCAACTCGGGCTCATGGACGTCTACGCCATCTGCACCGGCGCGATGTTCGCCTCGGGGTTCTTCCTGCTGCCGGGGATCGCCGCAGCGAATGCGGGACCGGCGGTCGTGCTGGCCTACCTGGCCTCCAGTCTGCTGATGGTCCCCGCGATGTACTCCATCGCCGAGCTGTCCAGTGCGATGCCACGGGCCGCCGGCACCTACTTCTTCATCCACCGCAGCATGGGACCCCTGGCCGGCACGATCGGTGGTCTGGGTGCCTGGCTGGTCCTGGTCGCCAAGAGCGCCTTCGCGCTGGTCGGGATGGGCGCGTACATCGCGCTGTTCTTCGACGTCCCGATCCAGCCGCTGGCCATCGCGCTGACCGTGGCGTTCGCGGTGCTCAACATCCTCGGCGCCAAGGAGACCGCGCGACTGCAGGTGTGGTTGGTCGTGACGCTCGTAACCATCATGACCTTCTTCATCGCCGCCGGGGCGGTCGAGCTGGTCCGGGGTGACGTCGACGTCGCCAGTCAGTTCACCCCGTTCCTGCCGTTCGGGGTGGAGGGGTTCGTCTCGACGATCGGTCTGGTGTTCATCTCGTATGCGGGTCTCACGAAGGTGTCTTCGGCTGCGGAGGAGATCCGCGACCTGGACCGCAACCTGCCGCTGGGGATGATCCTCGCCCTGTTCACCGTCGGAGCGATCTACACGGCGGGGGTCAGCGTCCTCGTCGCGGTGATCCCCCCCGACGTGTTGCACCAGGACCTGACACCGGTGGCCACCGCCGGTGAGGTGGTGTTCGCCTGGATGCCGCCCGTGGTGGGCGTCGGTCTGGTGGTCATCGCCGCGGTGACCGCCTTCGCATCGACGGGCAACGCCGGGATCCTGACGGCGTCGCGCTACCCGCTGGCCATGGCGCGCGACCGGCTGCTGTGGAGCGGGTTCGACAACCTCGGGCGGTTCGGGACCCCGACCCTCGCGGTCGTGGTGACCTCGGCGATGATGATCGCGAGCATCCTGTTCCTGGACGTCGAACGCCTGGCGAGCCTCGGCAGCGCCTTCCTGTTGCTGCTGTTCGCGCTGATCAACCTGTCGGTGATCTTCATGCGCGAGAGCCGGCTGTCGTCCTACGTGCCGGGCTACCGCTCGCCGTTGTATCCCTGGATGCAGATCATCGGGTTCCTGACCACCTTCGGGCTGATCTTCACCCTGGGCGCGTTCTACGTCGTGTTCATCCTGGTCGTGATCCTCGGGTCGTACGTCTGGTACCGGCTCTACGTCCGCGAGCGCGTGCCCCGGCGTGCGGCGGTCTACGGCCTGTTCCGCCGGCTGGGGGAGCACCACGACGAGGGCGTCGACGAGGAACTCTGGGGGATCCTCCAGGAGCGCGGGGCGCAGGAGGAGGACTCGTTCGACCATCTGGTCGCCCACGCGCGGGTCCTCGACCTGGACGGCAAGGTCGAGCTCCCCGAGGTGCTGACCGCCGTCGCCGGCGCGGTCCGCAACCACCTCAGGCAGCCGCTCAACGGTCTGGACGACGCGCTGGTGGGGGCCATCGGGAACGGGATCATCCCCGAAGGTGCTCCGGCGGGCGTGTTCGACCTCGTCCGCGACGACTTCGACCGCCCGGAGGTCGTGCTCGTCCGCGCGAAGCGTGGGGTCCGGATCGGCGGCGGCCGTCGCTTCCCCGGTAGCTCCAACAACGATCACGAGGAGGAGGACGAGGCCAAGCGCAAGGGCCCGCTCGTCTACGCGCTGATCTTCCTCATCTCGCCGCCGGAACGCTTCACCCAACATCTGCGCCTGATGGCCCAGCTGGTCACGATGGCCGAGCAGGACACCTTCGCCGCCGACTGGCGACAGGCGCATGACGAACAGGCGCTGCTCGAGACGTTGCTGCGCGACGAGCGGTTCGCATCCATCGTGGTGGGGGCCAAGGGCCCACCCTCGGAGATGGTGGACAAGCGGCTGGCCGAGGTGTCCTTCCCGGGAGACACCCTGGTGGCCATGGTGCGCCGCGGGGACCGCACCATCATCCCGAAGGGTGACACGCTGCTGCGCGCCGGCGACCGGTTGACGGTGATCGGCGCACCCGCCGACGTGGCGGCGCTGCAGGGCCACGGTCTGGGTGACGAGCCGGAGGAGAGCACGCAGGACGGCGCGTAGCCGCGACCGTACGCTCGGCAACCCGTCGAAAGGGCCGTTCCCGTGGCCAACCGCCTCGCCAGTGAGACCTCGCCGTACCTGCAGCAGCACGAGGACAACCCGGTCGACTGGTTCCCGTGGGGGCCCGAGGCCTTCGAGGAGGCCCGCCGCCGCGACGTGCCGATCTTCCTGTCCGTCGGCTACTCGGCGTGCCACTGGTGCCACGTGATGGCGCACGAGTCGTTCGAGGACGAGGACATCGCCCGGTTCCTCAACGAGCGGTTCGTCAACGTCAAGGTCGACCGCGAGGAACGGCCCGACGTCGATGCCGTCTACATGAAGGCCGTGCAGTCGATGACCGGCCGGGGCGGGTGGCCGATGAGCGTGTTCCTCACCCCCGACGGCGAGCCCTTCTACGCCGGCACCTACTGGCCGAAGGAACCCCGCCACGGCATGCCGTCGTTCCCCCAGGTCGCGACTGCCACCTCGGAGGCGTGGCGGGACCGGCGCGACGAGGTCGTGGAGTCCGCCTCCTCGATCGCCACGACGCTGGCCGCACACCGTGAGTCGGAAGCTGCGGACGATGTCGATCTGACCGTGCCGGACGCCGCCGCGCAGGTCGTGCTGGAGCGGGCCTGGGACCGGGAGCTCGGCGGGTTCGGCCGCGCACCGAAGTTCCCCCAGGCGATGACCATCGAGTGGCTGCTCGCACGCCACGTGCGCACCGGTGAGACCGAGCCGTTGGAGGCGGCGGTCCACTCCCTGGATGCGATGGCGCGCGGCGGCATCCACGACCACCTTGCGGGCGGGTTCGCCCGCTACTCGACGGATGCGGCCTGGCTGGTGCCCCACTTCGAGAAGATGCTCTACGACAACGCCCTGCTGCTGCCGGCCTACGCGGCCGCGGCGGTGGTGGCCGACGACGACGAACTGCGCCGCGTCACCCACGCCACCGCTGCCTACCTGCTGGCCGAGTTGCGGACCGACGACGGTTTGTTCGTCGCGGCGACCGATGCGGACTCCGAAGGCGTCGAGGGCCGCTACTTCGTCTGGCCCTACGACGAACTCGTGGCCGTGCTCAGCGACCTCGAGGTGGATGCGGAGCGCTGGACGACGTTCCTGGGCGCGGTCCCGCAGGGCAACTGGGAGGGGGTCAACATCCTGCACGAACCGGTGCCCCGGGCCCGGTTCGCCGCAGATGCGGGGCTCGATCGGGCGGCCTTCGACGCCGAGTGGGAACGGGTCCGCACGGGACTGCTGGCCCACCGCGCGCAACGCGTGCCGCCGGGCGTGGACGACAAGGTCCTGACCGACTGGAACGCGATGGCCGTCCGCGGGTTCGTCCGCGCCGGCCTGCTGCTCGGCGAGCCGGACTGGGTGATGGCCGGTGCTCGCGCCGCGTCCACTCTGCACGACGTCCACATCGTCGACGGGCAGCTGCACCACACCTCCAAGGACGGACGGGTGTCGGTCCCGGGCTTCCTCGACGACCATGCCCTGCTGGCGCTGGCCGACCTCGAGCTGTTCCAGGCCACCGGCGAGCCCGTGTGGTTCGACCGGGCCGTGGCGCTGGCGACGACCGCGCACGAACGGTTCCACGACCCCGCTGACGGCGGCTGGTTCCAGACGGCCCACGACGGCGAATCCCTCTACCTCCGCCCCAAGGAGACGTGGGACAACGCCACGCCGGCGGGCACCTCGGTGATGGTGGAGGTCTGCCTCGCGCTCGCCGGGTTGACCGGTGATCTCACGTGGCGCGACCGGGCCGAGGAGGGCGTCCGGCTGTTCCAGGAGGGCGCCCGCACGATGGCGACGGGGTACGGCTGGCTGCTGCGCCAGTACGAGGCGTTGGCGTCGGAGCCACGCGAGGTCGCGATCGTCGGCCGGTCCGGCCCGGCGCGCGATGCCCTGGCTGCTGTCGCACGGGAGCGGCCCGTCGCCGGCACGCTGGTGGTCGTGGCCGACCCGGACCACGGCGACCACGTCCCGCTGCTGGCCAACCGCGGCGAGGTGGACGGCCGGCCCGCGGCCTACGTGTGCCGCGGCCTGGTCTGTGACCGCCCCGTGACCGATCCCGCCGATCTCGCGGCGCTGCTCGCCGACGGTTGACACCGCGGCGCCCCGCCGCCCCGCCGCCACGGCGCCCCGCCGCACCGGCCGCCCGGCAGCGGCGGCGTTCAGCCCGACCGCTGCGCGGCGTACCCTTCGGCGCGACGCACCGCCAAGCGCTGACCGCGCGCCGGGCGACCGAGGACGAGGAGCACGCACGATGCAGGAGGACTGGGGGACCCGGAGCGACCGCTGGGCGGGCATCCGGAGCGAGATGGTGCCGGTCCGCGGCACCGCCGTGCACACCCTGCGGGCCGGCGAGGACCAGGGCGGGGTGCCACAACTGCTGGTCCATGGACTGGGCGGTTCCGCCACCAACTGGCTCGAGGTGATGGGCGCGCTGGCGCAGCGTGGCCCCGTGCTGGCGCCCGATCTCCCCGGTTTCGGCCGCACCGAGCCCCCGCGCGAGACCGCCACGCACGTGCGCGCCAACGCCCGGTTCCTGCTGGCGCTGCTCGACGAGGTGGGCTGGACCGACCGTGTGCAGATCCACGGCAACTCGATGGGTGGGCTGCTCTCGGTCCTCGTGGCCAGCGCCGCACCGCACCAGGTCGATCGGCTGGTCCTGGTGTCACCCGGGCTGACGATGTCCCGCGGGGCGATCCGGCAGATCCATCCGGCGACCGTCGCCCGCCTGCTGCCCTTCGCGCTGCCGGGCGTCGGTGCGCAGCTGATCAAGCGGGCACACGGGAAGATGACGCCGCAACAGCTGTTCGACGACCTTGGCCACTACATCCACAGCGACCCGACGCGGGTATCGCCCGAGCTCGCGGCGGTCGGCCTCGAGAACGTCGAGTACGGCCGGACCCAGGATTGGCGACTGCCCGGCTTCACCGCCGCGGCGGAATCGACGGTCCGGACCCTGGCCAGCCGCCGCCGGGTCGAACAGGCCGTGCGGGACGTCCAGGCACCCACCCTGGTGGTGTGGGGCGATCAGGACCGGCTCGTCGGCCGTGCCATCATCGACCGGGTCCAGGATCTGCAACCGGACTGGAAGGTCGCGATCCTGAACGATGTCGGCCACGCCGCGATGATGGAGACGCCCGACACCTACCTCGCGACGGTCGAGCCCTGGTTGGACGCGGCCAGCGACCGGTCAACCGTCGATGAGGTCGCTCCCAGCTGACCCCGGACCCGCTCATCCCGGACCCGCTCATCCCGGGCCCGCTCATCCCGGGCCCGGCCGGAGGATGGTCGGTGAGGGGTGCAGTACTGCACCTCTCACCACCCATCCCGGGCAACCGGACGGATACGCACGGCCCGGGAGGTCCGCGGGAGGTCAGGTGGTGGTGAAGCGCAGGCCGCGGCTGCCGGGGACCCGGTCGATCGCACCGGTGTCCAGCAGCGCCAGCAGGTCGGCGTGTGCCGCCTCGACGTCGCCGTCGCGATGGGCGCGGTAGTCGGCGACGGTGAACCCTGGCCCGTCCAGCCCGTCGAGGAACGCGACGGCCTCCGCGGGCGGCGAGGCGTCCAGGAGGCCCAGGGCGCGGCAGGAACCGCGGAGCCCGGCGACGACCGCGTCCCCCCACCGCTCCAACCAGATCGAGGCGTCGCGCCGTCTGACCGTGCTGGCGACCTCCTCGTGGTAGCCGAGCGGGTCCTGAGCCAGCGCGATCTCCGGGGCGGCCAGGCCGTGCGGATCCAGGTTCACGGCGCGCAGGGCCAGTCGTGCGGCGGCCCGCGCCAACCGGCCGTTGGCGGCGTCGAACGGGTGGATCTTCAACACCTCGAGGTGGAGGATCCCAGCCGTGACGAGCCCGTGGGCCACCACGCCCGGACCACGGAGCCAGTCGGCGAGGACCTCCAGCGACACCGCGATGTCGGCAGGATCGGCGGTGTGGTACAGGATGCGGCCGATCGAGGCGTCGTGGACCGCCTGCTCGACCTCGCGTGGCCGGCCCGCGCGATCGGGGTGCACGAGCCCGACGGTCAGGCGTGTGTGCAGCTCGGCGAGCGTCCCGACCGGGTCATCGAACAGCTCACCGGCGAGGTCGTCCGCGGCGAACGCCGCCAGGACCCCGCGGGCCTCCAGCGCCTGGAGGTGCTCGTCGGGGACCTCGGTCATGGCGTCGAAGCTCATGTACCAGGAGCTCGCGCGGGCCGGGGGGACCGGTTGGTCGTCCACGGACGGCAGCCCGAGCGCGGCCAGCTGCTCCTCGGACGGCAGCACGTCGACCGGCGACCCATCCAGCTGCAGCGTCGCCAACAGCGCCCGGTCGCGCGTGGCGTCCACGACGCCCGGATCGGGCGCGGTGACGCCGTGCAGCAGATCGGTCAGGGCGGTCACCTCGGCGATGAGGGTGACCAGGTGGGGCGTGCGTCCGAACCGGGGTGGCTGTGGGGCGGACGGCGGCGGTGGGCCGGACGGAGGCGGCTGCCCGGACGTGCTCACTTCCAGGGGATGAGCCGGCGGCCGCGTGCGGCCTCCGTCGCGATCCGTCCGTGGCGCCGTCCGAGCGCGTAGGTGGAGAAGGCCAGCCCGGCCCCGCCGGTCAGCGCGGTGGTGGTCTTGACGACCTGTTTGGTCCGGCGCGCGAACTCGACCATCGGCCAGCCGCGCTGGTTGGCGACCGTCTCGAGCGGACCGTCCGGGTTGACGGCGACGGGGTGGCCGACCATCTCCATCATCGGCAGGTCGGAGGCCGAGTCGCTGTAGGAGTAGGACAGCTGCAGGTCGTAGCCGCGTTCGGCCGCGAGCTTCTCGATCGCTTCGGCCTTGCCCTCGCCGTAGACGAAGGGTCCATCCAGTTCGCCGGTGTAGCGACCGTCGACGACCGCCGACTGGGTGCCGATCCCGCCCTCCATCCCGAGCGCGGACGCGAGCGGCGCGATGATCTCCTGCGGTGAGGCGGACACGATCCAGCAGTCACGGCCGGCTTCGTGGTGCATGTCGATCAACCCACGCGATTCGGGGCGGACCTTCTCGAGGATCCGGGGCACGATCTCCTCGTTGAGCGCGATCAGGTCGGCCTGCTCGATGCCCTCGACGGCCTGCAGGATGCGGTCCCGGACCGATTCGGACCGTTCGTCGGTCGCGCCGAAGAGCTTGAACGAGATGGCCTTGGCGCCATCGGAGAGCAGATCGCCGGTCGGGATGAGCTTGTTCCGCCAGGCGGCGACCCCGAAGTAGAAGGCCGACGACCCACTGATCAGGGTGCGGTCGAGGTCGAAGAATGCCGCTGCATTCGGCGTGGCCACGGGTGGGCTCCTGGGTCCGGGGGCGACCGCGAGCCTAACGCGAGATCCCCAGTTCGGTGCCGGCGATCACGCTCCCTTCCCCGTGGAGCGTGGGCGTCGGTCCGTGACTGGGGACCTTGCTCGAGCAACGTAGGCCCCCGGTGGCCGAACCGTCGAGTCCTCTGTCCACAGGGGCTGTTGATGACGGGGGGAGGGGCGTGTGGACGGGCTGTGGACACCGCGCGGATCGAGGCTCCAACGGGCGGGAAGTTCCGGCATCACCGCAGGTGAGGCGGGTCACGCGTCCGCAGGGCAGTCCACAGGTGCTCCACAGCGTGTGGACAACACCGATCCTGGGGTGGCGCTCGCGGTCGTGCGAGGCTCGCACGGGCTGCCCGTCAGTTCGCCGTCAGCCCGTGCGCATGTGCTACCGCGCGATCCTCGAACGCCGCCGTCGGGTCGCCACGGCGGTCGGTCAGGGCCCGCTCGGGCCGTCCGGATCGCCGTCCCCGCCCGCATCCGCCTCGCCTGTCGTGCGCTCGTCGGCGCTGCCCTCGACCGGGGCGTCGCCGAGCTCACCGAACAGCGCCGAGGCGTCGTCGGGGACGTCGGTGTCGTCGTCCATGCGTTCCAGCCAGCTGCCCGGATCTTCCAACTCGTCGGAATCCGGGAGGTTCTCCGGGTGCGCGAGCGCGCGGTGCAGGCCCTCGGGCCCGAGCGCGCTGCCCACCGTCTCGACGAACCGTTCTCCCGCCGTCTCGTCGGTCGGCTTGATGTCCAGGCCGAGCAGCCCCGCCAGCAGCTCTTCGCCGTCGCCGCGGGTCGCGCGCCGGCGCCGCAGCACCTCCTGGATGCGCCCGTGTCCGGGCAGGCGGTCCGCCACGGCCCGGTCGACCTCGTGGCGTGCCCACGCGCCGACGAGGCACACGACGCCCTGGAGCCGCTCGAGGACGCGCTGCTGTGCCTCGGTCGGCTCCAGGCGCAGCTTCGCCGCCTTCTCCATGGCTGCGCGCAGCTCGTCGGGATCGTCGGGATCGACCCCGACCATCAGGTCCTCGACCATGCGTTGCAGACGTTCGGCATCGACGACGGTGCCGCCGGCGAACTGGGCCACGAGCGACCGCAGGTGGTCCTCCAGCCACGGCACGGCGTGGTACAGGCGCCGGTGGGCGGCCTCGGTCAGCGCCAGGACCACGGCCACCTCGGTCGCATCGAGGTCGTAGCCCTCGAAGGATTCGGCGACGTTGACGGCGAGGTGGTGGGCCTCACCCCGCGGTGCGGTCGGGATCCCCAGGTCGTACTGCCCGAGCAGCTGCTGCGAGAGCTGGCCGATGACCTGGCCGGCCTGCAGGCCGGCGAGCGCCGCGCTGGCGGGGCGCAGCATCTGGCTCATGTCGCCGCCCATCATGTTGGCGACCATCGCGCCGAGCTCCGGCGGGATACCCATCTCCTCGAGGCCCCGCATCGCATCCTCGCCGCCGTCCTGCAGCTCCTGGAACTGCTGGCCGGCGAGTTCGATCAGGGCATCGGAGGTGGCTTCGGCCACGGCTTCGACCATGGGCCGCAGCGCGGTGATCGCGTTGTTCACCCAGGTCTGCCGGCTGCTGACGACCAGGGCGCCGGCGTCCGACGGGGCCGGCAGGCTGGAATCGTCCAGCCAGTGCTCCGCCAGCTGCAGCGCGTTGGCGGCCGCCTGCCGTTCCCCCTCGGTCGGGGAGCGGTCGCCCTCGGCGGCGACCTGCAGGGCGACGCGGGTCGCGAGGTCCCAGTCGACGGGTCCGGTCGGCGTCCCGGTGGCGAAACCTGCCGCTCCGGGGGCGCCCATCGAGCCCATCAGCGCAGACAGCTGCTCCTGCATCTGTGCCAGGGCATCGGGGCCGCCCATCTGTTCCAGCATGGCGCGGAGTTCGGGCGGGAGGTCCCCGAACGGATCATCTTCGGGGTGCATCGGCTCGTTACCCACGGTGCCTGCCTTGTCGCCGGGTGATCGGCCGTCCCGCCGAACCGGCGGGACCGCCGATGGTTGAGGGGGCTACGGTAGGGGGACACACGCCGATCTGGAGCCGACGTGAGCACAGGGAGCGCAGGGTGACCACCATCGCCATCACGGGCGTCTCGGGCCTGGTCGGTCGCCGGCTCGTCCAGGCGCTCGAGCAACGGCCCGAGGTGACCCGCATCGTCGGGTTGGACCGCACCGCTCCGGACGGTCTGACCGGCCCACGGTTCACGTACCGGCCGGCTGACGTCCGCGATCCCGACCTCGACGCCGCGCTGTCGGGGGTGGATGTCCTGGTCCACCTCGCGTTCCAGCTCGACCCCATCCACGACGAGGCGCTGATGCGGGCCGTCAACGTGGACGGGACCATCAACGTGATGGAGGCCGCTGAACGAGCCGGCGTCGGCCACGTGGTCTATCCGTCGTCGGTGGTCGCCTACGGCGCCTATGCCGACAACGACCTCCCCCTCACCGAGGACAGTCCGGTCCGGGGCACGCCCGAGCTCAACTACTCGGAGCACAAGCGCGACGTCGAGTACTGGTTGGCGGACTGGGTCGCGGGCGACCACGCGACCGAGGTGTGCGTCCTGCGCCTCGCGCTGGTGATGGGCCCCGGGGTCCAGAACTTCGTCACGCGGATCCTGGAGGGGCCGAGGTTCACCGCGGTCCGCGACTACACGCCACCGCTGCAGTTCGTCCACCTCGACGATGTGGTGGCCGCCTTCGAACACGCCATCGAGCAGCGGCTCACCGGCGTCTACAACGTCGCCGCGGAGGGCTGGCTGTCGTTCGACGAGATCCTCGAGCTGGTCGATCGCCGGGTCGTGTCGATCCCGGAGGAGTTGGCCTTCACGACCGCGGAACGGCTGTGGAAGCTCGGGATCGGGGAGTATCCGGCCGGGGTCGTGGCCCATCTGATGCACCCGTGCGTGATGTCCCCGGCCAAGCTGGTGGCGACCGGCTGGCAGCCGAAGGTCACCAACCGCGAGGCCCTGCAGGAGACCGTCCGCGAGCACCAGGACTACGTCGCGGTAGCCGGGGTGCGGACCCGCCGGTCGACGATGCGGCGTGCGACCGCCGTCACCGGACTGGCCGCCAGTGCCGCGGTCGTGCTGGCCTGGCGGCGGTGGCGCGGGCGTTCGGCAGCCGCTCATGCGCACGCTGTGCACGCCGATGTGCGGGAAAGCTCAGGTTCTGCCTCCGACTGACCGATACCAGGGCATGTCCCCACCGGTCGAATGGAGCAGTCGATGAGCCACGTGGTCCTGTCGAAGGGTGCGTCTGGAGCGCCCAAGGTCGATGAGGTGAGTTCGCTCGACGAGGCCCTGCAGCAGGTCGAGCGACTCCGCAACGAGGACGGCGCCAGCGACGTCCGGATCCTTCGCGAGGTTCCGATCGAGGTGAAGACCTACTACAAGGTCGTCGCGCTCGAGGACGGTCCCGCCCCGGCGCCGGTCGAGGTGCCGAGCGAGGCCCCCGCGGTCCCGGATGCGCCGCCGTTCGCGCCGGCATCCGGCTCGCGGTCGGATCCGCCGTCGGGATCGGCGGTCCTGGCGCCCCCGCACACGGCGCCCTCGACCACGGTCGCCGACGACCTCGAGGAACTGTCGAGCGAGCGTCGCAGTTCGCTGTTCGGTCGCAGCTGAGCCCCCCGCACCGCCGGTAGCCTGGTGGCACGCCCCCGTCCGGGGGCGTCATGGCGCGGAACGCGCGTCGTTCCGAACACTGGTGGCTGTCGTGCGACGTTGGATCGGACTGCTGGTCCTGGTGGTCGTGGTGTTCGGCGCCGCCGTGCTGAGCCGTGGGGACGTCCCCTGCGAGGTTCTGGCGTCCCAGCCCGCCTGCTACGTCGCGCTGGCCCCCGGGCCGGTCGAGGACTCCCTGGGGATCGTCGACGTCGACGGCGCGGAGACCTTCTCGTCGGTGGGTGAACTGCTGCTCACGACGATCTCGGTCCAGGATTCGCTCGGCCTGGCGACCTGGTTCCAGTCGGTGACCTCGTCGTCGACGGAGACGGTGCCGCGGGAACAGGTCTTCCCGACCGGGGTGGACCGCGACGAGTTGCGTGAGCGCAACCTCGCCGCCATGTCGGACAGCCAGTTGACCGCGACCATCGCCGGGCTGACCGAGGCCGGTTTCGAGCTCGCCCCCGAAGGCGCCCGGATCGTGTTCGTCACCGAGGACGCGGTGACCGACGAACTGCTCGAGGACGATGTGATCGTCGCGGTCGGTCCGGCCCGTGAACCGATCGAGGACAGCGGGCAGGTCGTCGAGGCGGTGCAGGCCAACGATCCGGGCGACCGGATGACGTTCCACATCGAGCGCGCCGGAGAGCAGCAGACCGTCGAGGTCACCCTCGGGAGCTCACCGGAGGACCCGGACGTCGCCTTCGTCGGCGTGCTGCTGATGACCGAGATCGATCTGCCCGTCGACATCGCCATCGATGCGGGCAGCATCGGCGGTCCCTCGGCGGGGATGATCTTCGCCCTGACGATCGTGGACCTGTTGGGTGAGGACGACCTCACGGGCGGCCACGTCGTCGCCGGGACGGGCACGATCGACCGCGAGGGGGCCGTCGGGCCGGTCGGTGGGGTCCGCCAGAAGGTGATCGGGGCGACCGATCGTCGCGACGGGCAGGATCCGGCCACCGCTTTCCTGGTCCCGCGGGCCAACCTCGACGACGCCCGTGGGGCGCCCGTGCGACGCGACATCACCGTGGTGCCGGTCGACGAACTGTCCGATGCGTTGGTGGCATTGGCCGTCCTGCGCGACGGGGGCGAGCCCGAGGGCTCACTGGTGCTCTCCGCGGGCCGCTGACCTGGCTGCTGACCTGTGGCATGGCCGCTCGTGAGGTGGGCGTTTCCACCGCCCCATCGGTAGGCTCCACGACCCGATCATCCGTACGAACCTTCCTCGAGAGGCGATCCTTTGGGCGCTTTCGTCCGCCGCCGACTGGGCACCGTGGTCATCCTGGCCGCGCTCCTGGTCATCTTCAGTGCCAACCGCGTTGCGGTGCTGCTCACCGACTTCTGGTGGTTCGACGAACGGGGGTTCCGCAACGTCTTCACGACGGTGCTGTCGACCCGCATCGTCCTTGGCATCGTGTTCGGGCTGTTCCTGGCCGCACTGATCGCCGTGAACCTGTTCCTGGTGCGCAAGCTGCGCCCGTTCACGATCCCCAACTCGCCCCAGCAGGCACAGATCCAGCGCTACCGCGACCTGGCGGACCCCTACCTGCCCTGGTTGATCGCCGCCATCGCCGTGCTGTTCGGGTTCACCTCCGGTGCCGCGGTCAGCGCGCAGTGGGAGACGTTCCTGTTGTGGCAGAACGCCAGCGAGGTCGGCGTCGCCGACCCGCAGTTCGGTGCGGACGTCGGGTTCTACCTGTTCGAACTGCCGTTCTGGACCCTGCTGCAGACGTGGCTGTTCACCTCGCTGGTGCTGACCACGCTGCTGACCGCCGGTGGGCACTACCTGCTCGGCGGCATCCGGCCCGAGGCCGAGGGTGAGAAGATCCTGCCGTCGGTCAAGGCGCACCTGGCCGTGCTCGTGGCGCTGGCGCTGGGAATCCGGGCCTGGGGGTACTGGCTCGACCGCTACCAGCTGAACTTCTCCGACCGGGGCACCGTGACCGGTGCGTCCTACACCGACGTCAACGCCGAACTTCCGGCGCTGTACCTGCTGATCGGGGTGTCGGTCATCTCGATCGCCCTGGTGCTGTTCGCGATCCGGCGCGCCGGCTTCCTGTTGCCGGGGGCGGCACTCGGGTTGCTGGTCGTCGCTTCGATCATCCTGCAGGGGGCCTACCCCGCCGCGATCCAGCGCCTGCGGGTCGACCCGCAGGAGCTCGCGCAGGAGCAGGAGTTCATCTCGCGCAACCTCGAAGCGACCCGGGCGGCGTACGGCCTGGACGAGGTCGAACTGCGCCCGTTCACGATCGAGGACGACCTTGACGAGGCGGACGTGATCGAGAACGAGGTCACGATCCGCAACATCCGCCTGTGGGACCCGGAGGTGCTCGAGACCACCTACGCCGAACTCCAGGCGCTGCGTCCCTACTACCAGTTCAACTCCGTCGCCATCGACCGCTACGAGATCAACGGTGAGCTGCGCCAGGTGATGCTCTCTACCCGTGAGCTGTCGCAGCTGCCGCAGCAGGCGGACTCGTGGCAGAACCGCCACACCTTCTACACCCACGGCTACGGCGTGGTCGCCTCGCAGGTCAACACCGCGAACCCGCAGGGTCAGCCGGTGTTCATCAGCCAGAACATCCCGCCGACCGGCGCGGAAGAGGTCGTGCCGGGCGAACAGCCCGGTCTGTACTTCGGCGAATCGGCGATCCCGCAGTACTCGCTGGTGCGCACCGACGCACCGGAACTCGACTTCGAGGACCCGGTCACCCAGGAGCAGGTGCTGACCCAGTACGAGGGTGAGGGCGGTGTCGACATCCAGAACTTCGCGCGCCGGATCGCGTTCGCGCTGCGGTTCAACGACTACAACATCCTGCTGACCAACTTCCTCACCGACGACTCGCGCATCATCTTCAACCGCGAGATCAACCAGCGGGTGCAGGAAGTGGCTCCGTTCCTGGAGCTCGACTCCCAGCCGTACCCGGTGGTGCGCAACGGTGGTGTGACCTGGATCGTCGATGCGTACACGACCTCCAACGCCTACCCGTACTCGGAGCGTCGGACGCTGAGCCTCGGCGACCAGCGCAACATCGAGGTCAACTACGTGCGCAACTCGGTGAAGGTGGCCATCGATGCCTACGACGGCACGATGACGCTGTACCGGGTCGAGGAGGATGACCCGGTCCTGGACGCCTGGGAAGGTGCGTTCCCCAACCTGATCACCCCGGCTGAGGAAGCGCCAGAGGGCCTGGCGGCGCACTTCCGCTACCCGCAGGACCTCTTCCGGCTCCAGTCGGACCTCTACCAGAGCTACCACATCCCCGAGGCAGCGGCGTTCTACAACCGCGCCGACGAGTGGGACCTGCCGAGCGACCCGGCCTTCGCAGCCAACCAGGGCACTGGCGACCTCGCGGCAGCCTCGCAGCGACGCCTGGACCCCTACTACCTGCTGATGCGTCTGCCCGGTGAGGTCACCGAGGAGTTCGTGCTGATCCAGCCGTACCTCGCCCGTCAGCGACCGAACATGGTCGCCTGGCTGGCGGGACGAAGTGACGGTGAGAACCTGAACGAACTGTTCGCGGTGCGCTTCCCATCGGACTCCGAGGTGCTCGGGCCCCAACAGGCCCAGGCCCGTATCGAGCAGGACGACGACATCTCGGCCTACATCACCCTGCGTGACCGGGAGGGCTCGAGCGTTATCCGAGGCAACCTGCAGGTGCTGCCGATCGCGGACTCGGTGATGTACGTCCAGCCGCTGTTCCTGGAGAACCCGCAGGCTCAGATCCCGGAGCTCGCACGGGTCGTGCTGGTGATGGGTGGTCGGACCGCGTTCGACCGCACCCTGACCGGAGCCCTGGCGCAGATGCTCAACATCGAGGTGCCCGACGAGTTGCTCGACGACGAGGCCCGTCCCGCGGCCGAAGACCCGGTCGAGGGCGGGGAGCTGGACCCGGACGAAGCTGATCCGGACGACGCACCGGACGCACCCGATCCTGATGACGACGTCGTGGTGTCCGAGCAGTTGATCATCGATGCGCTGGAGGCGTTCGCCCGCGCCGAGGATGCACTCCGCAACGGCAACCTCGGCGTCTACCAGCGCGAGGTGCGCAACGCCCAGGACCTGCTGGAGCAGGCTGCCGAAGCGCAGGGGATCTCCGTCGGCGAGCTGTTCGGCGCCGACGAGGACGACGGGCCGTCGGACCAGGAACTGCTCGAGGAGTTCGAGGGAACCGACCCGGCACCGGATCCTGATGCTGAGGACGCCGAGGCAGCTGGCTAGGCCTCTTGTCCGTCTGATCCGTGGCGGCTGTCCGGTGTG
>Ga0207421_10002872_pt1 | contig 20985 bp, 18 predicted proteins | sample SodLakKL_010_SED_4_FD_187542 | JGI IMG/M metagenome (GOLD analysis project Ga0207421, IMG submission 187542) | Alkaline sediment microbial communities from Lake Tanatar, Kulunda Steppe, Russia - 8KL_010_SED (SPAdes) (version 2) | ecosystem: Environmental > Aquatic > Non-marine Saline and...
CGATGAAACGCTGTATAAATCCCCTGCTTCGAACGATCACCACGCCCAGGAAGGTTCCTAGAAGCATGGCCATTGTTGCCGCCAGGAACGAAAGATAAATACTGTTCCAGAGCGACCGTCCACCAAGCGTTCCGGCGCTGAAGATCTCGATGTAGTTGTCGAAGGTCATGTTGGCGATCTCGATACCCGCGCCCCAGAAACGCATCAGCGACGCGGTAACGATGGACCAGTACGGTACGCCGATTGAAACCGCCAGCAACAGGACGACGTAAGCCCAGGCGAGAAACCGCCATTTCCCCAGCCGGTACACTTTCTTACCGCTGCCCCGGCCCGCGCCGACCAACGAGTACTTGTACTTGTTCGCAATCAGCTGCTGTACGTACCACACCAGCATACAGGTAACGAGAAGCACCGATGCGAGGGCGGTACCGCGCGCAAAGTCGATCGGGAACATGCGGGTGAACTGATATATCTCGGTCGTGAAGACGTAAAACCCGACACGACGCCCAAGCGTAGCAGGCGTTCCGAACTCCGCCAAGGTTTTGACGAAGATGAGGAGTGCGCCCATGGTATACCCTGAGAATACCAACGGCAGGATGATGCGCCGCATGCGATACCCAAAACCGCCCCCGTGCACCGCGCCCGCGTCTTCGAGCGAGCCGGTAATCTCGAGGAGGTTGTTTTTGATTACGAGATAAATGAACGGGTAGAGGTTCAAGCTCATCACGAACGCAATACCCCAGAACGAGAAGAACAGCGGCGCGAAGCGAGTCAAGAACGGCAAGTACTGCTCGGCAACCCCGCGCGGCTGCAGGAATAGAATCCACCCCATCGTAGCGATATACGGGGGCGTCATAAACGGCACCAGTAGTGCTACGTCTATCCACTTGGCGCGTGACAGCTCCGTCTTGGCCGTGAGAAACGCCAGTGGTGCGGCGATAACGGTGGTCATCGCGACCACCGTTATGCCGAGTTGTAACGAGTTGAGAAGAACCTCAACCAGCTCCGCCTCAAAGATCGTCCGTAACGGATTGAGCAGATGGAACACTCCATCGATCGTGAAGCTCCGCAGAAGCACCATCACTACGGGGATAATGATGAGGACGGTTAAGATAGCGATTGAGATAATGATGTTGCTGTGTCTACGTAATGCGTGTTTAACGTTCATTTGTACCAATCCATGTTGTAGTCATATACCGCCGCAGCTGGTGCCGAACTCTAGCGAATGAGCTGCTGAAAACGGTCGAGAATCTCGCTCTGATTCTCCGCCATCCAGTCCCAGTCTAGATCAAGCACCGGGATGTCTTCATACGGAACACGGTCGGGATGAGCGGCAACGTCCGAGCGGCCCGGGATGATGTACTGATCCGCCACAAACTGCTGCGCCTCGTCCGAGAGCAGATAGTCCATAAAACGTTGGGCGTTCTCAGGATTCCGAGCGAAGCTCGTCATCATCGCCGGTCGCGGATTCACCACGGTGCCGCTTTCCGGATAGTAGATGTCTACAGGGGTGCCTTCAGCCATTACGCCGTAAGCCATGTAGTCTACACCGGCTAGCACCAAGTAGTTGGCTGCGGTAATCACCGAGTCGAGCGCCGGGCGGTTCGGGCCCGCTACCTCGAGGCCGTTCGCAACGAGGCCTTCAAACAGCTCCCAGGCGTCGTCGCCGTAGTTGAGCACGTAGCCCGCGATGAAGTCCAAGGCCGAGCCCGATTGTGCCGGGTCGGGCATCGCAACGATATCGGCGAAGTCCGAACCGGTGTAATCACCCCAGTCGCTGCCCGGGTCGTCGATGCGCTCGGTGTTGTAGGTTACGCCCAGCGCGGACGCGCTGTACCCAAAGAAATGGTTGTTGTGATTCCAACCGTCGTGCAGCAGGTCTGCGTTCTCGGGCACGTACTCGGCCAACCAGCCCTGTTCGTACAAGCTAAACGCCGCAGGCCAGGATGCAAGCACCACCACGTCGGCGTGCGGGTTGTCGGCCTCCGCTTCCAGGCGGCCAAGCACGTCTCCGGTGGTTGCCTGAAACAGCTCTACGCGGATACCGGTTTCCTCTTCAAAGCCCTGTGCGATGTTTTGGGCCAAGCCTCCCGGGCCTGCCGAGTACACCACTACCGTTCCTGCCTCCGGCTCGCCGCCGGCAAATCCAAACGCCGCGACAAAGCATACCAATGCCAGTGCGACTACAATCCGTGAAACTCTCATTCGGTCTCCTCCTTAATCGTGTGAACAAACTTGGGAGCAAGATATAGCGTTACCCGGTCTCCCTCGTCGGGACGCTCCTCAAAGTAAACAACCCACTTCTTGCCCTCTACATCGAGGTGGGCTTCGTAGCGGTCGCCTACGTATGAAACCATTTCCACAACGCCGGTAAACTCGAGGTCTTGTTTGCTCTGGCGCTGTACCGTCAGCCGCTCGGGCCGCGTCATCTTGAGCTCGCCGGGCACGGCTCCGTTGTTCTCGGGCAGGAAGTTGGTCTTACCTACAAACTCCGCGATGAACAGCTGGTTCGGTTTGTTGTACACCTCTTCCGGGATGCCGCGTTGCAGCATAACGCCGTCTCGCATAACCACGATGCGGTCCGAGATCGACATAGCCTCGTGCTGGTCGTGCGTCACGTACACCGCGGTGAGCCCGAGCTCGTTCGCAAGGCTGCGCAGCATCAGCCGCAGGCCTTCGCGAAGCACCGCGTCGAGCGCGCTGAGCGGCTCGTCGAGCAGAATGATCTTCGGCTCGGTTACGATCGCACGCGCGAACGAAACGCGCTGTTGCTGACCACCTGAGAGCTGCTTCGGGTAACGGTCGTCGTAACCGGCAAGCTGCACTCGGCTCAGCGCCCACTGCACTCGCTCTTTCAAGCGGTCGGTGTCCTTGCGCGCGCGCAGCCCGAACGCCACATTCTCAAATACCGTCAAGTGCGGCCAAAGCGCGAAGTCCTGAAACACCATGCCGACCCCGCGGTTCTCGGCCGGTACGTCTATTCCGTCCGCCTTCGAGAAGACCACGCGGTCGATCAAGGTCAACTTGCCGTCATCGGGTAGCTCAAGTCCTGCAATGGTCCGCAACAGGGTCGTCTTTCCACAACCGGAAGGCCCCACCAACGAAATGAACTCGCCTGAGCCGATTTCAAGATTCGTCGGCTTCAGTGCTTGAACCGAGCCAAAGTTTTTCTCGACGTTCTCCACTGTGATGCTCATAATATCCTCATTGTATCGGTGTGTATTCTCTACTCACGCGAGCGCCGAAGCGCCGCGCAGTTCTCTACCTCATCTGTGCGGACAACCTACTCGTTTTCGTTCTCATTCTCATTCTCGTTCGCTGTCGCACGATATGGCTTACCGTAACCCGCAATCGATAAACCTGTCGAGAAAAAGACCTCTATACCCGGCAATAGGTATTTTTATAGCCATACTCGTCTCCGGTGCTCTCTTACGAGAGCTTCTCGAAGAACTCCGCCAGCACCGGTTGCAGCTTCTTTCGCGACATGCCGAGGTTGCCTTGCGCGAACAGCGCGGTGGCGTCGTCAACCTGCTCTGACTCAATTGAACGCAGCTCTAGGTTGCTCTCTTTTAGGAACTCCAACACCTGCTTCCGCAACGCTTTGTCCGGGCAGTACACCACGAGCTCTCGCGTAAACTCAGGCGCGGTGTACGCGTTCATCGCGAGCAGTAGATCCAGCTTGCGCGACTCCGCGTAGCGCGCGAGCGACTGCGAAAGCGCGGCATCCTTGGCAAGCCAATCCGAAATCGAGAGCAACACGCTGCTGATGCCCACCTGATACCCGCCGAGCTTCCATTCTTTGTAGTCCTTGCGCAGCAAATCGGCACTCGACAACGCCGAAACGTTGAACTTCTCGCGTTGCACCGCATCAAACAGCTCTTGCTGCTTCAGATTACTGCGCTCGAGGAGCTTCTTGGCAACCTCTTCATCTTTCGGCGTTACCCGCTCGGCGCCCGGGTCGAGGTTTACGGTATCCAGCAACACGGTACCCAGTAGCAGTGTTATAGCTCCGTCTTCGAGCAGCTCGGGCTTCTCGGCGAGAATCTGTTCCGCCACCAGCGTAGCGGCCGAACCCACCGGCTCGATAACGCGGACCTCAGCGTCGGTAAACATCTTTTCGTCGGCGTGATGGTCGAGCACTCCGCGCACCGCATCCTGGTACTCGGTATACGCTCCGGTGGGTTTGTTATGATCCACCAACGTCAGGGCGAGCCTACCGGTAGTATACAGCGCTTTGAGATCGATGTCTTCTGCAAAGATCAACAATTCTTGACCCAGCCCTGCCTCGGTGAAGAGGTATACCGCCTCGGTTCGCAGCTTGAAGTCCTCGCGCGGAATCGAGATCACCGGGACGTACAGCTCGTTCTCGGATCGACGCGTCTCGTTTCGGTAGTACGCGTACAATACCGCCGACGCCATTGAATCAAGGTCGGCGGCCTCGTTGCCGACAACGCAGTGTACCGTTGCCGCAGAGTTGAGCTCATCCTTGGCGGAGCGCAGGTAGGTGCGCAGTTTATCAGCGTTCTTAGTTTCAGACATGGTTCCCCCTTCAGTATTGAATACTGTTTGAATGACAGGTTAAATGCATGCCAATCCTGCGCCCGCGGTCGGCTACTGTCAAGCTAAACTCCGATCAATCACACCAAAATATATCTATTAACGGCAACAAGGATTTTGATTGGCCGAGACGAAACCCACCGTGCTACTATACGAAGCGCTTTACGAAGATACAGATACCATTTGCACAACCCTACTAAGGGGAGGAGTACAACAATGGCCGAAGTCTATGGAGACAACAAAGCTACCAGCGCCGAGGAAGCGGCGAAGATCGTTCCGCGAGCCGAGTTCCGCGTATTCGAGAACGGCGTAATCGACACCGTAAAGGATCACATCTGGAACGGCCGGACGGTGCTGTTCAAGAAGCGTCGGATGCCGGTAGAAACCTACTTCCTCTCGGTACACACGAACGAAGCCAACGTCAAGGTACGCGAGGGACTGCTCGACATCAAAACCAAGGTCGACGAAACGCCCGACGGTTACGAGGTGTTTCAGCCGCGCGGCAAGTTTCAGTTCCCGGTCAAGAAGTCCGATCTTGCCGAGATTCTTTCGCATCTCAAGGTTGAGATGAAGCTCGATCAAGACGAGTACGATATCGACACCTTCATCACGATGGCGCGAGCGCATCATGAACTGTCGGTAGTCAATGTCGAAAAAATGCGCTATGGATTTACCATCGACGACATCATCTGCGAGTATGCATACGTCTGGTTCAACGGCGCTATGATCGAGACCGCGTGTGCCGAGAGCGAAGACTACGACGGCATGCGTAAGGTCATTGAGGACCTCGGATTGGCCTCAAAGCCGAACACCAACTACCTACGGGCTGCAAAGAAGGTCGTCGGCATTACGGAGTAAGCCTCCGGGCTTGCGGCAGCACTGCTGAACACGGCATAACGTGCGCAAGGTTGCCTCCCGGGTAACCTTGCGCGTTTTTTTTCACGCGTTGTTTACTGAACACACAAATGCTAATCAATACGGGTGAGGTCATGGCCAAAAAAGAAGAAACAAAGAAGAATGGACGCGACGGCATCGGACGAGTTTTCCGTTCTCGCACCAAAGCGCTGGAGATGGAGATCGATCAGTACTTGAGTTACATCGATCAAAGCGCGTTGCTTCTCGGCGAAGCGCTCAAGCAGTACTTTGCGGGTGATACCCAGCGCTTCGAGGAGAAATCGGCTGAGGTTGATGAGGCGGAGCGAAAGGCGGACGAGCTTCGCCGGAACATCACACACCGGATCTACTCCGAGATGCTGATACCCGATTCACGCGGCGACGTCCTCGGCTTGATCGAGACCACCGACAACGTAGCCGATGTCGCCAAGAAAGTGGCGAGTCACTTCGGTATCGAGAAGCCCGAGATCTACCCATTCCTAAAAGAGGACTTCGAAGAACTCGTCGATACCTCGATCAAGGCGGCCCAGGAGCTTACGCTCGCGGTACGCGCGTTCTTTCGAGAGCTCTATCGTGTCTCGGAGCACCTCGACAAGGTGCATTTCTGGGAGCATCAAGCGGATCAGATCGAGGATCGCCTGAAGCGCAAAGCGTTTGAGTCTCCAGAGATTAAAGAGTTCAGCAAGCGCGTGCACATGCGCTACTTCGCCGAGCGCATTTCGCTGCTCGCCGATGAAGCCGAAGGGGTTGCCGAACGACTGTCGATTTCCGTCATCAAGCGCAGCATCTAAGCGGGGGGAGCCATGGAATTAGGCGGATTAATCTTTCTCACCAGCGGTCTCTACATGGGCTGGTCGCTGGGCGCCAACGACGCGGCAAACATTTTCGGCACCGCGGTCGGGACGCGCATGGTACAGTTCCGCACCGCTGCGATCATCTCGGCGGTCTTTATTACCCTCGGCGCGGTGATAAGCGGCGGCGGAGCCGCGCACGGGCTCGGCGCCCTCGGTGCGGTAAACGCGCTCCCCGGTTCATTTACCGTTTCGCTGTGCGCGGCGTTTACGGTGATGTGGATGACCAAAGCCGGTCTGCCGGTTTCCACCACGCAGGCAATTGTGGGCGCGATCGTGGGGTGGAACCTGTTCTCGGGCTACCCCACCGACCAAGAAGCGCTGACGCGCATCATGACAACCTGGGTGACCGGTCCGATTCTCGGGGCATCGATCTCGTTTCTCATGTACTTTGCGGTGCGGTTCATTCTGAACAAACTCAGCCTACACTTGATTCAGCTCGACCGCTACACGCGTAACGCCTTGCTGCTGGCCGGGGCGTTCGGCGCGTACAGTCTTGGCGCCAACAACATGGCGAACGTGGTCGGGGTGTTCGTGGAAGCGTCGCCGTTTCGAGATCTGTCGCTCTTCGGCTTCACCTTCACCGGAACGCAGCAGTTGTTCATGATCGGTGGACTCGCAGCCGGTCTCGGTGTCGCAACCTACTCCAAGCGCGTTATGATGACGGTCGGCTCCAACCTGTTCAAGCTCTCGCCGGTGACCGCGTTTGTCGTGATCTTCTCGACCGCGGCGGTGCTGTTCCTGTTTGCATCGGAAGGTTTGGCCGACGCAATGCAGTCGGTTGGATTACCGTCGTTCCCGCTTGTACCGGTATCGCAGTCGCAGGCGGCGGTTGGATCAATCATCGGAATTGGGCTGGCAAAGGGCGGCAGAAACTTGAACCTCAAGCTGCTGGGGAATATCGTGCTCGGGTGGGTGGCAACACCAACGGTTGCGGCCACCATCTCCTACATGGCGCTGTTCATCATGCAGAACGTTTTTATGCAACAGGTGTACATGTAGCGATCCGCGCTCGCCGCAGCGTCCATCGGCGGGGGCGCCTTGTGACGACGGTGGGCGCAGCTTCTCGGGCTGTAGGCCCACCGCTTCCGCCCCGGCCTGCCGCAACCGCGCTATGGTTCTCTATCGAGCCGTTCGTACCGTTGCGACACAAACTCTATGAAGGCTTGCACCGCGGGTATGATTACGCGACCTTTGGGGTACACCATGAAGATCTCACGATTTACCTCGAACCCATCTATCGGCAACGCCCGCAGCCACCCGCACTCAACCTCCCACGAGGTGACCACCCGGCTGAGCAGCGAGATCCCGAGTCCGTTAATCACGAGCCGCTTGATCGACTCGGTATACGAGATCTCGAACGCCAGCCGAAACTCCAAACCGAGCGTACGAAACCGTTTCTCTACCGCACGACGTGTGAGGCGATCCTCAGGGGGGAGAATCAAGGGTTGGTTGTCAAGATCCTCCGGCAAGAGCGAGCTGCGCTCGGCGTACGGATGGTCGCTCGCCACGACGGCAACAATGGGGTCTTCGAGTAACAGCGTTTCCACAAAGCGAGTTTTCTTATGACTGCCGCCGGCACGGCCGAGGATGCCGACGTCTACCTCTCCGGCGAGCAGCATCCGCTCCACCTGATACGCGTCGTCTACCGTAAGTACGATGTTGACGTCGGGGTTTTGTTTTTGAAACTCACCGATTATCCCGGGCACGAGGTGGATGCCGGGCAAACTGCTCGCCCCCACGCGCACGCAGTGGCTTTCGATATCGGCAGCTTCGGCGACCGTCTTGCGCGAATGCTCGAACAACTCAAGCAGTTGCTCCGCGTATGGATACAACTGCATCCCGGCCTCGGTGAGCTCCAGATTCTGCCCGACCCGCTGAAACAGGCGCACTCCGTAGGAGTTTTCCAGCTCGCGAATCTGGGCACTCACCGCGGGTTGAGTATAATGAAGCTGCTCGGCCGCCTTACTGATATTCTTGAGCGACGCCACCGTATGAAACGCTTTAAACTTAACGATATCCATGCCTGTGTATCTCTGGTTACAGGATATACTGCCTGCTTCAATCACACAATCCTATCCATGAAGCGTGGCAGACCGAAGGTGCACACAGCATGAACGGCGACACCTTTCGGCTCCGCCGCTTGATCCTGCCGTTTTATCTTCCGAGTTTTCTCTGGGCCGCCGGCGCCGGTGCTATACTCCCGGTGCTACCGCTGTACATTCGCTCCCTCGGTGCCGAGCTTTCGCTTGTGGGCGTGGTAATGGCGATGTTCGCGCTCGGCGCGCTGTGCGGGAACATCCCCGGTAGCGTCGTAATCGCCCGTCTCGGCAAACGCCGCGCCATGATCCTCGCGCTCTGCGCCGAGGTGGTACTCGCGCTGGGTGCGGCCGTGGTAAACAATCCGTATCAACTGATGCCGATTCTCTTTGGCCTCGGCGTCGTGCACACGCTGTTTTTTGTTGCTCGCCTCGCGTTCTTCCGCGAACTCGTGCCCGCGGCACGCCGCGGACGCGCGCTATCGCTCCTCGGCGGAGAAACGCGCATGGGCTCGGCCGCGGGCCCGGTCCTCGGCGGCTTCTTTGCGGACGCGCTTGGGCTTCACACCGCCTTCTTACTGCTCGCCGGCTTCAGCTTGGTGGTGGCGGTTCTCGGCGTCGCCTACCTTCCGCACGACGCGCCGGGCAGCGCGGCCGCGCCGGATAGACCGCGCGCGCCAACGGTTCGGTTGTTGTCGGATCTCATCCGTGAGCAGAGGCGCGTGTTTGTAACCGCCGGGTTCGTGGTGCTGGTACTGAAGCTGATTCGCGAAGCGCGCAAGGTCATCTTCCCGTTATGGGGCGATGCAATCGGCATGTCGAGCTCGGCCGTCGGATTGCTGTTTGGATTCTCGCACCTTGTGGAGCTGATGCTGTTCTACCCTGCCGGGACCGCCATGGATCGCTTTGGTAGAAAAACCACCGCGCTCCCGTGCTTGCTTCTGTTTTCGCTCGGATTTTTCATGCTACCGGCCGCGACCACCCCGGCGCTGTTCGTAATCCCGGCTGCGCTCGTCGCGATCGGCAACGGGATCGGCGCCGGAATAAACATGACGATGAGCACCGATCTTGCGCCGGCGGCGCAGGCCGTTGAGTTCCTTGCGGTCTGGCGCACCATCACCGACGCCGGGGGCGCCGCGAGTCCGGTGGTGATTGGGTTCGCAAGCTCCGTCCTGGGATTGGCCGCGGCGGCACCGCTTATCGGCGCGATCGGTATCAGCGGAGCGGCGGTGATGGCGTTTGCAGTCGGCGAGACCTTGAAGCGTTGACGCGAAGAGCGCGAGCCCGTCACACCTTCAGCAGGTCAAATGGAGTATAGCGTTGGTGGATTCAAGCGTGGACTCGCTCAGCAAACGGCACGCCTCCTCGGTCGGCACCGCTACAATCTCAACACCACGTCGCTCGGCTTCGGAACGTACATCCTCGGTGATCGGCAAACGTCCGTTCGCCCCGGTTCCCACCACCATGCGCGTGCAGTCCCATGGTATCGGTTCATCCGTTGAAAGCGGGGTATGTCCGTAGCGGGCCTTGTGGCGCCGCGAGCCCTGCTTCTCGCGCTCGCGGACCGAACCGCGTTCAATCACCACATCCTCTTGATAACGTTTCCCGTCGATCTCCACCTCTCCAAACCTCATGAAGCGCGCCTTCATCTCGAGTCCTCCTGTGCACCCCTCAAGTATAACGCATGCTCGGCAAACGCGTTAAGATGCGCTGCACCCGCCGGCCCCTTCGGCAACGGCCTGCACCCGCCGGCAACCGCTTGAAAGCATCGCGCGAGTTGGGCATACTGCCGGCGCAGTGTCGACGCAAAACCACACAGAAACACCCGAGCGTGAAATCGAAGACTCTCCGCCGGATACCGCAACGAACCGGATCGCGTCCTCGGAGCTCGGAGCATCCGAGCTAAAGGCGAGGCTCAAGCGCTCGTTCGGGTTCTCGGATTTCCGGCCCCACCAAGAGACGATTATACGCGCGGCCCTCGAAGGCCGCGACGTGTTTGCGGCCCTGCCCACCGGCGGGGGCAAGTCGTTGTGCTATCAGCTACCTGCTTTGCTGAGGCCCGGTCTCACGGTTGTCGTGAGCCCGTTGATCGCGCTCATGAAGGATCAGGTAGACGCGGCGCGCGAGAACGGTATCGCGGCGAGTTATCTCAACAGTAGCCTTGAACCCGAGCAAGCTCACGAGGTGCGCTCAGCGCTTGCCGCCGGGCGCGTAACGCTCCTGTACGTCTCGCCTGAGCGCCTGGCGATAGCGGAGTTTCGCGAGGCGCTTGTGCGCTACAAGGTCGCCGCGTTCGCCGTCGACGAAGCCCACTGCGTATCTGAGTGGGGGCACGAGTTTCGGCCCGACTACCGCAACCTCTCGGCCTTACGGGCGGAGTTCCCCACCGTCCCGATCGCGGCCTTCACCGCTACCGCCACCAAGGAAGTGCAGGCCGACATCATCAGCCAGTTGGCCCTGCGCCGCCCGCTTATTGTACGCGCCAGTTTCAACCGCCCCGAGATCACCTACCGCGTGGAGCCCAAGCACAAAGGCGCAGACCAGATCGCTGCGTTCGTCGCCGAGCGTCCCGGGGAACCGGGCATCGTATACCGCTCCACGCGCAAGGCGACCGAGGACACCGCGGCACGCCTGTGCCGAGACGGTGTTCGTGCCGCGGCATATCACGCGGGCCTCCCCGACGAGCGGAGAGCCGAGGTTCAGGAGGAGTTCGTCCGCGACGACCTACAGGTAGTAGTGGCTACAATTGCGTTCGGCATGGGTATCGACAAATCGAACGTGCGCTGGATCCTGCACGGAGACCTTCCCCGCAGTCTCGAGGCCTACTATCAAGAGACCGGCAGAGCGGGGCGCGACGGAGAACCTGCCGGCGCTTTGCTGCTCTGGAGTCCGCAGGACATCGCCATCATTCGACGACATATTTCCAACATCGTGTCGGATACCGAACGCGCCGCCGCCGAGAAGCGCCTAACTGAAGTCCTGCGCTACGCCGATGCCGGCGTCTGCCGCCGCAAGCTGTTACTCGCGCATTTCAACGAGACCCTCGAGAACGATTGCAACGGTTGTGACTTCTGCCTCGGCGAGGTACGGACCGAAGACTGCACGATCGCGGCGCAGAAGCTGCTGTCGGCCGCGGTGCGGACCGGAGAGGTGTTCGGCGCGCATCATCTGGTTGATATCGTGACCGGCACCGCGTCCGACCGAGTAACCGAGCGCAGACATGAGCAGCTTCCCACCTTCGGTGTTGGGCGCGAACAAAATAGAACCTGGTGGCTCGCACTCGCGCAAGACCTGGAGTCGACGGGTTTGCTCGCTCGCCGGGGCGCGGATCAGGGACGTCGCGGTGGCTTCTACGTCACCGAGCGCGGCCGCAAGCTCCTACGCGGCGCCGAACGCTTTGAAAGTCTCAAACGCGCCTCGCACCGCACGCCCGTTGAGACCACCACCCCCACACTTCTGCGCCCCGACCAAGAAGCTCTGTTTCAAAGCCTCCGTACGCTCCGCAAGCGTATCGCGGTGGAGCGCGGTGTCCCCCCGTACGTGGTGTTCAGCGACAAGACACTCAAGGCGATGGCCGCGAACCGACCGACCAGCGCGCCCGCGCTGTTGCGTTGTCACGGCGTCGGCGAGCGCAAGCTCGAGGCCTACGGCGAACGCTTCCTCGAAACCGTCCGCCGCTTTCTACACGAGGAGAATACGCACGGTGCGAGCCGCATCCAGGACCACATCTAATAGCCGGCGTTCTCTCCGCCGCCGGCGCTCAACACGGAGCACCACACAGTCGCAGCGGCGCTACACGCTCGCATACCTGCTCTCGCGACAGCCCAAGACCTTGGCTAAGCACCGTGACTACCCACAGCTCAAAGCCTTCCTCGAGCAGGACACCGCGCTGCAGCGGTTTCGGATGTCGCGCCGGTGCTACTCGCTACTCCATAACGCCAGGATCAAGGAGCATAATCTCCATCATTTCTTTCGTACCTATCGGGCGCCGCGTCACCCGTTCTTCGCGCTTTTTCTGCAGATCAAGAACGACTACGCGGCGGAACGCGAGCGCGTACGATATGAGCGCTACCGCTACATTCTCGAACGCATGCGCGCGCTGCCCGAGCCGGTGGTGGAGTTCATCCGTTATCTCGGCCATCTCGAAAACTTCTACAGCCCCTCCGATGAGCACCCACTCTGGCAGAAGCACTTGTTTCCAAGCACCAAGAAGCAGGTGCACGCTTTTGAGCACTACAGCGAACTCGACTGGCTCGAGACATTCCGCGTGCACCTGAAGCGCCTTGAGGAGCGCTACCGCAACTTCACGCTCGCGGAGGAACTCCTTGCCTGTTACGTACTCAACTGCGTGCCCGCCACCCACCCGCCGCAGCTGCCCCAAGCCCAACGTGTGAAGCGCGCGTACCGAACCCTCAGCCTGCGCCGGCATCCCGACCACGGCGGCGACGCGCGGATCTTTGTCGAGCTCAAGCGCGCGTACGAGCTCCTTAACAGCCGATTTGCGCAACCCCACCGATCATGGTAGCATAGCGGCCACAGGAGTCGAACTTATGACACTCAAGAAACTATTCGTTGCGATAACCCTATGCCTAACGGTCGGCGCCTTACTCAGCGCCGATAACGGCGGCAACAACGAGACAGACAACGAGCACGCAGAGGACCGGCCAACTCCCAGCGAGGCCGAGGCCGCCGCCGTTATAGAGGATTACCTCGCCGATGAGGCTGCGCAAATCTCGATCCCGTTCGACCGCCGAACCGTCACCGGCACAAGCTCGCCGGAGATCGAAGAGCTGCTTGCGGAGCACGAAGGATACTTCAGGCTGACGTTCGCGCCGAACGAGATGCTGGACCTACTTGTAGACGCCGGTTTGCTCGAACGGCACGAGTCCGATCTCGACGACGAGCCCGAGGCCGAACTCGGAGATCTCGAAGCAACCGCCGCAGCCGGAGGCGGCGATGATCCCATGCATTACGTCTACACCGTAACCGATGCGGGCGCCGAAGCCTTGCACCCCGAGCGCACCCCGTTTTCGCTTAGCAGCGCATTTGCGTTCGCGTCCTACGAGCTCAGCGAGATTACCGAGATCGGAACCGGGTTCGAACGTCGCGGCATGAACGCCGTTGAGCTCGAGTTCGAGTACGATGTCGTTGAGTTTGAGTCTTGGTTTGAAGAACACCAAAGCGCGCTCGAACGCGCCGCGCGCCCAAGACAGATCGATTCTCACGACTCGCCCCAGACCGGCACCGCGGTTCTCGTGGAGAGCCCGGACGGCTGGGTCCGTGAAACCCTCTACAACCGGGATTAGGCCAGGATTAGGAGAAAGCCCATGCACCTCACGATATTCGGCGCCGGCGGCGTCGGCGGCTATATCGCCGCTAAGATAGGACCGGCGGTCGGTACCGCGGGATCTCCGTTTCGCGAGTTCAGCGTCGTCGCCCGCGGCTCACACCTCGCCACCATTCAGCGCGAAGGCCTAACCTATATCGATCCTTACGGCAGTACCTCAACGGTGTACCCCAATGTGGCCTCAGCCGAGGTCAAACGGTTTCCCACGCCCGAGTTCGTTGTCCTCGCGGTAAAGGGATACGACCTCGAACTCGCCACCGATCATCTTGCCGAGCGTATCGGAGCGAATACCCCGATACTGCCGTTGCTGAACGGAGCCGATATCGATGAACGCGTGCGCGCGCGCCTCGGCGGCCGCGGCATCGTGCTACCGGGTGCGATCTATATCGGTGCGTTTATCGAGCAACCGGGCCGCGTGCGCCACGCCGGCGGACCGGGCGCGGTGGTACTCGGGCGCAGCCCCGACAACCCGGAGTACAAACCCAACGAGTTTCTCACCGCCTGCGAAACGGCAGGCATCCCGGTTGAGTGGCGTGATGACCCGGCCCCGGCGATCTGGGAGAAGTTTCTCTTCATTGCACCGTTCTCGCTGGTCACCGCAATCAGCGACAAACCGATCGGCGAGGTGTTGAAAGATGATGAGCTTGCCCGCGACGTGCGCGCGATTATGTCGGAGGCGGCAACGATTGCTCATACAAAAGGCGTTGCGCTTCCTGAGAACATCGTTGACGCAGTGATGGAGAAAGCGGCCGGGTTCCCGGCCGGGATGACCACCTCGTTTCAACGCGATATCGCCGCGGGCGCGGCGCGCGATGAGCGCGACATTTTTTCAGGCAGCATTTTGCGGCTTGGAGAGAGCCTTGGCGTGCCGACGCCGGTAACCGAACGCTATACCAAAGCGCTACCGGATCCGCCGGCTCAAACAGGCGGGACCGCCCCGCAGAACGGGGCCGATTAGCGGCCCGCCTACCCTACGGCTCCGGGTACCGCCTGCCCGAGCCGCTTCAGTATCTTTGCAAGCTCGTGTTGAAGATGCTCGAGACTGCGCATCACGATCTCGTTTCTCAGGTGTGCCGCGCGATACTCGCCGCCGGAGCCGGCGCCGAGCACATCCTCGGTAGAGACGCGCCGACTGATGTCCTCAGCGTTCTCGAGGAATAGCGCCATCAGTCCGGTAAGGTCCTCGACGTGCAGGCCCTCGATCTCAACCATGGTGTCGGGCGGCGCGTTTAACCCGTGCGAGTCTCGCGCACGCTCCAGACCGGCTTGAACTTCGTGCATAATGAGGCGTGCGGCGATCACAACCGCGTGTGCAAGGCGATGGCCCTTGGTATGATCCTGCTGAGCCGGCTGCTCCTGCGACCTGTCTTCCTGTGCGCTGCCTTCGGTGGGCTCATACGCCACCTTGAGCACCTTTGCCGTCTGCAGGACCGCGTCCCATTCGCCCAGACTCAACTGCATACTACTCCTCCCGGCCGCGTTTTCGTATCGCGGGCAGTGTATCACGATCGCGGACATACGGCTACCGAACGAAGCGGCTACCGACCGAAACGGTGCTCACTCCCACTCGATTGTAGCAGGCGGCTTGCTCGAGACATCGTATACTACCCTGCCCACTGCGGGCACCTCGTTCGTGATGCGCGCCGAGATCTCGAGGATGTCGTGCGACTCGAACGGATAGACGTCGGCGGTCATTCCGTCGATCGAGTGCACCGCGCGTAACGCAACGACATACCCGTACTCGCGCGCGTCGCCCGCAACCCCCACTGCGCGAATCGGTAGCAATACCGCGAACGCCTGCCAGATCTTATCGTACAAACCACGGGCGCGCAGCTCTTCAATGTATATTGCGTCGGCGGCGCGCAGGATATCGCACTTCTCGGCCGACACCTCACCGAGGATGCGAACGGCGAGCCCCGGGCCCGGGAACGGATGCCGGCCGATTGTAGAGGCCGGCAGCCCGAGAGCCGCCCCGAGCTTACGCACCTCGTCTTTGTAGAGGTGCGCGAGCGGCTCCACAATTCGTCCCTCGGCGCGCTTCTGCTCCACCAGCGGCGAGCGAACGTTGTGGTGCGACTTGATCACCTTCGCGTGCCCGCCGACGCCTTTGCCGGATTCTATCATGTCGGTATACAAGGTGCCCTGCGCCAAGAAATACGTGCCGGGCACGCGCGACTCCACCTCGCGCTGTTGAACCGTCATGAACAGATCCCCAATGATGCGGCGCTTCTCCTCAGGGTCTCCCACCCCGGCGAGCTCACCGAGGAACTCCTCCGAGGCGTCTATCACGCTCAGATGCCGTGCTCCGAAAGCGCGCAGCGCGTGCTCCACCTCGGCCGTTTCATCGCGGCGCATGAGACCGGTATCCACGTAGATCAAGTACACCTGCTCGGCCGGTAGCGCCTTGAGAAGCAACGCCGCGACTACCGAGGAATCCACGCCCCCTGAGATCAGCAGCACCACCGGCTCGGAGCCCACGGTAGAGCGAATCTCGCGAACTCCCTGCTCGAGGTACTCCTCCACGGTCCAACTACGAGCGGCACCGCAGATACCGAATACAAAGTTCTCAAGCACCCGCATGCCGTACTCGCAGTGACTCACCTCGGGGTGAAACTGTATCCCGACGCGTCGCCGGCTTGAATCGGCGATGCAGGCGGGGGCGCCGTACTCGGATCGCGCCACAACCTTCCAGCCGTCCGGCGCTGCTTGGACGCTGTCGCCATGGCTCATCCAGGCGATTGACCCCTCCGGAATATGCGCGAACAGCGGGTGCTCACGATCGTACTGCAGACGCGCCCGCCCGTACTCACGGCCTGCGGTGCGCGCTACCTCACCGCCGAGGTCATGGGTCATCCGCTGCAAGCCGTAGCAGATTCCGAGAATCGGGACATCGAGGTCGTAGAGCGCCGGATCCGGAGCGCCGGCGTCCTCGTCGTGCACCGACCACGGCGAGCCCGACAGCACAATGCCGCGCAAATCGTCCCCCGGAAGCTTGCCCGCAGCTACCGTGCCCGGAAAAATCTCGCTGTACACGCCGAGCTCACGAATGCGCCGAGCAATGAGCTGCGTCGTCTGGCTTCCGAAATCGAGTATCGCTATCGTATCCATTGATCCTTTCTCAGTATCGTGCTTTCACGCTCCGAGCCGACCGATACGATCTCGACCGGCACCTCTACGAACCGTTCGATAAACGCGATGTAGTCCTGTGCTTCCTTCGGGAGTTCTTCGAAGCGTGAGATGCCGTTCAGCGAGCTCTTCCAGCCCGGGAAACGCTTGGTAACAGGTCTCGCCTGTTCTAATGCCGAGATCGAAGCCGGAAAGCTATCAAGGGTCTCCTCGCCGAGTTCGTACCCCACGCAGAGTTTAATCTCATCGAACCCGTCGTACACGTCGAGATGTGTGAGGGCGAGCGCGTCGATCGAACAGATCCGGCAGGTGTAGCGTAGCGCAACGAGATCGAGATAGCCGCAGCGGCGTGCACGCCCGGTGGTAACACCGTACTCGCGCCCGATCTCACGGATCTGGTTTCCGAGCTCGCCGTCACGTTCGGGGTCGAACTCGGTGGGAAACGGTCCGTTACCGACACGGGTGGTGTAGGCCTTGAAAACGCCCAACACGTGATCTATCGCGCGCGGGCCGATCGCGGCGCCGAGCGCCGCACCCCCGGCAGCCGAGTACCCCGAGGACACAAACGGGTAGGTGCCGTGGTCGAGATCGAGCAGCGCCCCCTGCGCCCCCTCGAGTACTACGCGCCGCCCGCGCGCGTGGTGCATATAGATCGCGAGGTCGGTAACCATTGGGCGAAGGCGCTCGCGGTACTGCTCGAGAAACTCGCGATCCTCGGGGCGCAGCCGTGCGTAACGGTCTTCGTCGTACAGGTCTATCAGCCGAATACCGTCGCGCGCCGCCTTCATAGAGTACGCGACGCCGATGCCGCGCCCGGTAGTCCCGATCGGCTGCATCCGCGAGCGGTCTTGCTCCACATCGAGTTCGCGGTAGCGCGGCACCACGAGGTGAGCGCGGTCGGAGATCAACACGCGGCCTTCCCAGGACACGCCCTGCTCCTCGAGCGTCTCGAGCTCTGCGAACAACGCCGCCGGGTCTATCACCATCCCGGCGCCGAGCACCGCCACGGTGTCTGGGTATATGATGCCGGACGGCACCAAATGCAGTTTGTAGGTGCGGTCGGCGTGCACAATTGTATGCCCCGCGTTTGCCCCACCCGAGAACCGCACCACCACCTCGGCGTTCTCGGCCAGATAATCAACAATTTTTCCTTTGCCTTCATCGCCCCACTGGGCGCCGATCACTACTACGTTCATTGCATCCTCGGTTTTCGTCCGGTGCTACCGGTTTCGCGCTTAGCGCGAGTAGTTCGGGGGCTCTTGGGTGATTGCAACGTCATGCACATGCCCTTCCTTTAGCCCGGCGCTGGTAACGCGCACAAACTTCTCGTACGAGCGAAGCTCGGCGAGCGTCGCGCAGCCGCAGTACCCCATGCCTTTTTTTACCCCCACCACAAGCTGGTGCAGGAACGGCGCAAGCTCGCCCTTGTACGGCACGCGACCTTCGATGCCCTCGGGAACCGGCTCTTCGCCTTGCGCCATCTGGTAGCGGTCGCCCGAGCCTTGCTTGATCGCGCCGAGCGAACCCATCCCGCGGTACGTCTTGAAGATCCGGCCTTCAAAGATGATCTCGCGTCCGGGCGATTCTCGCAATCCGGCGAACAGATTACCGATCATCACCGCGTGCGCACCCGCCGCGAGCGCCTTGGCGACGTCACCTGAGTACTTGATACCACCGTCCGCGATCACCGGGACACCGCGCTGCGCGGCGACGCTCGCCGCGTTCCGGACCGCCGAAAACTGCGCGACGCCGATGCCGGCCACCACGCGCGTCGTACAGATTGAGCCCGGACCAACGCCGACCTTGATCGCATCGGCGCCGGCGTCTATAAGATGTTCGGCCCCTTCGGCGGTTGCGATGTTGCCGCCTATAACCGGCAGATCGTACTGCCGTTTGATATGGCGCACTCCGTCCAAGACGTTCTTTGAGTCTCCGTGCGCTGCGTCCATCACCACGAAATCAACCTGTGCCTCAGCCAACGCGTCCATTCTCTCGGCAAGCCCGCTCGGCGCCACCGCCGCGCCGACAAGCAGCCGCCCGTGCTGATCTACCGCGGCACGTGGAAACTGACGATGCTTCTCCATGTCCTTGACGGTAACAAGGCCGGTGAGTTCTCCCGCCTCGTCTACCACCGGCAGCTTCTCGATCTTGTAGGTGTTGAACTTCTCCTGCGCGCTCGCGATGTCGGGACGGCCCACCTCCACCACGAGCTCGGAGGTCATCACGTCGCGCACCCTAAGCGACAGGTCGGAGCAGAAGCGCATATCACGGCTCGTGATGATACCGACCAACGTCTTGCCTCGGACAACCGGCATCCCCGAAACGTCGTTGGCCTGCATCTCCTCCCAAACCTCTCGTACCGTAAGGTCCTCGGTAACCGTGAGCGGAGCGGCGATAATCCAGTTTAGATATCGCTTCACCGCGGCCACCTGGCGGGCTTGCTCCTCCACCGTCAAGTTACGATGGATAACGCCTACTCCGCCCTGCAGCGCTAGGCCGATCGCCATCTGTTGCTCGGTTACGGTATCCATAGCCGCCGAAAGCACCGGTACGTTCAGACGTACTCCGTCGAACAGTTGTACGCCGAGATCGATATGCTCCGGCAGCACCTCCGAGTACGACGGCAGCAACAGCACATCGTCGTAACTCAGCGTTTCCTCAAGACTCATCGGCCAAGGCCTCCTTTGTTTTCGTGATCACGTCCCGATACCGCCGGCTCAGCTCCCGCGCTCGCCGGGCGGCCTGTCCGCTGTAGAGCTCCGGCGATGAAAAAAACCGCTCGGCATCAAGGCCGCTACGCCGCTCGAGCTCCTGCCGCAGCGCCTGCCATAACTCGGTGTCGGTTTTAAGAACCTCGAGCACCGAGCGACGGTCGGCCTCGCCGGCGACCGTCGCTTTTCGTACAATCTCGTGTGCGTCGGCCCGTCCGGCGGCCGACAGCAAAATGTAGGCGGGCTCGGCGAGCACCAGGTCGCCGGTCATGCGAAGGTTGGCGAGCATACGCTCGCGGTCTACCTGAAGCCCGGCAAGCACCTTCCGCATGCGCTCGGCGGCCGCCACCGCACCGGCGATGAACTCACCGACGAAGCGTCCGCTTGCGGAGTTCGAGAGGTCGCGCTGGTGCTCAGAGATCTGGTCGAGCTGAAAGCTCACCACCCGCGGCGCGAAAGCCTTCCAGAGGCTCTTGATGTGCTCGCAGTTCCATGGATTTCGCTTCTGGGGCATCGTGGACGACCCCACCTGGGTTGAGCCGAACTGCTCGCGCACTTCATCGATCTCGGAGCGCTGCAGATGTCGAAGATCGTCGGCGAGATTTGCGATGATCCCGAACGCGTTTGAGATCTCGAGCTGAACCCGAAGCAGGTACTCCGGCTCCACGATCTGCGTCGCGTACTCGCTCGGGGCAATCCCGAGACGCTCGAGATGCGCGCGCTCAAACGCCGGCGGGTCGGGGTAGAGCATCGAGAGCGCGTTGTACGCCCCGACCGCACCCGAGAGCTTCCCGCGCAGGTCGCGGCTGAGCCGCTCAAGCGCTTCAATAGACTTCCCGAGCCGCGCCACATACTCGGCTACCGCAAACCCAAAGGTTATCGGCACCGCGTGCCGGCCGTGCGTACGCCCAACCTGCGGCGTCTCGGCCTCGGCCTCGCCGAGGCGACAGAGCTCCGACTCTACCTCGAGAAGAACCGGTAGCAGCACCCGCCGGACCGCGTCGCGGTAGCGCAACGCGGCTGCGGTATCGAGCACATCAACCGAGGTGGCGGCACGGTGGAGGTACGGCTGCAGCTCCTCGGGGAGCGCCCTCTGCATAACATTCACCAGTGCTCGGATGTTGTGCTGCGTGCGTTCCTCCTCGGCGTAGACCTCGGAAGGATCGAGCGATTCCGCCGCCGCGTCTGCCGCCCGCTCCGCGTCGGCGTTTAGACGCCCCTCGAACTCCAGGTGTGTTTTCAGCAGCGCCGCCTCGACACGCGCGCAGTAGCGCACGGAAGCTTCCTCGCTAAGATACTCCGCGAGGCGCTCAAACAACTCGCGGTTTGACTGCAGATAGCGGTGGTCCAGTGGGCTGATATTGCGAAAAATGCTGCGGTGTTCCATGAACGAGTCCCTACGTTGAAAAACTGACGTGTTTGAGAGATAATAGCCGCATGATCGATTTTCGTCGAGTGCT
>Ga0207421_10002873_pt1 | contig 20984 bp, 19 predicted proteins | sample SodLakKL_010_SED_4_FD_187542 | JGI IMG/M metagenome (GOLD analysis project Ga0207421, IMG submission 187542) | Alkaline sediment microbial communities from Lake Tanatar, Kulunda Steppe, Russia - 8KL_010_SED (SPAdes) (version 2) | ecosystem: Environmental > Aquatic > Non-marine Saline and...
TGATGGGTCCCCCTGTGATGTGGATGAAACGTCCCAAAAATGATCAGGGACCAACCCCAGGACTGGACATACCCCTGGCAGAGTCAGGGTGGGGAGTTGGACGCACCTGACTATGAACCGACCCGTTACAGCCAGGGGACATCTTATCTAAAGATTACTATGAAGAAGACAAAAAAGAGATTAGAATGCCCGAACTGTGGCAGTCAGAAGATCTTCGCAGAAACAGCCTTTATTACAGGATATAAATATCATTGTGAAGATTGTGATTATGTAGGATCGCTAGTCATAGAAAGAGATGTCGAAGAAGATAAAAAAAAGAAGTTTTAGTAATCGAATTTTCCTTTCAAGCGTACATCACTTGTTTCTTGATTTTCCTTTCTGTCGAGTCAGAAAGTACTTTTTCTAAAGCATCGAGGAAATCTTCGCTCTCAACTTTATCTCCTCGCTCCCTTCTTATGGAAAACATCCCTGCTTCGGTACAGATAGCCTTTATGTCAGCACCACTAGCCTCTTCACTTTCAGATGCGAGAAGATCAAGGTTGATGTCCTCTGCCACATCCATATTTTTCATATGTATTTTAAATATGTCTTTTCTAGCTTGATAATCCGGTTTAGGAGTCTCTATTATCCTGTCAAAACGACCGGGTCTCAAAAGAGCCTGATCCAGTAATTTAGGCCTATTCGTAGCACCTATTATCTTAACGTTGCCCAAGGGATCAAAACCATCGAGTTCAGATAACAACTGCATCATAGTTCTCTGAACTTCTCTATCTCCAGAAGTCGCCTGTTCTTGTCTTTTAGTTGCGACTGAATCCAACTCGTCGATGAATATCACTGATGGTGATTTCTCTCTAGCCATCTGGAACAACTCTCTCACCAGCCGGGCTCCTTCACCGATGTATTTTTGTACGAGTTCAGAGCCAACTAGCTTGATGAAAGTCGCGTTGGTACGATTAGCTACGGCTTTAGCCATCATGGTTTTACCAGTACCTGGAGGACCTACGAGCAAAACTGCCTTTGGTGGATCTATACCTACATTGGAGAACTTATCAGGGTAAAGCAAAGGTTCTTCTACCGTTTCTCTCACCTCTCTGATCTGATCTTTTAAGCCTCCAATGTCATCATATGTTATCTCAGGCTTGTCGACTAATTCGGCCCCCATTATATCTGGATCAACAGGTGATGGAAGCACTTCAACGACAGACAGCGTCTGTTTATTCAAAGCGACTCTCGTACCTGGTGTAAGATCATTATTAGGTAAAAAATCAGCAACATTGACGATGAAATCCGGACCAGTTGAACTCTCTATCACGGCTTTATCGTCCGGTAATAATTCTTTCACTTGTCCGACCAAAAGAGGAGGTTTCTTCAACCTAGCTACTTCTTTCTTCAGCTCTTTTGTTTCTTTTTTGAGTCTTTCGAGTTCATTCCTTACATAATCATCTCTGGTGGAGCGTGGATATTCTTCTGCTCTTTCCGCATGCTTTTTCTGAAGTTCTTCGATCCTCTGCGTTAGTTCTTTTGATTTTCCACTCAAATCTTCCTCTTCCAAGTGACCACCGTCTATTAATTATTTTACGATGAGGCTGTGTTATAAAGGTTGTGGTAATTTTACTCTGGGTGTGATTTTAACTTTTCAAAAAAGAATTTAGCCTTTTTAAAGCATGCTTTTTATCTTTTTCAGAGACCTCCGCTTTTTCTATATCTTCTTTCAAAACTTCTATCGTATTATCGTAAACCTCTTCATCTACAGGATATGGAGTACCGTCTTTCCCCCCATGAGCAAAACTGTATTTTACAGGATCCTTCCAACTCACTTCACTACCATATACAATATCCGAGACAAGAGCTAATGCCCTGATCTTTTTAGGACCCATACCTCTCAAACTGATAAGCTCCTGATAGTCCTCAGGTTGAAACTCATAGGCTCTTTCTAGAGTTTTCCATCCTCTCTCAGTTATATCCATATCTAAAACGGCGTGATGTGAAGGCATTTTTATTTTTTTATGTTCAAAATCGGTCAAAGAAGTCTGTCCGCCTCTCCCAAAGTACTTCTTCAAATGTGAAGGGCCGTCTTTGATGAGATCTACACTTATCTTTCTTGCTTCCCGACTATCTCTATCAGTCATGTTCAAAACATCGTTTTCTTTCCTGTCGCAACAGACTCCTTCGTGTGGTTCTTCCACCATATCCTCCACATCATCAGATAACCACTGATATCTACGTGCATACCCGCTTTCTTCCTTCATGCCCTGTTGGATCACACCCCACTGGGAACTTTCTGAGACTATAAAACAGTGGTGATAAAGTTGATATTCATCTTGTATACATGAATTGTCGATCTTTGCAGAGATCTTTGATCTTTCGATCAATTCGTCGATATCTGAAGATCTAATCGAAAAAATATTTTCCAAACTCTTGATCTCATCGGGGGTTTTCCTGCTGGTTTTTCCCTTTCCACCAGTGACAGCTATCCCATGTTGATCAGGGTCTATAGCTTCCTTTAAAGCTCCACAAGTTGTCGTAGTGGTTCCACTAGAATGCCAATCAAAACCTATAGTGCATGAAAAAGCCTGAAACCAGTGAGGATCGGTTATCCTCCTCAAAAATTCCTCCTGACCGAATTCTTCTATCAAGAGTTCCACTATCCCTTCACTGAGTCGGACCATCCTTTCAAAAAGCCATCTTGGAGCGTTTCCCCCATGAAGGGGTAGATCAGTTGTACCTTTCTTTCTCATTCCAATAATTCATCTGATCGATATAGTTTAACTTTTGTCCTCTCTCCTTAAAAATCGATAAGTCAAAGACCGTCACTTGAATTTCTTCTGGAACCTTTTCCAATCGCGTTTTATCGCGCGGTAAAACGCGGGGAAATAAACTATGCTCGCTAGGAGCGCTATAACGCTTATCGCAACGTAGAACACCTCAGTGTCTCCTTGGTATGGTCTGATACCTCCTATTATGAAGCCCAATTCATCCACTATCAGCCCCAAACCCAATCCGTACAAAATTGAGCTGATCCTTGCAATAGTCTTACTCCAGTAGTGTATAGCTAACCAGGCGGATAAAGCCAATAATATTATGCCGTAGGTTATGTGATGGATATGATATCCTCCTAGAACCAAGTTCCTACCCACCGTATAAGTGACTTCAGGAGTAACTCGATCCGCGGCTTGAAAATAGATGACCCAGAGTCGAGCCGTAAGGAAGCTTATCAAAAATGAGATCGATATAAGGAAAGGGGTGGATCTTCTCCGTTTAAAGATCTCTCTTTTTACTTTATGAACAAAGTATTCACGGATCTCTTCTGGTTCCTTCTCCTCAGCCATATCAATACTAATAAAGGAGAGGTTTTCGATTAAAATGTTTCGCTGATGGACTAAATTGATCTTTGTGAAGTCATATATATAGAGCATCAAGGCACTGCATAGATCACGACCTCTTCAGACCTGTACACTAAATAAAAATTTTCCTGATAATACTCGATCAATTCAGGAGACAACGGCCTGGGATTCCTACCCAGCTCGATAACAGCTCCTTTCCTCATCTCTTCGTCCCACAAGATATAGGTCACGTTATTCTCTTCTATATCTCCCAATGCTGATTCTGGATCGTCAGAAAAGTACATGTCAAATCCGTCTCTCCATGTCTGATTCTGATAACTTACAGAAATAAGAGCATTGCTCATCCTATGGTCCGTAGCTATCCTTCTTTCGGTCGAAGTTTTCGCCCAAAAAGCCGCTTCCATATCTTCTGATTCAATACCTTCGGTGAATCCGCCTGCTCTTTCTTGAGAGGGATAAGAGAGAGGGATCAAAAAAGCGGTCAAAAGGATGATCAAAACACCGAGTGCGAAAGTTTTTTTCATCTTATCTGTAGGATTGTATATGGTCCTCTCAAAATGGAATAGACCTATTCCAAAAATCAAAGTAACGATCAACAATAAAAAGGTGAATTGTCTCATAGGCAAGAGAGAGTGGCTATCGAAAATAACGCCTATGATTATCGAAATGATCACAAAAGAAAGCCATCCTAGAAGAGTAGGACCTTCTTCAACAGATTTTATTATTTTTCTAGCACTCATTGCAAAAAGTGAAAGTATCACCATAGGGATGTAAAGGAAAACAGTGAAACCGAGCTCGATCTGGCGGACTGGTAATGTACCTAAGGCCACGTTGATCATAATCGACATTGTGATTATCAACGCTATAGAAAAGAAGATCATGAAAGATCGGATGCCTTCTTTGTGGAAGTTTATCGGTACGACAAAATCGAATTTTCTTCTGATCCTGACCAAAAATTCAAAGAATAAAAGCAAAAGAAAAGGCACCGCTAGAACGGTATAGGAAGGAAATATGAGTGCGTTTTTTATTCTACTCTCCCCGAACGGTACTGCGTAAGATATCCAATATATGAAGGTGGTTATCATGAACAGTATCAAAAGGCGAGTCTTGAAAAGATCGATCGATCTCTCTTTTCTTCTCCATATCCTAGAGGTGAAAATCCCTCCGAGAAACAGAAGTATCAAAAAATATGTGGAAAAGTGGTGAGTGATAACAAGAGGTATCAGAACGACAAAAATAGGAAGAACAGTTTTAGGGTTTTCCTTCAAAGAAGTTATGGTAAAAGATAGAATCAAAAGCATGAAAAAAAATCCTACAGTTTCTGGCCTCGGCTGAGAATAACCATATATCAGAGGCGGTAAAGAACTGAAAAGAAAGGCAGATAAAATACCTGGTCTCCAATCATCCATTACCTTTCTCACGATCAAAAAGACTAGGATCGGAGATAGAGCTGATAAGATGACAGGAACAAAAACAACAGATCGGATCAAATCTACGCCGGAAAGAAGATGGAAACCTCCTCCTAATATGAACATCCCTGGGAAAAATGGGTATGCACTACCCCAACCATCTACGGAAAGATAGGCACCACCTGTTTCAACCCACCTGTGTGTATAATAAAGGTACTCTCCACTGTCCAACCCCCAGAGTGTGTATCGATAGAGAGGTATAGTACTTATAAGCACTGAGAAAGCAACGATGCTCAACAGCGCGAACCAACCTGATCTTTTCATCTATACTCAATTGTAGTTAGAGTTATAATATTTTTTCAATCTATCAGCAAAACTTTTAATCACAACTTTAGTTTAGTAATCATGAACATGGAAAGATACGCTAGACATCTGGTACTCCCAGAGATAGGTGAAGAAGGACAGGAAAAAATAGAAAAAGGATCTGTCGCCGTCTTTGGGTTAGGTGCTTTAGGTTCTCCTATCACAGACGCTCTAGCAAGAGCGGGGGTTGGTAGATTAAAATTGATCGATAGGGACTTCGTGGAACTATCAAATCTGAACCATCAGATACTGTTCGATGAAACCGATATAGGTGAACCAAAGGCTGAAGTGGCTAAAAGGAAGGTTCGTAAAATCAATTCGAGTATAGATGTTCAAGATGAAGTAGTCAATATCGACACCAGCAACGTAGAAGATCTAATAGAAGATGTTGATATTGTGATGGATGGAACGGACAATCTTGAAGTTAGATATCTGACGAACGACGCCTGTGTTAAAAACGATAAACCTTGGATATATACTGCGGTTTTAGGAACTTATGGGATGACCAAAAACATAATCCCAGGAGAAAACGCGTGTCTTAGGTGTTTTTTCCCCGAAAAACCTTCACCGGGAAGTTTGGAGACCTGTGAGACCGCTGGGGTTCTTTTTACACTCCCAAGGATCATGGGTAATCTTGCTGCGACAGAGGCGATCAAATATCTGATGGGTAAGGAGACGAGAGACGATCTGATCACTTTTGATGTTTGGCATAGCGATTTTGAAAGGACCAACATAGAAAGAAGAGTTAAAGAATGTAAAAGTTGCGCGGATCATGAATTCGAATTCCTCCAAAGAGAAGAAGACACTATCACTGAGCTCTGTGGAAGGGACTCCGTACAGATAACACCTGCTGAGAAGAGTACGCTTGACTTGAAGAAATTAGCTGATAGGTACGAAAACGCCAAAAAGATGGGTGATAAGATGGTGAAGATCCCTGCAAAAGAATACGAATTGAACGTCTTTGGAGACGGTAGAGCCATAATACAAGGTACAGAGGATCCTAAAAAAGCCAAAAGTATTTACTCACAATATATCGGAAAGTGATATCAGGAATATATCTTTTCAAAGACCATATCGTTCAAGAGCGCTTCGATTTTCATCTCATCTTCTTCCATCATAAGTTCTTCGACTTCACTCCTCACTCTCGGTCTTTCAGGTGTTAACATACAGCAGATGGTAGGCCTGATAGAGATCTCGTAAGTACCTATCTCTTTTGCGATATCTATGACATCAGTTTTGTCAAGTCCTATCAGTGGTCTATGGATAGGAATGTTTACAGTCTCATCCGCGGTAGCCATATTGCTCAAAGTCTGTGAAGCAACTTGGCCTAGGGATTCCCCCGTAACTAACGCATCTTTGTCTACCTTTTCAGCTAATCTTTCCCCCGCTCTGAACATCATCCTCCTGCAGAGTATGCACCTAAGGTGTTCATCACCCTTGGAAGCTATCTCTTTTTGTATATCACCGAAACTACCGGCATAGGTTTCTATGTCGCTGTGGATGCTTTTCAACTTTTCAGATAGATCTTTGACAGTCCTGATGGTCTTCTCATCTGTAAAAGGTCTGTTATCGAAATACAAAAGAGTGACCTCTGCACCGACCTCTGCCATCATATGAGCAGCGACAGGGGAATCTATCCCTCCTGAGAGAAGAACTACGACCTTATGTGACATCTTCATAAAGTTATGGTCTCTCTGTTATAAATATATCGATAGATGACAGTTCAAGAGGATGTAAAAGACTAATAAGAAAAGGAATACCCGCAATTTTTATAAGCATGTCTTGTTTTGGTATGAACGCTCAAATTCGCCGGTTTCCTGACTCTAACAGGAAAAGATTTATAATAGAAATCATTCTACCGGAAAAGGCTAAAAGAATATGAACAGGGAATATACTCGTTTCGAGAAGGCTAGAATAATCGGTGCCCGCTCCATCCAGCTGTCTATGGGAGCTCCGACTATGTTGAAAGATGATGCGAGTGGGCCACTGGACCCAGTCGATGTTGCGATAAAAGAATTTGAGAAAGGTGTTATCCCTATAACTGTAATAAGAGAGGATGAACAATGACTGACGAAGACGAAGTTGAAGAAGAAGAGATGTTAGTTTCTGAAGATACTTATCTAACTGCAGGTATACATATCGGAACACAGCAGAAAGCCAAGGATATGGAGCCATTCATATTCAAAGTGAGAGACGACGGGCTTTTTGTTCTAGATGTGGATAAAACTGAAAAAAGGATAAGGACCTTAGCGAAATTCTTGTCTCGCTATGATCCGAAAAGAATCCTGCTGGTTTCCGCTAGACAGTACGGTAAAAGACCGATAGACATGTTTTCCGATGTTGTAGGAACTTCCAGCATCGCAGGCAGATTCATACCTGGCACGCTCACAAATCCTTCTCTAGATCACTTCATAGAACCGGAAGTACTCTTGGTAGTTGATCCTTCGGCCGATCGTCAAGCTGTAAAAGAAGCAGTGAACGTAGGGATACCTATAATCGGACTTGTAGATACAAACAACATGTTAAAGAATGTGGATTTTGCATTACCGACTAACAACAAAGGTAGAAAGTCACTAGCACTGGTGTTCTGGTTACTGGCTAGGGAGATAAAGATGGAGAAAGGAGAGATAGACGAGAGAGAGGAATTCGAATACGAAGTCGAGGACTTCGAACAAAGTCTGTAGAACAATAAAACATCTTTTTTTATATTTGATCTTGCTCTTTTTTCTTTTGATATAGACTTTACTCTGTATGACTAGATTAAAAAGGAGAAAAGTTTGTTTGTCTACTTAGCTCTAGTAAAGTCTCACTGTTTCTAGATTTCTTGGTGCTTTAGTCGTTATACCGTATTTTTTGTAGATAGTGCTGGCAAGGTTTCGAGCTTTGCTTTCCTCACCATGACTAACCAAGACTCTCTGAGGATTTGGATTCATCTTACTGATGTAATGGAGTAGTTGAATTCTATCGCTGTGTCCAGAAAATCCTTCACAGGTATATACGTTCAAATTGACCGGGATATCTATCTGCTCTCCTCTCTCAGTCATGGCGATCTTATCATATCCTCTTTGGATCTTGTTTCCTAGAGTTCCCTCTGCTTGATAACCTACGAATATCAAAGTGGCCTCGGGATCGTCTCCCCAAGCTTTGAAATATTCCAAAACTGGACCACCGTTCATCATACCTGCTGTAGCTAGAACTATAGCAGGTTCGTCACTGTCGCAAATGTCCCTTCTATCATCCATACTACCTACTTCTTTGAAATACTCCGATAGGAACGGATTTTCATCTTCATGGAATATCTTGTTTTTCAATTTATTGTTCAGAAATTCCGGATAAGCAGTATGTATAGCAGTCGCCTCCCAGATCATACCGTCCAGATACACTGGAGTCTCTGGTATTTCTCCTTTCCTCATCGCTTCTTCTATGACCAACATGACCTCCTGTGAACGACCTACCGCGAATACGGGAACTATAACCTTTCCGTTCCTGTGATTCAGTGCCTGATCTAAAATATCTTTTAGCTGTTCGACAGCATCTTTTCTGCTGGGTTGTAGATCATCATACCCTCCATAAGTGGACTCCATAACCACAGTTTCCACTCGAGGGAACTTGTTGGTAGCCTGATTGAAGAGCCATGTATCATCGTACTTCAGATCACCAGTGAAAGCCACATTATAGTCACCATCGCCGATATGCATGTGAGCTATCGCCGATCCAAGGATATGTCCAGCATTATGGAGAGTGAGCCTAATATCTGGAGAGATATCAGTTGTCTCACCGTACTCCAAAGGTATCGTTCTCATGACCTGTTCCCTTACATGTTTAGATTGATAGGGTGGATCTCTAGCGTCGCTGACATTGACTTTGATGTAGTCTAGTTGTAGAAGTGCTGAAAGATCTCTCGTAGGAGCTGTAGTATAAACAGGACCTTCAAAACCGTACTTGTAAAGGGCCGGGATGATACCACTATGGTCAAGGTGAGCATGGGTCAATACAAGAGCGTCTATATCATCAAGGGGCATTATCTCAGGTGCGTTCAAAAATGGAGTACCTTCCCCGTTCTCATCTTTGGCCGAAGGATTGATCCCACAATCCACCAGGACCTTACTATCCCTGGTCTGTAGTAGATGTGCACTCCTTCCGACTTCTCTATATCCACCCAGCGCGGTAACTCTGGCGAATCTTTCTCCATCACGAGTATCTCTGTTTATCTTCCTTCCGACTTCCTGAAGGAATTTCTTTCTTTTATCCCCGACCTGTCTAAGAAACTCTCTGATATCGTTGACGGTTTTAGATTCGATAGGGGGAGTCCTTATCACATCGACAGCCCAACCGGTTTCTCTCTTTATCTCGTTCAACAGTTTTCCTTCTTTACCGATAGCGATACCAGGGGCTTTAGCTTTTATAGTAACTTCACCGATATCTTCGTTGAAATACATATCAGTGATCTCTGCTTCATCCGGTACTATCTCTTTTATCCTTTTTTCTACCTTTTCGGGGTCTTCAAGGATCGAAGGATCTGGTCTTACTGTAACCCTTCTCTTCAGTCTCTCTGCTAACTTCTTAACGGTGTCGGCGTCCTCTGTAAATTTTTCCATATCTTTGGTATATATAACGATCACTGATCCTTCGAACTGTATGTCTGTTATCCGAACACTCGCTGGAAGTACTTCATCGATTGCTTCCTTTGCTTCATTTAAAACGTCCTCTACACTCATAGAATCCACTTTTTTTGAATTTTTTTGGTTTCGATCTTATCAACCATCGACCATCATGCCTCTCAAAGAAGGGATCAACACCCTTCTAAAGGTGATTTAGTAAAGAAATTGATTTTCATAAATATATCTGAAGTGAAAAGTTTTTATAAAGAGGGTAGATTTTTCTTCTCTCTGATCTCGGAGATTAATTCCTTTATACTTTCATCCTCAAGTCGTTCAAAACCCTTTTCGGGTGTTATCTTGGCAACATTTACGCCGTCACCAGATGCTGAATCTCGGCTGCTTGAAACCAATAAGGAAAGAACGGCCAATTCAACACCTTCATCTACAGGCATCCCCTTTTCATAATGATCTTCGAGTACACCGTAAACGAACTGAGAACCTGAACCTTCAGCCACATAATCGTCGGCTATTGCCCCTCCTAAGGCATCTATCGAGTATACCTTTCCAGTACCATCAGGGTCAACGCCTCCAAGCACGAGTCCAACATAATAGGGCATCATCCTTCTACCCATCATTATATTGGAAAGTAAAGTTGTAGCTGCTTCAACAGATATAGTTTTCTTCCTCTTCAACTCGTAAAGTTCAACCTCGGAACTCAGATATCGAGAAAGAACTTGTCCATCGCCGACCAATCCTGCGATGTTAAGTCCTATGTTATCGGTTATCCTGAACAACTTCTTTGTATCTTTGTGAGATATCATATGTCCTTTGGTTGCTCTCTTCTCCGTTGCTAGCACTACGCCGTCTTCACAGACCAGACCTAGTGTGGTTGTACCTTTATTGTTGTTTTTCTCATCCATAATTTCACACTCAACCCAATATTTCTAATTGTTTCGCAGAACTTTAAATCTGCTAGCATAAAATCTTTTAAGCGTTCAATCTTAAACCTTCACTACTATTTAGATGTTTCCATGTAGTTAAGAATTATGCTAGATCGTATTGATTTCTCTCTATCTATATATGGATGGTCCAGTTTTTGTCGAAGATACTTCTTCTTGATCAGAGATCTTTGCTCCACCTAAAGATTGGAAATGCATCGTGGTCCTCATGCCAAGATTTACAACATACTGTATCGTATCGAAGAATCTTCCTCTATTCAATTCTTCGTCATAGAGATGCTTTTTGATTACTATAGAGTCCGGAAGTTTCTCACCATCTCTCTGGATATTATAGATGTTGGAGTCCTCCGCTAATATCATCACTAGTGCTTTTTCAAAACCCGACCTCTGTTTGTCGTTCAGTTTTTTTAGAACTTTTTTATGTTCTTGACTGACGTTCAATTTGTAAACTACTTCAACTCTCTTCTCATACTTCTTTGGGTTCCCGAGTAATACCGTCCTCTTGCCGTGTTTCAACTGTATCAACCAATTCAAGGCTTCCTGATCGCGCACCTCATAATCCCTATTATCTTCATCTAACCAGGTCAATATACGCTCTTTCATATAGAATATTACGATAGCTTAGTTTATGTATTTTTGGACTATGCTATCAAAAATTCGATCCCTTGAAGAACGAAAAGAGGTATGATGATCATCAAGAAGTCGTCGTCTATCCTAATGGTAGGATATTCGGCTAAAATAGCCGATAGAGATCCGACCATCGATAGAGTGATCAGCACAGGTAAAGAAAGATCTGTTAAGATGCTGTATAATATCATCGCAAGGACAGCCCAGGCGATGAAAGGTACATATGGATAAAACCCAGGTCTATGGTACTGTATCTCGCCTATCAAAGGATCGATGAGTCCCATGCCAAGAAGACAGATGAAGGCCAAATGCATCGGGAAAAATAGGAGTGTTATAGCCGCTGCTATAGAAGCCCAGGCATATGAGGCGAACTGTCTCTTTTCATATTCTCTCATCCCATAAACGCTGAAACCTAGATAAAGTCTAAAACCTTCAAAGATCAGAACACCGGCCAAGATGATTATGAGATAAAAATCTCTAGCATATCCAAATAAAGGATCTGGCACGAGATAGTAAACGAGTACGATCCACGTCATAGAGTGGATTATCCTTCTGGTCAATCTTTCCTCTTCACTCATCTACTCTCTCACCAATATTATCAAGGTGTCTGCCACGTTTTATCAATTTGTCTAATACATTGATACCTCTTCTAGTGCTTGGATAAGCGGGCACACCTTCCTTGTAAAATTTCTTCCTCCATTTGTCGCCTGTTCTATCGCCTATACAAGATACGACTATCGGTTTTTCTCCTTTGTGATACCAATTGGAGATAGATTCGACCATCCCTTCTCCAACATATGGAGATTGAAACAACGCGTACAAAAATATCCCATCTATCTCGCTTTCGTCCTGTAATATCCGGAGAACATCGTCGACCATCTCATCTGTTACATTAGCGGTCAGGTCTATAGGATTGTCACTAGATGCTATAGGCAGGATCACTTCGTCCAATCTTTCTTTTATTTCATCGCTGAATGAAGGCATGTTCAGCCCAAGTCCCGGATCCGTGTCTTCTATATTATCAGACGCTATGACTCCTGTACCTCCAGCACTGCTGATGACCGCTATATTCTCTCCTTTGATGGGCCGATTCAACAGAAGAGCTTCAGAGAAGTCGGTCAGTTCTCTCTCATCGTAAGCATTAATTATCCCAGCTTGTTTAGATATTCCCTTCACAACTCTATCAGAGGTTGTGGCCAAAGAACCAGTATGTGATTGTGTAGCTTTTTGACCGATTTGGCTCCTACCTCCCTTCAAAAGGACTATAGACGTATCATGAACCTTTTGCTTGGCTATCTCGTAAATTTTTCTTCCGTCACTCAAACTTTCAAGGTAAAGAGCGATCACATCGGTCTTTTCATCTTTAGCAAAGTATTCAAGAAGTTCCACTTCATCTATATCCAGTCTATTTCCTATACCTACAAAACCCGACAGTCCTGTATTGTGTTCACACAATGTTTCCATGAAGGGAGTGGCCATGAATCCGCTCTGAGATATGAAGGCGATGCCTCCTTCTCCAGGCCTTTCTACTCTATCCTCGGGAAGGAAAAAGGTGTCAAGGTCGACAGGAGGGATAAGAACACCCATAGTGTTCGGGCCTAATAGGCGTGTCTGACTATCTTCTAAAATATCTTTTATCTCCTCTTCCCTACCTTTCCCCTTTTCCCCGGTTTCTCCAAAACCACCAGAGACAAGGATAATAGCACCTACGTCTAACTCCACGCAGTCCTTGACAGCGTCCACAGCGTATTTAGAAGGTATTGCAAGTATGGCTAGTTCTATCTCTTCCGGTACGTCAAAGATACTCGGATAAAAACCTTCTTCACCTTCAGCCTTCGGATTTATGGCAAAAACGTCTCGGGCAGAACTCTTCAAATTATCAAATATGATATTACCCATCTTTTCTTCGTCGCTGAGGGATACACCAAAAATCGCCACACTTTTTGGATCAAGCAATTTATCTATGTTGGTTCCTCTTTGGGTTTCGCCGATTACCATGATAACACCACGGGGAGTTCTCTTTCGGTCCTATCCAACATATAACCATTTATTTACTTTTCGTCTTTTCTAACGTCTCTTCTAATGTTTTGACAGATATCTTTTTCACCACGATCGTCTATAAAATATTACCACAATTAGCTATATGATTGGTAGGCTGTTCTAATATGCGATGTCTGGAAAAGATACAACACCGATTCCCGGAGCCATTCTTATATTACGACATCAGTGATGAATATTTCCAAAATACTAATAAGGCACCGGTTATTCACCGAATTGATGGGATCAAAAAAAGAAGATCTTGAAGGACTTTTCAACCCTAACGGTATAGCGGTCATAGGTGCTTCAAGAAAAGAGGGTAAGATAGGGTATACTCTTTTCAAAAACATCAAAGAATCCGAGTACGACGGGAAAGTATATCCAGTGAATCCCAAAGGAGGAGAGGTGCTCGGCGATAAAATTTATAGATCTATCGATGAGATTCCAGATCAAATCGATCTCGCAGTGATCGTGGTTCCTGCAAAGATAGTAAAAGATGCCGTACACGAATGTGGTGAGAAAGGGATAAAACATGCGATCGTCATATCCTCTGGATTTTCTGAGATCGGTAACGTCGAAGAGGAAGAAGAGATAGTCGAAGAAGCAAAAAAGTATGGGATGAGAGTACTAGGTCCCAATGTTTTCGGTATCTACTCCGGCAAAACAGACTTGAACGCTACTTTCGGCCCACCTGATATAGAAAAGGGAAGTATAGCTCTGCTTTCCCAGAGCGGCGCTTTGGGAATAGCTATGATAGGAAAGACCGCTCAACAGTATCTAGGGCTTTCAGCCATAGTCAGTATAGGGAATAAAGCAGACATAGATGATATCGATCTGATAGATCATTTCGGTGAAGACGAAGAAACTGAAGTCATCATGATATATATGGAAGGACTTCAGAACGGAAGGGAATTCATGAAAAAGGTCGAAGAACTTCCAGATGAGAAAACTGTGGTCGTTATAAAATCTGGGCGATCTAAAAAAGGCGCTACTGCTGTAGCTTCCCATACAGGTTCTCTAGCAGGAAGTGATAGGATATTCTCCTCCGCTTTCAAGCAATGTGGGGTCCATAGAGCTGAAGACCTTCGCGAGGCTTTCAATTGGTCTAGGGTGTTTTCAACTTCTCCTCTACCCGAAGGAGATAACACTGTAGTAGTGACCAACGGAGGAGGGATAGGAGTTTTGAGTGCCGATGCTGCGGAAAAATACGATGTCAAATTGATGGATGATCAAACTCATCTCAAGGAGACCTTTGAAGATGCGATACCCTCTTTCGGTTCGACCAAAAATCCTATAGACATCACTGGACAGGCAGGAAAAGATGAATATGAAAGAGCCTTGAGAAAGGCCTTTGAAAGTGAGAAGACAGGTGCTGTTGTAGGCTTGTACTGTGAAACTGGAACTACTGATCCATGGAAAGTCGCCGAGGCGATAAAGGAAGTTTACGATGATCATGGGGATAAAAAGGCTTCTGTTTACACTTTCACTGGAGGTAAGAAAGTTCTAGAATGTGTTCAATGGTTGAGAAAAAATAAGATCCCAGCTTTCACAGATACTTACGAATGCATATCATCTCTTGGTGCTTTATTTGAAAAGAAAAGGTATCTAGAGCGAGAAGAAGAAAAATCAGAGAAGATAGAATTGGACATCCCTGTAGAAGAGATAAAAGAGATAGTTCAAGAGGTTAGAAAAGAGGGGAGACTGACCTTATTAGAAGACGAGGCTAGGGATATCTTGGAATTGACTGGGATCCCTATGGCTGATGGGGAAGTCGTAAATTCTATAGATAGAGCTGTTGAAGTCGCGGAAGATATAGGTTATCCCGTGGTTCTAAAAGTGGTCTCTGAAGATATAGTCCATAAATCCGATGCTGGTGGTCTCGCCCTAAATCTAGAGAACAAAGACGAAGTCATCGATGCTTATCAGGCGATATATTCCAACTGTCGTAAAAACTATCCCGATGCACACATAAGTGGCATATCTGTTGCGAAGATGTTAGAAGGGGGTGAAGAGACCATCGTAGGAGGTTCGAGAGATAATTCATTCGGACCATTGGTGATGTTCGGTCTAGGAGGTGTCTACGTCGAAATACTTGAAGATGTTTCTTTTAGAGTAGCCCCTATAACAAAAAAGGAAGCTAGAAAGATGATGGGTCAGATAGATTCGTTCCCAGTTCTAGTCGGTGCGAGAGGACAGGCGAGGAAAGATCTAGATGCGTTGGCAGATGTTATATATAGGGTATCTTATTTGATGAATGAAGTAGATGAGATCGCAGAGATGGATCTTAATCCTATCAAAGCTTTCGATCAGGGAGAAGGATGTAAAGCTGTAGATGTTGCTATAAATCTTGAGAGTAGGTGATATAAAATGAAAAATCTCATAATATCTTCAACGGAAGAAGACGCTGGGAAAACGACTATAGGTCTAGGTTTAGCTCTTAAAAAAGATATACCATTGAATTACTTCAAACCGTTTGGCGATAGGCCGATATACAAAAAAAAGAGACTGATCGACTATGACGCCAAGCTTTTCAAAAACGTTCTATCGTTAGATACGGATTACGAGAAGTTCTGTGTAGGGTTCGATCACTCAAAGATCAAGTACGCTTTTGACAAAGATACTATACAAAATAAAATCCGGGAAAGGGTCGAAGAACTTTTAGAAGGAAAAGAGGGATTGATAATTGAAACGGGAAAGAATTGGGGGTTCGGATCCTCAATAAATCTCGATCCAGTTTCACTTTCGAAGATGGTAGATTCTGAAGTCATATTAGTCTGTTCTGGTAGCGGAACAGAGGTTTTAGATAAGCTCACCACGGCACACCACTATTTTGAAAGCATGGATGTAGACCTGAAGGGAGTGATCTTGAATAGACTAGAATCGATAGAAGAGGCTGAAGATTTTGTGGTCGATGATATAAAGGAGATAGGATTGGACGTGTTGGGTCTGATCCCAGAGATACCGAGTCTAGACTTGACCCGGATGAGCTTCATCAATGATATGCTTTTCGGTAAAGTGGTAGCGGGGGAAGACGGTCTGAGCAATATAGTCGAGAACATCTATGTTGGTGCGATGAGTGCTGACGAGATGGTCCGTAATCCAGCTTTTCAAGAAGATAAAAAATTGATAGTCACCGGTGGAGACAGAACCGATGTTATTTTAGCTTCTATAGAAGATGGAACTTCAGGTCTTGTATTGACCAATGACATCATACCTCCCAGCAATATAATATCTAAAGCCGACAGGGCTAATATCCCACTCATCTCAGTACCGATAGACACTTACGAAGCTGCTAAGAGGATAGAAAGCATGGACACGATAACTACTATAGAAGACGATTTCAAGATCGACAACATAAAAGAAGAGATCACACCAAGACTTGATATAGAACTTTGAAGCATTTAAACATAGGGTTTGGAAGCTCTCTATGAGATGATGTTGGGAGAGATAATGCATGGTATATGATGTTGAGTATGTGGAAGCTGAAAAGGCACTCAATAATATAGGAAGAGGGGATAGAGTTTTCGTTGGTTCAGGTGCAGCAGAACCCCAATATCTAGTTCAAAGGCTCGCTGAACTTGCAAATCAATTTTACGATACGGAGATATTTCATATCCAAACTTTAGGTGTAGCTCCATATACCGAAGATAAGTTTGAAAATAGATTCAGACACAACGCTTTCTTCGTTGATGATAATACTAGAGATGCGGTAGCTGAAGGCAGGGCCGATTACACCCCGATATTTATGAAGGATATCCCTAAACTCTTCAGAAATAAAAGGGTCCCTCTAGATGTTTCTTTAGTCCAATTATCTCCTCCCGATGAACACGGTTGGATGAGTTTGGGTATAGCAGTAGATATAATAAAATCAGCTGTGATGAACTCCAAAATAGTTATAGCACAAGTAAATCCAAAGATGCCGAGGGTTCACGGTGATTCTTTCATCCATGTAGATGATGTGGACTACCTGGTACATCACGAAGAAGAGCTGTTGGAATTCGATCCTATCTTTCCAAGCGAAAAAGCTGAAAAGATAGCCGACAATGTTGGCCCGTTGATAGAAAACGGAGCGACCATACAGATCGGTTATGGAGAGATCCCGAATGCTATCTTATCCCATCTTGATGAAGAAGAAAATCTCGGAATACATACAGAGATGTTGTCCGAAGATCTCGCAGAACTGATCAAAGATGGAACAGTTACTAACAAGGAGAAGAGTATACATCCCGGTAAGAGTATAGCGTCGTTCTTGATGGGTACTAAAGAGCTTTATGATTTTGTAGATGATAACCCATCGATAGAACTTCATCCTTCTGATTATACCAATGATCCATTTACCATAGCTAAAAATTACAAGATGACCGCTATAAATACTGCCTTACAGGTCGATCTCACAGGACAGGTCTGCGCGGACTCTTTAGGATACAGTTTTTACAGCGGTATAGGTGGTCATGCGGACTTCATGCGAGGTGCAGGATACGCGGAAGATGGCAAATCTATCATAGCTCTGTCGTCTACAGCACAAGATGGAGAAGTCTCTAGGATCGTACCTTCTCTGAATGAAGGAGCTGGCGTCGTCACGACAAGAGGCGACGTAGAATACATAGTGACAGAATATGGTACTGCTTATCTGAAAGGGAAAAATATACGGAACAGAGTTATGGAACTGATCCATATTGCACATCCAAAATTCAGGGATGATCTGCTCAAAGAGGCGAAAAAACACAATCTAGTCTATGAAGATCAGATGCTAGTTGTAGGGGAAGGAGGAAGATACCCCGATGAATACGAGGATTACGTCGAGATAAGTAATAAAGAGTATTTATTTAGACCGATGAAACCTACGGACGATGAACTTTTAAAAGACCTATTTTACTCTTTATCCGACGAGAGCCGGTATAAACGTTTCATGAGTGCTAGAAAGGATATGCCTCACGAAAGGAGACAAGAATTCGTTCAGCTAAACTACAACAAAGAGATGGCCATCGTCGTTATCGATCCCGAGATAGATGGACCTCATAGGATGGTAGGTGTTGGAGATTACAGGATCAAAGAAGGACAGTATGTGGCAGAAGTTTCTTTCATGATACGGGACGAGTATCAAAACAAAGGTATCGGGACTAGACTACTTGAATATCTGACCATGATAGCTCAGGATCAAGGTCTTTATGGATTTACAGCGGAAGTCTTAGCAGACAACCAGAAGATGCTTAGAGTTTTCGAAAAGATGGGGTACGAGATACACAAACGAAGGGAAGGTGGAGAAGTGATATTGAAGATGAGATTCAAATGAGGTGATAGATATCGTTTCAGAAACAGCATGTAAAAAAAAGCAAATCGAAAAGGACTGGAAAATCGACGTCGAGAGGATAAACAATATAATTTCCCAAGTTGAGAAAAAAGGAAGACATCAACTTTTGGAGAACGAAGCCCGCGAGATCCTTGGATGTGCAGGTATATCTATAGCTGAAGGCAGAGTGGTGAAAAGTCTTGAAGAAAGTATAGAGGCTGCCGAAGATATAGGTTATCCCGTGGTAATGAAGGTGGTTTCGGAAGACATAGTGCACAAGATGGATGTTGGTGGTATAGCAGTAGATCTTGAAAGTAAAGATGAAGTCGAAGACGCTTATCAAGCCATACATTCTAGAGTTCAAAATAGAAAACCTGACGCGAATATAAACGGTATCTCCGTCGCTGAGATGATCGAAGGAGGGACCGAAGTCGTTACAGGTGGTATGATGGATCCTACTTTTGGACCGGTGGTGATGTTCGGACTCGGAGGTATATATGTAGAGATATTCAAGGACGTCGAGTTCAGGATCGCCCCGATCTCATTCGATGAAGCTCACGATATGATAGCGGATATTGATTCCTTTCCTCTGTTAACAGGGGCTAGAGGAGAAAAATGTAAAGACCTAGATGCACTGGCAGAGATGATCTCGAGAGTTGGAGACCTGATGTTTAAAGTAGATAAAATTAATGATATAGACCTGAATCCGGTAGCTGCACTTGAAGACGGTGCCAAAGCTCTAGACGTAGCTATAAGCTTGGAATAGATTCATTTTCAAGGAAAATACCAAAATACTTATATCAAATATCAATCTTCGAAAAAACGTTTCAAATTGGTTGCTAAAACTCGGCTGAGGTAATATCGTGGCGGTAGAAGAGATCAAAAAGATAAAACAGGCAGAGAAAAAAGGCCTTGAAAAGATCGAGAAGGCAAAAGAAAAAGCCGAAAAGATGGTAGAAGAAGCTAAAGAAGAAGCGCAGCAGGAAAAAGAGGACGCTCTTTTCTCATTGAAGAAGGAGATGGAAGAAAAAGAGAAAGAGGTCAGACAGGAAGCTGAGGAGAAGGCGGAGAAAATCGTAAAAGAAGGAGAAAAAGAGGCTGAGAAGATAAAAAGATCCACTGAGAAAAATTTATCAGATGCTATTGAACATGTGTTAGAAGAGATAATGGAGGTATGAGCAGGTGTTTTTCCCGAAAAGGATGAAAGACCTCACAATCCTTGTACATAAAGATCATACCCAAGAGGTGATAGATTCCCTTCAAGATGAGGGTGTGGTGGAGATAGATCCTTTGGATAGGGATGAGGATGTTAAAGAACTCGTAGATGAAAAGAATATTCCCGAAGTAGTAACAGATTTCACAGATTATGAGATGAAGTTATCTTCCGTGCTGGATGTATTTGAAAAGGTTGAAGAGGACAAAGGAATAGGAATAAAAGGTCTTCTCAATCCTGAAGAAACCGAAAAGATCGAAAGAGAAAAAAGATCACTAGACGATATTTTTGATGAAGTAGAAACCGTTTTAAAAGAAAGTGGAAGAGATATAAACGAACTCAATTCTAAACTCACTACAGTCGAAGATAAAATAAAAAATTTTAAAGAAAAAGAAGAAGCGCTAAAGACGATCATCGATGTAGATATAGAATTGAGTACACTCGGGGAATCCAATTTTACCGCGATACGTCTTGGTAAAACAGGAAAGCCGATGGAACTTAAGAAGAATTTGGAAGAGATCGAGGGTGCATTTTTCACTAAAACGGGAGAATTAGAGGAAGAAGCGATCGTTTTGACCGGAGCTTATTTAGGAGAATTAAAGAGATATGAAAGTGCACTGAGAGAAGGAAACTTCAGACCACTCAATCTAGAAGATCTTAAAGGAGACCCAAGAGAGGCTTTAGCTGACGTGAAAAAGAGCTTGACAAAGTTGAAAAAAAAGAAAAAAGCCATCGTCAATGAACTTAAAGACTATAAAAAAGGATGGGAGAAAAAATATCTGGTTTTAAGAGAAGAATTGAACATATATAGAGACAAAAAAGAGATAGTCCAGAATTTTGGCAGAACTGATAAAACCAATGTGATGAAAGCATGGGCTCCTGAAGATGAAGTTGATAGAGTCAGGGAGTTAGTATCAGAAAGTTCTGAAGGCTACGCAGAGATAGTAGATGAAGAACCGGCCGATCCGGATGACGTCCCGATATCTCTTGAAAATCCAAAACCCATCAAACCCTTCGAATTACTCACGAAGATGTTCGCTCCTCCTAGATACGATGAAGTAGACCCGACTATGATCGTGGCTCCTGCATTCGTACTATTCTTCGGTCTGATGTTGGGGGATCTAGTCTATGGACTCATACT
>Ga0207421_10002875_pt1 | contig 20981 bp, 19 predicted proteins | sample SodLakKL_010_SED_4_FD_187542 | JGI IMG/M metagenome (GOLD analysis project Ga0207421, IMG submission 187542) | Alkaline sediment microbial communities from Lake Tanatar, Kulunda Steppe, Russia - 8KL_010_SED (SPAdes) (version 2) | ecosystem: Environmental > Aquatic > Non-marine Saline and...
TCCACCGAGATTGTCAAAAACCACGACATCATCGGAATTGAAGATCTGAAGGTTGTGAATCTCCTGAAAAACAAAAAGCTTTCAAAGTGCATCGCCGAGACCTCCTGGTCCCGCTTTCGAGGTATGCTGGAGTATAAGGCGAAGTGGTACGGAAAAGAAGTCATTGCTGTGGGGAAAAACTTTCCCTCCAGTCAGCTTTGTTCGCTATGCGGCGAAAAAAACCAAGCCGTCAAGGATCTCGCTGTGAGAACATGGATCTGCCCCCATTGTAAAGGGATCCATCATCGGGACCTGAACGCAAGCAAAAATATTGAAGCCGAAGCATTACGGCTTCGAACCGTAGGGACTACGGGGATAGCCTAATCATAAACTGCCTGTAAGGGCGGTGTTCTTAGGAATCTCCCTCCTCTAAGCCAAGAGCGAAGGAGGGAGTAGTTCAACGGAGTGCTGCTCCTTACCATCCCGGTGTTTATGATTCTCATCCTTCTTCGAAGGATCATTTTTCCGGGAATTTTTTCTCCTTGAACGGTTATGCTATGCTGAAAAAACAGGAGGTCGGTGAAGATGGACAAAGAGAAGAACCTGCAGTATTGGATCGATCACTGGCAGGCGGAAGAGCATCAGCGGCGGAGTCATGAAGAGCTCTGGGACAATCGTGCTGATTTTTTCAACGAGAAAGTCTTTACTGATGATAAAATCCACAGCGAGGTTGTGGACTATCTGAAAGAAAAAGCTGCTCACCTTTTATTTCCTTGAAAGATGGGTAATAGATAAATAAGTGACAACCATTTAACAGCTCAGGAGGTCTTCTGAAAAAATGAGAAGGCGGGCTGAGCGGATCGGAGCCTTGTTTTCCAAGAGAAGGAAATGAAAGGGGGGAAAAGGATGGCAGTTGTAAAAGTTGTTGAAGTTCTAGCCCAATCCCCGGAAGGTTGGGAAGCCGCTACTCAGGAAGCAGTCAATGAAGTTTCCAAAACAGTGGAGAATATTCAATCGGTGTATGTGAAGGATTTCCAGGCGGTTGTTGAAAACAATAATGTTGTCAATTACCGAGTCAATGCCAAGATTTCCTTTGTCGTTAAGTAAGAGTGATCTTTCATTCAGTGAGAAAACAGCATAAGGTTTGAAGCCTCAGTTTAGGGAGTCAGAATATAATCCTTAGGCTGTTTTCTTTTACTCCTCTTAAAATGGCATGATGGTCATTTGAGAAGATTCAGAGGTTTTTCCAGTCATGGGAAAAGGGATTGAAAGATGAGTTTCCTACATGAATTCCGGAACAAAAAGGAGGCGGTAAGGATATGGTTAAGCAGGTGCTACATTCTTTTTTTGACAGTCTGGAAAAGGGGGGTCTTTCAGTAGAGTACTGGGATAACGATGTAAGAAATTATGGGGATGAAAACCCGAAGCATAAAATTATATTTCATCGACCTCCATCTGCATCCATTGATTTTTCAGACCCGATGATTGCCTTGGGAGAAGCATATATGGAAGACATTATTGATTTTGAAGGAGATTTTGACGAAGTAATGAAAACAGCAAAAAACAATAAAGAAGCAGTCAAAGGAAAAAAGAAAAAATTATTAAAAGCGACTTCAAAGCTGTTGAATGAAAATCACGTGAAGGAAAAACAAAGGGAAAATATTCATCAGCATTATGATTTAGGAAATGACTTCTTTTCTCTCTGGCTGGATGAAACGATGAGTTACTCCTGTGCGTATTTCAAGAGTCCCTCAGATCCCCTCTACGAGGCACAGATCAACAAAATCGACCATATATTAAAAAAGCTCCAGTTAAAGCAGGGTGAAAAGCTTCTCGATATAGGTAGTGGCTGGGGATGGCTGATTATAAGAGCAGCCCAGAACTATGATATTAAAGCAACCGGGATCACCATAAGTGAAGAACAGTATAAAAAAACCTTGGAGAGACTAAAAAATCTCGGTTTAACTGACCGGGTGGATGTAAAGCTCCAGGATTATCTGGATTTGGACGGGAAGGATACTCAGTTTGACAAAATTGTCAGTGTAGGAATGTGTGAGCACGTAGGCAGGGAAAACCTGAGTCAATATATGGAAAAGGTCCAGGAGCTCCTGGTACCCGGGGGAGTATCCATGCTTCATTCAATTATGGGACCCCGTGAAGAAAACGTAAACTCATGGATTACCAAGTACATTTTTCCCGGGGGATATATTCCTTCGCTAAGAGAGACCATCAGCCTTTTCCCGGAATATGATTTTCATCTGGTCCATGCTGAAAGTCTGCGTCTGCATTATGCTATGACAATCGATCGATGGTATGAAAATTATATGTCCCATTGGGACAAGGTCGAGGAAATGTATGGAAGAAGATTTGCCCGAATGTGGGAACTCTATTTAAAGGGGTGTGCTTCCAATTTCAGAGTGACAGGCCTCAATATCTACCAATTGCTGTTTACCAAGGGATTAAATAACGACTTGGCCATGACGATGGAGCACATTTACCGATAAAAATGAGGCTGCTTCAATGAGAAGCTCATTAAAATCTTTCAGGGGAAAGGGTGAATAGAATGAAAAATACGGGGCTGGTGCTGGAAGGTGGAGGCATGAGAGGACTGTATACCGCCGGGGTGCTGGATTATTTCATGGTGAAAGGGCTCTATTTTCCCTATGTAATCGGTGTTTCCGCCGGGGCATGCAATGCACTGTCCTATATTTCCAGGCAGCCGGGAAGGAGCTATGAGATTAATACCGATTATGCCAATGATCCCCGATACATCAATTATATCAATTTACTGAAAGGAAAAGATCTTATTAATATGGAGTTCGCTTTCAATGATATCCCGGATCATTTGATTCCCTTCGATTATGAGACCTTCGAAGAGGCACCGGAAAGGCTTGTAATCCCTGCAACTGACTGCAATACAGGGAAAGCCGTATACTTTGAGAAAAACAGGTGTAAAGACATCTATACTGCCGCAAGAGCATCAAGCAGTTTGCCCTTCGTTTCAAAAATGGTCTCTTTGGAGGGGTACCAATTGCTGGACGGAGGTATTGCCGATCCTATACCGATTTTTAAGTCGGTGGAAGATGGAAACACTATGAATGTAGTCATTCTAACAAAACATAAAGGATATCGAAAGAGCCCTTCGATCCTTCAAAAATTGGCAAAGACAACCTACTTGAAAAACGAAGAGCTGGCAGAAGCTATATGTAATCGGTATAAGGTATACAATAACGCATTGGATTACATTGAAGAAATGGAAAAGCAAAAGAAAGTTCTTGTTTTCAGGCCGAGAAAATCTGCAGAAATCGATCGAATTGAGCGGGATGTAGGGAAGTTGGAAAATTTGTATCTGGAAGGATATCGTGATGCGAAGAATAAGGCTGCTTCTTTGGAAAAACTGTTTGATCGAACGGCCGCAGGGACATAAATTGACCGAAGGGACAGGGACCTGCCCGTTTCCTTCAGTTAAAACTCGAGGGCTTCCTATGAAAACCAAGATATTGAATTACATCCCCCATCACTGATTATGAAATGGGGGATTTTACAAGCCCTAACGTCCTTTCCTTTTGGAAAAAATTCCTCCGAAGAGGATTTGCAGCCCTCCGAAAACCACAAAAAACACCATGAATTGAAAAAACAGCTCTGTGGAATTGGCAATGTTCTGTCTGATATTATTGATCAGAACAAAAATGATTGACGCGATCAATGTGGTAAGTCCATGAAGAATCCAGTCATATTTTGTCCAGTTTTTTGATTTCCCAACGATGGTATCTCCCTCCTTTTTCCATAGGGTACCATGGATAAAAGGTGTTTTCAAGGAAGGGATATTTTGAAAAACGAAAGGATTTTCCGATGAAAACGTAGAATAATATAATGAATGATGTTAATGAGAGAGTCATTTCCAGGAAGGACTCGGAAAGAGGTCTAAAAGGGGTGAATTATGGATACGAAAATAAAGAAATGGATCAGTGATTATGTTCGAGAGGAATCAAAGAGAGAAGAGTTTAAAAACCTGTGGGGAAATCCCGTCGTGGGTCTTGCCGATGCCGGAGATCCTATGTTTCAGGAGCTTAAAAAGGCTGTTTCTGAAAATCATTTACTGCCGGGAGATCTCTTGCCCGATGCGACAGCGGTTGTCGCCTATTATATTCCTTTTACCGAAGAGCTTGCAGCAGCAAATATCCAAGGGAGAACAAGCAGCAGGGAATGGGCGGTTGCATACCGAGAAACCAACGACTTGATCGGCAGAATCAATGCAGAAGTTTATGGGAAGCTCAGTGACTACGGCTATTCAGTGGCTGAAATCCCTGCAACCCGGAATTTTGACGAGGAAAAGCTTATCAGTGACTGGTCCCATCGTCATATTGCCTATGTGGCAGGGCTTGGAACCTTCGGACTGAACAATCTGCTGATCACGGAAAAGGGCTGCTGCGGAAGAATCGGAAGCTTTGTGACCAATGCAAAAATTGACAAAACCAAACTTGCGGCCAAAAGACCTGATAAAGAACATTGCCTGTATAGGCGGAATGAAACTTGCTGGAAATGTGTTGACCGGTGTGTAAACGGATCTCTCGCCATCGACGGGCTGGACCGAAAACGCTGCTACGAACTTCTTCTTTATAATGATCGGATACATAAAATGGATGGATTGGGAGAAGTCTGCGGAAAGTGCAATGTGGATCTGCCCTGCGCTCACAGGATCCCTTGACTCACAAAAACCGGGCTGGATCAGAGAAAGACAGAAAATTATATAAGACGAAGGAGATGGACAGATTGATTAACAAGCAAAACCCCTATGATGTGGAAGAGCATATTGCAGAGATTTATGATCGTGAGGAAACAACGGTAGTGGACGTGGAACTCATCGTGGACTTACTGGAGGAGCATCAATGTAAAAACGTTTTGGAGCCATTCTGCGGCACTGGAAGAATCCTGCTGCCCATTGCGGAAAAAGGAATGAAGGTCACCGGTATGGACGGGGCGAAGGTAATGCTGAATCGGCTGGAGGAAAAGCTTAAGGAAAAACCCGAGAGGGTAAAAGAAAAGGTATCTACAATCCATGCTGAGCTCCTGAGCTATAACTGGCCAAAGGGCTTCGATGCAGTAGTTTTGGGAGGCAACTGCTTCTTTGAATTCGGATCAATAGAGGAACAGAAAAAAGTCTTGAAAAAAGCCTATGAGTCGGTAAAAGAGGGGGGGTATATTTTTATCTCATCGGACAGCATTGAGAATGAGCTCCCGGACTACTGGTGTGGAGTCAATGAGGAAAACCCGGCCTTTCCTTCAGGGGTCTGCGAAGACGGAGTTGAGCTGAAGGCTTATTCTAAGCCTGTTTTTGTGGATAAAGCCAATAAGATATGGAGGGCGGAGAGAAGGCTGGAGGTCTATGAGAGCAACCTTCTGAAAAATGAGTATCGGTGGGAGATCCAAAAGCACCCCATCGGCTACAGTGAGATTATAGAAATGGTCAACCAATTAGATCTGGAGGTCCTGGAAACCTGGGGAGACATCAGAAAGAAAAGGGAATTCCGCCCCGGGGATGAAAAAGTGGCGATGTGGATCAGAAAGAATAAGTAAATGAGAATAAACCGGCGAAATCAAGGATTCCGTCGGTTTATCGGAAGAAACTGTAGAAGAAGTTAGTTCATTCCTGCTGAAGCACGGTGATCAATTCCGAGGTTAATTCAGCCGACAGAAAATAAACTGTATGGGTATTGGTCACATTCATCAAGGAACTTTTATGACCCTGACCGCCAATCCATAGATGAAAAACCTCAAACTCCCCGTTTTCGTGATGCATTTCCACGTTAAAATGGGGTTTTTCAATATCTGCAATTCCCTCCTGCTCCACAGCCTCTATCGGCAAGCGATGAAACAAAGCCAGTTCTTCCTGATGATTTTCACTCTCATAGGTTGCCACAAAAGAACCGGAGGAGTTCTCGCCAAATCCCTCTGCGTGATAAACTGAAACCTTTGTCAGTTCACCGGCGGAATTGAGATTGGAACTTGCTGATTGACAGCCCATAAGGCTAAGGATCAAAACGGTAAATAACAGACATAAAAAAAGATTCTTTTTCATTGTTCTTGCCTCCTATCCTATTTCTTATTAGACGACGGACGGGAGGAAGAAAGTTCCAGCAGTGAAATATTTAATGAAAACTCATGCATAGTATCTCACTTGCAGGTACCTGATCACGTCAAGAGAGAGACAAGCTCAGAGGGTTCAGTCATCGTTTCTCAAAGAGGTAATGGCTGATAAACCACTCATCACCGCCGTGATAGGAAAAGAACTCCGCACAGGCCATAAAAAACACCCGCCAGTAAACCCACCACTTCAAAGCCTCATCTTTCCCTTCGACTTCTGCCATCAGGGGCATAATCCGCTCTTTTCTCTCATCCATACGCTGAAGCCATGCTTCAAGGGTTTTTTGGTAATGGATTCCGGAAACCGCCCATTGCTTTTTAAGGAAAAAATGATCGGAAAAATAATGGAGCAAGTCCCGACTGGGCATTGTGCCGCCGGAAAAAAAGTACCGGGTCATCCAATCATGATCACTCCTGATTTCATAGGCATAGGGTGTGGTCCGATGGCTGAAAATATGGACAAACAAACGTCCTCCGGGCAATAAAAATCCTGCAGCCTTCTCCATAAGCTTTTCATAATTTCGCATATGCTCAAACATTTCAATAGAGATCACTCGATGGAAGCGGCTTTCATCGGTAAAGTCATTAATATCCTCAGTGATGACCGTAAGATTCTTTACATTTTCATCCTTGGCCCTGCTGTCAATATAGGCCTTTTGGGTTGAAGAGTTGGACAGTGCAACAATCTTCGATGAAGGATATTTACCTGCCATATATAGGGCCAGGGAGCCCCATCCGCAGCCTAAATCCAAAACAGTCTGTCCATCCTCCACTCCTGCCCGTTGGCAGGTCAGCTCAAGCATGGCTTCTTCTGCATCGCTTAAATGGTCTTTGAGACTTTTGAAAGCCACCGGCTGCTTCCAGTAACCACAGCTGTATTTCATATGATTACCCAGCACCTGGCGAAAGAACTCTGTAGGGAGTTCATAGTGCTGATCATTGGCTTCTCCGGTGTTAATGGCGATGGGCTGCTTTTTCAAATCATCGATGTACCGGTTCAAATAGGCTTGGTGCTCCTCTGCAGTGTATGATGTGATTTCCCTTAATCTGGCGGATGTCATACGGCGGGCACCCCACCGGATCAGAAAATCCGGTATGAAGTTCTTCTCAAGCAACGGTTCAAATCTCATGGATCAACCTCCTGTTTTCGTAAGTTAACATTTAAAAATTCTTTCATCAAGACATCTATACCCATGGAAGACCATACAAAACCGGGAAAGCATCATTAATGCATTTGAGAAGACGGGAGGACATCAGACACGGAGACAGCATCCCATCGGTTTATGATTAATTTAAATGGATTTGGATATAAATAACCTATTACGATCGATAACCGGATGGTCAGGTACAATCGGTCCGCTATAAAGAAAGGGTGAGGAAATGGATAATTCAATTTTGCAGGGCGGAATCAGAGAGATCGAAGAGATCAAAGCCCGGGTTGTTGAGTTAAACAACTGCAGGGAACGGAAAGAGGAGTTGGAGGCGAAGGAGAAGCAGGCGCAAAAAAGCATCTCAAAGAAAGAGAATGCCATCACCGATGAGATTAAGAAAGTGACCCGTCAACGGAGAGAACACCTGGAAGAAACCTTCGATAAACAGTTGGACAGTGTACGGGAGAACTTGAAGAAAGTCGAGGCGGAGAAGGAAAAGAAGAAAAAGAAGGGGATGATGCAACGGATCGACTTGGAAACGTCGGATTTTCGAAACGAAGATGAAGAGCTGCGTCTCTCCATAAAGTCGGTTTTTGATCAGGAATATATTTCCAGTATATATAATAACCGATTATTCTTTGCTCTTTATCTGCCCAGAGGACTCGGTGATATCGGAATTATTATTTTAACCTTGGCGCTGGTTTTCTTTGTCATTCCCTTTGGGATTTACACCCTGTTTTTTGACGGGATGGGAACCCTTTATCTGGGACTGATCTATATTGCTGCAATTCTTGTTTTCGGTGGAATCTATCTTTATGTCGGAAGAACAAAATACAAGCATTTGGATGCACTGAAGCGGGTTCGTGAAATGCGTAATGAAATCCGTGAAAGTAAAAAAAAGCAAAAGAAGATCAAACGGAAAATTGAAAAGGATCACGACGAAAGCCACTATGATTTAGGAGAATTTGATCGGGAGATCGAGGAGTATAAAAAAACGATCGAAGAACTCCTGGAAAAAAAGAATGCCGCTTTGCTGGAGTTTGATCAGACTACATCGGAAGAGATTAAGCGACAGATCACAGAGGCAAATAAAGAGGAGTTAAACTCTTTAAAAGAGGAATACCGGAAAATCTATGATGAGGCAAAGGAAAATATGGAAAGGCTTAATCAACTTTCTTTAACGCTTTCCACAGAGTATGAAAGTATACTGGGCAAGGAATTTCTTACAGTGGAAAAGCTGGATGCAATGACAAAGGCGATCCATGAGGGTAAAGCAGAAAATATTGGGGATGCAAAGGATGCCATTGCTCAGGAGAACAGGAATATGAACACATAATGCACGGAAATTTTCAATCCCCGGCGAAAACTGAACCGGCCTGTTCTCTTTGCATTAGGATACTTGATGAATCATTAACAATTCATCAAAAATTATAAATTTTCAAAAAACTATAGACATGAAGAAAAAATCCTGATACAATACACTATTATATTCAATCAGATCAGTGAAATCTTATAAATGCAGTGAAGGAGAGCGTATCCTACGATCATCTTGAAGAGAGTCGGCGTTTGGTGAGAGTCGATAGTGTGGAGAGGATGCTACTCACTCCGGAGCACCACTTTAAAACATCCTGAAAAGTGGCGGATGGACTCCGTTAACGGTCAAGGCAGAACCGAAAGAGATGCCTGTCGCGATCATCAAAACAGGCAATTAGGGTGGTACCGCGAATTTATTCGCCCCTGAACAGAGAGTTCAGGGGCGTTTTTTATATACTTTTATATAAAAAGAAAGGATGTGTTCATATGAATTTTATTATGCTCTCACCCCATTTTCCCCCGAATTATTCTAAATTCTGCACGGCCTTAAGAAAGAAAAGCGTCAATGTCCTGGGCATTGGGGATGAGCCCTATGATTCACTATCCCCTGAACTGAAAAAAGATCTGACCGAGTACTATAAAGTGGATGACTTAGAGGAGTATGATAAAGTGTACAGAGCCTGTGGCTATTTTGCTCATAAATATGGCAGGATTGACAGAATTGAATCCAACAACGAGCACTGGCTGGAAGCCGATGCCCGGCTGAGAACGGATTTTAACGTGACGGGATTAAAATCCCAGGAGTTAGTGGTTATGAAACACAAATCCCGTATGAAAGAGGTTTTCGAAAAAGCCGGGATCAATGTGGCTCCGGGTATACTGGTGAAAAAGCCCGAGGATGCCGCAGCATTCATCGCCGAACATGGATTTCCCGTTGTTGTAAAGCCGGACTGCGGAGTAGGTGCTGCAGGGACCTTCAAACTGAACAGCCAAGAGGATTTGGAAAATTTCCTGACCATGGAGAGAGACGTCGAATATTTTATGGAATCCTATGTGAAGGGTGAAATTATTACCTATGACGGGCTGACCGACCGGGACGGGAAGATTGTGTTCCATTCCTCCATGGTTTTCAGTGGAGGTATTATGGAAGCAGTGAATAACAACCTGGATCTTACCTATTACATCCCAAGGAAGCTTCCTGAAAAGATTGTTAAGGCGGGAGAGTCTTCGGTGAAGGCCTTTGGATTAAAGGAACGGTTCTTCCATGTGGAGTTTTTTCTCACTGAGGAAAAAGAGGTGTATGCACTGGAAATCAATATCCGGCCTCCGGGGGGCTGGACAGTGGATATGTTTAATTATGCCAACGAGATGGATATTTTCCACCAATATGCCAATGTCATCACAGAAAATCGCTTTACAGCAGAGATCACACGTCCCTATAACTGTTTCTATCTTGGTAGAAAAGACAGCTATGTATACACTGCAACTCCTGAGGAAGTGGCACAGCGATTCGGAGACAGAATTGTCTATCACAGCCCGATCGAATCAATCTTTTCCGCAGCAATCGGGAATTACGGAATTGTGGCCCGAACCAGATCTCTGGAGGAAGGCTTTGAAATTTTAAAGTATGCAATGGAAAAGCAGAGAAATGAGGAGGTGGCAGGATGAAAACCCAATATCACAAACGCTACAGTTCCTCGCTGAACAGGGACATGGAGTTTAAGATCTATGGTCACGGCGGAAAACCTTTTATTGTTTTTCCCTCGTCCGGGGGGAGCTTTTATGAATATGAGGACTTCGGTATGGTTGAAGCCTGCAAGCCCTTTATTGAGGAGGGGAAAATCCGGCTGGTTACAGTGGAGAGCCTTGACAAAAGCTCGTGGCTTAACGTGGAAGCGGAAAATGGTCTCAAAGTGCATGTCCACCGGTGCTATGAGAACTATATCCTGCAGGAACTGATCCCCGCTATCCGTTGGGATTTCGGCTGGGACTATGGGCTTGGCGCGACAGGATGCAGTATGGGGGCCTATCACACCCTGAATTTTTTTCTGAAGCATCCCGATGTTTTTGATACCGTCATCGCTCAGAGCGGAATCTATGATGCCGGTTTTTTCACCGGCGGAAATCTGGACGAAGGAGTCTACTTCGATTCCCCGGTACATTATCTGGAGGGTCTGCAGGATCCATGGTTTCTGGAGCACTATCGGAAAAGTCGTATTATCATCAGTACAGGATTGGGCCGGTGGGAGGAAGAGACCATTCGGGATACCGATGCCATCGGCAATTTCTTCAATGGTAAGAGCGTTCCCGCATGGATTGATTACTGGGGACGGGATGTGGATCATGATTGGCCCTGGTGGCGGATTCAAATGCCATACTTTCTCAGTAAACTCGCAGAGACGGGCTGGATTTAATATTTCAGGAGGTCGAATTTAGTATGTCATCATGTTATAAAGCAAACATTATTAAAATACAGAGTTTTTACTCCGCTATTCTGAAGAACAGAAGAGCACTTAATATCTGCTTGCCACCTTCCTATAGAAATGAGCCTGACCGCTATTACCCTGTGCTGTATATGCAGGACGGACAGAATATTTTCAGCGGTGAAACCTCTTACTCCGGTTCGGGCTGGGAGATTCACCGGGTGGCAGAGGACCTGGCGGCAAAGGGAGGAATCCCGGAGTTGATCATTGTGGGGATTGCCCATAAAAATCAGCATCGACTCAGTGAATATGCCCATTGGGATGGAGAATTCCAGGGAAAACCTGTGAGAGGCCGGGGTCTACTCTATGAAGCATTTTTGATAAACGAGGTCAAGCCCTATATCGAAGAGCACCTACGGGTGCAGAAGGGTCCTGAAAATACGGGAATAATGGGATCTTCCATGGGAGGACTTGTCAGCTTTATGATCGCAATCCGAAACCCGGAGATCTTCGGAAAGGCAGGGGTGCTATCCCCCTCATTTTGGTGGGGAGGAAAAGGGAGTTCATACACCAATAAGAAGATCACGAAGAATATAAAGGCTATAAAGAATAGTAAGAAAGCAAAAAATCAACTTCCCCTCCGGCTCTGGCTGGATATGGGGAAAGCTGAGGGTGAATTTTCAAAAGGATTTGACGAGGTGTTGAAAGCCATCGGCAGTCATTCAGCCTTTGATAAAAACAATATGGCTGTGTGGAAGGTGCCGGAGGCCATTCACAGTGAAGTGGACTGGATGCACCGGGTTCATTGCCCGCTTTTGCACCTCTTCGGAGAAACGGGGAACCCTCAGGAGCTGTTTATCACCGGCCGAAGCATCATTGGACTGGGTGAAGAAGGACATGGACTTGATGTAACCGGGATCTTTGACACGGGACTTGCCATCACCCCGGAGCAGGTGATCTTTGAGACCTCGGATCCTGAGGTCTTGAGAATCAGTGAAGATGGAGAAGTCATCCCCATAAAGTGTGGCAGCTCAGTAATTAGAGGAAAATGGATGGGCTTGGAGGCTTATCGGGAGTTTAAGGTTGTTTCCGAACTTTCTTCCAAGGTGACAGTGAAAATCCATGTACTCGTTTCCGCTCAAGGGGAGGAAGAATCTCCAGAGCCTTTGTATATCGGAGTCACGGGTCCGAAGGATTATTCCTTGAAAAAGACTGAAGAAGGCTATTTTGCCATTCTGAATCTGGACAGAGACTCGGTGCTAAGCTATAAAATCACAGGAGGAACATGGAACCGTGTTGAAAAAGGCGCTGAAGGGCAGGATATTCCCTCGAGGCGTTTGACGGCTTCGGAGGATCTCACAGTGAAAGTTCTGGTCGAGGGCTGGTGATCCTCGTCCCTGGAAAAAGAAAGAAGGTGTTGTTATGAATTTTGTAATCATCTCGCCCCATTTTCCCCCGAACTACTGGCGAATGTGGACTGCGTTAAAGGAAAGAGGGGTTAACACTCTGGGAATTGGAGAAGACCCTTACGGCAGCCTGGCTATGGAAGTGCGGGATTCCCTGACAGAGTACTACAGGGTGGACAACATGGCCAATTATGAGGAAATGCTCCGGGCTTGCGGTCACTTTACCTTTCGATACGGAAAAATTGACCGGATTGAATCCAATAATGAGTTTTGGCTGGAAACCGATGCCCGTCTTCGAACGGACTTTAACGTTCAGGGATTGAAAACCGCTGATATGCCACCTGTAAAATATAAGTCCGTTATGAAATCTGTCTTTCAAAAAGCAGGTATCCCTACTGCACCGGGAATTTTACTGAAAAACCCCGGAGATGGGGAAGCCTTTGTGAGAGACCATGGTTATCCGGTGATTGCCAAACCCGATAACGGAGTAGGTGCCTATGCCACATATAAACTGCACAACGATGAGGAACTGAAAGCATTTTTAGCCCACAAGCTTCCCGTGGAGTACTTCATGGAATCCTTTATCCGGGGGAAAATCCATTCTTTTGACGGCTTGACCGACGGCGAAGGGCGCATTGTGTTCAGTTCCGGACTGGTTTACGGGAACGGTGTGATGGAAGCTGTCAACGAAGACCTGGATATGTTTATCTTTATCCCGCGGAAATTGAATCCGAAGGTGGCAAAGGCAGGGAAAAAAGTCATCAAAGCCTTTGATTTGAGAGAGCGGTTTTTTCATCTGGAATTCTTTCTTACTGAGGATAATGAACTGATCGCCCTGGAGCTGAACGCCCGGCCTCCGGGAGGAATGATTCCGGACATGATCAATTATTCCAACGACTTTGATGTCTATCAGCTGTATGCCCGCCTCCTGACGGAAGAGCGCCCCGCTGTGGACCCGAACCGGCGGTACAACTGCTTTTATATGGGCAGAAAGGACCGTTACCGGTATGTGATGACCCCCGATGAGGTTGTGGAACGATATCCTGAAGAAGTGGTGTTCCACGGTCCCATTGATACTGCATTTGCACCCGCCATGGGAAACTATGGAATCATCATCCGGACTCCCCATCTTGCCCGGGGTCAGACCATTCGAAAAGCGGTCATGAAAACCGAATCGTTGAAATGAACCACCGGACATGGGGACAGGGACCTGTCCGGTTTTTCATCGGGTTTCGATTATTTCAATATGAAATTGGGTATGAACACTATGACAGGTTCCTGACATTTCTTATCATCAATTTTTATTTTCAAAGGAAACTGATCCAATTCAATCAACTATTAAGAAATGAGGTGGTATATTGAACAATCAACAGATCGAAAGAATGCGTAAAGGAAAGGGATTTATCGCTGCCCTTGACCAAAGCGGCGGCAGTACACCGAAGGCATTGGCAGGATACGGCATAAAGGAAGATGCCTATTCCAATGAAGAGGAAATGTTTGATCTGGTCCACGCTATGCGTTCCCGCATCATGACCAGCCCATCCTTCACCGGGGAAAAAATCCTTGGAGTGATCCTGTTCGAACAGACCATGGATCGGGAGGTTGAAGGCATGCCCACCCCGGATTACTTATGGAAGGAAAAAGGAATCGTTTCTTTCCTCAAAGTGGATAAGGGACTGGCCCAAATTTCAGATGGCGTTCAATTGATGAAACCCATCACCACTCTGGAAGAACTCCTTCAGCGGGGTCAAAGACGAAAGGTTTTCGGAACCAAGATGCGTTCCGTTATCAAAGAAGCCAATCCGGCGGGAATTGAAAAAATCGTCAGCCAGCAGTTTGAGTACGGAAAGCAAATTCTGGATGCAGGGCTGATGCCCATTCTTGAACCGGAAATCGACATTCACAGTTCTGATAAGGAAGAATCTGAAGAATTGCTGATGGAGCAAATTCTTAAGCATCTCAACACTTTGAGTGACGATCAGATGATTATGCTGAAGCTGTCCATACCCACCGAAGAAGGCTTTTACAGCGAACTGGTGAACCATCCCAAAGTATTACGGGTGGTGGCTCTCTCCGGAGGCTACAGTCGTGATGAAGCTGTGGAACGACTGGCCAAAAATCCAGGTGTGATCGCAAGCTTTTCCCGGGCACTGCTGGAAGGATTAACGGCTCAGCAGCCTGATGAAACCTTCGATCTTGTGTTAAGGGAATCCATTGAAAGAATCTATAAGGCGTCCATCGCATAGAACAAAATCCCCTTTACTGAAAAAGGAGCATGAGAAGATGTCAAAGAATAAGACCATCGAACAAATGAAAAAAATCATTGAAGAAAAAAAGAAAGTAAGTGCACAACAGGGAGCAGGAGGCGAAGTGCAGAATAAAGAAGGTTTGCGGAATAAAGATCAGTTCAAAAGCATTAAAAGGGGCGGATCGCTGAACAAATAGAAGGGCTGAGGAGAATCTCCTCAGCTTTTTTGTTACAACCGGACAAGTCCCCGTGTCCGGTATCTTTCTGCCCTCAGAATCCCAAAGGTTTTATGGTAAAGCGGCTCTTATACTGGGTATATCTAATAAAGCAAAAATAAATCGGGAACGGAGGGTTTCTCAATGATCACCATTCGGAATTATTACTTCCCCAAAGGGATAGAAGATGCTTACAATAAGCTTACTGAACGAAAGAGCAATGCCCTGATCGGGGGCGGAGCTTACTTAAAGCTTGGTTCGAAGGCCATTGGCACAGCAGTGGATTTATCAAGTCTTCCCCTGGAGTACATTGATGAAAAGGAGACGGGCTATGAAATCGGTGCAATGACCACATTTTCAAAAGTCATGCTCCATGAGGGATTAAACCGGGATTTTGACAGCCTCTTTCAAAGAGCTATTGAAAATATTGTAGGGATGCAGCTGAAAAATATGGTCACTGTGGGAGCGACTGTGTATTCCCGCTATGGGTTTTCCGATTTTTTAACGGCACTCCTTGTAACTAATACAAAGGTCAAGCTTTTTAAGGAAGGATGGGTGCCCCTGGAGGAATTTCTGGAAAACGGCCCGGAGCAAAGAGATCTTGTTGAGAAAATTCGTATTGAGAAAACCAGGGGTTCCTATAGCTTTCAGGACTTAAGAAAATCCAGCAGTGATTATTCCATTATCAATCTGGCCCTCTCAAAGGAAGAGCATCGATACCGTTTAGCGGTCGGTGCAAGACCCCGTCGGGCAAAGCTTGCAGTGAAAACCGCAGACTTCTTAAAGGACCGTACACCCTCAGAGGAGACGATGGAAAAAGCGGGGGAGCTGTTAGCCGGAGAACTGGTTTTCGGAACCAACGCCAGAGGCACGAAGGAGTACCGGAAGGCCATGGCAAAAGCACTACTGAAAAAAGCATTCCTGGAGGTGTCAGCCCATGAAGATTAACATAAACATCAACGGAAGAGAAAAAGAAATAGAGATTGCCCCCGATGACTATCTGTCAGAGGTCCTGAGAAAAGAAGGGTATCTCGGTGTAAAAAAGGGCTGTGATACGGAATCCTGCGGAGTATGCACCATCCATTTAAACGATGTGGCTGTCCTGTCCTGCGGAACTTTGGCTGCAAAGGCCCATGGGAAATCCGTTACCACCATCGAAGGAGTCGACAAAAAGGCGGAAAGGATTCGCCATGAAATGGCCAAGCGGGGGGTTGATCAATGCGGATTCTGCGGACCGGGGACAATTATGAGTATCCTCTATTTAGAGAGGGTGACCACGAATCCCACAGACAGTGAAATCAAACGCTACTTAAAAGGAAACCTGTGCCGCTGTTCCGGGTATGTGGGGCAGCTGGAAGCCGTAAAATCTTATCTGGAGGGTGGACACAATGAAGTATGTGAATGATTCCATCAAGAAAATTGACAGCGATGCACTCTTAAGGGGAAAAGGGGTCTACACGGACGATCTTTCTCCGAAGGATGCATTGTGGATTAAAGTGGTTCGAAGTCCTCATGCCTTTGCAAAGATCCTGACGGTTGATGATCGATTAACCATGAGGGTGCCGGGGGTGGAGATGGTGCTCACCTATAAGGATATTAAGCGGATCCCCTTTACACGGGCGGGACAGAACTATCCGGAATTCTCTCCCTACGATAAATTTATTCTGGATGAATATGTACGCCATGTGGGGGATGATGTGGCTATTGTAGTGGCTGAAAATGAGAAATCCGCTGAGATGGGTGCTAAAAGGCTGAAGGTGGACTATGAAGTGCTGGAGCCCTTACTGGATTTTACAATCGCGGAAGGACATTCAACCCTGGTGCATCCTGAAGAGGACAACTTTATTCCTGTGGACTCAGCAGGGTATCAGCGGGAGAAAAATCTTGCAGGTGAAATCGGGTTTGACATCGGGGACATCGATGAAGCCCTTGAGCAATCCGATGTGGTGATCCGAACAACCTACGAGAGTCAGGCTCAGGCCCAGTCCATGATGGAAACCCAAAGAGCCTTCAGCTATGAGGATGTATACGGCCGACTGGTTGTGGTCTCTGCCACACAAGTTCCTTTCCATCTGCGGAGAACCTTAGCCAGAGCACTGGATCTCCCTATGAGTAAAATCCGGGTAATCAAGCCGAGAATCGGTGGAGGATTCGGCTCCAAGCAAAGCGTGCATGCGGAGGTTTATCCGGCACTGGTGACAAAGCTGACGGGAAAACCCAGTAAAATCGTCTACACCCGGAAGGAAGTGTTCAAGGGAACCACCTCCAGGCATAAAATGAGATTTGAGGTTACCCTTGGCGCCACAAAGGATGGAGATCTTCTGGGCATCAAAATGAACGGGCTGTCGGATACGGGAGCCTACGGAGAGCATGCAAATACCACAATGGGCACAACCGGAAAAAAAGTGATGCCGATTTATAATAAAGTGAAGGCCAGCAGCTTTCACGGAAAAGCGGTATACACCAACAATCTTCCCGGAGGAGCATTCCGGGGGTATGGAGTTACACAGGGAACCTTTGCTCTGGAGTCCGCAATGAATGAACTGGCGGAAAAGCTGAAGATGGATCCGGTTAAGCTTCGGGAACGAAACATGATAAAAAAAGGTGAAACCACACCCCTCTATAATCTGATCCGGGAGGGGCTGCCTCCTGAGCCCGTCTACATGAACAGCTGTGAACTGGAGGCCTGTGTGAAAAGAGGAAAAGAACGATTCCAATGGGACGAGCGGAACCGGCGAATCGAAAGAGAGAAGGACTTCCTGAAGAAGAAGGGAAAAGCCAGGGGCACGGGGATGGCCATTGCCCAGCAGGGGTCGGGTCTTCCCAAGGTTGACATGGCGGGAGCGACGATCAAACTCAATGACGACGGCTTCTTTACCCTTTTGGTGGGGGCCACGGATCTCGGAACGGGGTGTGATACGATCCTGAGTCAAATCGCTGCCGATGCCCTGGAGGTTTCCATGGACAAAATTAATATTCATGCCGCTGATACCGATCTCAGTCCCTTTGACAGCGGTGCCTATGCATCAAGCACCACCTATACCTCGGGGAACGCCGTTATTGAAGCTTGCAGGAAGATGAGAGTACTCATCACTGAATATGCCGCAAAAGTCCTGGAAGAGGATGAGGAGGATGTTTCCTTTCAACAGGGGAAAATCCTGACCTCTGCCGGTAAAGAATTGTCCCTGGAGGAGTTTTCCAAAGTCATTACCTATTCCCTGGTTTATGAACAGCTGACAGCGACGGGTTCCTTCGTTCCGAAAATACCGGTACCTCCCTATATGGCAGGATTTGCTGAAGTTGAGGTGGATCTGGATACGGGGAAGGTGGAGCTCTTGGATTTTGTTGGGGCTGTGGACTGTGGTACTGCAATTAATCCCGCCTTGGCCAGGGTACAGGCTGAAGGAGGAATTGTTCAAGGGATCGGTCTGGCTCTCTTTGAAGACGTGAATGTCAGCTCTAAAGGAAAGCTGAAAAACAACTCTTTTATGCAATATAAGATCCCTGCACGAAATGATCTTCATCGGATTCAGATTGAGCTGATTGAAGGACATGATGATACGGGACCCTTCGGTGCAAAGGCCATTGGGGAAATTGTGGTGAACACCCCGTCACCGGCAATTATTGAGGCAATCTGTCAGGCGGCAGGGGTTAGAATCCGCTCTCTTCCCGCCACTCCCGAGAAAGTATGGAAGGCGATGAACAATCGTCACTACGTTCCGGAAAAATGAGATGTAAGAGGAAGCAGAGCAATGGAAAGAACTATACAATGGAGCAAAGGCGAGAAACAAGCAAAGGCAAGAAACAAGCAAAGGCAAGAAACAAGCAACGGGAAGGAAGGTGAACATATGAACACACGGGAATTTATCACACAGGTTTCTGCGACTCCTGAGGAAAGAGACATTTTGGAAATCATTTCTTCATCGAGCCCGGTAAAAAAACTTGAGGGTCTTTATTCTGCACCTCTGGACGTGCTTAGGTCCTCTTATTTTGAAAATCCCTACATCTGGAATGCCCTGCTTCAGGATTTTTCCGGAGACCGGTATTCCTTCCGACCTTATGTGAAAGCGCTAAAGGGCTTGCATCCCAAAGATCCCAAGGGGTTATCCATCCTCACCTTTATGATGGCTTTATCCATTGAAGTTGATGAGCCTTTGGTTCAGCCCAACAGTTTGTATATCTTTCGGAAGGAGTTTTCAGAAAACACGGAGGAGAGCTTCGGACTCTACTGCTATCTTCTTTATTTTTCTCTGCCCTTTGAGGATTTCCCGGGTTTGAAAAAATATGGGATTTATACGAAGAGGATTCGGGAGGCTTCACCCCTGGAGCACTTTCCTGAGCAGTTCTCCCTGCTGCAGTTTTTATTCCAGGGAAATCCGCTGGAAATCGGGAAGGGGGACAGCGGAGGGCTCAGTACGTTTTTATTGCAACTGGGAAAAGCTCTGACCCGTTCCATGGAAATCAGTCAGGTATTTACCCTGTCCTTAAGGGATATTTCGGCGGATTACTCAAAGGGGCACTCAAAGAATCAGCAGCCCTATCAGTTGATACAGAAAATTGACCCCGATCATTTCAGCATATCAGTACCCTTTCATGTGGGAGAGGATCAGGGTTTTATCAAAAGTCATGTTTTTTTGAAAGCCATGGTCTCTGTGGTGTTGAAAAAACTGAAGCTTAACCCGAATATCTATCATGTCCGATACTTAAACGATGCTTCCCTGGCCATGACAATGCTTGGCAGGGAAAGAAAAGGGTCCGTTGTTTTGACCCTTGCTCCGGACCCTCATCGGTCCATGGTTCATGAGGAAAGTCAAAAGGTCATTGGTTACGGATACAAAGAAGGAATCGAAAAAATTCATAAAATCGAAGTGGGGAAAAAACTTGTGCAGGCAACCCATGGGATTATCGGAATTGGAGGAGAACATGCAAAACAGAGACTCCTGCAGTACTTTCCCGAGCTATCCCTTATGCCTCGAAATAAACCCTTTCAAATGATCAGTGAAGGCATTGATATTCATCTGCCTACGAATCAGAGGATCGATCTTGAAAAGGTCTTAACGTCCCCGGACCACGAATATGCAATTGATTTCAAAAACCTGTCAAAACCCTGTATATTCAATGTTGGAAGGCTAAATCCCATGAAGGGACAGCAGCGGCTTTTGGAAGCCTTTAACCGGTCAGGGGTCTATAAAAAGTACAACCTGGTTCTTATCGGGGGAAATGTTGAGAATCCCAATGAAGCAGAGGCGGAGTTTTTCAGCTTTGAAAAGGCCTTTCTGAAGGAGCATCCGGAGCTTCGTGGGAGCTTCTTACATATACCTGGGATTCCAAATACCACTGTTCGACTGATCGAGCGGAAAGTTAACGAGGGCAAAAAAGATGTCGGTAAAACAGATGCCGGCAAAATAAATGTGAGGAAAACAAAAGACGGGAGCAGTGCTCAACTGCCAAATATCTATTTCTGCTCCAGCAGGAAAGAGGAGTTCGGCATCGCAATTCTTGAAGCCATGGTGGAAGGATTTATCGCCTTCGGGCCAAAGGCAGGAGGAGTATCGACCTATATTCAACACGGGGTGAACGGATTTATCGGGGAGACCGGAACAGTAGGGGATCTTGAAATGAACCTGAAGGAGATCATCGATTATTTTGAGAAGAACCCTGAAAAAGCAGTGGAAATCCGGGAGAACAGCCGAAAAACCATAGAAGAAAAGTATTCAATGGAAGGAATTTCCTTGAACTTTGCGGAATTCTATCGGGAGGTTTTATCCTATGAAGCCCTCTAAAGCCGGCGGCAACACTGAGAACGCTAATAACACTGATAGCACTTATAACACTGAGAACATTAAAAGCACTGATAGCACATATAACACTGATAGCACTGATCACAACGAGAACAAAAATGACATGAATAAAAAAGAGAATAAAATCATTATTCTCAGCCCCCCTTTTTACTCCCATTTCCAGCCTTTAAAGACCCTGGGCAAGGCTTTAAAGTCCCTTGGAGCAAGGGTTTCCATTGCATGCAGTGAGGGTTTTCAAGAAGAGATTGAAGAGGCGGGGCTTGGATTTCATCCCTTGGATATCAATAAAAACCGAAATAC
>Ga0207421_10002876_pt1 | contig 20977 bp, 20 predicted proteins | sample SodLakKL_010_SED_4_FD_187542 | JGI IMG/M metagenome (GOLD analysis project Ga0207421, IMG submission 187542) | Alkaline sediment microbial communities from Lake Tanatar, Kulunda Steppe, Russia - 8KL_010_SED (SPAdes) (version 2) | ecosystem: Environmental > Aquatic > Non-marine Saline and...
GTCCATGAGGTTGGTTTCCTGGAATGTCAACGGTCTGCGTTCGGTGCAGAAGAAGGGCTTCACAGAGTGGTTCCGGTCCGAGTCCCTGGACGTGCTCTGTCTGCAGGAGACCAAGGCCTGGCTGGAGCAGCTCGGACCGGAGCTGACCGAGTTTGAGGGCCATTCATTGCACATGTCGAGGCCGGAGAGGAAGGGGTACTCCGGCGTGGCAACCTACACCCGCGAGGAGCCGTCGGAGGTGAGCTTCCGGTTCTCGCCCCGCTTCGACGACGAAGGCAGGTTCTGCCTCTGCCGCTTTCCGGAGTTCACGCTATTGAACGTATACTTCCCCAACGGCAAGGCCTCGGCGGAGAGGCTGGCGTACAAGATGGATTTCTACGAAGAGTTCCTCAGGCTCTGCAAGCGGCTCCTCGAGGACGGAGAGAGCGTGGTGGTCTGCGGCGACGTGAACACCGCCCACGAGGAGATCGACCTAGCGAGACCGAAGGAGAACTCCGGCATATCCGGCTTCCTCCCCCAGGAGCGGGAGTGGATCGACCGTTTCCTGGACATCGGTTTCGTGGACAGCCTCCGCGAGTTCGATGACCGCCCCCACCTCTACACCTGGTGGTCCATGCGGACGCGGGCCCGGGAGAGGAACGTCGGATGGAGGATAGACTACTTCCTGGTGAGCGAGGACCTCACGGGCTCGATGAAGGGTGCCGGCATAATGCCGGAGGTGCTGGGGTCCGACCACTGCCCCATCTACCTCGACCTGGACCTCTGATAGACCACCAGCGTGCGGAGGCGGTTCAGCGCCGCCGCCAGCTCCTGCCTCCGGAACAGCGCCCGGTCGCCGTTGAGCTCTCCCAGGCGGTCGAGGCCTCTCTCCTCGACATCGGCGAGGACCCTGTCGGCCAGCTCTCGGACGCTGTGGTCCCCGTCCATGGCTTTCCACGCGCAGACCAGCGCATCCGCCAGCGCCCGCGCCTGTGAGATGTCTGCCAATTGCTCCACCGCTGAAAGGTCTATCTCCTCCTTGCCGAAGCCTATGGCGTCAAGGGAGCGGGCGGACACCTTCTCCCTCCGGCCGCCCCTGCTGGGGTCCAGGCTCTGGGACAGTGGAACCCTCTCCGTGGGCATCTCGAAGACGTCGGGGGCCTCGCGTTCCCTTCCATTGGGGAATTCGGCGGCGACCGTCCGCGCCTCCTCGGTGGCCTCCAAGGCGCGGTAGCCGCTCATCATGATGACTGTGTCAGCGAGGTCCAGGAAATCGCCGGACCCGCCGAGGACCATGACGCAGCTGCATCCGGTGGACTCCATCATCGGCCGCACCCGGTCCACGAACGGGGTGATGGGTTCGTTGTCCTTGCTCACCAGCCTCTGCATGCGCAGGTCCCGGGTCATGAAGTTGCTGGCGGAGCTGTCCTCGTCTATGAGCAAGAGGCTGGAGCCCGCTTCCAGGGCCTCCACTACATTGGTCGCCTGCGACGTGGAGCCGCTGGCGTTGTCGCTGCAGAACGCCGAGGTCTCCACCCCGCCGGGGAGCTCGTCTATGAAGGGCGAGATGTCCACCTTCTCCGCCCGACGGCCGTCCTCCGCCCTGATCTTCACCGCGTCAGGGACGGTGACGGCGAGCTCCCTTCCATCGCCAGGTATGTGGTCGTAGACCCCGTGCTTGACGGCCTCCAACAGGGTCGACTTGCCATGGTAGCCGCCGCCGATGATGAGCGTTAGCCCCGCGGACACCCCCATCCCCTCCACCTTTCCGGCGTGGGGAAGCTCGAAGGAGGTCCTCAGCCCCTCGGGGGAGGAGAACGGGAGGGCGGCCGCCAACGGGCCTTGGTCCACTCCGCTGCTGCGGGGCAGGACCGAGCCGTCGGCGATGAATGCCACCAGGCCTTTTTCCTGCAGCGATCCGCGCAGCGCCTGGGCGTCCTCGGCGCATTCGATGTGGCGGCGTAGGCGGGGCTCCTTGTGGGAGCGGAAGAGCATCGATTCGCGGGCGATCCGCGGGAGGTACTCCGTCAGCAGGCGGACGGCGTTGCCCCCGGCTATCCTCCTCCCGTCGGCGGGGAGGCCGGCGCTGAACCTGACCTCCACGAACTCCCGGTTCACCGACACCGAGCTCCTTTCCAGGATCTCCTGTCCCGGCCGGGGTACCGATATCCTGCCGCTGCCGCCGCTCCCCATGCCGCCGCGGGCGTGGGAGCGTCCCGAGTCCCAGAAGCGGCGGGCGATGAAGTCGCGGAGAGCGACCTCGCGTACCTTGTTGGCGTAGGTGTCCTCCGGGAACGCCGCGTCCTTCTGGGGTATGCGGACCCTCATGCGGCTAGGGGCGGCGAAAGGGTCCCCTTGGACGTGGTCGATGAAAAGATGCATGTCCTCCAAGGGGAAGTCTCCCTTGAGGTCCTTGTAGGCGCGGTAGCCCTTGCCGTCGATCCTGCGGATCTCGGACAGCAGGTCCCTGGACATCCTATCCCCCCTCAGGGTCGAGGAGTGCGAATCCGTTGACCGGGTCCTGGCGTCTTAGCGCCTCGCTGCAGGCCATCTCGTGGATCACGACCTCCATTATAAGCCAGACCCTGATTCCGGCGCGCACGCATCCGGTCACCGAGCTCCCGGCTCGGCCACAGGATGCATGCATGTGCAACAGAGGAGCGCCGTCCTCGTCGGGGAAGATGGTGCCGCTGCCGCTGAGCTCGTGCACTCCCTCTAGCTCATGATGCATCGGTTCCACCGGCGAGACGCGGCCGTCGCGGGGGCCCACCACCAGCCGCGAGCCGTGGTCGGCGCCGCCCACGGCGATCACCGAGGCGGCCCTGATGCCGTTGTCAAAAGCGAACGACTCCAGCTGCTCGTGCAGCACCTCCCCGTCCTCCAGACGCAATATGAACGACCTTCCCGGGGAGGCGGCGGCGTGCTTCATCGGTCCACGCTCAGCGGTACTTGCTGTAGCGGTCTAGGAGTCGGCTGACCTTGCTGTACTCCTCCTCGCTGAGCCCTTCAGGCGAGATGAATTCCTTGGCGTACAGCTTGGCGTCCTTGATTGATGTGCGGGATGCCTTGGCTATGAGGCTGGCTAGAAAAGACGACGCGGTGGACTCTTCCATTGCACTGTTCTGCAGGATCTCCTTCATGTCGTACTTGAACGGCCCGATGCGCTTGGTGCTGAGCATGGACTGCCTCTTGTTGTCCCGGCTCTTGGACTTCGAGGGGCCGAACTTCCTCGGGGCTCTCCTGGTGGTGTTTTTCGTGTTAACACTCAATGCAATAACTCCGCATTTCGCAGGACATATCTTTTATTACTTAAAACATTGCCTACTAACCATGACTGGACGAATGAGAAGGATCTACATCGCCGGCCCCCTGTTCTCCGCCGCCGAGAGGCGGTTCAACGAGGAGCTGGCCGATTTCCTGCGCTCGGAAGGGCACGAGCCTTTCCTTCCCCAGGACTCCTGCCTGCCCTTCCGCGAGCTCCTGTCCTCTGGGATGGGCGTCGAGGACGCGCTGAGCCTGGTCTTCGAGAAGGACATGGAGATGCTGAGGGGCTGCGACCTCTTCCTCTTCGTGCTCGACGGACGGGTACCGGACGAAGGGGCATGCTTCGAGATGGGCTACGCCTACGCAATGGGCATGGACATGGTGGCGCTGAAAACCGATTCCCGCAGCAGCGTGGAGGGCGGTGACAACGCCATGATCTCGGTGCCGCTGCGGGCCAGGACGGCAGCTGACCTCGCCTCATTGGCCGAGCTCGTCTCCTCCCTGTGAGGGGGAGAGCCTAATATATCCTGTCCATCCATAACCGATAGCATGCAGGACGTGGAGAACCTCAAGGAAATGGTCGCTTACCAGCAGGGTTCAGTGGTGAGTAGGACGCTGATCGAGAAGGACGCCGGCACGGTGACGCTGTTCGCGTTCGATGCGGGTCAGGGCCTCAGCGAGCACAGCGCCCCCTATGACGCGCTGGTCAACATCATCGACGGCGAGGCCTCCGTATTCATTGCAGGGGAGAGGCACCAGGTCTCCGAGGGCGAGATGCTGGTGATGCCCGCCGATGTGCCCCACGCCGTCAAGGCGGAGATGCCTTTCAAGATGATGCTGGTGATGATAAGGCAGGCCTAGCCGCGCAGGTCTCCCAGGAAGGCCGTCACCCTCGTGACGCTCCTGGCCATCATGCGGGCCATCTCCTCCCACTCGACCTTGGAGAGCTGCCCCCGGGGGTCGCACATGGCGAAAAGGACCTTGAGCATCGCCTCCTTCCCCTGCTGGTCCTCATCCAGCCATATGGAGCGCATCGCCAGCTCCTCGCCGCTGTCGGCGGGGAACATGGTGAGAAGGTTGTCCACCAGCTTGACGGTTATGCGCCGGGTCTGCTCATCGCTCAGCCCCTCGGCCCTTGCCTCCTCCATCATCCGGCCGATGAACTCCTTGGTGGTCTTCCAGTTGTCCGTGCCGCCCTCCACTGGGATTCCGGTCATGGCAAGGGTATGGTGTGAAAAGCATATCTATCTTGCCAAAGGGGCATTGATAGAGCGATGTAGCGGGTGGAGGGGGATCCCGGCAAGCGGGCTGGGCTTTTAAAGGGAAGAGGGCGCAGCCATGCGGAAAGGCGGCCGGACGGAATCCTCTAGGGGGATGGATTGTGCCTCTCCGCGGGCTGCCCATAATGTAAGAGCCCCTCTTCCCAGAGACGGACTTGCTCCGGTCGCATTGCTTCCGGACTACCGTCCCCGATCCTCGTACCACCCACCAATGGAATCTAGCGGCGGTGGTTCTTATATCTTTTACTAGGCGCTCCCGAAAGTGGGCCTGAGGGGTTTTTGCACTAAAGTTAAAAACCCTTTCCCGCATGTAAAGGATTGGTGCTACGATGAACCTGCAGCAGATGCTCTCCGACCAGGCAAGTTGCTCCGACCTGTTGAAATGCGCCTACAGCCTCGGCGATGGCGAGATCGAGACCTACCGTCTGCTGTCCAGCGATGGGCCGATGCGCACCGAGGAGATTGCCGGCTCAATGGGGAAGAAGCCTTCCACGGTGTACCGCAGCCTGCAGAGGATGCTGTCCTGCGGTATGGTGATCAGAGAGACCAAGAACATCGAGGGCGGCGGCTATTACTACCTCTACCGGGCGAAGTCCAAAGACCAGCTGAGAACAGAGCTGGAGGAGTGCATGAACAACTGGAACAGACGGATAAAGGAGCTGCTCCTCAGGTTCGAGGAGGACCTCTGATGCGGTACAGGCCGTTCGGCGAGGGGGAGGAGAGGGTGTCCGTCCTCGGACTTGGATGCATGCGAATGCCCGTTCTTGGCGATGGTTTCTCGCCCATTGACGAGGAGAGGGCCACCGCCATCCTCCGCTCGGCGATAGACAGGGGCATCAACTATCTCGACACCGCCCCCACCTACCACGACGGCACGGGCGAGGACTTCGTCGGCAGGGCGTTGGAAGGAGGCTACCGCGAAAAGGTCCACCTCGCCACCAAGATGAGCCGCAAGGCGGTGGACGGCCGCGAGGACTGCCGGCGGCTGATATCCGAGCAGCTCCGCCGGCTGCGCAGCGACCATATCGACATGTACCTCCTGCACAACGTGACCAAGGACAGTTGGTGCTTCTTCAATGAGGTTGGCGCCCTCGACCTCATCGAGAAGGCCCGAGACCGGGGGGAGATATCTTACGTGGGTTTCTCCAGCCACGAGGAGAGGGACTTCTTCATGGACCTGGTGGACGCGCATGACTGGGACTTCTGCCAGATACAATTCAACTACGCCGACAGGGGGATACAGGCGGGTGAGGAGGGGCTGAGGCACGCCGCCTCCCGAGGGCTGGAGGCGGTGGTGATGGAGCCGTTGAAGGGCGGCATCCTCGCCCGCGACGACCTGCCTTTCATGGAGGCGTTCCGCTCCTCGGCCAATGACTGGTCCCCGGCGGAGTGGTCGCTGCGCTGGATATGGGACTGGCCCCAGGTGTCGGTGGTGCTCAGCGGCATGAACGAGATGGCGCAGCTGGAGGAGAACTGCCGCGTGGCCGAGGCGAGCGGGCCTCATTCCCTGGGGCCCGCCGAGCTGCAGACGCTGGACAGCGCGAAGGAGGCCTTCGACTCCTCCCTCCAAGTGCCCTGCAGCTCCTGCGGGTACTGCCTGCCCTGCCCTCACGGAGTGAACATACCGCGGATGTTCACCCTCTACAACAACCACCTGCTCAGCGGGGGTCGGAGCTGGGGGGTGACCATGTACAACTTCGCCACCGCCAAGTCGGAGCTGGCGGAGAACTGTGTTTCCTGCGGAGAATGCGAGGACAAGTGCCCTCAGGACCTGAAGGTGTCCGAGCTCATGCCCCGGGTGAACCGCGGGTTGCGGCTCGACGATTGAGCGTGGTGGGCAAAGTATGAAATAACAGGGTTGCCTTACTATTTCAAAATTTATTGAAATGGTGTTACATGTTGGAAGCTTTGACCGAGACCGTGATTGCCGGTTTGGAGAACGTCGCCCACTACCTCTCCGGCCATGTACTGACTAGCCTGATACCCGCCTTCCTCATCGCCGGTGCCATCGGGGCTTTCGTGCGCAAGGATACCATCCTGCGCTATTTCGGGGCCCGGGTCAAGAAGCATGTCTCCTACAGCGTCGCATCGGTGTCCGGTTTGATACTGGCGGTATGCAGCTGCACAATACTGCCATTGTTCGCGGGCATCTACAAGAAGGGGAGCGGCATCGGTCCGGCGACCGCCTTCCTCTTCGCCGGTCCCGGGATAAACCTGTTGGCCATCGTGTACACCGCTCAGATCCTGGGATGGGACATCGGGGCCGCCAGGGCGGGGTTCGCCATCCTCATGGCCCTGGTGATCGGACTTCTCATGGCCACCACGTTCCCAGACAGGGCGGCGGGCAATGGCTTCGAGACCTCATCTCAGCCGCCGGCAAGGTCGCGCATAGTGACCCTAGCGCTCTTCTTCCTGCTGGTGGCCCTGTTGCTGGTGGGCTCGGCCTCCATAGACACCGGGGTCAAGGTGATAGCCATGCTGGCCCTGATCTCCGCCCTGGTGGCTCTGCTGCTGCTTCGTTTCAAGAGGGAGGAGACAGAGGAATGGGGCCATGAGACCTGGGACCTGGGGAAGAAGATCTTCCCGCTGCTCATATTAGGTACATTCCTGGTGGGCGCCCTTGCAGTCTGGATCCCCCCCGAGACCTTCGGACCTTACTTGGGAGGCAATGACCCGCTCTCGGTGTTCACCGGAGCACTGGCCGGTCTTATACTGTACATGCCCACTCTGCTTGAGGTCCCCATCGTGGGCACGACCCTGGGATACGAGCAGGGGATCATCGGCGCCGGCCCGGCCTTGGCCCTTCTGCTCGCCGGCCCCACTGTGAGCCTGCCCAGCATCATAGTGCTGCAGAGGATATTGGGTTCCAAGAGGATGCTGGCGTACGTGGGCCTCACCCTGCTCTTCTCCACGATCGCCGGCATAATCTATGGGAATTTCATGGTGTGAGGTTCAGAGATGGGGATGGAACAGGAAAGGAAGGTGTTGATAGTCTGCACCCACAACGCGGTGAGGTCGCAGATCGCCGAGGCGGTGGTGAACCGCCATGTCAACGGCTGGACGGCGGTGAGCGCGGGATCCGACCCCCGCTCTCCGCATCCGTTGGCCCTGAGCCTGCTGCAGCAGGAAGGGTACGATACCGAAGGGATGAGGTCGAAGCGGGTGGAAGAGGTGCTCGACGACAGCATCGACATGGTGCTCTTCGTCTGCGGTGAGGCGGACTCCTGCGTCCATCTCAACACCGCGGCGCGCCGGTCGAGAATGCCGTTGCCGGACCCGGTGGCGGAGCACGGCGACGACGGCGCGCGGGCCGAGGGACTGAGGGAGCTGCACCGCCGGCTGCTCAGGGAGCTGCCCGCCGCGCTCAGATGAGGCTGGCGCGGCCGAGCTCGGTTATCCGGTATACCCGCCAGTTCTGCTCCCGGTAATGCTCCACCAGGCCCTGGCGCTCCAGTTTGGACAGGTGGTAGGATAGCCTCGAGTCGGACATGCCCGTCATCCGCGTGAGGACGCAGGGGCAGCACTCGGCCTTGTCCAGTATGTGCATTATCCGCAGCCTGTTCACATCGGCCATCGCCTTGTGGAATTCGACCTCGCGCTCCATGTGGGCCGGGTCAGGTAGCTCAATCAGCAGCCTCTCCGCTCCGCCGCGCTCCTCGAGGGCCTTCTCCACCGATTCCGGCAGGGCCGTGCCGGTCAGGTCGCAATCACATCTTCCCATGGCGCCACAACCGTCACCGTATTATGCAATCCATGTATAAATCTTGTACCAGGCGCCCTCCGCCGCCCGCAGCGGGTAACCATGCTCGCCCTGGCATCGACCTATCTGCGCCGCCCGTCGCGCTCCGGCTGCGCCACCGGCCGCATAATCGAGGCGGAAAGCGCGCTGAGGCCCGAGGCGGCGAGCGTATAATCAGGCCGTTGCATTACGCCAGCGCGTTGAAGTCCTTCCTGCGGCGGAAGCGGCGCTGAGCGCTCAGGCCTGCTGCGCCTCCGGCCCTGGGGCCCATGCCGTCCTTGGAGATATCCGCCGCGTCCTGCAGGCTCTGCCGCAACGCCTCCTTGCCGGTTGAGTCGACGGCCGCCCCCCTTATCGGACATCGGCGGGAGATTTGATTCTATAAGATGAAATAAATTGTTGAGTCACCGCCCGCCCTAGAAAGGAATAAACTGGGCCAGGATGACTATCAGAAGCACCGGGGGCACAAGATACTTCACCAAGGGGACGACCACGTGCCCCCAGAACGGATGCATCTCTACGATTATCTGCCTGTCCTCGATGTACCAGGCGAAGACGGTGGCGGTGATGAGCGCCGCGATCGGTATGCCCATCGTCCCGAATATGTGGTCCATGGAGTCCAAGACCCTTTCCCCGCCGATGCGCAGGTCCATCCGGCTGTAGCTGAGGGCGGCGAGACCTCCCAGCACCAGGAGGAAGGACGAGATGATGTAGGTGGCCTTCCTCCTGGCGATCTTGGTGTTGTTTATTATGGCCGCCACCGGCACCTCCATCATGGAGACCGAGGAGGTTATGGCGGTGGTGAACAAGAGGGCGAAGAAGAGTATGGCCAACAGCCATCCGACGGTCGGTATGTTGTCGAACGCTATGGGAAGGGTGGTGAAGGCGAGATCGGCGCCCGACGCCGGGTCCAGGCCCTGAGCGAAGACCACCGAGAATATAATCGTCCCCGCCAGCACCGCCACCCCCACGTCGGCGATGGTTATGATGGCGGCGGACCTGGGTATGTCGGCGTCATGGGGCATGTAGCTGGAATAGGTCAGTATCAATCCGTAGCCCACCGCCAGGGAGAAGAATGCCTGACCCACGGCAGCGACCCATACGCCGGTGTCGCCGATCATGCTGAGGTCGGGGGTGAAAAGGTATCTCAGGCTGTCCACGAAGCCGTCGGTGGTCATCGAGTAAACGAACAGGACTCCCAGTATGACGAAGGACAGAGGAACGAGTTTGGTCACTATCCTCTCGATGCCTGCCACCACCCCTTTGGCGACGATCAGTGTGGTTATCGCCAACGAGGCCAGGAAGAAAAGCAACGGGTAGTATGTGCCGGTGAAGCCGGAGAAGTCCGTGTCCAAGGGGGTTATGGAAATGATGAGGAAGGCGAGCGTCCAACCGGTTATGACCAGATAGACGCCGGTGAGGACCACCAGCACCACCGCGATGGCTAAGCCGAAGGGAAGGAAGCGCTTCTTGAGGTCATTGAAGGCGGACACCACATCGCTCTCCAGATGGCGACCGACGGCCATCTCCAGCATCATCAGGGGCAGGGCGAGGAATATCACTGAGAGCATGAATATGAACAGGAAGGTGCCGCCACCGCTCTGGCCGACCACGGCCGAGAACCTCCATATGTTGGCGATGCCCACCGCCGAACCGATAGTGGCTAAAATGAATGCTTGTTTAGATGTCCATTTCTCCAGCGGTACCACCTGCCCCGGCGTATTCTCCGTTAATGGGGCAACAGACTTATTTCTTTTGTCGTCCGCCTCTTGGCTACCTGATCAGCCCCGATACGGTCTTGAACTCTTCGGTGCCGGCGGCCTTCAATAATTGGAAGAGTGCCGTCTCCGTGCTGCTCACCACCGCCCCGGCCTGCCTCATCGATTGGAATGCGGTGTCGCGGTCGTCGTCGCTGCGGGAGCAGACGGCATCGCTGGCAACATGGACGTTGTAGCCCGCTTCCAACAGCCCCATGCACGTCTGCAGCACGCATACATGGGCCTCCGAACCGCATATAAGCACCTGACGCATCCCGTGTTCGGCCAAGGACTCCAGGAAGCCCTCCTCCCTGCAACAGTTGAAACTCAGCTTCTCGAAGCGACCGGGGGGCAGCTTGGAGCGCATAGACGGGACTGTGGGTCCCAGTCCTTTAGGGTACTGCTCGGTGACCAGCATCGGGACCTGGAGCGCGGAGCATCCCTCTATCAGTCTGCCCGAGGCGGCTATCGTCTCCTCCGCCCGGCCCATGGCCGCCATCAGCCGCTCCTGGATGTCGATGACCAGCAGGATGCAATCATCCCGGTCCAGAACCATGTCCGATGGTGGCGCCCGGCAACAGGGGCTTTCGCACATGAGAGTGGAATGCGTCGATTACGCTAAAGCCTTCACGGTGGGCTTCAGAGGCCGCGCTGCTCCCGCTCGTTGCCGTTGACGCAGTATCGGGAGTGGTCCAAACCCATTTTCTCGGCCACCTCACAGCCGGAGCAAAGGCAGTCCTCCACCGCTCCGATGCTCTGGCTCTTCCCGTCGCAGCAGAAGAGCGCTTCCCGCTTCTCCGCCGAGGGTTCGCCGTAAGAGGGGCAGTTCGGGCATATGCAATCCGACCTGTTCTCGGCCATGAGTTCCTCCCTCTCATCGGCAGGCATGGCCTCCAGCAGTCGCTGGATCTCCGTCCATTTGTCCTCTGCCCCGTCCTTTTTCCCAGTGGACTTCTCGGGCCTGAGGGCGCTGGAATCGGCATCGCCCTTGTCAAGGCCCAGCATCGTTTTGAGTCGGTTCATCAATGATTTCATTTATATCTCACCGCTGAACTGTTCGGTAGTTCCCGATATATAAAATGACCCCTTGGACCCGTAAATGTCGGCGCCGATGGGGCCTCTAGCGACCTGCGTTGTTTTCGTTAGAGCGCTTTGTCTAAGGATTGGATGGATTATATATCCATTATAACGTAATTACATTACAGTTAGAATTGTTAATTCCTTTTTATACTGTGATGTATCACAAGATATCCAACCAATATTTAGGTTAAAAAACAGCTAAGACAAGAAATGTGTACTCAACATAGATTATATAGTTTTCCTAGGTTTTTTGTCAATTGTTACAGTTTGCCCGCGTGCAGGCCTCTTTTCACCAAAAGGGTTGTAAACAAAATATATTCATATGTATCTATAAATCAATCCTACATAGCTTTATTAATTCTCTTCAGCCGGTTTTCCTTTTGATGAATGTAGTTATGGCCAACACCGGCCGGTTCTCGATCATGGCCCCGCCATCGCCCCGCGGGGGTTCGTCAACCCTGTTTCAATCCGGGGCCGGGAACATCCCTACAAAAACCGCCCCTCGCTCTGGACTGACTTGCGATGGAGGGATTGATTGAGCAAAAGACCGGTGTATCCTTTCACAGCCATCGTGGGCCAGGATGACATGAGGGAGGTGCTGCTACTGAACGTCGTCAACCCTTCGATAGGAGGGGTGCTCATCCGCGGGGAGAAGGGGACCGCCAAATCCACGGCGGTGAGGGCTTTGGCCGAGCTGCTTCCCGCCCGTGATGTGGTGAAGGGTTGCAAATTCCAATGCTCTTGGAACGATAACGACCGCCTCTGCTCAGAGTGCCGTGAGGCCCTCTCTGAAGGAGTGGTCCTGGAGAAGGAGACCGTGGCGATGAGGGTTGTCGAGCTTCCGCTTTGCGCCACCGAGGACCGCGTGGCCGGAACGCTGGACATCAGCCACGCCATCAACACCGGCGGGAAGCGTTTCGAGCCGGGGATCCTCGCCGAGGCCAACGGCAACATACTCTATGTCGACGAGGTCAACCTCCTCGACGACCACCTTGTCGACCTGCTCCTCGACGCGGCCGCGATGGGGATGAACTTCGTTGAGAGGGAGGGGGTGTCCTTCTCCCATCCGGCCAACTTCATACTCATCGGCACCATGAACCCCGAGGAGGGTGACCTGCGCCCGCAGCTGCTGGACCGTTTCGGCCTGGTGGTGGACGTCCATGGGGAAAGGGACCCCGTCAATCGCGTGGATGTGGTCAAGAGGCGCATAGGTTTCGAGACCTCCCCCGACGAGTTTCTGGAGTGGTTCAGCGATCAGCAGGAGGCCATGAGGAGACGGCTGGAGGCTGCCAGGTCGAAGATGCGCAGCATGGAGGTGAGCTCCGAGATACTGGAGGCGGCGGTGGAGATCTCACTTCATCTCGGCGTGGACGGCCACAGGGCCGACCTGACCTTGGTGAAGGCCGCCATGGCCTGGGCGGCCCTCGAGGGCCGGGACGGGGCGGACACCGATGACGTGCTGAAGGTCGCGCGCATGGCGCTGCCCCATCGCATGAGGAGGCAGCCCTTCGAGGAATCAAAATTGGACATAAGAGGTTTGGACGAATGGTTGCAGGAACGGTTCAGCTCCTAAGGGGAACGTACCCATTCACAGCAGTGGTGGGACAGGACCAGGTCAAGAAGGCCTTGCTCTGCGCCGCCATCTCCAAGGAGATAAAAGGGGTATTGATAACCGGCCCCGCCGGAACTGCAAAGTCGACCGTGGTCCGCTCCCTCCGCTCTGTGCTGCCCGGACTGAGCATGCACAACCTCCCCTTGAACGTCAGCGAGGACCGCCTGGTGGGCGGCATCGACGTTGACCATGCGATAAAGCATGGGGAGAAACGCTACCAGGCGGGCATATTGAAGGAGGTCGACGGCGGCCTCCTCTACCTGGATGAGATCAACCTGTTCGAGGACCATATCATACAACGCGTGCTCGATGCGATGGAGGGAGGTGAGAACCGCGTGGAACGGGAGGGGGTCTCCGGAACGCATGACTGCGACTTCGGCCTCGTGGGCACCATGGACCCCGCCGAAGGCGCGATGTCCTCCCACCTGCTAGACCGGTTCGACATCTGCGTGTCCATGGATAGCATAACCGACCGCGACCGGCGGATAGAGGTCCTTCGGCGGCGCCTCCTCCACGAGAGCAGCCCTGAAGACCTGGTCTCCTGCCATTCCGAAGAGATCCTTGGTCTGATGGAGGATCTGGAGGAGGCCGAGGGGCGGCTGCCCTGCGTCATATTCCCTGATGCTTTCTACGAGACCGTCTCCCTGCTGACCATGGAGATGGGCGTCCAGGGGCACCGCGGCGACATGGCCGTGGTCCGCACCGCCAGGGCGCTGGCGGCCCTCGACCGCCGCGACCAGGTCTGTCTGGACGATCTCCAAGAGGCCGCGTCCATGTGCCTGCAGCACCGGCGCCGAGACCGCGAGGAAGAGGCAGAGAGGTCACCGCAGACGGAGGAGCAGAACCCGGAACCTGGTGAGGAGAAGGAACAGGAGGAGGATGTCTGGCAGCCGCCGCAGAGCGACCGTAGAGAGCGCGCTGACGGCGACCGTGAGGACATCTTCTCCATCGGCGACCCTTTCGTGGTCATCGATTACCTGAAGCCGGCGGACAAGCGTGTCGACATGGGGAAGAGGAGGGGCAAGAGGGGCTCGTCGGTGAGATCGGACCTTCCCGGGCGCTGCACGTCCTTCCGCATACCCCGTGGCGAGGTCAACGACATCGCCCTTGTTCCCACCCTCCGGGCCGCCGCGCCCTATCAGGTCCAACGCCGCCGCGAAGACGTGGCCATCGTACTGGAGTCCTCCGACTTCCGGGAGAAGGTCCGCGTCAGCAAGAACGGCACCACTATCATGTTCCTGGTGGATGCCAGCGGCTCGATGGGTGCCAGGCGCCGCATGGTCACCGTCAAAGGGGCCATTCTATCATTGTTGAAGGACGCCTATCAGAAGAGGGACTCAGTGGGCCTGATGGCATTCAGGAAAGGGTCGGCGGAGCTGCTGCTGCCGCCGACGAAGAGCGTGGACCTCGCATACAGTCGCCTAAGGGAGATGCCGACCGGAGGGAGAACGCCCTTGGCCCTAGGGCTCTCCAAGGCCGCCCATATGCTCAGCTCGGACCGTCTCGGCAAGGAGGACGACATGGTGATGGTCATAGTCTCGGATGGAAAGGCGAACGTGCCTCTGGACGGAGGCGACGCTTTCGCGGACACGCTGGAGGTCGCCTCCAAGGCCTCGGCGCTGCCCATCCGTTTCGTGGTGGTCGACACCGGCTCCGGCTATCCACGCCTCGACCGCGCCCAGCGTCTGGCCAGGGCATTGGGCGGCGCCTATTTCCGCCTCGAGGACCTGAACGCCGACCGGTTGGCGCACTCCATAAGAATGGCTGTCCACGGCTGAGCCGTGACAGCGCGACGTTGGTTCGGGTGAGCGCATGGCGGATGACTACGACGGTGATCTGAGGATCGTGAACATATGCTCCGGCGGCGGCGGGGGAGAGGCCTTGTCCAGGGCTGCGGCAGCGCTGATGCAAGATGGGCTGCGCCTGGAGCTGCAGGAGTTCTCCTCCGAGGAGGTTGACAAGGACGAGAGGGCCTTCCAGAAGGCCCTGCGCGCCGTAGAGGAGGCCGACCTGGTGCTGCTGCGCCTCCATGGCGGCGCCCCTTACTTCCAGAAGTTCGACCGCTTCATCGCCTCCGTCCCTGAGGGGGTCCAGGTCTTCCTGCAGAGCGAGGTCCCCGAGGAGATGGGGGACCACCGGCACCGTTTCCGTTTCCCCGAGGAGGATTTCCGCAGAGTGCTGAGTTGCGTCAAGCTCGGCGGGGAGGAGAACGAGAGGGCGCTGCTTCTTTGGGCGGGGCGCAAGCTACGCTCCTGGGATCTGGAGGCACCCGAGCCAGCCATCCCTCGGACAGAGGGCGTGTACCACCCCGATCATCCTTCCGACGTCACACTGGAGGATTACCTGGAGAGCCTCTCGCCAGGGAGGCCCACCGCCGGACTGATGTTCTACCAGGGACACTGGTTGAGCGGCAGCCTGCAGGCGGTGGACTTCATGATAGCCTCGTTGGAGAGCCAGGGGCTGAACGTGATACCGGTGTTCTACCTGGCGTCCCCTGACGAACTGACCGGCTCTTTGGGGGCCAAGGGGACTTTCAGGCGCTACTTCATGGGCGAGGAGGGGCCCCGGGTGGATGTAACGGTGCTGACGATGGGTTTCTCGCAGCTTCGGCTCTCCGACCCCGGGGAAGGCTCGCAAGCGGGGGAGGAGAACTTCTTCGCTGAGCTGGGCGTCCCGGTCATTCAAGCCGGTTTCACCTACTCCTCCAGCGAGGAATGGAGATCGAACCAACAAGGGATAGGTCCTTTCGAGATGTCGGGGAACGTGATATGGCCGGAGTACGACGGGCAGGTCATCGCCTCCCCCATCGGCGCCATGGAGCATGAACCGGGCAGAGGCAAGGAGCTGAAGCCCATCGAGGAAAGGGCCGTGGCCATGGCCAAGGCCGCCAAGAGGATGGCCTCCCTGCGCCACGTGCCGGTAGGGGAGAGGAGGGTGGCGGTTGTCCTCTATCAGAACCCTCCGCGTCGCGACAGCCTCGGAGGCGCATTCGGCCTGGACACGCCACAGAGCGTGGCGGCGCTGCTACGGGCCCTGAGCGATGATGGCTACAGGCTGGACCATGTCCCAGAGGACGGCGGAGAGCTCATCGCGGAGTTGCTCGCCGGCCTCGCCAACGACGAGGATTGGCTGTCCGCCCGCGAGATGAGGGAGAGGGCGGCGGGCGCGGTGAGCGCCGCTGATTACCGGAAATGGCTCGAGGCCGCCCCGGACCGGTGCCGGGAGGAGATGGTCCGAGACTGGGGGAAACCTCCGGGCGAGCATTTCACCATCGACGGCGAGATCCTTGTCCCAGGGGTGATCAATGGCAACGTGTTCATCGCCGTGCAGCCGCCGCGTGGATCGTTGCAGATGTCCGAGGAGCTGTACCACAGCGAGCATGTTGTGATACCGCACAGCTACCTCTCCTACTACCGGTGGATCAGGGACGTCTTCAAAGCGGACGCGGTGGTGCACATGGGCACCCACGGCACCCTGGAATGGCTTCCCGGGAAGTCGCTGGCACTCAGCGAGGAATGCTACCCGGACCTGGTGCTGGGCGACATGGTGAACATCTACCCTTATCTGATGAGCAACCCCGGTGAGGGAATGCAGGCAAAGAGGAGGTCGCGGGCGGTCATCGTCGACCACATGCCCCCCGCGATGGCCAGGGCAGGGGGGTACGAGGACCTCGAGCGCTTGGACAACGAGCTCCAGGCCTATTTCCACACCGTCCGGGCCGGTTCCAAGGACGAGGCTGCGCTGGAGAGGATAGTCGGTCAGGCACGCGAGAGCGAGCTGCTGAGCGATCTGGGGCTTCCTCATGACGCCCCGTCCAAGGAGGTTGAGGGGCATCTCCCCCGCCTTTACGATTACCTCAGCGAGCTGCGCGACTCTCTGATCAAGGACGGGTTGCACATCTTCGGCAGCCCTCCGGAGGGGGAGAGGCTGGAGGAGACCGTCATGGCTCTCACCCGCCTCCGCAACGGGGAAGTGCCGTCGCTGAGGGAGTCTTTGGCCGCGTGCATGGGCTTCGACCTCAGGGAGGCCTCGCGCAGCCCCTCGGCATATAGCGAAGTGTTCAGCAAGCTCAACGGAACGCTCTTGGAGGAGGCGGACGGAAGATGCTGGGAACTGGTGCGAGAGCTCGGGGCCCTGGGATACGAGACCGGTCCGGCCCTGGCATTGCTGAGGGATAAGGGTTTGGACTCGGAGGGGATGCTCGAGGTCGTTGGATTCATCTGCTCCACGCTAGTCCCCGGCATAAAAGGGGCGAGAGATGAAATGGGGAACCTGCTGCGGGCACTCGACGGGGGATACGTGCCTCCCGCCCCCAGCGGGGTCCCGTCAAGGGGCAACGCCCACCTGCTGCCCAGCGGACGTAACTTCTACTCCTTGGACCCCCGATCCATACCGACGCCAGCGGCCTGGGAGACGGGAAGGAATATGGCCCAGGATATGGTGGACCGATACATTTCCGAGAACGGGAGCTATCCGGAGAGCATCGGTATGGTGGTCTTCGCCACCGACACCATGAAGACCGGTGGGGACGATGTGGCCTATATTCTATGGCTCATGGGGCTGAGACCCGTCTGGGCGGACGACGGCGGCCGTGTCGTCGATATAGAGGTGATGCCCGTCGAGGAACTGGGGAGGCCGCGAATCGACATCACCTTGCGGATAAGCGGCCTGTTCCGCGATGCCTTCCCCAATCTGATCGACCTGATCGACAGAGGGGTGGAGACCATATCCTCCTTGGACGAATCGCCGGAGGAGAACTACCTCCGCAAGCACCTACAGGATGACATGGTCCGTTCGATGAGGGAGGGCATGGGGGAGAACGAGGCCAGGTCTCGGGCTCTGATAAGGGTGTTCGGATGCCCGCCCGGCACCTACGGCGGAGGGGTGAGCGAACTCATCGAATCCTCTTCCTGGGAGAGCCTGGATGACATCGCCGAGGCCTTCGTGTCCTGGGGAGGATACGCCTACGGCGGCGGCAGGAACGGCTCCGAGGCCAAGGACTTGCTGCGGAGCAGGCTGTCGCAGGTGGACGCCACGGTGAAGAACCATAGCTCCCGGGAACTTGACATGCTCGACAACGATGACGATTACATATACCACGGCGGGATGATAGCGGCGGTGCGCTCCGCCAAGGGGGATTCGCCGCAGTCATTCGTGGGGGACAGCTCAGACCCTGAGGCCACCAAGCTGAGGACGGCGGCGGAGGAGGCCCGGTTCATATTCCGCAGCCGGGTGCTCAACCCCAAATGGTTAGAGGGCCTGAAGAAACACGGATACCGCGGAGCCCAGGAGCTTTCGGCGGGGATCGACTACGCCTTCGCCTGGGACGCCGCGGCGGACATAATCGAGCCTTGGATGTATCAGTCTCTGGCTCGGCAGTTCCTGTTCGATGACGTCAGCCGGGAATGGATGGAGGAGAACAGCCCCCACGCGCTGCGCCACATGTCGGGGAAGCTTCTGGAGGCCATCGACCGGCGCATGTGGAGCCCCGACAGCAGCACCCGGGAGAGGCTGGAATCGATGTACCTGGACGCCGAGGACATCCTGGAAGGTGACGACGGCTGACCCTCAGGGGGACGATGCTCGGTCATATCTATCCGCGGCCCATTCCATTCTGCGAGGGGATGCGGCCGAGAATACCGGGGCCGCGGGGGCATGTGCATGCGAAGGGTGGATTTCATCGAGGTCCCGGGGCTAAAAAGACCTCCCTGTGCCAGGAGCTGCTCAAAGAGAGAGGGTGCTGCAAGGTGGCCTCTGCCGACGACGCCGGGATCATGATGTAGTTGATCGACCTCGGAGAAAGGGAGAGGTCTTTGGAGGATGGGGTCCTCGCGTTGTTGTATGAGGGTCGGGGCGCTGCGAAGGTTCCACCGGCACCTGGCGCACTTGGCGCTGATAAACCATTATGACAGCACCTCTGAGGGGCGGGGCGCGATTGACGCTTTCATAAAGGCCAACTCCCGGAGTGGTTTCCATCCCCAGACGCGGCTGTTGCGCTTCAGATGGCTTCTGGACGCCGCCAACGACGTCTCCTACATAAGCCGGCTAGAGGCCCCCGGCGTCAGCGAGACCTTCCTATTGGACGAGTCATCGTCACAGGCCCTGGTCGCTCTCGGGCCTTGGGACGACGGGTCATCGGCGGAGATGGAGGCCCTCTGCCCCATGGTCGGCGACCCGGCGGCGGTGGTGCTGATGGAAGCGGACGACGAAGTCCTCATCGAGAAGATCAGGAAGCGGGAGGGGGAGCGGGTCACCATAGCGCATCTGCGCATGGGGCAGGACGAGAGGGACTCGGACTCCGCCAGAAGCGCGGAGGCCGCCCGTCAGGTCGCCCAGGCGCTGGAACGTAGGGGCGTCGAGGTGATCAAGGTCGATGCGGAGACCTCTCTCACGACCTAATCCGAACCGGTTCTGGATGCCCTCGGCGTACCGTTCCGACGCCCCCTGAAATGATGCTGATGCGGCCGGATGAGGCCTTTCCGCGCCTGTGAAAGGATTTAAACGATGGGGGCCTTAATATGATTGCCTTGATTGCGGAGGAGGACCCATGGCGAAGAGGATAGCCTTCCTGGCCCACACCTTGGACGGGGGCGGCGCGGAGAGGGTGGTCTCCAATCTCAGCTGCAACCTGTCCGATGAGTACGAGATGTACGTCATGCTTCTGGACCCGGACAGGGTGGTCTATCCGTACAAGGGAAGTATAATCAACGTCAACCCATGGTGCGACGGGAGCATGCCCATCGGCCGCTACAATCCCATGCCCTACAACATGCTGGAGTTCATCCAAATCCTATACAGGGTGAGGAGGGAGGTCATGAGGAACAACATAGACCTTGTGATTAGCTTCCTCGAGGTCCCCAACTTCCTCAACATGATAGGCCTGGGCGGGCACAAGCGGATAGTCTCGGTGAGGAACTACATGACCGGGAAGAAGAAGGACGTCCTGGGCAATTTCGGCATAAGGATGACGCACATGTTCACCGAGCGGAGCGTGGCGGTCTCCAAGGTGGTCAAGCTGGACCTGGTCGACAACTTCGGCGGCGATGAGGGCCGCATGGAGGTCATCTACAACCCCGTGGACATAGAAGAAATAAGGTCCCTGGCGCAACAACCCATCGAGGATGAGCATCGTCACATATTCGAAGGTCCGGTGATCGTGAACATGGCCAGGCTGGCACCGTCCAAGGGGCAGAAGCACCTGGTGAGGATGCTTCCGGCCGTCAAGGAGTCGGTGCCCGATGCCAGGCTGCTGCTGATAGGCGAGGGCCCCTCCGGAGAGGAGCTTCGAAGGCTGGCTCGGGAGCTGGGGGTTGAAGACGACGTGTTCTTCATCGGTTTCCAGCGGAATCCGTTCCGCTACATCGCCATGTCATCGGTCTTCGTGCTCTCGTCCTACTTCGAGGGGTTCCCCAACGCCCTGGTCGAGGCGATGGCGTGCGGGGTTCCGGCCGTCTCCACCGATTGCCGTTCCGGGCCGAGGGAGATACTCTCGCCCGATTCCGACCCGCGTTCCATCACCGAGGAGGTGGAGCGCTGCCCGCACGGGATCCTCGTGCCGGCATGGGACGTTGACGGGACGAAAGATGGTGCCGATGCGCGGGAGTCCATGATGGCCGAGGTCCTGGTGGGGACCTTGTCCGACGGTTCTGCCAGCAGATGCTACGGCGCGGCGGCGGCGCGGCGGGCCGAGGATTTCTCGCTGGAAGAGATCGTGCCCCGCTGGGAAAGGCTCATCGAGGGTCTCCTCCAGGTTCGATGACCTGGCCCCTGATGTGTTCACAGCGTTATTACCCTGTCGCTGTCGGTGATTATTCCATAGAGGTCGTCCATCGTGGATAGGGCGCATACCTCGCTCTCCTCCTGGGAGCGCATCTTCATGCATGATGTGCATGAATAGGTCCTGCCGCCGAGGTCCAGGTATTCCCTGATCTGTTCTGTGACTTTGAAGTTCCCGGTGTCTATGTCCTCGCATTCCACGCCTTTGCCGAGCAGGAACATGTTCACCTCATCGCCATTTCTAAGGCTGAATATGCCCGTCCTGAATGCCCAGAAGGCCGTCTCCGGGTCGTTCGAATACAGTATGATGCCCAATTTCATGGTCTGGAATCATTTCCGGAAAATATTAAACCTTCCGTGGCCAGCAGCCAGGCGTTGGAAACGGCGCGGTTGGTGCGGGGGGTGGGATTCGAACCCACGTACCCCTGCGGGACGGGATTTCCTACAGGGGACTGTCTTAAGTCCCGCGCCTTTGTCCAGCTCGGCTACC
>Ga0207421_10002878_pt1 | contig 20975 bp, 19 predicted proteins | sample SodLakKL_010_SED_4_FD_187542 | JGI IMG/M metagenome (GOLD analysis project Ga0207421, IMG submission 187542) | Alkaline sediment microbial communities from Lake Tanatar, Kulunda Steppe, Russia - 8KL_010_SED (SPAdes) (version 2) | ecosystem: Environmental > Aquatic > Non-marine Saline and...
AACGCAGTTGGATCAGTACGGTTCGACGGCGGCGGCCGAAAGCCGCTGAAGCGAGTACTCACCCGTCTCACCACACCCCCACGGGCCCCGGCAAGCGCCCACGACCGCCCGCTCGCCGCCGCGTTCCCAGGCGGGTTGTTCAACTGCGTCTGCCTTGTTGGGCTCTTCCAGGTTGCATTCGAAGCGTCCAAGACTTATACTAAGCAGCAGTGTTGGTTGGCCGCGTAAACGAACGAACTAGCGCGCGAGGGCAAGGCGGATTCGCGTCATCTGCACAGGGGTGCGTATCGGCCAATCCGGGTTATGGCGTCAACTGTGCTGGAGGGAAAAGGACCGAGCAGCAAGATGGCGGCGGAACGGACACACTGTTTGGCTCCAGCGGAGAGACACTCGTTTTGTTCGACGATTGCCGCGGGGAATCAGCTGGAAATGGACCGGTCGTGGCTGATGGTGTTGCCGACGTCAGGAGAAGGAAGAGACGCATGCAACGGACGTTGCACTGAAGCTTCCGGTTAGCGACTTGCGGACCAACCGCGTCGGCGAAGCACGGAGAAGCAGGCGTCACACCGCTCAGATCGACAGACTGCCAACGCTTACCAGGCACTCGTGAGGGCGGGTTCGAGAGGCCATGCCTCGGTCAGAAGGTAGAGGGAGGATGCTGTGTGGAGTGAAACAAGAGATCGCTCGAGCACGCTCAGTCTCATCAACGCCAGTCGAGTGCTTCAGACTATTTGGTTACGCGGAGAGATCAGTCGAGTCGATATTGCTCGTACACTTGGACTGAACAAGTCGACCATAACAAAGATCGTGGGCGATCTCCTTGACGCCGGAATCATCTGCACTGTCGCCGAAGGGGAGGCCGGACCGACCGGCGGCCGTCGACCTCAGTACCTTACGATATCGAAGGACTACGGGTGTATCGTTGGGCTGGAGATCCAGACGGAGCATTATACCGCTGTCGCGATCGATCTCCACGGTGAAGTCGTCTACAAGCGAACCGAAGAGATCGACATCACGGCGCAACCTCTTTCGGAGCTTGCGCTATCGGCAGTCGAGAACACCCGGTCCGAGTTGACGCGCAGAGGGCACACAGTGCTCGGAGTGGGGCTTGGCCTTTCCGGGATCATAAACCCGCACGACGGCGTCATATACAAGTCGAACCCGCTTTCCGTTACGGAGCCGGTCCGTATCTACGAGGAGATGGCCGGGCGCCTGCCGTTGCCGGTAATGGTAGAGAATGACGCCAACTGCTGTTGCTGGGGAGAGTTGGCATTCCGCCACTCGGACCGTCCATCGAATTTCCTCTTTGTCTTGGGGGAGGTCCGGTTCCCAACGGCGCTTGGGAGTGATTTTCGGAGCATCTCAATTGGCCTGGGTGTGGTGATCGGGGGGCGCGTTCATCGGGGTGACGACTACTCAGCCGGAGAGTTCAAGTCCATCCTGTGGAGCCCCGGCAATACCACCCAGTTCTCAATCGCTGATGAGGAGTTCGCAGCAGCTGGAGACCGTTGCGCCCTTACTCAAAGGATGCTGTGTGAATTGGGGGGGCATGTCGCCTTCCTTGTCAACTCATTGAACTTGAGCGCTGTCGTGGTCGGTGGGTCGATCGAACAGTTTCGCGAGGACTTGGTTTCGATTTTCGAAGATGAGATCCAGCGAAACTGGTCGTACGATGACCCCGTGCAGTGCCGAATCCGCTTCTCCAGTCTCGGCGAGGACAGCGTCGCATATGGAGCTGCCGGGATGTTTTTGGAGCATCTCTTCTCGCTTCCCGGAGTGGACGGCTCGGACGCCAGCCCGCGCGGAATGGAGATGCTCCAGCGCGTACGACGGGCACGTCGCCAGGAAGAAGGCCACGCCTCTGCCCGTCAGTTCTGAATCTAAACAAGGCCCGCCAACCGCGCTGTCGGTCCGGGGTCCAGGATTGTGGATCGGGCTGCGAACCGTCCATGGCCGGGGCCGGACTAGCCAATCGAGCTGTCGATCCGGTCACGGCTTATCCGGTTCCGTGACAATTGCGGGCCGAAGCGAGCCCCCCTGCTTGCCTTGTAGGCTTTCTATCGGCAGAATATTTCAACAGAAAACACCGGAATTCGAATGAAATTTGCCCGCACCCGGTTCACCGCTGGTGGAGGGTTCGGTACACTGAGTGACTCGCGTGCGCCCCCATCAGTCCGAACCGAGCGGAACCAATCTGGCTCGGTGATGCCGGAACGCGGGCCCATGCACGCAACAAGATACTCAGATCGAGAGGGAGACAGGGACAGATGAGTGAGACCAACAACGCTTTGCAAGAGAAACGGATCCGAGCATTGCACGACGCGGTGTCCGAGCGCATTCTGATTCTCGACGGTGCGATGGGCACCATGATTCAGGACCAAGCACCGACGGAGCCGGATTTCCGGGGCGAGAGCTCGGAGATTTCCGAGTCCGCGCGGGCGGCCATTGACCAAGCTGTAGCCGCGGGTGCAGAGCTTACTGGGAATAACGATCTCCTTACCGTTACCCGCCCGGATATCATCCGGGGAATCCATGAAGGGTTTCTGGAAGCAGGCGCCGATATTATCGAAACCAACACGTTCAACTCGACGTCGGTCAGTCAAGCTGACTACAAGCTTGAGTCGTTGGTGTACGAGCTGAACGTAGCCGGGGCTCGGTTGGCCCGGGAGACCGCGGATGTGGCGACCGCGAAGACTCCCGATAAGCCGCGCTTTGTCGCGGGCGTTATTGGCCCAACGAACAAGACGCTCTCGATTTCTCCGGACGTAAACGATCCGGGGTACCGGGCGATCACATACGAGGAGATTCGCGATAGTTACGCGGAAGCTGCGCGTGCTCTGATCGACGGCGGCGTGGACCTGATACTCCTCGAGACCATCTTCGACACGCTCAACGCGAAAGCCGCGATCTACGCGGTTCATACGCTTTTCGAGGAGCTGGGCTTTCGCGTCCCGGTTATGATCTCCGGTACGATCACGGATCGGAGCGGCAGAACGCTCACCGGGCAGACTACGACGGCGTTTCTCCATTCGATACTCCACGCAGAGCCCTTCAGCGTCGGGTTGAACTGTGCGCTTGGCGCGGATCTGTTGCGTGAGTACGTGCAGGAGCTCGCCGGCAACTGCCCGGTGCCCACTTCGGTGCATCCGAACGCCGGGCTTCCGAACGACATGGGCGGTTACGATCACAGCCCCGAGCTTATGGCGCAGATTCTCGGCGAATATGCCCGGGAGGGGCTCGTGAACATCGTAGGAGGCTGCTGCGGAACCACGCCGGAGCACATCCGCGCTATTCGCGAGGCGGTGGAGCCGCACCGGCCGCGTGCGGTCCCGGAGCTTCGCCCGGCCACCCGGCTTTCCGGTCTGGAGCCGGTGACTATCGATGACGATAGCCTCTTCGTCAATATCGGCGAACGGACCAACGTAACCGGGAGCAAACGGTTCCTGCGTCTTATCCGGCAGAAGAAGTACGAGGAAGCGTTGGATGTTGCCCGTGATCAGGTAGAGAACGGCGCCCAGATGATCGACGTCAACATGGACGAGGCAATGCTGGAGTCGGATCAGGAGATGGAAGCCTTTCTGAAGATGGCGGCCTCCGAGCCCGACATCAGCCGGGTCCCCGTGGTGGTCGACAGCTCCAAGTGGAGCGTGGTCGAAGCGGGACTCAAGTGCATCCAAGGCAAGGGCGTGGTCAACTCGATCAGCATGAAGGAGGGCGAGGAGGATTTCCTCCACAAGGCCCGGGAGATCCGGAAGTACGGTGCCGCTACCATGGTCATGGCCTTCGATGAGAAGGGTCAGGCCGATACGGAGGATCGAAAGGTCGAGATTTGCCGCCGGGCGTACCAGCTGCTTACTGAGCAGATTGGTTTCCCGCCTGAGGACATTATCTTCGATCCGAATATCTTTGCGATCGGAACCGGAATCGAAGAGCACGCCAACTACGGCGTGGACTTCATCAACGCGACTGCGCGTATCAGGAAGGAGCTTCCGGCCGCCAAGGTGTCGGGCGGGGTGAGCAACATCAGCTTCAGCTTCCGTGGCAACGACGCGGTTCGCGAAGCGATCCACGCCGTCTTCCTCTATCACGCGATCAAGGCGGGCTTCACGATGGGGATCGTGAATCCGGCACAGCTGACCGTGTACGCCGAGATCCCGGAGGATCTGCGAGAAGCGGTGGAAGACCTCGTGCTCAACCGCCGTGAGGATGCCACTGAACGCCTTTTGGATATGGCCGACCAAGTGGAAGGCAGCGGCGCCGGAGGGCGCCAGCAGGACCTGTCCTGGCGTGAGGAGCCGGTGGAGAAGCGGCTCGAGCATGCGCTCGTGAAGGGCATCACGACCTACGTGGAAGAGGATGTCGAGGAGGCTCGGAAGAACGCATCGGCCTCGCTCCACGTGATCGAAGGGCCGCTGATGGACGGGATGAATACCGTCGGGGACCTCTTCGGCAGCGGCAAGATGTTCCTGCCGCAGGTCGTGAAGAGCGCCCGGGTGATGAAGATGGCTGTTTCCCATCTGCTGCCGTATCTCGAGCAGGAACAGAAGTCCGGCGGCGAAGCGCCCAAGAAGAAGGGAACGGTCGTGCTGGCAACGGTCAAAGGAGACGTCCACGACATCGGGAAGAACATCGTGGGCGTGGTGCTCCAGTGCAACAACTACGAGGTGATCGACCTGGACGTGATGGTGCCGTGCCCCGATATTCTGGAAGCTGCACGGAAGCACGACGCAGACGTCATCGGCCTTTCCGGCCTGATCACGCCGAGTTTGGACGAGATGGTGCATGTTGCGAGCGAGATGGAGAAGGAAGGGTTTACGCTTCCTCTTCTGATCGGCGGTGCGACGACGAATCAGGTCCATACCTCGGTGAAGATCGCTCCTCAGTATTCGGGGCCCGTGATACACGTAAAGGACGCAAGCGTTGCGGTCGGTGTTGTCTCAAAGCTCCTGAGCGCCGATCGACGCGAGGAGTACGTCAGGCAGATCAACGAGCAGCACGAGCAGGTGCGCGCGAAACGGGCCGAGAAAGATACGACCAAGGACTTCCTCCCCATCGAGGATGTTCGCGCTGCGGCGTATCGCCCGGACTGGGAGAACGGCTGGAAACCGGTGAAGCCCAGCGTCTTGGGGGTAACGGAGTACCAGGACTTCCCGGTCGAAGAGATCGCGCGGTATATCGACTGGGCCTATTTCTTCGTCGCGTGGGACATGCGCGGGCGGTACCCGGATATTCTGGACAATCCGGAGAAGGGGGAAGAGGCCAGGAAGCTCTACGACGACGCTCAGGCGATGCTGCGGTGGATTATCGACGAGAAGCTTCTGCGGGCAAACGCAGTGGTCGGGTTCTGGCCGGCGAACAGCCTTCCGAACGACGACGTCGAGATCTACACCGACGACACGCGTACGGAGGTTCGCGCAGTTCTCCATACGCTCCGGCAGCAGAAGCAGAAGACGGATACGCCGTACTACCTCAGTCTCTCGGACTACATCGCGCCGAAAGGCACGGGCGTCGCGGATTACATCGGTGCGTTTGCCGACACTGCCGGCTTGGGGTTGGATGCGATAGTACAGGAGTTTGAACGACAGCAGGACGACTACCAGAGCATCATGGCGAAAGTGCTGGCGGATCGATTGGCGGAAGCCTTTGCCGAGTGTCTGCACGAGCGGGTCCGGAAGGAGCTCTGGGGATACGCGCCGGATGAGAATCTCAGTCCGGAGGATCTCCTCCATATCCGGTACCAGGGCATTCGGCCTGCGCCGGGGTACCCGCCCTGCCCGGATCACACGGAGAAGCAGCTGCTGTGGGAGCTGTTGCAACCCGACCAGCGGATCGGCGTAAGGTTGACCGAGAGTTGCATGATGGTTCCGCCGGCAAGCGTGAGCGCGTTCATGTACGCGCATCCGGACAGCAAGTACTTCTCGGTCGGGAAGCTGGCCAAAGATCAGGTGCAAGATTACGCACGGCGTAAGGGGATCGATGTGTCCGAGGCCGAGCGCTGGTTGCAGAGTGTGCTTGCATATTGACCCGGGCTAGTCGCGAACTGCGGCGCGCTACCCGTTGCCCCGGCAGCCTCATACGTGGCAGGCTCAGGCCTCGGCTGGGCTTGCCGGGGACTAAGCTTGCCTGGGTTGGATTCGGCGCGCAGCCGGCACTGTGGGCGCGCGGTGGCGTGCTGAGCTTAGCACATGACAGAACAGCGCTCGAATGGAGCGGCTCGAATGAGATGAGGTGAGGACCATGACGGAGAAGCCGTGCCCGCTTTCGCGGCCGGAGGTGGATGGGATTGTCGAGAGATTTCCTACCCCCTTTCATTTCTACGAGGAAGAGCGCATCAGAGAGACTGCGCGTCGTTTCTCGAATGCTTTTGCTTGGGTGCCGGGTGGATACCGGAACTATTTTGCGGTAAAGGCGCTTCCCAACCCGCATGTGATGCGCGTTCTCCATGAGGAAGGAATGGGATTCGATTGCAGCTCGTTGCCGGAGCTTCTTCTTTGCGAGCAGATCGGAGTAACCAGGGAGGAGCTGTTCTTCACGTCCAACGATACGCCGGCAGAAGAGTTTCGGGAAGCCCGGCGGGTTGGCGCGAGGATCAACCTGGACGACATCAGCCACATTCCGTTTTTGGAGCGCGTTGCCGGCATCCCGGAATTTGCCTGTATCCGGTACAACCCCGGGCCGCTTCGCGAGGGAAACGCCATCATCGGAAGCCCTGAGGAGGCGAAGTACGGTTTCACGCGTGACCAGGTGATCGACGGCTACCGGCTTCTGCAGCGGAAAGGGGTGCGCCGGTTTGGGTTGCACACTATGGTGGCTTCCAACGAGCTGAATCCGGACTATTTCATCGAAACCGCCCGGATGGTCTTCGAGCTCGCGGCGGAGATCCATGAACGGCTGGGTATCCGAATCGAGCTCGTGAACCTCGGTGGTGGCATCGGAATCCCGTACCGTCCCGATCAAGATCCCGCGGATATCGAGTACGTGAGCAACGGGATTCGGAAGCTGTACGGCGATATCGTGGTGCAGGGCGAGCTAGATCCCCTTGCCATAGCCATGGAGAACGGCCGTTGCATCACCGGTCCCCACGGGTATTTGGTGAGTCGAGTGCGGCACACCAAGCAGACCTACAAGCAATTCGTTGGGCTTGACGCTACGATGGCTGACCTCATGCGACCTGGTATGTACGGGGCCTACCATCACATAAGTGTTCCGGGGAAAGAGCACCTGCCGCTGGACGAGGAGTATGACGTCACCGGGAGCCTCTGCGAGAACAATGATAAGTTTGCCATCGACCGGAAGTTGCCCAAGATCGAGGTCGGCGATTACGTAGTAATCCATGACACCGGCGCCCATGGCCACGCGATGGGGTTCAACTATAACGGTAAGCTCCGAGCAGCTGAGCTACTGCGGAGGCCGGACGGAAGCGTCCACCGGATCCGACGGGCAGAGACAGTTGAGGATTACTTCGCGACTCTGGATTTCACGCAGCTCGATGCCGAAGGATAGCGCGTGGGAAGAAGCCGGCGGTCAGGGTCAACTCGGCTACCGGGCAAACCATATCTGGTGTAGCTGTGAGAGGAAGCTCTCCTCAGCTTCATTCTGGTAGCCGTCGGAAAAGCTCAGCGCCTTGAGTGTCTCGTACATAAAGCTCCGAGCGTCAGGGCGTTCCAACTCGGAGGCTATAGTCAAGAGATCCCGGTCGTTCCGAGCTTGTTCGTTGAACCGCTCGAGGTGCTCGTCCAACTCGTGAAAGCCAAGCTGGTCTCGGATGGAGTTGATTCGCTCCGCTTTCTCATCGGCGAACTCGCCCGAACGAAACAGTCGGGCGATGCAACCGGCAAGTACGGTGCGTTCCTGGTGCGTCAAATCGGCAATTGTCATTCGTGCCATGACGGTTTCCCTCTCATCTCGACTCTCTCTACTTTTTACGTGAATCAGGACGCCGGTCTACGCCGGATGCGTAAGCGCCGGCTTTCGTAATCGCTCGTTAAAGGCTTCGCTCAGTTTGCGCTCTATGATCTCCCGACACTCGCACTCCAGAAGCTCTTCCCTGAACACGTCATCACGCACTAAGCTAACAAGGGTGGAAAGGATCCTGAGGTAATCCATTTGCCGATCCGGATGGTTGGCCACGACGAAAAGCAGATGCACCGGCTGCCCGTCGAGCGCGTCGAAATCGATCCCTATACGGGATACGCCAAGCGCAATCAGTGAATGAGTTACGTGCGGGGTACGGCCGTGTGCCACTGCCACTCCGTGGCTTAGTCCGGTGGACCGGAGCCGTTCACGCGCGATAACCGTCTCGGCGAATCCGGCCGGGTCCAGATGGGGCACAGTACGAAACACTGGAGACCGGAACACGACCTCTCGAATGGCGTCGTGCTTGTCGACGCTCTGGAGTTCCCGGATGACGCTTCCTGCTGCGAAGAAGCTCTGTTTCTCAAGTGGCCCCTTCATTTCCCAATGTTGTACTCGGAAGTCCAATAACGCGTCAACAGAGATTCAACTCATGTTGACACTTACCGGTAAGACGCAATAGAGTTCGCCGCAATGTGCTTGGATAAGCAGAAATCCGCCGTGACGATGCCTCGCATCGCCGCAGCGGCGGCCGCAGCCGGTAAGGCGCGGGCCGCTGTGAATGGCCGGATTTCGTTCCGGGAGTAAGCCCGGAGAAGACGTAATCGGCGATTCAAGCCGCGGTCCGCCAAGGGGCCGCGGCTTTTTTGTGTACCGGCAGTGCCGGTGCCGCCGAGAGCTTGCGGTCCCCCGGCGGCGGGCCGCCTCATGGTCGCAAGGAGGAACGATACCATGCGTAGGGAAATCGTACACGCAGGCTCTGGTCAACTTCGATACATGATTCGAGAGATCGTGGAGTTTGCTCGTCACGTTCAGGAGCTGGGCCGGGAGATCGTCTGGGAGAACATCGGTGACCCGGTCCGGAAAGGCGAAGCGCCGCCGCAATGGATGAAGGATGTGGTGCGCGAGCTGGCAGCGGAGGACCTGGCGTACGCGTACTCGGATACCCCGGGTGAGATGGAGACGCGCCGTTTCTTGGCCGCGCGGGCCAACGAGCGGCTGGCCGGCATAACCGGGCCCACTGTGGACACGGACGATATCGTCTTTTTCAACGGCCTTGGTGATGCTGTTAACAAGGTCTATGGGCTCCTGCGGCCGCAAGCTCGCATTATTGGACCGAGTCCTGCCTATTCAACGCACTCGAGCGCGGAAGCCGCGCACTCCGGCTACGAGCACCTGACGTATCGACTGGACCCGGAGCGGGGCTGGCTTCCCGACCTGGAGGAGATCGAGCGGACCGTCCGCTACAATCCCTCCATTGCCGGTATCCTGATTATCAACCCCGATAATCCGACCGGGGTTGTGTATCCCCCGGAGATTCTCGAGGGCTTTGTGGAAATCGCCCGGCGGTATGATCTCTTTCTCATCTGTGATGAAACCTATGCACATATCGTGTACGGGGGAGCCACGGAGACGCATCTGAATCAGGTGATCGGAGACGTGCCGGGTATGGCGATGCGGAGCATCTCGAAGGAGGTCCCGTGGCCCGGAGCTCGATGTGGTTGGATCGAAGTGTACAATCGAACGAGCGACCCGCAGTTCGCCACGTATATCGAAAGCATCGTTGCCTCCAAGCGCCTGGAGGTGTGTTCGACAACCCTCCCGCAACAGGCTATTCCCCGTATCATGGGGGATCAGCGCTACGAGGACTACCTTGCCGCGCGGAACGCTCAGTACGAGGCACGAGCTCGGGAGGCAAGCGAGGCGTTTGCAGGGACCTCGGGCGTGCGACTCCACACTCCCCAGGGCGGATTCTTCGCGACTGCCGCCTTCGATGAGTTGCCCCCGGACGGAGAGATCCCCATCGACGATCCGGCGATTCGGCACCTTGTGGAGGAGAAGGTGGCTGATGCGGACCCCGATGCGCGCTTCGTATACTATCTGCTCGGCGCGACCGGGATCTGCGTGGTTCCGCTTTCGGGATTCTGCTGCGACGTGCCGGGCTTCCGCATGACACTGTTGGAGAATGACGACGCGACACGGCGGTGGACGTTCAACCGGATTGCAGCTGCAGTGGCCGAGTACCGCCGGAGTAGTGGTGCGACCGCGCAAGCCGTTTCGGACCAGGAGATAGCAACCTCAGGCGTTGCAGGGTAAACGAGGAGGAGGGGGCCGGCGGCCCGGGAGCGGGCGGCCTGGTCCTCGATATCCCGGTGCCGGATGCCCCGGTCCCGTGCGGCCTCCGGCCTCTCGACGGTCAAGGCTGGGCTGAGGTGAGTCCCGGTGTCGTAATGGAGGTCCGCCGACATGGTTTCGTCTTCTTCCTGCGCGTGGTTGTCAAGGAAGTCTACAGAACCTTCAACGACCGTCCCCTCGGCGAGGTAACCGTCAAGGCGTCGTTCTTCTCCGGACTCCTCTTTGACTACCAGAGCCTCGGTTACGTCGATAGGTCCGGAGGCTGCGCCTTCGGCTTCGGCGTCGAAGACGGCGCCGTCCGTTCCGTCGCATGAACCGTGAGCCGAAACGTCCTCCAGCGACAGATCCAACAAGAGGATCCCCGACTCCGGTCCTCCCTCTTCCGGGGCAACTCCCGGGAGGTTTATCTCCTTGTTGCCGGAACCGTCGGCGGTGACCGTGAACGTTCCCTCGTCGTCGTCCCAGTCTTCCGGGTCTTCAGGGGTCCATTCGGTGTCGAGATTGTCGGCGGAACCGGTTCTCGAGCTCGGCAAACGGCTCCGGCGCGTCGTCGTTGCTGCTGAAGTACACCGAAGAGAGGCGGGAAGCCACGCTTGAATCCGCGTCAGGCTCGGGATCAGGATCGGGCTCAATTGTGACTGTCAAATAGGAGAGCTCGAGGAGGTCCATAAGGTTCGCAGGGACGCGAGTGCCCTCGGTCAGGCAGAAGGTATCATGGGCTGACAACGATCGCATCTCGTTCCACAGGAACTCAGGTATCCGTGGTAACTCCTGGAGAGGTGCGATGTGTTGCCTCGCGATGGTGAAAAAATCCGAAATTCGACGAGGCGTGCCGGACTACGCGAAGTCCTGCCCGCTTCAGCTCCTGTTCGAGGCCTCCCTCGATCAGCTGGACGGCAGTGGAATGTTCGGCATTCCAGGGACCGAAAGCACCATCGAAGCACGCGCGACCCCAACCGGAGCGCGGGCGGTCCGGCTCCGACACGTAGAAGGAGCCTGAGGGTTTCGTGACCCTGCGGACCTCCGCGTAAATCGCCTCTCTTCGCTCCGGCGAGATCTCGTGAAGGGCCCCGCTGATCACAACCTTGTCGAAGGAGGCCGACGGGTAGCCGGTTGCCGAGGCGTCTTTGACCGATAGCTCGACGTTCCTTCTCAGAAGCTGCGCCTTCAACCGGGCCACTCGGATCTGTTCCGGCGAGAGGTCGCTTGCCCATACGCAGCCGCGAACGCGCCTGGCCAGTCGGAGCGCTACCGAGGCGGTCCCGCAACAGAGCTCTGCTATCCGTTCGCCCGGGCGTGGATCGATAAGCCGTACAAAGGACGCGCGCCAACGCCAGACTCCGCCGATCAGAAGCTGCAGGAGGAAGACCAAGACATCGTAGAGGTACGCCCCGAGCCGGTAGTTCTCGGCGATGACATTGTCGCTGCGTGCTTGGTGGAGGGCCGTGGCAAGTTGTTCGGCATGCTCGTTCCGGCCGGCTTGAACAGGGCGATTAGGCCGATAAGCTCCATCACTCCGCATGGCGTACCTCTCGGCCGCCGGCGCCCGTGCTTGTACCGGCGTCGGAACCGACATCGCTGCCGGTGCTGGTGCCGGTGCCGCCGCCTCCCTCGCGGTACTGCTGAACGATCCGTTCCAACTCCGCAACGTGCTTCTCCAATGCCGTTCTTCCGGCTTGAGTGATCGCTACGGTGGTATACGGGCGCCGGCCTCTGAATCCTTTCCGAACCGTCACGTACTCCGCTGCTTCCAGCTTGCGCATGTGGGACGAAAGATTCCCTGCACTCAGCGTGGCCTTTTCCTGGAGCTCCGTGAAGCCGAGCGTTCCGCCGGGTGCGGTTGCAAGCACGGTGAGCACGGAGAGCCGCGAGCGCTCGCGAAGGACGCGGTCGGTGCTCCGCTCTTCGGTGCGGGGCGCGCCGGTTTGAGTGGCCCCCGCGGGCTGAGCGCCGGCTCCACCTGCTTGGGGGGAGCCGGCCGGGGTGGAGTCAACGCCTTTCCACGGCTGGCCGCCGGCGGGCCCAGTTGCGCCGGCGCCCCGGCGTTCTCCGCCTTCCGGGGGCGCGCCGCGCGCGGGGTTTTGGTCGTCCGATGCGGAGAACGGAGCTCTCCGCTGACATATCTCGCTCCCGTCCATCACCGAGCTCCGCTTTCTGAAGGCGCTTTCGGACACATGAGCCCCATCAGCAGAAACCCTGCCCCGAACCCGCCGACCACGAGAAAGGCGACCGGGATGCCTGGGGCGAGTGTAGCTACCACGGTGACCAGATAGAGCCAGAATGAGGTCACGAGATACTCGCGCAAGAGGAATGCGATCGCGTAGAGGGCGAAGACGGTTCCAATCCCGCCGGCTACTGCAGCAAAGGCGAACGCGGGGCTGCCGGCTTGGAGGGCCGACACCAGGACTACGGCAGTGGTGACGAGGACCGCGCCCTGACACGCGAAGACCGGGTGGTCGGTCAACTCGTTCACGAAGCTCGCATAAGTGTACCGCGAATCGACGCGTCTTGCCGAACGGGTGAATGCGACCGCTTTCCATACGCCGATGGCGGCGACCGCGGCCGCCGTGAGCGCCCATAGAGCGGCCCGGGCGGGGGCTGGTGCGGCGGATAGCGATCCGTAGAAGCGGGCCGTTGCCTCCCAGAGGAGCGGCAGGATGACGCAGAGCGCTGCAATGGCAAACGCCACGCCGCGCATGGCCCCCGCGGCAAGGATGTGCCGCAGCAGGCCGCTGTTGCGGCGCACCGCGTCCTTTATCACTGCAATGTCGCGGGCGAGTCCCCGGACTGTTTCGTTTTCCGGTTCCATCTGTATTCCTCCTTGCAGAGAGTATACATCTGAGCAAATAAGTTTGCAATGCAAAGCCCGTATAAGAGCGGATGAAATCGGGGAGGCGGCGTGGCGCGCGGGGTCGGGACCGCGCGCAGGATCGCGACCGATGGATGGGCCCGTGCGACAGGCGCCGAGCGAGATGCTACGGAGAGCCGGCCGGGCCGGCAGAGCGTCGGCCATGCGGGTCGTACCCACCGGAGCCCGACCGGCGGCCGCTCGAAACAGTACTGCACGCGGGTTTGCAGAGTCCGGGGCCACTCTTCGTGGCTGTGAGAAAGGTGGCTTAGGGGCAGGCTGGGGCTGCCTCTTGGTTCGGTGGCTCTCTGCGAGCAGGAAGGGGCGGCGGACGTGCCCCGGCTGCCTTCTGTCCGGGCCGCCCCGTCCCCGGGAACTACTCGAGCTTCTGCGCCCTCCGGTATAGCGCGGCTACTAGGAGGCCGGCGTAGATGAACCCTGCTGCTGCGGTTGTCGCTATCTGTGCGGGACCGGAGGCGGATAAGCGAAGAAGGCTCCCCCACGCGGTTGGGACGACCCCGGCGAGCCATACCCAGCGATCCGGAAGCGCGATCATAAGCAGTGGCGGAAGCGTTGCGACGTTGAGCACCTTTGCCATGGCGAGTCCTTGGATCTTGTTGCTCGCCAGGATGCTCATCCCCAGAAAGAAGAGCGGGAGGATGAGGGCGTCGACGGCAAGCGAGAGAACGTAAACGCCCGGCGCCGCGTGCATCAGGTCTCCGATGACGGTAGCGAGCGCGATCGCAGCGGCGCAGAGGGCAAGGAGCACCGCGCACCGGCGAAGGAGGAACCAGCCGGGAGGGCCGGGGAGCGTCCGGAGGAAAGGGAGCACGCCCTGGTCTTTCTCGTCCAGAATGAGAAGTGCCCCGAGCATACCGTACATGGTGAAGCCCAGGAGCAGAACAAACGAGCGGAAGTGGTCCATGAAGGAGAGGGCGGCCGCCGCCGCGGCCTCCGGGACCAGACCGGCGGCCGGGCCGCCCGGAGCGAGCAGCCACGGTATGCCGCGCCCGATTACCGCGCTTGCAAGGAGCGGGGCAAGGAGCACGATAGGGCCCATGGGATCACGGAGGAGGAGCCGGACGTCCGCCCACCCGGCCGGCAGAAGCCGGCGGCACGGACGAGCGGGGGTGGTAGCGGAGGCACGGTCACGGCCAGTGGTTCGCCGCCGGGCAGGACGCACGCGGCCCGAGGCGAGCTTCCGGAACGCGTGCGCGGCATAGCGGTAGACGATGGCGTTCCAGGCAATGGAGCTCGCGGCTGCGGCCATGAGCTCGATCCGGCCGTAGGCAGGGTCGAATAGCGAGGTAATCAGGATCATCCCGCCCCCCAACGGTGAAAGGAGCGCCGGGAGTCCAATCGGAATTCCTACGGGCTCGAGCAACGGGAACATGACGGGCAACAGGACCAGACTCGAGAAGACGAAGTACTCGATGAGCCGCGGGAACCACCCGGCCACGATCACTCCGATGCCAAAGAAGAGCGGGACCGTGACCACCAGCCCGGAGGCGAGCCTCAGGAGGCCCGCCGCGTCCGGCCGGATGAACCCCGCGGCCCAGGCCGCGCCGGTCAGGGCCGCGACTACGGTGAGGGCCAGAACCAGAAGCGCCGCAACCTTCGTGCGCCAATAGTGCCGGAAGCCCCGACCGCGGGTGAGCGCGACGGAGAGCACGCCTTGATCGGCCTCGAGAAGCACCAGTCCGCCGGCAAAGAAGAATCCCATGAAAGTCGGATCCATGAGGACGATCAGCTCGAACCCGTGCTCGCGCCACGGGGGCGGAAGCAGGGCGAGGATCACGAAGAACAGGAGCGTCATGATCGCGTACGCAGCGTAGAAACCGGCGCGAAGCTGAACCTTCATCTCCGTGCGGAGAAGCTGGAGCGCGGGCAACCGCCTCCAGCCGGCCGGCCGCATCCAACCCGGCGTCTGCCCCCAACCGGGCAGCCGCCTCCAACCGGCCGGCCGCACCCAGCCGGCCGGCCGCATCCAACCGTCCGGGCGTGCGGCAGCGGCGGCTGGTCCGAAGCGTGATGGTTCCGTCCCCGGCGCGGCGTGCTCGTGCTGCGTCATCCCCACACCTCCGTCGGCGTGCGCCGTTCCTGCTCGTAATCCGGCGCTGTTTCTACCACCGCTCCCCGGGGGGCCAGGCTCCGGCCGGTAACCTCCAGAAAGACCTGTTCCAAGCTGACTTCCCGGTTGGTGATGCGCGTGATCCGGGCGAGGCCTGCGAGCTCTCCGAGGGCAGCGCGGAGAGCGTCCTCGTACGATACGTCCGCTTCAACGGACTGCCCGTCCGGGGACAACCCTCGTACCACGATGCCCGGGCGGCCGTAGCGTTGCTTGAGGGCTGCCGGGCTCTCTTGGGCCATGAGAGAGCCGTCCACCAGGAACCCCACGGTGTCGCAGAGGTCGTCCGCGAGCTCCATTGAGTGCGTGGTGAGGAAAGTGACCGTGCCCGCGGCGCGCAGCTCCAGAATCCAGTCTTTGATACGCCGGGCCCACGACGGGTCCAGACCGGAGGTGGGTTCGTCCAGAAACAGAAGCGGTGGGCGGTGAAGCACGGCCCGGATAAACGCGAGCCGCATACGCATCCCTTTCGAGTACGTCTCCACGCGGTCGTCGATGGCGTCGGCGAGCCCGAGCCGGCCGGCGGCGTCGTCGATCGTAAGCGTGGGGGCCGGTGTTGAGCGCCGGCCGGAGCCGACACCTGGGCCGCGGTCGGAGCGGGGAGGGCGAGCGGCATCGTGGAGGGCACGGGCGAACTCCAGATTCTCCCGTCCGGTGAGCTTGAGATAGAGGCTCGGCGTCTCGAACCCGATTCCCATCGCGGCGTAGATCTCCCGACCCCACGCGGTGATCTCGCGACCGGCTACCTTGACCGAACCGCTATAGTCCGTGAGGAGACGGTAGAGGATCTTCTGCGTGGTGGACTTTCCGGCACCGCTGGGGCCCAGAAAGCCGTAGATCCGGCCGGGCTGCACGGAGAACGACAGTCCACGGAGCGTCTCCGTCCGGCTCTCGGGGTAGGTGAACCCGAGCTTCGTTACCTCGATCGACATCGGTGTGTCTTCCCATGGAGTGGTTTTCGGCATAGCGTTCTCCTGCATAGTGGCATTCGGCCTCGAGCCCTTCCGCACGCGGTGCCTTCTCGTTAGTGCCGTCCGGCATACGCCATTCGACACACTTCCTTTCGCATTCCGTGGCGGCGCTGACTCCAGCGCGGAGGCAACGCGGCTGCCCGGTTACGCGGGCGCGTGCTCCGCGAACGTGGTGGCAAGAAAGCCTTCCAGTAGTCGGGCGAATCCTTCTTGATAGTCGGTTGGTTGCAGCGGGCCGGATGGGTTGTTTCGGAGCACCGCCTGAGCTCCTTCGAAGAGGACGCGAAGCCCGGCGATGATCACGTTCTTCTCCACTGCCGGCCTCAGGCCGGCCTCGGCCAACAGAGACTCGAGCTTCTCAAAGAGGCGCAGATCCTGCTCTTCCATGATTTGCAGGTGCTCCGGGTCAGCCCGGCGCTGCAGGTAGGCAATCTCCTCCGGATCGAACAGGCCGTACATTCCGGTTTCCGCGACGGAGCGAGGGAAGTCTTCCAGGAATACGGCTTGGAGCACCATAGCGGTCTCGTGCACTCCGTGGGGCGCCGAGCGCCGGAAACGGCGCTCGATACCGCGGTGAAAGTCGCGCTCCCACTGGGCGACGAGACGGAACGCCAGCGCTTCCTTGCCTGAGTAGAATCGGTAGAAGCTTCCTTTGGCGATTCCGGCGGTGTGCGCGAGCTCGTCGATGGTCGTCTTGCGAACGCCGCGTGGCCCCATGATCTGGCGCGCTGCGCGATCGAGATCCTGGTTGATCCGCCGCCGCTCATCGTCCGTGAAGCGCCGCGACATCTGTACTCTCCATACTGTGACTATATGACCAATTGGGATAGATAGTCAAGATTCGGCTTGGAGCTCCCCTGCGGTTGGGCCCGGGGATGGGGTGGCGAACGTGATTGGCGGGAGCAAGAGACCTCGCACTGTCCAGGCGAGTGAAGAGAAGCACCGGACGCTGTTTGAAGGCGTTACTTCGGGCGTGATTTGCCTGGCGTTTGACGGTTGCATTGTCTTCGCGAATCCGACGGCGGAACGACTGCCCGGACTGTGGTTCGACCAGAGGGGCGGGAACGGCTCCATGACCTCTCGGTGGAGGATGGTCACCCTGGAAGGGGACCCGGTGTACGGATCCGACGACCCCGAATGGGCGGTGCACATCGTACGCCGGAGGACGATCGAAGGGAGTGATGGACAGCGGGAGCGGTGGCAATTGATGGTGGAAGAGTGGTGGACCGACGGAAGCCGGGGGGTAAGGACTTGTACCACCGACTGATCGTGCACTGTTTTCAGTGGCGGAAGTCGGCGCAAATAGCGACTGCGGCTAGACCCAGCCTTTCCGACGAAAAAAGCGCAGCATGACCCCGGCGATTCCCGCCATTACGCCGAGTGTCGCCGGATAAGCCCACCGCCATTCCAGCTCGGGCATATACACGAAGTTCATCCCGTAAACGCCTGCAACGAATGTCAACGGTATGAAGATCGTTGCGATTATCGTGAGCACTTTCATGATGTTGTTCATTCGGTTGCTGATGCTCGAAAGGTAGATATCCATTGTGCTCGAGACGAGCTCCTGAAACGTTTCGAGTATCTCAATGATGTGGATAACGTGGTCGTAGAGATCGCGCAAGAACACGCGGCTTCCCTCTCCGATTAGCGGCACCTCTTCACGGGAGAGTCGGTAGACCATCTCTCGCATCGGCCACAACGAGCGGCGCAACTGGAGGAGCTCTCGCTTCAGAGACTGAATGCTACGAGCAATCTCCGGTTGCGGGTCGGCGATGGCCTGTTGTTCCAGGGGTCCGATACGCTCCTCGATCTGCTCAAGGAGGATGTAGTAATGGTCGACAATCGCGTCCATCAAGCAGTATGCAAGGTAGTCGGGCCCTCTGCGGCGAACCGAGCCTTTGCCGGTACGCAACCGGTTCCGCACCGGCTCGAAGATGTCGCCACCTCGCTCCTGAAACGAGATTACCAAGCCGTCAAGCAGCAGTAAGCTCACTTGTTCGATCTCGATCTCTTCCTGGTGCTCGGGCCGGCGTGCCATCTTGAGCACGCCGAATAGGTAGCCGTCGTACTCCTCAACTTTCGGGCGCTGATCGGTGTTCACGATATCCTCTTGTACCAGCGAGTGCACACCGAATGCTTCACATATCGTGCTCACCGTCGACACATCGTGCACGCCCTCGACGTTGATCCAAGTGATCGCGCGAGCCCGATCGAGGGCGGCGCAGTCACGCGGTGAAGCGAGCTCGCGTTCTTCGCAGACGGCTGCATCGTACTCGAACACCGTGATCCGTGTGGCGTCATACTTGCGCCTCCCGACATGCACCGGGGTCCCTGGGGCGGTTCCCGCTTTCTTCCTGCGAGTCGATAACACGCGCATTCCCATTAGATTACTCCTCCTCCTACGAAAAGCCAGACTACATACCCAAGGTACCCCGCTATCAGCAAGACGCCCTCGGCGCGGGAGATGACGGCGCCGGAGCGGGAAGCAACAACCAAGACCACGGCAAACACGAGCATCACTCCGACGTCTTGTCCGCCGAGCATTCTCCCTGACAACGGACGGACAATTGCCGCGACGCCGAGGGTACCGGCCAAATTGAAGAAGTTGCTTCCAACAATGTTCCCGACCATGATGTCGCCCTGCCCGCGCGCGGCGGCGACAATCGTTGTCGCGAGCTCCGGCAAACTTGTGCCGATCGCGACCACCGTGAGACCTACGACCGCTTCGCCGACTCCGAGTACCTGCGCAATACGTACCGCTGCACCGACCAGCAGCTCGGCGCCCACTACCAACAGTGCGAGGCCGATCACAGTCATGACTACCGAGCCAATCAGCGATAGTTGCGCCGTCGTCACGCCTTCGGCAAATTCCTCTCGCACCCGCATCGGTTCGATCGCCGTTCGCTTCAGAGTAGCCCAGCTGTACGCCGCAAGGGCTGCCGTTAGTGCCGCTCCGGCCGGTCGGCCTATCCCGGGACCGACCAGTAGTATGGATACGGCAACCGTGAGCAATGCGAGCAGTGGCGCGTCGAGACGAAACACGGTGGCGTGAACCGCTACCGGTCGGATCAGCGCCCCGAGGCCTAGTATCAGCCCAATGTTGGCGACATTGGAACCAACAACGTTGCCCACCGCGAGGTCAGTCGATCCCAGGGCGGCGGCCCGAACAGAGACCACAAACTCCGGCGCGCTCGTGCCGAAGGCGACCACAGTCAAACCCACTGCAAGCGCCGACACTCCGAGACGCATTGCGAGTGTACCGGCACCGCGTACAAGCAGCTCGGCTCCGAACCCGAGTACTGCAATAGCGCCCAGCGCGGTCAGCACGGTTTGGCTCATCTCCGAAGTCCTTTGCCCAGGGGCCCGCTCCGGGTCACGAAAAACGCGCGGGCGTAATACTTGGAACGGCGGCGGTTCATCTTGTGCTCTCCGGTCAGGTCCTCGATTATTAGAGTCGTTTCGCGGTCACCCGCGTATTTCACACGCGACCCTTCGACGCGATGTTCCATCGGCATGAAGGAAGTGTGCAACCATGCCTCACCCGGAAGCGTGAACCGGCCCAGCTGTTCGAACCCTGGCCCGACTTGCATCGCCGAGCTGTCTTCCGCGGTACTGGTCGAAGAGCGCTCGTGGTCGAAGCCCAATTTCACTTCCAGTAGCGGGTCGAACTCGTGCCGAACCGGATCGGTAAACGCCGGATATCCACCGGGGCCCAGAAGCCGGCAACAGACCTGCAGGGCGTTTTCGACGTTATCCGGCCCGTGGTAGGCAAGTTTCTTGAACAACGGCCTTACACCGGCGATCTCGGGCTCGAGTCGGCCGAGTTCGTCTTCGATCCGCTCACGTATCTCAGGCGACGCGTTCAAGCTTCTCCGGCTCCCGAAGTCGTCCGGCAAACCGTGTGCCCTCGTCCAGATCTATCAGGCTAAATCGGTGCTCCGGTTTGCCGAGTAGAATCCCGTCTGCGTGCAGAAACGAGTCTGGCGGTAGTTCGGAAACAGCTATGTCGAGGCCACTCGGTTTTATTTGTTCAAGTGGCTCAACAATTGAGGCGAATACGTACACTTCTTTCGCGCGATGTTCACACTGCTTCCGTGCTGCGTGTTCGAGGTCAGGCCGAAACCCTTCAAAAATAATTCCCGAACTCACGTCATTCCACACTCCACCGCAAAGATACTCTAAGTATCTGGGATGTACAATGAAGCCCTAGTTTTAGCCGAATGCTGCCAGACACCCTTCATCCAGCGGTCCCGGCGAACGAGTGGGTAGCTCGCAGCCCTGTTTCGCTTCTCACAAGTAAGGTGCCGACGAAAAACGGCCTGCCTTACAGAGCTCTGCACGTGAGCGACATCCATAGAATGGGAACAGGGGTATTCGGCCAAAGAACAGACACCCAAGATACCGTTGCAACGTCTTGCTTCCCGGTGGATTCTATGTTGCTGGAGATGCCTACGAGCTTCACCACCAGCCGAACGTAACAGAACGATGCGGCATAACCTACGCCCTCGCAGGAGCAGAAGCTCCGAGAAGGCGTCTGGTGAATGCGCGGCGTTCAAGGAAGCCGCTCCGCGGTCACCGAAGACCTCAAGCCCCGGCGATACCTCGCGGTCTGTGACCGGAATGCGCGGGAAACTGCAGTCGATTACGTAAGGAAACGATAGCGCGGCAACGCCAACCGAAGGATGTCTCGCCCGGCTTAGAGCCTACGCCGCACCACGGACTCGCTATAACATTGAGTTCACCGAAAGCGCCGGTAAAACCGGCATGGAGGAGGCGGTGAGAGTCCGCTACGTAGAAGGCATAGCGAGCCACTACGGAC